>OHAI01001398.1_pt1 | contig 18616 bp, 15 predicted proteins | sample 1577091 | NCBI WGS metagenome assembly OHAI01 (sample SAMEA3541548, study PRJEB24748) | human gut metagenome | biome: human gut; feature: human-associated habitat; material: faeces | place: China | collected 2012
GCGCATAAGCATAAGCGTAAACTATACGTTCAACGCCACCAAGACAAAGTATAAAGGCACGGGAGCCGGCGAGAGCGAGAAACAGCGACTGTAGCGGCTGTCTGTTGAAAATAATGCTTACCTTTGTGGCCGTTAAATGTCTCCGTGCTTCCCGGCACAATGGTGCAAGACGATGAACGGCGGCCAACTGATTTTTTAAATGTTGTTGAAAGATAAGAAGAAAGACGACTTCAGACGTATGTTCTGCGAATATTATCCTAAGCTGGTCAGGTTTGCCGTCCAGCTTACGGGCGATGCCGACGAGGGGCGCGATGTGGTGGCAGATGTCATGGAGAAGGCTTGGGAGCGCTTCGACTTGCTGCGTCCTGCCGACCGCGGCTCATGGCTCTATATGTGCGTGCGCAACGCCTGTATTAACAGACTGAAACACATTAAGACCGAAAATTGTGCGGCGGCAGAGCTGGCTGAGGCAACAAAGGCAGATGCCGAAAGCGAATATCGCGATCACGAGCGGCTGCTTTCGCGTGTTGAGGCTGTGGCTGAAGGGTTAGGCGAGCCAGCACGCTCGATAGTGCGCCTATGTTATTATGAGCATCTTACACGCCGTCAGGCTGCCGAACGTCTTGGAATAAGTTATGATACCGTGAAAAAACATATTGCAAAAGCCTTGAAACTTTTGCGTGAGGCTGTAGGAAAGGAGACGAATTATGAAAGATAATGATGTCAGAAACATGGATTTGACAAGCCGCAAGGCAGGCGGGGGCAGTGGTGAAGACGAGCGTTTGCTGATGATGCTCGGCGAGGCTTTGGGAGATATGCCCGGCGATGAGGAGACGCAGAAGGCATGGCGGCAGTTTGAAGCGCGTCATGACGATGTCGGCGGCTCGCGTTTGAGGCTGCGTCGCATATTCATTTCAGCAGCGGCAGCTGCTGCCGTAGTGGTTTTGGTCGTGGCGTTTGTGTGGAGTGATATTGTTGGTTCAGCCGGAGTGATTGAGACATTTGCCATGGCCGAACTGCCGTCGCATACATCGCGTGTGGCTGACGGAGACAATGTTGTTGTGCAGACGCCGTCGGCCACTACGTCTGATGTCCTTCTGCCCGACGGTTCCCGCGTAATGCTTGGTTCAGGCTCTCGTCTTGAATATCCGTCAGATTTTGGACAGAATGGCGTCAGGGAGGTTGAGCTTACAGGACAGGCACGCTTCAGCGTCAGACATGATGCCGGCAGACCGTTTGTCGTGAAGAGCGGAAATATGAGTACGAAGGTGCTCGGCACGGTGTTCTATGTCCGTTCTTATCATGGCAGTGCAAGTTCGGTGGTGTTGCTTAAAGGCTGTGTCAGTGTAAGTAGTGAAGACGGCGGAAAGGGCAGGATGCTTAGTCCCGGACATCAGGCCGTTGTCGACGATAAGGGTGGCATAAAGGTGGAAAAGGCCGACATGGCAGCTGTCGGAGGATGGACTCATGGTGAGTTCTGTTTCGACGATTCGCGGCTCGAGGATGTTATGAACGACATAGGATCATGGTATAACGTAGGCATTGCGTTCCATTCGCGCAGTCTGCTTTCTGTCCGAATTCACTTCAACTTCCCCCGGTCGGTTCCTTTGGCAGACGTCCTTCAGGCGCTTAACGACCTTGGCGTGGCACAGTTCAGATACGCCGACGGCCGCGTAATCATAGAGCAGAAATAGCATTATGCCCGGTTCGTTGCGCATTAATGTTTTTTTGAGTAACTTTGCAGTTCGAAAGCTGTAAATATCAATATAAAACATTATTTTCCGGCACATACGGCAGTATTGGCTGTATTGTGCGTGAAGCAGAAAACAGACAACGATGGATAACAGAAACAGACAGATACTCAACATAGCCCTGCCGGCAATAGTGAGCAACATCACCGTGCCGCTGCTGGGACTTGTAGACGTGGCCATAGTGGGCCACCTCGGGGCGGCATCGTATATAGGTGCAATAGCCGTGGGCGGCATGACGTTCAACGTGATTTACTGGATATTCGGATTCCTGCGCATGGGTACTAGCGGACTGACGGGGCAGGCTCTCGGCAGGCGCGACCTTACCGAAACGGTGCGCATGCTCTGCCGTTCGTTGGGTATTGCCATGGCGGTTGCCATGGCGCTCATCGTGCTGCAGGTGCCGCTGCGAGAGGCCTCAATGCTCGTGATGCAGCCTCCTGCCGAGGTAAGAAGGCTTGCTTCGATATATTTCAACATACTTATATGGGGCGCTCCTGCCATGCTCGGCCTGTTCAGTCTGTCGGGATGGTACATAGGCATGCAGAATTCGCGCGTGCCAATGTTTATAGCCATAACGCAGAATATAATAAACATAGGGGCGAGCACGCTGCTTGTGTTCGGCCTCGGACTTAAGGTTGAAGGCGTTGCCCTGGGCACGCTCATTGCCCAATGGGGCGGTTTCATGATGGCACTGCTGCTCTGCTTCGTAAATTATCGCCGTCTGAGGCGTTATTTCTCATGGCAAGGCGTATGGCGGCGCGACGCAATGGCGCATTTCTTCAAGGTAAACCGCGACATATTTTTGCGCACGCTGTGTATGGTTGCCGTAATGCTGTTTTTCACTTCCGCCGGTTCGTGGCAGGGTGAGGTTGTGTTGGCGGTTAACACTCTGCTCATGCAGTTCTATATGCTGTTCTCTTACGTTATGGACGGCTTTGCTTATGCAGGTGAGGCTTTGAGCGGCAAGTTTTACGGGGCGCGCAATCATGAGGCTCTTGGCTCCACGGTGCGCCGCCTGTTCTGGTGGGGAGCCGGCATGGCAGTAGGCTTCACCTTGGTTTATGGCATAGGCGGCGACGCCTTTCTCTCGTTGCTTACAGATGAGCCTTCCGTGGTGACAGCTTCGCATGAGTATTATTATTGGGCGTTGGCAATACCTGTTGCCGGCATGGCGGCGTTTGTATGGGACGGTGTGTTCATTGGCTGCACCATGACGCGCGGCATGCTTCAGTCGATGTTTCTTGCAGCCGTAACGTTTTTTGCCCTTTATTACTCTCTTCGTTTCACAATGGCCAACCATGGCCTGTGGCTTGCGTTCATAGCGTTTGTTGCTGTAAGAGGACTGGCGCAGACCGTGATATGGCGCAGGCGGCGCACGGGGTGCACAGCCTGACAGGGAAGCGCGCTGTCGACTTTGCTAATGATGTGAGGTATAGCCGCAAATCATAACGCGGTTTGGAATAAAAACAAAGAATGCAGACAGAAGACACACTGAATGTGCGACCTGTCTGCATTCTTTGTATTTGTATGAACCGTTTGCCGCGGGGGAGCTAATTGTAGAGAAAATAATTATCCCCAGTTTATCTTGTGGCCTTCTTCCCTCACTATCCTGCAAAGCTCCTGTTCGTTGTCAATCAGTGAGGTCAGCATGTCGGCAAGTCGCTTGGCCTTGTCGCGGTTGGCGTCGCTCTCCTTGAAGTATGCATCATAGAGGCCTGCCTCAGGATCGGTGTCCATTGCCTCGAGTATGTCGGGTGCGTTGTTCTTGAGATAATGCCTTATCAGGGCGTCCCAGTTATATCCGTTCATGTAGGCCGCTTCGTTTATTTCGCCCAATCTATCGCCAAGCTCAAGCACCTTGTCGTGTTCCACTTCGAGCAGCACGTTTATCACACCGTCGCCATCATCGATTATTCTTACATAGTTGCCGTCGCCGCTGTTGCTCATTGCATTGTGGCTGTCTGCATGGCCGCTTTCCTCCTGTTGCGGCCTTTCTTCCGTCTTGCCTTTAAAGGCTTGCAGAATTTTGCTGAATAAATTTTTACCTGATACCATTATCGTTGTCTGAATTATTGAGTTTCTTACGTTCTGTCTGATATTTGCGTCCGTGGCTGAAGTTGTACGACAGCGTTAAGTAAATCATGTTACCGTTGTCCTTGATATATGTATGTGTAGTGCTCTGCAGATACTTGCTGTCTGTCTTGCCCACATAGTCGAAACCTTGTGCATAGCCGAGCAGTAAAACTCCAAGTCCCACTTTGAGGTCTTTATATTTATAGCAGACGTTGAAGTTCGACTGGTTTTCGCCCTTGCCCATAGATTCTGCAAAATAGCTTTTCGGTGCGGTGTAGAAACTTGCTGAAATATTCCATCTGCCCAGCATAAGGTTGGCATATCCGCCCCAGCGCCATGAGCGGTAGTTGTGAGAGTAGGCAAGTCCGCGGCTGTTATAGTTTGAGTAATCACCATAGAGCGAAATGTCGAGAATGTCTTTGATGGCGTGCAGCGTGAAGTAGGCTGTGAGAGACTTCTGACTGAAACTCTTCTGGTTTTCCGGCTTGCTGATTAGCAGGTATGTGCCGTCGTCCTGCAGCTCAGGAATATAAGATGTCATGATGATGTCGGGCGCATAATACCAGCTTCCGTACAACTGGAAGTTAAAAAACGGACGGTTCCAGCTTATTGTAAGACTGTTGCTGTAGCCTGAGTAAGGCTTCAGTCCCTTGTTTCCGTCGCTGGCATTCAGCTCGTCGCTCTGGTTTCTTACGTCGCTCAGTTGCGAGAGCGAAGGCGAACGCTGGCTTATTCGTCCTGAGTATCTTACAAACAGATTATCGGTTATTTTGGTCGAAAGACTTAACTGCGGGCGCAGTGTCCACTTATTGAATCCTATGTCGCCCTGATGAATGGCAAGATAGTTTGCACCGAGGCCTACCTGATAGTTGAATATGCCGAGTTTTCCCTGTAGTTGTGCAAAGAGATAAAGATTGTCTGAGTTGAGTATGGCGTCCGTGTTCACCGCTCCTGTGTAGTCGTTGTCAGTGTGGCTTACGGTGTATTCGCCTCCGGCCGAGAACACTTTGTTCTTGAATTCCTTCGTATATATAGCCTCGCTGATAAGCGAATATTTGCGGCCCGTGGTAGAATAGCTGTAGTCATTCACCGGGTCAGCCTGCATCGATTGCTCAGGCGACTGGTTGAAGAGATAGTTGCGCGACATATATTTGTAGTCGGTGCCGATGTAAGTTCCTACTACATTTGCCGTTATGTTCTGTTTTTTAGGCAGGTTCAGCGACCAGTAGATGTCGAGCGACGGGGTGTACATTTTGTTCTTACTCTTTTTATACAGATACAAGTCTGGCATTGATGTCTCTTTTGCCAGCTGATTAGAGCCGTAGTTGGGAGTATTGTATTGGTTATAGTTGAGGCTGATGTTTAGGGAGTATTTATCAGGGTCGGCAAGGTTGTAGACCATCTGAACCGTATTGGTGGTGTACATGAAGTCGGTGTTGTAGCCTAAATATTGGCGTTGGCGCTGCGTTCCGTCTGGAAAGAAGTAAGTGTTTTCGCTGTCCGTCTTGCGCTCGTCGTAGCCGCGGTAGCTGAAGTTGTAGTATATGCTGAACTCCGATTTCTTGTAGTTATACTTAAAGTAAGCATTACTGTTGTTGAAGCCGGTAGTGAAGGCCTGCATCGTTCCTAATCCGCCAACATATCCCGCATATCTTCTCTTTACGACAAAATTAATTACAGCGTCCATGCTGCCGTCGGAATATCTCACTCCGGGATTGTCGATATATTCAACTCTTACAACCTCGTCAGGTCTCAGTGCTGTTATGTCCTGTTGATTGGCTTTAACGTCATTTATGCGCACCTGCACGCTTCCGCCTTTCAGTGATTTTATCTCCTGTTTAGCCGGATCGGTTATTATGCCGTTAAGCGTCATCTTGTTCAGCAGATCGTATCCGTTCGATGAGTGCTTCTTCATTGTTGATGTCGGCAGCAGTATTTGGCGGTCTACCTTGCTTATCACTCGCATACCATTAACCGTAACTTCGCCAAGGTTGTATGTGGTGTCAACTTTCAGCGTGTCGGTCTGAGCATGCGCTGCGGCAACTGTCATGGCTGCCGCAAGCGCAGTCGTTATTATTCTGTGTCTTTTCATACGCAATGCTGTTTTGTGTCTTATTCTGATTTTAGTACGCAATCGCATTGCTGATGTGACATGATTTAACTTATTTTAAATAACAGTGGTATGTCAGCTGGGATAATTCATGTTTTCGTCTTTTATTACCTCAAGCACTTCTGTCAGGAACTTGCGTGCCTCCCATCGTGCCATGGGCAGGTCGTGCAGCAGCCAGTTGCCGCAGTCCTTCGGAGCAGCTCCCGGTATTTCGCCTTCAAAGTCAGCAACAAATTTGAATGTCTTTTTCATCAGCTCCACGATGTCCTTCGGTTCAAGGTCGCCGCGCATGAGCAGATAGTTGCCCGTCAGACATCCCATCGGTCCCCAGTAGATTATGCTGTCTTTCCATTCCGGGTCGTTGCGCAGATAGGTTGCAGCCAGATGTTCAATGGTGTGGAGTGCGCCGGCGTGAACAACAGGTTCGCGGTTAGGCTCCTTCATGCGTATGTCAAATGTGGTGACGGTCTCTCCGCCTACGCTGTCCTTGCGTGATACGTATATTCCGCGCAGCAGGCGGTTGTGGTCGATTGTAAAACTTGGAATCTTTTTCATTTTTTAGGAGTTAAGAAGTTATGGAGTTAAGGAGTTAAGACAAATGCGTTGTTTCATTTCTTTGTTGTCCGGCTTTTGAGGATATTCTGACAAATGCGTCGCTCCTTGACATCTCAGTAACTCATTGCTTATATTACTTTAAGAAATTCTTTGGTAACGTTGAACGACTTTTCGGCAAGTCTTGCCCAGAAGTCGAAGTATTGCGACGCCTTGTTGTCCTTAAGCGGTATGTCGCTGATTATGCGGAAACTTACGAACGGCACTCCGTATATGTGGCAGGTCTGCGCTATAGAGCAGCTCTCCATGTCGACGGCCTTGGCCTTGGGAAAGTTGTCGAGTATGCCCTGCATCTTCTCGCGTGAGTCGACAAACCATTCGCCGCTGACAATCAGACCGGAATGAATCTTTGTCTCGCCGCTCAGGGATACTGCTTTTTCTACGAGGTCTTTGGGTGCCGTAAATGCAGGCGGCATTCCGATGATTTGCCCGAAGCTGCACTCGCTGCCGCAGTAGGCGTCGTGATAGCAATATGACGTGCCCACGATGACGTCCGTTACGTTCATCTCTACGTCGGCTCCGCCAGCCACGCCGGTAGATATCACCAGGTCGGGGGCATAGTTGTTTATCATTTCCACGGCACCTATGGCAGAGTTTACCTTGCCGATGCCGCATTTCTGTATAACGATGTCCTTGTCGCCGATGTTACCCACGGCGAAGTCTTTCTTGTGGTGTTGCTCCATTGTGGCGTTCTCGAGCAGTGCCTTAAGCTGCACAAACTCCTTGTCCATTGCCACTATTATTCCTATTTTCATCTTTATGCTGTTGTTTTATGTGGCAAAGATATAAAGAATTTGCGACATATCAGCGTGCCGCCGGCTTATAGGAGGCAAAAAATCTCTTAGAATGTGTGGCGGGCAGGCGCATCATGGATAGGTGTAGTTGAAGTAAGTCCATTGGCTACTGCCTATGCTGCGGTTGTTGTTGTCGAATATTTCAACCTTAGCCTTCAGGTGCGACTTGCCGCTTCCGAGATGAAGTTCGCTGTAGGGTATGAAAATCTTCACATCGGTGTATGTCGTGTTGTCCCACCCCGGCGTATATTTTGTTGAAGACGACACCTTGCCGTCGGTAGTGTAATAATGTTTGTTGTAGTCGTTCAGAGCCGTTCCGTTTTCGAAGTAGAAGTAGGCTACGCAGATGCCCGTCTTGCCCTTCATGCCGCTTACGTCGAAGCTCACTTTGACATTCATTCCTTTCTGCCCGTTCTGGTAGAGGTTATGCTCTGTGGTGATAGACTTCACCGTTGCGCTCACATTGGTGTAGGTGTTGTACGACGGTGCTTTAAGGTAGTTGAGGCCGAATCTTTTGTCGAGTGCCTTGAACATTGCCAGATATGTAGGGGCTGATTTTGTCGACACGTCGAGTGTTATGCCGGATATTACGATTTTTTTTATGTTGAAGGTCGTAAGCTGCTGTATCACGTGGCTTATACGGTTGCTTGATGACATGGAGGAAAAGTCGCTGCGGCTGCTCGAAAGATCAGATACCGACGCTTGTATTCCTAGATTAGCCATCTCTGCGTCTTCAAATTCTTTTTTCAGGACATCAGACACTCCTGCCTCGTATGTACTTATCACTTCGCCGTTTGTAAGCGTCAGCGTCAGTGTTTGGTTAAACATAGCCTTGTCTTCGTATCTGCGTGTTTTTTTTCCAAGGTCTATCAGACTCTGTTCAAAGCCTGCAATCCTTATTGAAATTACCGGATATATTCCTTTTTTATACAGAAGCTGAAGACCTCCAAGTACAATTTCTTCAGTGTTGGATGCCTTAAATTCAAGATCTTTTGTCCTGTAATAATAAGTACCTCCATCACTAAGGCCCTCTTCAAACTCATACGGCTCGTCTCCTGAATTAATTCCGGCATAAACATTTAATGCGGCAAATGCGAATATCAATGCCATTGATATCCTGTGTAATAATGACGTTCTCATAAATATTAGTTTTAAAATAATGTAACCTATAATAACGCGTTACTGTATGCCAGAACAACGCTCTTGGCAAAGATAATACTTATATAGGAAAAAACAGCCTGACGGGATCCGAATATGTGCAAAATATATGAATTTTGTTTCTTTCAGAGTGCCGGTAAGGCCGGACTGCGCTAAAAAGTTATTCAGAATGATGCGGAGTAGTTGAAAAAATATTACTTTTGCGTACTTGAAAACAAATCATATTTTACATCCTCTTATGGTTAAAGTCTATAAATTATTGATAATAGCGCTGTCGCTATTGCCGTTGTATGTTTTTGCCGATATTACCGTGGCACCGGTATTTACTGATAATATGGTGATACAGCAGGAAAAGCCAGTATATGTATGGGGAAAGGCTCCTGCCGGCGAGAAGATAAAAATAAGTTTTATGTCTCAGAGATCCTGTACGGTAGCCGATGCCAACGGTGAATGGATTGCCGTGCTTAAAGCCGTGAGCGCTACTAAGAAACCGCAAAAACTTGTGGTAAGTTCAAGGTCAGGAAAAATTGTGCTAAGCAATATTCTTGTTGGCGAAGTGTGGCTCGCCTCAGGACAGTCAAACATGGAATATTCCATGAACAACCACCCGCACCATGCCCGTCCAAAGAAAGGCGACCCGGAGGTGCTGTATAAGGAATTTAAGGCGGCAGACAGTCAGATAATACGCACAATGTATGTAGAGTGTTCAAATAATGGCGAGATACTGCCTACTGCCGGATGGAAGATGTTGTCTGAAGAAAGTCTTGCCCCTGTTTCTGCCGCAGGATATTTCTTTGCAAAGAATCTGTCTGACAGTCTTGACGTACCAGTCGGACTGATATCCTCGTCGTGGGGAGGATCGATGATTGAGTCGTGGATGCCTGAAGAAGCGTTCAAGGGCTCGCAGCAGTTGAATGATGGATACGCCAACGGCAGCTATTATGGTCTGCCTGTTGCCGATCATTACCGCACGATGATAGCTCCGCTGGCTCCATTCTCTATGCGTGGATTTCTGTGGTATCAGGGCGAGGCAAATGTCCTGGACCAAAGAGGTGTAGGGTATGATGTCAAGCAGCGTGCGCTGATTGACGGCTGGCGAAAGGCTTGGCATGATGACGCCATGCCGTTTTATTTCGTCCAGCTGGCACCTTATCTCTATTCAGACCGCAAGGGCGATGAGAACGGATTGCCGTGGGATGCCCTTCCTAAATTTTGGGAGGAGCAGGCGTCTTGTCTTGATGTTCCACATACAGGTATGATTGTTATTAATGACCTGGTGGATAATCTTAAAGATATACATCCGCCATATAAATGGATTGTCGGAAAGCGCCTGGCCCTGCTTGCCTTAAATAAGACCTATGGGCGAGATGTCGTAAGTTCGGGACCTATATTTAAAAGCATGGAAGTTGAAGGCGATAAGGTCATATTGACATTTGAAAACGCTGACGGCCTGAAGACACGTGACGGAAAGATGCCCGACAACTTTAAACTGAAAAACACAAAGAACCGCTACAACACGGCCAAAGCCCAGATTGTAGGCAACAAGGTTGTGCTAAGTTCAAAAACGGATATGGCAAGACCCGTGACGGTGCGTTATTGCTGGAGCGACAGCTCGCAGCCCAATCTGTGCAATGGTGCAGGTTTGCCTGCCGCGCCGTTTAGGGCGACGGAAAAAATAAAGTGACATTAATGCTGATGCGGCGCCATGCCGGCAGCAAGCAACGAATACATCTTAATTTTACGCAAAGAGTTGACTGATGTCATGAATTTTGTGTATTTTTGCACTCAGATTTAATTTAAAAACGTAAGTATCAATGAAAACATGGAAACAATACCTGCCCGACGTGCTGGTCATATTGCTGTTCGCGGCTATTTCTTTCGCATACTTCTTTCCTGCTGATATTGAAGGAAAGATTCTTTTCCGCCACGACTCGGCTGCAAGCAAGGGCCTCGGGCGAGAACTGTCAGAACACAGGGAGAAAACCGGAGAGCAGACTCGCTGGATGAACTCCGTGTTCAGCGGCATGCCGACATATCAGACGGCGCCTTCATACAGCAGCACCGACGGACTGGGTCAGGTCGTAAAGGCTTATCATCTTTTCCTTCCTGAGAACGTGTGGTATGTCTTTGCTTATCTGCTGGGATTCTATATCCTTCTTCGTGCGTTCGATTTCCGCCAGTCGCTGGCGGCTTTGGGCTCCATAATATGGGCCTTTTCGAGCTATTTCTTCATAATCATAGCCGCAGGACATATCTGGAAGGTTATGGCTTTGGCATATCTCCCGCCGATGATAGCCGGCGTGGTGCTTGCCTACAGGGGCAAATACCTGTGGGGACTCATTGTCACGGCGCTGTTTACGGCCTTTGAGGTCAACGCCAACCACGTGCAGATGACGTATTATTTCCTGTTTGTCATCCTGTTTATGGTCATTGCCTATCTCGTTGATGCCATCCGTAACCACAAACTGGCTCATTTCGGCAAGGCCACGGCTGTGTGTGCTGCCGGTGCCATAATAGGTATATGCATCAACCTGAGCAACCTTTATCACACATGGGAGTACAGCCAGGAGTCGATGCGCGGCAAGAGCGAACTGGTCAAAAAGAACACGGCAAACCAGACAAGTAGTGGACTCGACCGCGACTATATAACGCAGTGGAGCTACGGCATAGGCGAGACATGGACTCTGCTCGTGCCCAACACCAAGGGCGGCGCATCAATGCCTTTGGCACAGAACAAGACTGCCATGGAACATGCCGACAACAACTTTATAGAGATATATCAGCAGCTCGGACAGTACTGGGGTGAACAGCCCGGAACGAGCGGTCCCGTTTACGTCGGGGCATTCGTGCTCATGCTGTTCGTCTTAGGCCTGTTTATCGTCAAGGGACCTATGAAGTGGGCCCTGCTTGCCGCAACGGTGCTTTCTATACTGCTGTCATGGGGTAAGAACTTCATGCCGTTCACCGACTTCTTTATCGACTATATCCCGATGTACTCAAAGTTCCGCACGGTGGCGTCGATACTTGTCATTGCCGAGTTTACTATACCTCTGTTGGCAATGCTTGCATTGAAGAAGATTGTCGACGAGCCTGAAATCCTCACTCAAAAGATAAAATACGTTTATGCAAGCTTCGCCCTCACCGGCGGCATTGCCCTGTTGTTTGCCGTTATGCCTACAATGTTCTTCTCAGACTTCATCTCGTCTGAAGAGATGAGGGCATTGCAGCAGATACCTGCCGACTATCTTAACCCGCTGCTCGCCAATCTGCGTGAGATGCGTATCGCCATGTTCACTGCCGACTGCTGGCGCTCGTTCTTCATCATCGTCATCGGCACTCTCTGCCTGCTGCTCTATAAGGCAAAGAAACTGAAGACAGAATACATGGTGGGAGCGCTGATAGTTCTCTGTCTTGTTGACATGTGGCAGGTCAACAAGCGCTACCTCAACAACGACATGTTTGTCAACAAGAGTGAGCGCGAGGCACCGATAGAGATGACCGAGACCGACAAGATTATCCTTCAGGACAAGACCGACTTCGGCAGTTACCGTGTGCTCAACCTTGCCTCTAACACGTTCAACGAGAACGAAACTTCTTACTATCACAACAGCATAGGCGGATACCACGCCGCCAAGTTACGCCGTTATCAGGACATGATAGACGCCTACATAGCTCCTGAGATGCAGAAGCTCGTGCCCGCAGTGGCTGAGGCCGGAGGCGACATGACCAAGATCAACGGCGACAGCATCTATCCGGTGCTCAACATGCTCAACGCAAGATATTTCATATTCCCGCTTCAGAGCGGACAGACCGTGCCTTTGAAGAATCCGTATGCTTACGGCAATGCATGGTTTGTAGACCGTATAACCTATGTAAACAGCGCCAACGACGAAATAGACAGAGTTGGAAAGATTGACCTGCGCCATGAGGCAGTGGCCGACGCCAAGTTTAAGAGTCAGCTGAAGGATGCCAAGAAGCAGGGTGGTGTGTCGGTTGTCAAGCTCACATCATATTCTTCCAACCACCTGAAGTATAGCGTAAGCTCTGATGCCGGCGGTGTGATAGTGTTCTCCGAGGTATATTATCCCGGCTGGACAGCCACAGTCGACGGCAATCCTGTTGAGCTCGGACGTGTCAACTATCTGTTGCGTGCCATCAATGTCGCACCGGGCAAGCACAACGTAGAACTGATGTTCTATCCTAAGTCTGTCAGCACAACCGAGACTATAGCATATATAGCTTATGCCGTACTTATCCTGGCGCTTCTGTTTGTTGTATATATTGAAATGAAAAAGAAAGGGAAGGTTAAATGAAAAAGCTTTTGTCATTGCCGCCAAATCTGGTAAACTGTTTTCATGATGTTACCGGACACGACCGCAGCGAATGGTTCTGCACCAACGACCCCATAGGGCATAAGCTCGGTTCGGGCGGCGGCTCAACATGGCTGCTGGAGGCCTGTTATGCAGAAAGTTCAGACGGCAAGAGCTTCGACGAGTGGCTTGCCTCAGACAGACGTCTGCTGCTGCATGCCGGCGGACAGAGCCGCCGGTTGCCGGCCTACGCCCCGTCGGGCAAGGTGCTGACGCCCGTGCCGGTGTTCCGCTGGGAGCGCGGACAGAGGCTCTCGCAGAATCTTCTGTCGCTGCAGATACCCCTTTACGACAAGATAATGAGCTGCGCGCCCGACAACATGCACACCATGATTGTCAGTGGCGATGTGTATATACGTGCCACTCAGCCGCTTCAGCCTATACCAGAGGCCGACGTGGTGTGCTACGGCCTGTGGCTCGGCCCTGAGATAGCCAAAGACCACGGTGTGTTTGTGTCAAGACGCGAAACCCCGTCGGTGCTTGAGTGCATGATGCAGAAGCCTTCGGTGAAGACTCTCGGCGAACTGCTCAAGGATCATTTCTATCTTACTGACATAGGCGTGTGGCTGTTGAGCGACCGCGCCGTCAAGCTGCTCATGCAGCGCTCAAAGCGCAACGGCGAGCGCATCAACTACGACCTCTATTCTGAGTTCGGCTGCTCGCTCGGCACAGATCCTTCGGTTAAGGACGACGAGCTCAACAGTCTGAGCGTAGCCGTGTTGCCTTTGCCAGGCGGCGAGTTTTATCATTTCGGCACAAGTCATGAGATACTGTCGTCTACACTTGCTATACAGAATCTTGTCAACGACCAGCGCGAGATAATGCATCACTCGCTGAAGCCTCACCCAGCCATGTTTGTTCAGAATGCATGCGTGGGTACGGCCATCACTGAGCGCAACCAGAATCTTTGGATAGAAAACAGCTATGTGCCTTCATCGTGGACGCTGGCGCATGAGAACATCATAACGGGCGTGCCCGAAAACAACTGGACAATAAGCCTTCAGCCGGGACAGTGTGTTGACATTGTGCCTGCCGGCGAAGACGAATATGTAGTAAGGCCTTACGGATACGTTCCTCAAAACGATAATTCAACCGAATATCAGAAGAATGTTCAAACCTTTGCAAACCCAGTGTTTGCAGGGGTTTTTCTTATATTTCGTTATAAATGTACAAACTGACTGCCCATTTTCATGTGTTTTGCCTGAACCAGACATAACCATTCTGTTTTAAAATGAACTCATAATGAAACTGGACAGATGTATTGAAAGGAGAAAGGTCAGTATTATGAAAGTAGTAAGAATCAGCAAACACAATCAGGTATTTTTTGATCTGATGAAAACGGAAGACGGAAAAAAACAGCTTATGGAAATGACCAAGGCACACAATGAGTGGCTGGCAAAGCTGAAGGGGGAAGGCAAATTTCTGGAAGGATATTTTATGCCTGGAAGCGGAGAAGCGGTATTGATTTTTGAAGCAGAGGATGAGGCGGATATCGAGAGTATTCGTCTGCAGGATCCGTTGGAGATCACATTTGACATGGATCTGAGAGTAGCGATTCCGGTTGGCGTCCATTTGCAGGCTGTAGCAGACCGGGATGATAAATCAGAATTTTAAAATCAACAGTAAAGAAAAGTCATAGATACTTCAAATGAGTGAGGTGCCTATGACTTTTTCTATATTCAGAATGTAGCATATGATGCAGTTCCCCAAATAAGGAACAGAAATTGCATTAGGGATCATATTAAGCTTAATTTTTCGCAGAAAATATTGTCGCAGGATATCTGTTTTGTGTGAAAACAGAATCACAAATGATAAAAAATGTTATTTTTCTGTCAACAACCCCTCTTGCAATATACCCCGGTGGGGTATATAATACAGATGTTCATGAGAAAGCAAGTAAAATGTCCTCCATAAACATACATGAAAATGACTATGAAACACTATTGATAAAATATGTAAAGAGAATGCCCAATTGTGTATAACATTATGGGGATGAGATGCATGCGAAAATGAGAAACAGAAATGTATAAGAAAATGAAGTAAAGAGGAACCTATATGGATGAGAAAATCTGTTGTTGTCATAAGAAAAAAGAGCGTACAGAGAAGGAATACAAAGATCTGATCCACCGTCTGAACCGTATCGAAGGGCAGATTCGTGGGATTAAGCGCATGGTGGAAGAAGATGCGTACTGTCCGGATATTCTGGTGCAGGTCGCTGCGGCAAATGCGGCACTGAACAGTTTTAACAAAGTACTTCTGGCCAATCATATCCGGACCTGTGTAGCGGATGACATCCGGAATGGTAAGGATGAGGTTATTGATGAGCTGGTCAAGACGTTACAGAAGTTGATGAAATAAATGTTTGCTTATAAGTGAATGGGTTTATATAAGCTGTTTTTTGATTTTGGAGACGAATGAAAGAGCTTATACATTTCTGGAAGTATAAGTACGAAAGATACGCATTTAAATCGAAAATTAAGAGATGGCAATAATGATATCTAGCATCTGAACAATAGAAAAGAGGGATAAATAAAAATGGAACAGTATTCAGTTACAGGCATGAGCTGTGCTGCCTGCAGTTCCCGTGTGGAAAAGGCGGTGTCGAAGGTAGACGGGGTCACATCCTGCTCCGTAAGCCTTCTGACCAATTCCATGGGAGTGGAAGGAACAGCAACGCCACAGGCAATCATAGCAGCAGTGGAAGCTGCCGGTTACGGAGCTTCGCTAAAGCAGGGAGGCGAGCAGGGAAAGACTTCCGGCCCGGCACTTACAGAGGATGAACTGGAAGATCACACCACACCGATGATGGTAAAGCGCCTCTGTGTTTCTGTGGTATTTTTACTTGTACTTATGTATTTTTCCATGGGACATATGATGTGGAACTGGCCGGTTCCGGCAGTCATGAAAGATAATCATGTGGCGATGGGACTGCTTCAGCTGCTTTTGACTATGGCGGTCATGATCATTAACCAGAAGTTTTTTATCAGCGGTTTTAAAGGTTTGATCCACCGCGCGCCAAATATGGATACGCTGGTGGCATTGGGCTCCGGCGCTTCCTTTGGCTACAGTTTGTATGCACTGTTTGCCATGACCGGTGCACAGGTACGCGGAGACATGGATATGGTCATGATGTACATGCATGAGTTTTATTTTGAATCCGCAGCCATGATCCTGACATTGATCACGATTGGAAAGACACTGGAGGCATATTCCAAAGGAAAGACGACGGATGCGCTGAAAGGCCTCATGAAGCTTGCTCCGAAGAAAGCGGTCATCCTGCAAAATGGAAAAGAGACGGAAGTTTCTATCGATCAGGTTAAAAAAGGCGATATTTTTGTAGTCAGACCGGGAGAAAATATTCCGGTGGATGGTACGGTTCTGGAAGGAACCAGCGCAGTCAACGAGGCTGCCTTGACCGGAGAGAGTATTCCTGTGGATAAAGAGCCGGGAGATGCAGTTTCCGCAGCTACCGTAAACCAGTCCGGTTTCCTGAAATGTCAGGCAGAACGTGTGGGAGAAGATACGACGCTTTCCCAGATCATTCAGATGGTTTCCGATGCGGCAGCCACAAAAGCGCCGATTGCAAAGATTGCAGATAAAGTTTCCGGCATCTTCGTGCCGGCAGTTATTCTGATCGCAGCCGTTACGTTTGTAATTTGGCTGTTAGTAGGACAGACCTTTGGATACGCTTTGGCAAGAGGCATTTCCGTACTTGTCATCAGTTGCCCGTGCGCTCTGGGACTTGCGACTCCGGTTGCCATTATGGTAGGCAACGGTATGGGTGCCCGTCACGGTATCATGTTCAAGACGGCTGTTTCCCTGGAAGAGACGGGTAAAATGAACATTATCGCACTGGATAAGACCGGAACGATCACAAACGGCGAGCCGGTCGTTACAGATATCCTTCCGGTTGAAGGGATGCAGGCAGAGCGTCTGATGTCTCTTGCAGCAACTCTTGAGCAGAAGAGCGAACATCCTCTGGCAAAAGCAGTGATGAAAAAGGCCGAAGAGGATCAGCTGCAGCTTCAGGAAGTGACAGACTTCCAGGCACTTCCGGGAAATGGTCTGTCAGCCGTTCTCAATAGAAAAAAATTAATCGGAGGAAATCAGAAATTTATTGCATCCCAGATGCAGATTCCGTTACAATTAAAAGAACAGGCAGATGCGCTCGCTGAAGAAGGCAAGACCCCATTATTCTTTGGTATGGATGACGAGCTGATCGGTGTGATCGCCGTTGCGGATGTCATCAAAGAAGATGGCCGTCAGGCAGTGGATGAACTGAAAGGCATGGGCATTCATGTCGTTATGCTGACCGGCGATAATGAGCGTACAGCGAAAGCCATCGGCCGTCAGGCTGGCGTGGATGAAGTTATCGCAGGCGTACTTCCGGATGGAAAAGAATCCGTGATCCGCGAGCTGAAGAAAAAAGGTAAGGTTGCCATGGTCGGCGATGGTATCAATGATGCACCGGCGCTGACCCGTGCGGATATTGGCATTGCCATTGGTGCAGGTACAGATATTGCTATTGACGCAGCAGATGTTGTTCTTATGAAGAGCCGTCTGAAAGATGTACCGGCAGCAATCCGGCTGAGCCGTCAGACGTTAAAGAACATCAAGGAAAATCTGTTCTGGGCATTTATTTACAATATTATTGGAATCCCGCTGGCAGCAGGCGTATGGATCCATCTGACCGGATGGCAGCTGAACCCGATGTTTGGCGCCGCAGCCATGAGCCTGTCCAGTGTATGCGTGGTTTCTAACGCACTTCGTCTGAATCTTTTCAAAATGTACAGTACACGGAAAGATAAGAAGATGAAGTATGCGATCACAGGCAGTGTACTCTCTTCTATAGAAGAAGATACAGATAAAAAACAAAATCTTAAGGAGGTTTCTGGTATGCAGAAAACAATCAAAATTGAGGGAATGATGTGTGGCCATTGTGAGGCTACCGTAAAGAAAGCGCTTGAATCATTAGACGGGGTAGAAGAGGCTGTTGTAAGCCATGAGGCTGGCACAGCAGAGCTGAAGCTAAGCGCAGATGTTGCAGACGACGTGCTGACAAAAGCAGTAGAAGAGAAAGACTTCAAAGTTGTTTCTGTGCAGTAATGACGAAAACTTGCAATTAATGTAACTACCAAGGTGGAGAAAAATGGTTTTTCTCCGCCTTTTTTTTAAATCAGAAGTTAGCGCGCAACAGATTTTTTATGGGCAGATGCATCAGAAGAGAACGTGTTGGCTTTGTACATCAGTCTTGAATATGGTATACTTTGCGATAGAGAACAGGTCTGGTTGTGTGAGGTATTTTTGAGCATTGTTGTCTCATCTGGTAGACTGTGAGATAAAATTTGTAACAGAAATCTGAAGAATTGAAATGGAGATTTTATGGGAAATACCATTGGAAATCATAAGAATAATAAAACAAAGCATCTTACGATTGGTCTGTTGGCGCATGTAGATGCCGGAAAGACAACATTATCGGAAAGTATGTTGTATTTATCGGGAACGGTACGTAAGCTTGGACGAGTCGATCACAAAGATGCTTTTCTTGATACGTATGCATTAGAGAGAGACAGAGGAATTACGATTTTTTCAAAACAGGCTGTTTTTTCACTTGGAAATAAAAAAGTGAACCTTTTAGATACACCGGGACATGTGGATTTTTCTGCGGAAATGGAGCGTACCTTGCAGGTGCTTGACTATGCTGTGCTGATCATAAGCGGTGCGGACGGTGTGCAGGGACATACGAGG
>OHAI01001405.1_pt1 | contig 18563 bp, 14 predicted proteins | sample 1577091 | NCBI WGS metagenome assembly OHAI01 (sample SAMEA3541548, study PRJEB24748) | human gut metagenome | biome: human gut; feature: human-associated habitat; material: faeces | place: China | collected 2012
GGGGCCCGGGGGCTCCATCCCGGGGACTGGTACGAGTTGACACTGACGGGAACCGGCCGGTACCTGCGGGTACGGATCAGCGGACTGGTCAAAGACCCGGAGTGCCTCTACTATGTGAATACCACAACGCCGGCCCCGGATTTGACCCACTATGCCTTTGCCTATGGAAATGAGACGCTTTTGCAGGAGCTGATGGGGGCAAACCGCTACAATCAGATCTGCATCACCACCGACGGGAGCCTCTCTGCGGCGCGGCTCCGGCTGGCGGTGGACGCGGCCCTGGGGGACCGGGTCGTGAACATCCTGTCACTGGAGGACAATACCCAGGCCTACTATCTGCTGGAGATGCGGGACAACCTGGCGCCCATACTCAACATTTTCCCGGTGCTCTTTTTCCTGTGCGCGGTGCTGATGATGGTGAGCACCATGAACCGGCTGATCGAGAACGCCCGCTCGGATATCGGAACCTTCAAGGCGCTGGGGTACTCTGACGCCAAAATCATGTGCTATTATCTGCTCCACGCCCTCCTGGTGGTCGTGGTAGGGTTCCCGGTGGGCGCATGGCTGGGGCGGTATGTATCCGCCCTGATCGTTTCCACCATCGCCATCGGGTGTGATCTGCCGCCCTATACGGTGGTACACGACTTTGCCGCCTGGGGGCGGGCTCTGGGGCTGACCGCCCTGTGCTGCATCGGGAGCGCCTGGCTGGTGGCCCGCTCGCTGCTGAAGGAGACCCCGGCCCAGTGTATGCGGCCCAAGCCGCCCAGGAGCACGAAGCCCGTGGCGCTGGAGCGGCTCGGCCCGGTCTGGCATCGGCTGGGCTTTAATCAGAAGTACATCATCCGCAATACCCTCCGCAACAAAGTGCGTATGGCCACCTGTATCTTCGGTATTGCCTTCTGTATGGCACTGGTCTTTCTGGCCTTTGCTCTGCGGGACTCCATTCAGGCCTACTCGGACGCGCTGGCCGAGCGGCAGAACCGCTACGACCTCATGGTGGATCTGAGCACGTCGGTGACTGAGGGGCAGTACCGGCGGCTCACCAATGACGTGGGTGTAACGGAGGCGGAGCTGGAGATGAGCACCGCCTGCTGGCTCTACACGGACTCGCAGCGGGCCACGGCGGCGCTCACAGTGACGGAGGATCAGGTCTCGCTGAAGCGGTATGACCCCTATGCCGAGGGCGCGCTCACCCTTCCGAAAAACGGGCTGGTACTGGAGGAGTCCCTGGCGAATGAGCTGGGACTGCGGGCCGGCGACCGGGTGACGCTCCGGTTTACCGGGGACAGCCGGTATTACTCCGTGTTCGTGGCGGAGGTCAACCGCTGTGTCAGCGGGGCCTGCCTGAGCCGCAGCCTGTGGCGGAGCCTGGGCCTGGCTTACACGCCCACGGCCGCCTACCTCACCAGCGATGGGCCGGAGGCGCTGGCCGCGCGGTTGGGAGACTATGACTTCGTGGACGCATGGCAGACCCGTCAGGCCGCCACAGCCGCCGCGGTGGAGCGGCTGAGCAGCATGTCCATGGTAGTCTATATCCTGATCCTGTTCGGCGGCGGGCTGGCCTGCATCGTCATTTACAATCTCGGTATCATGAGCTTCTTTGAGCAGCTCCGCAGTCTGGCGACTTTGATGGTGCTGGGCTTTTATGAGAAGGAGATCAAGACCCTTCAGTTAAGCGAAAACATCATTTTCGCCGTGTGTGGGATTCTCCTGGGCATCCCGTTGGGGGTTTCCCTGAACCGCATGATCCTGGTCTCCATCACCACCATGCCTCTGATGGAGGCTACCAGGCCGGCCTCTCTGGCCCTGTCCTGTGCGGTGACGCTCCTGTTCGCATTGGCAGTCAACGTGGTGATCGGGCGTAAAATGCGGGAGATCGACATGCTGGGCGCGCTCAAGAGCGTGGAATAACAAAGAGGTGGATGGAATGAAACGATTGAAACATGGTGCGGCTGCGCTGACCGGTGTGCTGCTTCTGCTGAGCGGCTGCTCCGGCGGCGTGGATGAATACCAATGTGTGCATCCGGAGACCGGGACTCTGGTGCAGCAGCTTGTGGAGGGCACAGGGACGGTGAGCTATCGGGAGGAGTATTCCGTCATCCCTACCGTCAGCGCCAAGATCCTCTCCTGTTCCATCGAGGAGGGGGACACGGTTACGGCCGGACAGGTGCTCTATGTGCTGGACTCCGGCGCTCTGGAGGATCAGATCACCCAAGCCCGCCTGTCCCTGAACAGCGCGCAGGCATCCTATGCCCAGGCGGTGGACGCCTGTACGGATCTGACCGTTCCCGCCCATGCCTCGGGGACGGTGACGGAGGTCTATGTCCACGTGGGAGACTATGTGAATACGGGAACCGCCATCGCATCACTGGTGGACAGCGCTAACCTCACCCTGACGGTGCCCTTTGCGGCGGAGGACGCGGCGGCTATGGCCCCGGGCAATACCGCGGCGATCACCTTTCCAGGACAGGCAGGTACCGTCACTGGGACGGTAGAACGGGTGTACGACACGTCTACGGCACTCTCCGGCGGCCGAGAGGGCGTCTATGTGGAGTTTTCCTTCCGCAATCCGGGCGCGGTGCTGAGCGGGACGGCGGCTCTGGCCTCGGTGGGCGGCGCCGCCTGTATGGAGGCCGGAACAGTGGCCAACGCCACGGAGCAGTCCATCTACGCCACCCAGTCCGGCCAGGTGGCCTCTCTGCCCATCCAGGCGGGAACCGCCGTCACTGCCGGTCAGACGGTGATGACCTTGGAGAACGCCAGCCTGACCAACGCCGTAACCAACGCCTCTCTCTCGGTAGAATCGGCGCAGGTCAACCTGGCCCAACTGGAGGCCAAGCGGGCGGACTACACCGTGACGGCGCCCGTGGACGGCACGGTGCTGGAGCGCCCGTTCAAGACCGGTGACTACGCGGCGGCGGCCACCTCCCTGGCCACCCTGGTCCAGCCGGATTCCCTGTGTGTCTCTGTGGAGATTGATGAACTGTATATCAATCAGGTGGGGGTTGGCCAACAGGCGCGGATCACCTTTGCGGACGGCCAGACCCATGAGGCGCGGGATTACGACGGGATTGTAAGCCGTATGGATGACACCGGCGTGTCCTCCGGCGGGGTGACGGACTACAGCGTAGAGATCAGCCTGACCCGTACCGAAGAGCTGAAGGCCGGGATGAACGTCACGGTGGAGATCCTGGTGGCCCAGAGCGAGGATTGCATGAGCGTTCCCTCTGAGGCGGTGACAGGCGGTGTGGTCCGCGTGCTGCGGGACGGCGCGCGGGAGCCGATGGAGGTGCCGGTGGAGACCGGACTGTCCGGGGACGGCGTGACCGAGATCCGCTCCGGCCTGTCGCCGGAGGATTGGGTCGTCGTGGATGCTTATTAAGATGGGGTGTCGATAGGATGGGAAACGAAATCAAGACGGTATTGCTGAAATCAGTACAACTGTACGATCCAGATCCCAAAGGGATCTGCGACCTCTTTCTGTGCGGCGGGCGGGTCGCTGCCGTCGGCCGGGGGCTAGCCCCCAACCTGCCCGGCGTGGCCGTGCTGGACGGAAGCGGCCTGACGGCCTTTCCGGGCCTGGTGGATCAGCACGTCCACTTTACCGGCGGCGGCGGAGAGTGCGGCTTCCGCAGCCGTGTGCCAGAGCTGTCCCTCACGGATTTTACTACCGCGGGTGTCACCACGGCGGTGGGACTGCTGGGCACTGACAGCGCCACCCGCAGCCCAAAGGCCCTGCTGGCCAAGACCAAGGCGCTGAATGAGGAGGGGCTCACGGCCTATTGCCTGACAGGGGCGTATGACATCCCCTCCCCTACTGTCACCGGCTCCCTGAAGGATGATGTGACCTACCTCTCAGAGGTTCTGGGCGTCAAGGTGGCACTGTCGGACCACCGGGGCGGCCACCCCACGCTTGAGCAGTTCATCCATATGGCCTGTCAGGTGCGGCTAGGGGCCCTGACCGCCGGAAAGCCCGGTGTGGTACACATCCATATGGGCAGCGGAAAACGGGGACTCGGCCTGGTCTATGACTTGCTGGAGGCCACGGATCTGCCCATCTGGCACTTCCGTCCCACCCACATGAGCCGTTGGCAGAGCGAGGCCGCGGCGTTTGCCCGGAAGGGCGGGATGGTGGACTTTACTGCCAATGCCGACCCAGAAAAGTGCGCCCTGCCTGTGCTGCGCACCATGGAGGAGGCGCCGCTGGAACGCATTACCATCAGCTCCGACGCCGGAGGGAGCATGCCGCGATGGTCGGAGGATCACTGTACCATGCTAGGCATGGGGGTGGGCAAGATGGACAACCTCCTCCCCACCATCCGCTGTCTGGTGCGGGAGCACCGAGTCCCGCCCGAACGGGCCATCCGTCTTCTGACGCAGAATGTGGCCGATGGGCTCTGCCTCTCACGCAAGGGCCGCCTAACAGTGGGAGCGGATGCGGATGTGCTGCTGGTGGACCGGGACTGGAACATCCACACGGTACTGGCCGGCGGAGAGATCATGGTGTCGGACGGGCAGGTGGTTAAACAACCCTATATTTCTTAAGAAAGCAAGTGGACGGCATTTGTGGCGGACTACCCCTTTAAGGCGGACTCCATGGAGCGTGAGTGGCGCTTTACCCTGACCGATCCGATTTGGAGTGTAACCAGGGCGCGTTTCGGCTGTGCATCTCCCCAAACGGCCAGGGGCGGGGGAGCGGATTGCGGAACCGTGCGCCGACCAGATCAGTATTCAGACGATGACCACCATGCTGATGGGATATAAGCGCCCGGACTACCTGGCCAAGATAGGGCGCCTGAACGCTGACGAAGCCACCATCGATATGCTGGAGGATACCATTGAGCAGCAAGCACCCTATATCTCCGACTATTTTTAAGAGGACGCGTCGCTTGGTGCCCTCTGCCTTAAAAAAGCATTTGCGTGCGCAATTGACCGCGCACGCAAATGCTTTTTTAGCCTGTCCTACGGCGGAACCGGGCGATTAAACCAGAAGAAAAGAGCGGGGAGAGAATTTCTCCTCTCCCCGCTTCCGGGCAGATGTTACGCCTTGCCGTCGCAGCCCAGCACATGGATGAGCTTGTGCTTGACCATCTCCTTGATGTTGGCCCGGGCGGGCTTCAGATACTCGCGGGGGTCGAACTTGTCGGGGTGCTCGGCAAAGAACTGGCGGATGGTGCCGGTCATGGCCAGGCGCAGATCAGAGTCGATGTTGATCTTGCACACGGCCAGACGGGCAGCCTGGCGGAGCTGCTCCTCAGGAATACCCACGGCATCGGGCATCTTGCCGCCGTTTTCATTGATCATCTTTACGTACTCCTGGGGGACAGAGGAGGAGCCGTGGAGCACGATGGGGAATCCAGGCAGGCGCTTGGAGACCTCGTCCAGAATGTCGAAGCGCAGAGGCGGGGGTACCAATTCGCCCTTCTCGTTGCGGGTGCACTGGTCGGCGGTGAACTTGTAGGCGCCATGGCTGGTGCCGATAGCAATGGCCAGGGAGTCGCAGCCGGTCTTGGAGACGAACTCCTCTACCTCTTCGGGATGGGTGTAGTGGGACTCCTCGGCGGAGACCTGTACGTCGTCCTCAATGCCGGCCAGCGCGCCCAGCTCGGCCTCCACCACCACGCCGTGGTCGTGGGCGTACTCGACCACCTTGCGGGTGATCTCGATGTTCTCGGCAAAGGGCTTGGAGGAGGCGTCGATCATCACGGAGGTGAAGCCGCCGTCAATGCAGGACTTGCAGGTTTCAAAATCCGGGCCGTGATCCAGGTGCAGGGCAATGGGGATCTCGGGGCACTCAATGACCGCCGCCTCCACCAGCTTGACTAAATAGGTGTGGTTGGCATAGGCGCGGGCGCCCTTCGACACCTGGAGAATCATGGGGGCGCGAACCTCTCTGGCCGCCTCCGTGATGCCCTGAACAATCTCCATATTGTTTACATTGAACGCACCGATGGCGTAACCGCCGTCATAGGCCTTTCGGAACATTTCCTTCGTGGTAACCAGTGGCATAGAGGGCTCATCTCCTTCGTTTATTTGCCACATGATTCTATCAGTTTTCATTGCCAATTGCAAGAGGACGTGCTATGATATTTACGCAAAAACCGCTAGGTTCACCAAACTAAACTACGGTCAGGGAGGTACGATTCATGAGTGAATTGAGAGGAGCCTGCATCATCGGGCAGTCGGGAGGCCCCACTGCGGTCATCAATGCCAGCGCGCTCGGGGTGATCCGCACGGCCCTGGACACGGACTGCATCACCCGGGTGCTGGGGGCGGCCAACGGAATCCAGGGCGTCCTGGAGGACCGGCTGTACGATATGGGGCAGGAGGATGCCGGGGAGCTGGAGCTGCTGCGGTACACCCCGTCCTCCGCGCTGGGCTCCTGCCGCTACAAGCTGGCTGAGCCCAGCCAGGATGACACCGACTACCGCCGTATTCTCGAGATTTTCCGCAAGTATGATGTGCGCTATTTCTTTTACAACGGCGGCAACGACTCCATGGACACATGCAACAAAATCTCCAAGTACATGCAGTCCGTGGGCTATGCGTGCCGCGTCATCGGCGTGCCCAAGACCATTGACAATGACCTCAACGGCACCGACCACTGCCCGGGCTTTGCTTCCGCTGCCAAGTATATCGCTACTTCCTGCATGGAGATCTATCAGGACGCTCGCGTATACGACACCGGCATGGTCTGCGTCGTAGAGATCATGGGCCGTCACGCTGGCTGGCTGGCAGGTGCTGCCGGTCTGGCTACCGCTATGGGCGCAGGTCCGGATCTGGTTTACCTGCCGGAGACCGACTTCGACATGAAGAAGTTCCTGGCTGACGTAAAGCGCATCTACGACGAGAAGGGCAACTGCCTGGTAGCTGTTTCCGAGGGTATCCACTACGCTGACGGCTCCTTCGTATCCGAGGCTAAGACCTCTGCTACCGACGGCTTCGGCCATGCACAGCTCGGCGGTCTGGCTTCCATGCTGGCTGACACCGTTAAGAACGAGCTGGGCTGCAAGGTTCGCGGCATCGAGCTGAGCCTGCTGCAGCGCTGCGCTGCTCACTGCGCTTCCAAGACCGACGTTGACGAGTCCTATATGTCCGGCAAGGCTGCTGTTGAGAACGCAGTTGCAGGCAAGACCGACTACATGCCGGGCTTCAAGTGCACCCGTGACGAGAACGGCTACAAGTGCGAGATCGAGCTGCTCCCGCTGTCCGAGGTTGCCAACACCGAGAAGAAGGTTCCGCGTGAGTGGATCAACGAGGAAGGCAACGGCGTAACGCAGGAGTTCGTTGACTACGCTCTGCCGCTCATCAACGGCGAGAACGTTGGCCCGAAGGTATCCGGTCTGCCGCGCTTCGCTAACCTGAAGAAGATCAAGGCTGAGGCTTAATCTTTTCGGTTTAACTGAACAGAGCGTGCCTTGCGGTGCGTAATCAAAACGGGTAGAGCCGCAAGGCTCTGCCCGTTTGCTTTTAAGAGGAATTTCCTGTATGAATCTTTTTCAATCCAAGAAAAATCTGCTGCTGCTCGTATCTTCGGTCATCGTCTGGCTGGGCACCTGCCTGCTCGCCATGCGCTGGAATACTGTGTATGACGGTGCCATCGGCGGCTTCCCGACCTATCTGTGGGTGTTCGCGCCGGTTGCGCTCATCTTCAACATTTTTATGAACAGCAGACCCAGTAATCCCGACGGCAGGGACCACAGCCGCTGGGCACAGGCGCTGCTCGTCTTTCTGGTGGCGCTGATGCTGTTTATTGCCCTGCTGTCCGGCATGAACCCGCTGTATGAGATCAGCTTCTGGTTGATTGCGGCGCTGATCGTGCTGTCCTTCATCGGCCTGCTGATCGGCAAGTGCATGAACCACCCTCTGCAGGAGGCTTCGCTGCGGCAGTCCGCCTATACCATCTTCCTGCTGTACCTGTCCTACGCTATCGCGCAGCTCGGCATGATCGCCGTGCTGCATCCGGTGTCCGTTGACGAAATCATCCGCACCGGTGTGCGGCAACGAGTTCCTGGTGGGCAACATAGAGAACTACTTTGTCAACGAACAGGTGATGCGTGATGTGCGCAAGCTGCTCAACACCCTTCCTGCGCCTCAGCGCGAGGTTGTCTTCATGCGTTTCTATCAGCAGATGTCGTTCAAGGAGATAGCCGAGACAACCAACGTGAGCATCAACACAGCCTTGGGTCGCATGCGTTATGCCATACTCAATCTGCGCCGTCTTGCCAAAGACAACAACATAGCCTTGCAGCTTGCCTGACGTTGTCAGCCGTGCTGCAAGGTGTGTTTCAGAGAGCTGATTGTGGCTATGGGGTCGGCTGCCTTGAATATGTAGCTTCCGCTCACCAGCACGTCGGCTCCGGCTCTTACAAGCATGGGGGCTGTCTCAGCCTGAACACCTCCGTCCACCTCAATGAGAGCCTTGCTCTGCGACCTGTCTATGAGTGCGCGCAGTCTCTCCACTTTGTTTAAGGTGTTGGCTATGAACTTCTGTCCGCCGAAACCGGGATTGACGCTCATGAGCAGCACCATCTCCACATCGTTTATTATATCCTCCAGTACGCACACCGGTGTGGCTGGGTTCAGAGTCACGGCAGCCTTCATTCCGGCGGCGTGAATCTCCTGCACCGTACGGTGAAGATGCGTGCATGCCTCGTAGTGCACGTTCATTATCATGGCTCCGGTGGCTGCCACCTGCCTGATGTAGTTTTCCGGATGCACAATCATCAGATGCACGTCGAGCGGTTTGGTGCATGCTTTCGCCACGGCGTCTATTACCGGAAATCCGAACGAAATGTTGGGTACGAACACTCCGTCCATCACATCGAGGTGTAGCCAGTCCGCCTCGCTGCGGTTTATCATCTCAATCTCGTCTTTCAGATTGAGGAAATCTGCCGAAAGAAGTGACGGTGATATCAATGTTTCCATGTCAGTCCGCTCTTTTCAGTTCAGGCAGTACACCTCGTTGTGTCCGTTTATTTTCATCACTCTGTAGGTGTATGCAATCTGTCGGATGATGTTAAGAGTCATTTCCGACGGTTTCAGATCTTCAGGGGTAAAATGTTTCATAGGCAATTGTTAGTTCTTGTTTATATTCAGATAACGGCATATAACCGGGTTTATTACATACCGGCAGTATATTTTTAAATATTATTCCTACTTTAACCGTTAATACTTCAACATACCGCCCGAACCACTGTTACATTTTGCCGCAGGCTCCGCTTATGCATTCCGTGCTGCTTCCGCCATTATGTCCCGCGCTTTTGTCAGGTGCATGCAATTGCGCATTATGCAATAGAGTAAAAAAAACGCGTTACGGCAGTGCGGAACACGGATGATGCATAATGCCTGATTCGCTTTTAAAGCCGTATGGTCCGGTATGCCGCAGGATGTCTTCGCATTTTGATTTTTTAAGTTAAATCGGGCAGACATATTATGCCCCGGCATTTCCCATTCCGGCTTCCGCAGTGCGTCTTTTTGCGTTCTGCACGTGCGTTTCATGCCAACTGCGGTCTCTTCCGGATGTGCTGGAGTTGCAGGAAAGGCTCTTCCGGCATTCCGTACGGTGTGTTTCGTGTGTCCGTAAAGCGTGTTTCGCATTGCCGGAAAGCCTCTTCCGTAAGGCGGAAAAGCCTTTTCCGCAATGATGCGAAAATGCTGTCGTGACGGTGTACCGGCATAATGCCCTGATATGCAGTGCTATACGCATGACTATGAAAATGTGCGTTTTCGGACGCCATTCAGATGTCTGTCGTAAACAACCGGCTCCTGCGGCAGTGGATTTAACATATGCCATTATCATGATGTCTGTATTTTACACTTTCATATGTAGTCCGTGCCGTGTCATGGCTATGCTTCTGACACAATCATCCACCCGTCACCTCGTCAGCGTATGCGTACTTATGACGATGTAAACAATGTATATATATTAATGTGTGACATGATTACATTTACAAGAAATTACAAAAAAAACATGCAAAAAGTTTGTCAGTTTGATAAAAATGTGTAGTTTTGCAACATCAGAGTCATTCAGACTGTCCGCTAATGCCGGGAATACCGTTTCCTGAAAAAGCGTGATGGCACATGTTATGACAAGTATTAAACGAGACAATATGAAAAATGTAATGTTCACATCATGGTGGTGGCGTTTCTCAAGATTGAAAAAGTCGTGAGCAACACTGCCGTGTGAAAACTTGTAAAGATATTCATAGGAGGCCTGTTCTTGCGACAGGTCTCCTTTTTGTTATATATACGGTTCAATCCGGAAAACTTAATGTAATGTCATTATGAAAGAATTATTGGAAAGAATACTCAATCATGAAAGCCTCACAAGGAAGGAGACTTGCGATATCCTTGTGGGCATAACGCGCGGCATGTATTCCAACGAGCAGCTCACGGCTCTGCTCACCGGCATACAGATGCGCGGCATAACAGTGGACGAGCTGCTCGGTTTCCGCGACGGCATACTTGCTACCGGTGTGCCTGCCGTCCTCGACTGCGACCGCTACATCGATGTAGTAGGTACGGGAGGCGACCGTAAGAACACGTTCAACATCTCCACCACGGCATGCTTTGTCATAGCCGGTGCGGGCTACAAGGTGGCAAAGCACGGCAATTATGCCGCCACGTCGACAAGCGGAGCGTCCAATGTGATAGAATGCCACGGAGTGAAGTTCACCAGCGACACGGCTCAGCTCAACCGCTCCATAAACGAGTGCGGCATAGCCTATCTGCATGCCCAGCTTTTCGCCAGGGCTATGAAGTGTGTCGGTCCTTTGCGTAAGGCTTTGCAGTTTCCCACATGTTTCAACCTGCTCGGACCGATTGTGAATCCGTCGCGCCCCTCTTGCCAGATGCTCGGAGTGGCAACGCTCGACCAGATGCGCCTTTATGACAGCGTGTATCGTGAGATAGGCATCGACTACGCCATAGTAAACAGCATCGACGGATATGACGAGATATCGCTCACCGGAGACTTCAAGGTCACGACAAACGACTACGAGCGTGTGTTCAGTCCGTCTGAGCTGGGACTACTGACGGCAGGTCCCGAGGAACTGTCGGCAGGCGCGGACGAGACGCAGGCAGCCGAGATATTCGACAGTGTGCTTGAGAACAGGGCATTGCCTGCACAGAAAGACATTGTGATAGCCAACGCCGCTTTCGGCATACAGGTATATGAAAAAGGACGCAAGAGCATAGGTGAATGCATCGACATCGCCCGCGAGTCGATAGACAGCGGCAGGGCTCTTGCCACATTCCGTAAATTCGCAGAGATAAATTCATGATGGGAGATATACTTCAGGATATAGTAGCCTGCAAGAAGGAGGAGGTGAGGCGGTTCAGGCAGACGCTTCCTGACCGTGAGATACATGCCATGGCAGAGCGTGACATGGAGCGCGGTGACGGGGCGGAGCGTCCGTCCATGAGGAAAGCCGTTATGGACTCGGCGACGGGCATCATAGCCGAGTTCAAGCGCAAGTCGCCTTCGGCAGGATGGATAAACCGTGACGCGCGTGCTGACAAGGTGCCACACGACTACGAGCACAACGGAGCCGCGGCGTTGAGCATACTGACAGACAGCCGCTTTTTCGGCGGTTGCGACGGCAATGTGGGCGAGGCACTTGCTTCAGGCGTCACTTTGCCCGTGCTGTATAAGAATTTCATAGTTGACGAGTATCAGCTTTTTCAGGCGCGTCTTAGCGGGGCTTCGGCTGTGTTGCTCATCGCTTCGGTGCTCACTGTGGACACGTGCCGCTCGTTTGCGCGTGTGGCACGCGGTCTCGGACTGGAGGTCCTGCTTGAGATGCACGCCGCCCGCGAACTGGAACATGCCGACTGCGACCCTGACATGTTCGGAGTGAACAACCGCAATCTCGGTACGTTTGTTACCGATGTGGCAAATTCCTTCCGCTTTGTCTCTGACCTTCCGCATGGCGCGTGCCTTGTGAGCGAGAGCGGACTTTCCGACCCTTCCGTGGTGAGTCTTCTGCGTGATGCAGGATACAGAGGTTTTCTTGTCGGCGGACATTTCATGAGCAGTCCCGACCCCGGCAAGGCTTTGGCTGACTTTATTTCAAAAATTAAAATATAATATTATGATAGTAAAAGTATGCGGCATGCGCGATGCCGGAAACATTCGCGCTGTGAAGGAGGCGGGAGCCGACATGGCGGGGCTCGTGTTCTGCAAGGAAAGCCCGCGCTATGTGAGTATGGTGAATTCGCGTTCGGGACTCATTCCCGATTTCCCGGACAGGCGTTTCGCCGCCGGAAACGGCTGCGGGCGCAAGCCGGCTGATGGCATCACGCTCGTGGGAGTGTTTGCTGACGACATGCCTCAGAACATCATCACGAGAGTATACAACTACGGACTCGACTGTGTGCAGCTGCATGGGGACGAGAGCACGGTGATGATAGACAACCTGCGCCGCACGATTGACCCTGATATCCGGTCAGGACTGAAAATCATCAAGACGATTCATGTTTCGGGAAGAGCCGATTTCGGGAAATGTGCGGAGTATGAGGGACATGTTGACATGTTTCTTTTTGATACTGCGTGTGAGGAACGTGGAGGCAGCGGCAGGCAGTTCGACTGGGATGCGCTTGACTCTTATTCATGCCAGACGCCTTTCTTGCTGAGCGGAGGCATAGGTCCTGAAGACGCTGACAGAATCAGGATGATATCGCATCCCATGTTTGCGGGCGTGGACATAAACTCGCGTTTCGAGACGGCTCCAGCAGTCAAGGACGCGGCGAAGGTCGCCGATTTTATAGAAAGGCTGCGTAGTTAGCGCAAAGGCAGATACCAGGAAGCCTGTCATTTTCATGTCGTTGGAACAAAAAACATCTATTATGAACAGAATAAACAGAATGTTCGCAGAACGCGGTGAGCGCAAGCTGTTGTCAGTATATTTCTGCGCGGGATGTCCGGTAGCCGGAAACACAGGCGAAGTGCTGAAGGCACTGCAGGGCAGAGGCGTGGATATGGTGGAGGTGGGTGTGCCGTTCAGCGCGCCTCTTGCCGACGGACCGGTGATTCAGCACGCGGCGTCTGTGTCGCTTAAAAACGGCACCACTCTCAACGGTATACTCTCAGAGCTTTACGAGGCGAGGGCGGAGATAACCGTTCCGGTAGTCATCATGTGCTATCTCAACGTGATATTGCGCCACGGTTTGGAGCGGTTCTTCATGAGGTGTGTCGACTGCGGGGTGTCCGGAGTCATCATCCCTGATTTGCCTCTTGCCGATTATCTTGCAAGTGTAAAGCCTCTTGCGGACAAATACGGAGTGAGCGTGATAATGATGATTACCCCGGAGACGGACGATGAACGCATACGTCTTATAGACAATAACACCGAAAGCTTCATATACATGGTGAGCTGTGCGGGCACCACAGGGGCAAGAGACAGTTTTGACGGCAGTGCCACGGAGTACTTCAGGCATGTGGAAAGTCTCGGACTTAAGAATCCGTGCATGACCGGTTTCGGCATAAGCAACAGGCAGACTCTCGACAGTGCCCGGCAGTATTCGGCGGGAGCAATAATAGGAAGCAGGTTTGTGACGCTGCTCAATGAATGCGGGGATGCCGAAAAGGCAGCCGACGCCCTGTATCAGACTCTCGGATTGTGATATGCGGCGAGTCATAATGTAAACACGATTAAAACGAAAAAGAATATGAGTGGAAACTGTATTGCTGACAGAAACGGGTATTACGGACGTTTCGGAGGCGCGTATGTGCCGGAGATTCTCCACAAGTGTGTGACCGATCTGCAGGACTCATACCGCAGCATAATAGACAGTGAGGAGTTCAGGAAGGAATATCATGAGTTGCTCAGAGACTATGTGGGCAGACCGTCTCCGTTGTATCATGCAAGACGCATGAGCGAAAAATACGGATGCAGGCTTTATCTTAAACGTGAGGATCTGAACCATACCGGAGCGCATAAGATAAACAACACGGTGGGGCAGATACTGATGGCACGCAGGATGGGAAAGACACGCATCATAGCGGAGACAGGTGCCGGACAGCACGGAGTGGCTACGGCAACCGTGTGCGCGCTCATGGGCATGAGATGCGAGATTTTCATGGGCAAGACAGATGTGGAGCGTCAGCATACGAATGTGGAACGTATGAGGATGCTCGGTGCGGAGGTCCATCCGGTGACGACCGGAAACATGACGCTGAGCGACGCCTGCTCGGAAGCCATACGCGACTGGTGCTCGCATCCGAATGACACATTCTATATCGTAGGCAGCACAATGGGACCGCACCCGTATCCTGACATCGTGGCAAGGATGCAAAGTGTCATTTCAGAGGAAATAAGATGGCAGCTGAAGGAAAAGACCGGACGCGACTATCCGGATTATCTCATAGCCTGTGTCGGAGGAGGAAGCAACTCTGCCGGAACGATGTATCATTATGCCGATGACATGCGTGTGAGGATGATACTTGCCGAGGCGGGAGGATGCGGCATCGGCTCGGGAAGGACGGCGGCTACGGTGCATTGCGGAACGGAAGGCATTCTGCACGGCGCGCGTACGCTCGTGATGCAGACACCGGACGGACAGATAGAAGAGGCGTTCAGCATATCTGCCGGACTCGACTATCCCGGTATAGGTCCCATGCATGCGCATATGGTAGATGAGGGTAGGGTGAAGGTGATGGCTGTAAACGATGACGAGGCGGTGAGAGCAGGATATGAGCTGACACGCCTTGAGGGCATCATCCCTGCACTCGAGAGCGCGCATGCCCTTGCCGTACTACCGAAAATGAGTTTTTCGCCTGACGATGTTGTGGTGCTTACGGTAAGCGGACGTGGAGACAAGGACGTGTGTATGTATCTTGCCAACAGAGGTATGGCTGGCGAATACGGTGACTTCTGAAATGCGGCGGAATAAGAATAGATGTAGAAAACAATATGTATGAATGATTCAGTAGCTGTTCAAAATTAACCGATATTATAAAAATACTTATATGTTATATATATCTTTGTCGTCATCCTGTGCGCTCTTCAGGGCTTCATTCCAAAGTCTCATCGGTCGTGTAGCCCGCTACACTCCCTCTTCGTCTTTGAAATGTAGCTCCTGAACAGCACACAATATGATGGCAATTAATTTAGAACATCTACTTAAAAATTTACATGATATGGATAAAACAGTGTATGCCTATCATACGGAGACGCGCACAATGCTCGCTGACATAAACACTCCGGTGGCTGTGTATATGCGGCTGCGCGACCTTTACCCGCAAAGCGTGTTGATGGAAAGTTCGGATTATCATGACTCGTCGAACAGCAGGTCGTATATAGGAATAAATCCGATTGCAAGCATATCTGTATGCGACGGACTGGTGGAAATGAAATTCCCTGACGGCTCTTTGGAGACCCGCAGCATAAGTGAGGACTTCGGTTGCGACGACGCCATAAACAGTTTTCTCGGCAGGTTCAGGGTCTCAGGCGACGGAGCATGCAGTTGCGGGGTGTTCGGATATATGGCATTCGATGCCGTGAAATATTTTGAGAATATCCCTGTAAAGACAACGCCGACTGAGGACGGGGGCATTCCCGACATATTATATATAATGTATAAGGACATAATAGTGTTCGAGCATTATACCAGCAGAATGACAGTCACCGTGATGTGTGAGGAAAACTGTGGCGGGCATGCGGAAGACTGCGCCAATTACGAGCTTGACATGCTGGAGCATGACATAAACAGGCTGACTGTAAGGGAGTATGGTTTCAGGGCTGTCGGCGGATGTGTCTCCACTCTGACAGATGATGAGCACAAGGCAAACATACGCCGGGGCATTCAGCATTGTCTGAAAGGAGACGTCTTTCAGATAGTTCTCTCGCGACGGTTCATGCAAAAATATACAGGCGATGACTTCAAACTGTACCGTACGTTAAGAAGCATCAATCCGAGTCCGTATCTGTTTTATTTTGATTTCGGGGGATTCCGCATCTTCGGTTCATCGCCTGAGACACATTGCCGTATAGAGAACGGCAGGGCATATATAGACCCGATTGCCGGAACGACGGGACGCACCGGTTGTGAGGCACAGGACATCAAGGCGGCTGAGTATCTGCGGAACGACGCTAAGGAGAATGCCGAACACGTGATGCTCGTGGATCTTGCCCGTAATGATCTGAGCCGTAACTGCCACGGAGTGAAGCTTGATTTCTTTAAAGACATGCAGTTCTATTCGCATGTCATACATCTGGTAAGCCGTGTGAGCGGAACGCTTGACAAAGACTCCAATCCTGTCAGGACATTCATCGACACGTTTCCTGCCGGTACGCTGTCAGGTGCTCCGAAAGTGAGGGCGATGCAGCTGATAAGCGAATATGAGCCGCACAGCCGTGGCGCGTACGGAGGATGTATAGGCTATATAGGACTGGACGGCAGTCTGAATCAGGCGATAACGATACGCACGTTTATAAGCAGGAACAATGAACTGTGCTTTCAGGCTGGCGGAGGCATTGTCGCCGCAAGCGATGAGGACTACGAACTGCAGGAGGTGAACAATAAGCTTGCGGCATTGCGCAAGGCTGTTGAACTGGCTGAAAATATATGATGTTATGAAAAAAATACTGATAGTAGATAATTATGACTCCTTTACATACAATCTGTCACATATGGTAAAGGAACTCGGTGCCGATGTGACCGTTCTCCGTAACGACAGTTTTGATTTGGGCAGTCTGGGAGAGTTCGACGGCATCATTCTCAGTCCCGGTCCGGGAATCCCCTCGGAGGCTGGCATGCTGATGGACGTTGTAAGAACGTATGGCGGTTCAAAGCCTTTGCTGGGAGTGTGTCTCGGCCATCAGGCAATAGGCGAGGTGTTCGGCGCGCGGCTTGTGAACATGAAGTCGGTGTGCCACGGAATGCAGACCGAATGCCGTAAGCTGGTGGACGACTGTATCTTCGACGGTCTGTCCGAACGCTTTTATGTCGGACGTTATCACAGTTGGGTTATTGACAGAAGCGGTTTTCCTGACAGTCTGGAGGTGACGGCTGTCGCTGATGACGGACAGATAATGGCGGTAAGGCATAGGGAGTATGACGTGCGCGGAATACAGTTTCATCCGGAAAGCGTGCTTACGCCTCAGGGCAAGACCATCGTAGGCAACTGGCTCGGGAGGTGTGTGCCGTAGGATGCGAATGTGTGATTCGCAGACTGGAAAACAGAAAAGCAGTGTATGACTGTGTCGTGGCAGAGGAGCGTGAGCCCGTCACCTACAGTCATGCACTGCTTATGTGAAAAAACTGTTTTGGGTTGTCAGAACTCTGATGTGAAATGGAACCTGATGTGCTTGAAGTCCTGCTGCGCCATGCTGAGCACGTAACCGGAGTCGGCAAGGAACACATCGCGCCCTTCGCGGTCTTTTGCCATATACTGGAACTTGCGTTTCTTGAACGACTCGAACTCCGCCTCGTCGTCGCTTTCTATCCAGCATGCCTTGTAAAGATGTACCGGTTCCCAACGGCATTTTGCGTTGTATTCGTTCTCAAGCCTGTACTGAATGACCTCAAACTGCAGTTGTCCGACAGTTCCGATAATCTTGCGTCCGTTGAACTGATTGACAAACAGCTGTGCCACACCCTCGTCCATGAGCTGGCTGATGCCTTTCTCAAGTTGCTTTGACTTCATGGGGTCGTCATTCTCTATGTACTTGAACATTTCCGGCGAGAACGACGGCAGTCCGCGGAAGTGAAGCTGCTCTCCGTCTGTCAGCGTGTCGCCAATCTTGAATATGCCGTTGTCGGGCAGTCCTATGATGTCGCCCGGATAGGCCTCATCAATGGTGCTCTTGCGCTGTGCCATGAATTGTGTTGGCGAAGAGAAGCGCACCGTCTTGCCAAGACGCACGTGCAGATAAGGATGGTTGCGCTCGAACTTTCCGCTGCACACCTTGCAGTAGGCGATGCATGAGCGGTGGTTGGGGTCGATGTTGGCGGTTATCTTGAATATGAATCCCGTGAATCTCGGCTCCTCTGGGTCGATGTCGCGCTCCTCAGCCTTTGTGGGCTTTGGCGACGGAGCTATTTCTACAAAACAGTTGAGCAGCTCCTGCACACCGAAGTTGTTGAGTGCGGAGCCGAAGAACACCGGAGCCACCTTTGCGGCGCGATATGACTCCACATCGAACTCAGGGTAGACACCGTCTATCAGTTCGATGTCATCGCGCAGTTGTCTGGCATCCTGCTCTCCGATGTGGCTTTCCAGCTCCTCGCTGTTGACGTCAACCTCAACTTTTTCGGTAACGCGCTGCTTGTCGGGCTTGAACAGGTCGAGCTTGTTCTCGTATATGTTGTATACGCCTTTGAACTTCGCTCCTATGTTGATGGGCCACGAGAGAGGGCGCACGCTTATGCTCAGCTCTTCCTCAAGTTCGTCGAGCAGGTCGAACGGGTCGCGTCCTTCGCGGTCCATCTTGTTGATGAATATGATGACAGGCGTGTTGCGCATGCGACACACTTCCATTAGTTTGCGTGTCTGTGTCTCCACACCTTTGGCACCGTCCACTACGATTATCGCAGAGTCGACGGCTGTCAGTGTGCGG
>OHAI01001412.1_pt1 | contig 18509 bp, 15 predicted proteins | sample 1577091 | NCBI WGS metagenome assembly OHAI01 (sample SAMEA3541548, study PRJEB24748) | human gut metagenome | biome: human gut; feature: human-associated habitat; material: faeces | place: China | collected 2012
AATGGTGGTCTGGGAAACATGGGCGTCAGCGTCATCGCTTTTTCAGCGTCTGGTTCGAGTCGAGCGCCTCGCGCAGGGACACGCCCTGCGGAATCTGCTTGCTGATGTTCGTATAGAACGAACTGTCAAAGCCAAGGGCCTTTCCGACGTTCTGGATAGCACTGCGAGCCGCCAGCGTGCCGACCGTATTGATTTGCGAGATATGGTCCGCGCCGAATCGCTCAGCGATATGGGCGATGACTGCCTCGCGGCCATTCGGGTCGACGTCGATGTCGATATCCGGCATCGTCACACGCTCGGGATTGAGGAAACGCTCAAACAGAAGACCGTACTGAGTCGGCTCCAGCTCGGTAATACCGAGGCAATAGGAGACGCTGCTGCCGACGGCGCTGCCGCGACCGGGTCCGATACTGATGCCGTTCTTCTTTGCGAAGGCAATGATATCGAACACGATGAGGAAATAGTCGACGAAGCCCATCTTTTCGATGACTCCCATCTCCATTTCCAGTCGAGGCAGGTACTTCTCCCACCTGTTGCCATAGCGGCGCTTCAGGCCGGCGGTGCAGAGCGTGCGGAAATACTCCTTGTTTGACTTCCAGCCTTCCGGCAGAGGGAACGTCGGCATGCACGTGGCCCGCCACCGCGAGACACCGGGCCGCATCGACTTCTGCGACGCCGGGGACGGCGCGGGCGGTGCGGTGCACCGCTGTGTACACGCCGTAAGCCATCTGATCGAGGATCACGCTGCCCGCACCGGGCTGCCGCTGCGTTTTGCCGCAACAAAGCTGGTCGAGGGCGATACGCTGATCGAATCCGCGCTGGACCTTGATGCGAACGAGACCGAGCTGCTCGGTCACACGATTGCCGAGCTGGAAAGTGAGACGGGTCTGGACCGCGAGGCAGCGCTGGCGGATATGCGGTTCAACTTTATTGAACGCCTCTGCGACAAAACCGTCGTGCGCCCCGGCGAAAGCCGCGAGCACAAGCGCAGTGTGGCCATTGACCGCATCCTGACCGGCAAATACACCGCCCTGCCCTGCTTTATCGGCATTATGGCGCTGGTATTCTGGCTGACGTTCGGCGTCATCGGCGCGGGCCTGTCCGACCTACTAACACTGGGCATCGACGCGCTCACCAACCTGACCGACCACGCACTGACGGTCTACGGCATCAACCCCGTTGTGCACAGCCTTGTTATTGACGGCATCTTTGCGGGCGTGGGCAGTGTGCTGAGCTTCCTGCCGACCATCGTCACGCTGTTCTTCTTCCTGTCGATTCTGGAGGACACCGGCTATATGGCGCGTGTGGCCTTCGTCATGGATCAGCTGCTGCGCCGCATCGGACTTTCGGGCCGCAGCTTTGTGCCCATGCTCATCGGCTTCGGCTGCTCGGTGCCCGCCATCATGGCCACCCGCACATTGTCCAGTGACCGTGACCGCAAAATGACGATCCTGCTCACCCCGTTCATGAGCTGCTCGGCCAAGCTGCCGATCTACGCCCTGTTCACGACGGCGTTCTTCCCCCGGCAGTGGCGTGCCGTCGTGATGATCGGGTTGTACATCACGGGCATCCTGTGCGGCATCCTGTACGCGATCCTGCTGAAATTCACCAAGTACAAGGGCGAGCCTGTCCCCTTCGTCATGGAGCTGCCCAACTACCGTTTTCCCTCGGCGCGCAGTGTCTGCCAGCTGATTTGGGAGAAAGCGCGCGACTTTTTGCAGAAGGCCTTCACCATTATCTTTGTGGCAACGGTGCTGATCTGGTTCCTGCAGACCTTTGACATGCGTCTGAACGTGGCCGCTTCGGCGGACAAGAGCCTGCTGGCAGCCATCGGCAGTTTTATTGCCCCGCTGTTCAGGCCGCTGGGCTTTGGCGACTGGCGCGTTTCCACCGCGCTGATCACCGGCTTTACGGCCAAGGAGAGCGTTGTCTCTACGCTGACGGTCCTTCTGGGCGGGGACACCGCCGCACTGACCACGCTGTTTACCCCGTTCACGGCCATCGTGTTTCTGGTGTTTACCCTGCTGTACACGCCCTGCGTGGCCGCGATTGCTGCCGTCAAGCGTGAGCTGGGCGGTGCCCGTGCCGCAGCAGGCGTCGTTTTGATGCAATGCGGTATTGCATGGATCGTGGCATTTGTGGTACACTGTGTAGGAACGGTGTTCGGCCTGGTGTGAACCGCGCCGGAAAGCACCCCTACAGATACGTATGAGGTAGTATACGATATGGCAAGTGTTATCGTTGTTATGATTATTTTTGTGCTGCTGGCGCTAGCGATCCTGTTCATCTGCCAGAACGGCGGCTGGCAGGGCGGCTGCGGCGGCAACTGTGCCAGCTGCCACAGCAAATGCGCCGAAGCGGAAAAAAAGCCGAAGAAATAACTCTTGCCTCCCTCTGCGAGGGAGGTGGCCAGGAATTTCGCTCCCCTTTTGCAAGGGGAGCTTTTTTCTTGCCCTGCTGTTGCACAAATGCACAAAAACAGGTATACTTATAAATAAGTATAATTTCAGGGAGGCATTGCCCATGAAAGCTGATAAATACCGCTTCGACGGCGCCCGCACCTGTGACCTGCGGGCGCTCTCCTGCGACGACAAAGAGGATGCAACGGACAAAGACGAAATTCTGGCCAAAACTGCCGAGAAGCGGCAAAAGATCGCCGCATTGGAGGCTGAACGCTGATGCCGCCCATCCGTGTTTTACAGGTCATGCCCGCCATGGACGCCGGCGGCATGGAGACCTTTGTCATGAACGTCTACCGCACGATCGACCGGGAGAAGGTCCAGTTCGATTTTCTCTATCATTACGATAAGCCGTGTTTTTTTGACGATGAAATTCGTGCGCTGGGCGGGCGCATCTTCAAGCTGACCGTCCGGCAGGACAACAACCTGCCCCGCTATCTGCGTGATTTGCGGGCGCTGTTTGCCGCCCACCCCGAGTGGCGCATCATCCACGGCCATTACAGCGGGTTTGGCATGTTCTACAACCCCGCGGCGCGGCGCGCGGGTATCCCCGTGCGGTGCGGCCACAGCCACAATACCGCGTATGAACGCAATTTCGTGGGGCGGCTCGATCATTTTATGAGCAGCTTTTTCAATATCGGCCTGACGGACCGCTTTGCGTGCAGTGAGAAGGCCGGGCAGATGCTTTTTGGCAAGCATCCGTTCACCGTCGTGCCCAACGGCATCGACACGGCGCGGTTTGCCGCCCGCGACCCGCAGCGCCGTGCGCTTTTGCGCGGTGAGCTGGGTGTGACCGATCAGGAAATCCTGTTCGGCCATGTGGGGCGGTTCTCCGACCAGAAGAACCACCCGGGACTGCTCAAAATTTTTGCCGCCGTGCGCACCCGCCTACCCAAGGCACGGCTGGTGCTTCTGGGCGGCGGCGACCCTGCCTACGTGGAGAAAATGCAGGCGCTGGCCGCCGAGCTCGGACTTGGCGACAGTGTGATCTTTGCGGGCGTGCGCAGCAACATCCAGAGCTTTTACGACGCGATGGACGCCTTTTTGCTGCCCAGCCTTTTCGAGGGTCTGCCCGTCGTGCTGGTGGAGGCGCAGACCGCGGGTCTGCCCTGCTTTGTGGCCGACACGGTGGACCGCGGCGCGGCGTTCACCGACAGGGTAAAATTCCTGCCGCTGAACGACACCGCCGCGTGGGCAAACACAATTGCGGCGGCCTCCTTCCGCCGCGACACGCAGGCGCGGGAGAAGGCCATTAAGGCCGGATATGACATCCACACGAGCGCCGAGGTCCTGCAAGCCTTTTACCTGCGCCGTTATGCCGAGGTGACGCCATGAAGCCCTGTGAGATCGCGGTCATCGTACCTGTACATAATGCGGCGGCGTTCCTGACCGCCTGCACCGACGCGATTGCTGCCCAGAAATTTGACGGTTTCCGGTGCATTCTTGTGGAAGACGGCTCCACCGACGACTCTCCCGCGCTCTGCGATGCCATCGCGGCGGGCGACCAGCGCTTTGTGGCGCTGCACCAGACCAACAGCGGTGTCTGCGCGGCCCGCACGGCGGGTGTGCGCGAGGGACGGGCGCTGGGGGCCAAATGGTTTGCGTTCTGCGATGCGGACGATTTGTACCACCCTGAGTTTCTGGACGCGCTGTATGCGGCGGTGACGAACAGCGGGCTGCCGCTGGCCTGCTGCCGGTACGATACCTTTACCGACACTGTGCCCGCCGACGCGCCCGCGCCCTGCAACAGCAAGATCCTGCGAAGCCCCGCCCATCTGGACGCGCTGCTGCATGACCACGCCGTGGATTACGGCCTGTGGAACAAGCTGTTCTCCGCCGACCTGCTGACCGAGGAGATGCTCGACAGCGGGCTGGCCTATAACGAGGATCTATTGGCGAACTGGCGTGCATTTTTAGCCGCTCCGGGGTGTGCGTTCTGCGATTTTGCAGGCTATCACTACCGCCAGCACGCGGCCAGCGCCAGCCACCGCGCCCTGCCGCCGCAGAGCATCGACGACCAGCGCCGCGCCGCTGCGGAGATCCGCGCCACGGCCCCCGCCGAAATGCAGCAGAGCGTGAACGCCTTTTACTATGAAAAGCTCGTCTATCTGGCCAGCATGATCCTGCGCCGTGCCAACGCAGCAGACTACCGCGTCCAGCTGAACGAGCTGAAGATCGGCATTGCCGCGGGGGCCGACGACCCGCAGCTGGGGCGCAATCCGCTGTTGCCCCGGAGCATCCGGCTTTCGGCCTGGCTGACGCTGCACATGCCGCGGCTCTGGCAGTGGGCGTGCCGAAATTTCTTGAAGGACCGACAATAATGCGCATTTTACTTGTACTGGACCGGGTGGAGAACCCCGCCAGCGCCAACGCCCTGATGGGCTTTCGGCTGGCGGAGCAGCTGCTCCGCCGCGACCATACCGTACATATTTTGACCCTCTGGGACGGCCTGCACACCCCGCCCGCCCCGCCGGAGGGGGCCATGCAGCACCTGCTGGCCTTTGCCGACGAGCGCCAGATGAACGAGGCGTTGGAAAACGGCCAAAAGGGCGGCACGCCGGTGCCGCTGCGGCTGGCCCGGCTGGCTGCACACCCCGCGGCAGCGGCGGCGGCGTTCCGCCAGCTGGTGCTGAAGCAGCCCCGCCGCACCGTGGACAGTCGGCGGGAAATCGAGCGGCTGGACGCGGAATTTCACTTTGACGCAGTCTGTGCCGTCTGTGCGCCCTACCGCACGGCGTTTGCGCTGGAAGCTGCCGCCATCCGCGGGAAGAAATTTTTGTGGCAGCTGGACCCCTATGCCTCCAACCGGGACTACACAGCCCCGGGCGGCTTTGCGCGGGAGGGGCAGCTGCTGGACGTGCTGGACGGGACCTTCGTCACGCCGCAGGCCCTGCCAGACTACGCCGACGGCGCACCGCTGGCCCCGTGGCGGGAAAAGGTACACGTTCTGGGCTTTCCAACGCTGCTGCCGCGGGTGATGGAGCCGGTGGAACACGACAATATACAGTGTGTTTTCTGCGGCAGCCTGCACCCCGGCATGCGGGAGCCCGGCTTTGCGCTGGCGCTGTTCCGCGCACTGCACGACGACACTGTAACATTAACGATGGCGGGCGGCGGCTGGGAGCGCTTTGCCGCCGACGCCGACGAGACAGCCCGTGTTCTGGGCACAAAATTTGTGCGTCCCGGCCTGCTGCCGCCCGACGAGGCCGCCGCGCTGGAAAACCGCGCTGACGTGCTTGTCAGCTTGGGCAACACCTATGACAACCAGATGCCCAGCAAGCTGTTTGGCTTTTTTGCCACCGGCAAGCCGGTACTGCATCTGGCTGTGAGCGAGAACGACCCCACCCTGCCCTATCTGGCGCGCTACCCGCTGGCGCTGGTTCTGCACCGGAAGGACGGCGTCACGCCGGGCACCGTGGCAAAGCTGCACAGCTGGCTGCACAATGTACAGGGTCATGCCCTGCCCTTTGCCCAGACGGCAAGGCTCTACCCCGAGTTCACCCCGGAGAAGGTCGCGGAGGAGTTTTTAAAGTGGTTGTGAGCGGTCAGCTGCGGCCATTCAAGAGAAAATAAAGGAGTCCCTATGCACATTCTTTGGCTTGTCAGAACCACCCTGCCGCAGGCGGCGGCTGCCTGCGGGCTGGCCGGAGCCAGCGATGTCAGCGGCAGCTGGCTGACCGGGCAGCTGGCCGCGCTGCGCGCCTGCCCCGATCTGCACCTGACCGTGCTCTGCGTGGGCAAAGAGGATGCCGACGGCACCGCGGACGGCGTGCATTACCGCGTCGTGCGCGACACTGCCGCCTTTGCGCCGCTTTTGCAGGCCGAGCGCCCCGACCTTGTGCATATATGGGGCACCGAGTTTGACCCCGCCGCCGTCATGGCCGACGCTGCCCGCGCATCAGGCTTGCCCGTGCTGTTCAGCGTACAGGGCGTTATGCGGGACTGCGCCGCGCACCTCTGCGACGGCGTGCCCGAAAAATACCGCCGTTCCGGTGCGCTGTGGCACGCCATTGATAAAATCATTCCCGGCGAGCTGCTCGACAATATGCAGACGAGCTTTGACGCACTGGCCGCAAAGGAGGCCGTCGCGCTGGCCGATGCCCGCTATGTGACGGGCCGCACGGCGTTTGACCGCGCCGCCTGCGCCGCGCTGGCCCCCCACGCCCGCTACTACCCCTGCAACGAGACACTGCGTCCGCTGTTTTATACGGGTACGCTGTGGCATGCGCGGGACTTTGCCGCCGCGCCGGTGCTGCTGCTGCCCCAGGGCAACTACCCGCTGAAAAACCTGCACACCGTCATCAAGGCGCTGCCTGCCGTGCTGGCCGAGTACGGTGACGCCGAGCTGCGCATTGCGGGCTGGCCGCCGCTGGACAAGGGCCCGCTGCTGCGCCCGGTCATTGACCAAATGTTCCCCTACAAGCTCTACTGCAAGCGGCTGGCCGCACAGCTGGGCGTGACGGAGCACATCCGCTACACCGGGCCGCTGGATGCCGCGGCCATGCGGCAGGCGTATCTGGAGGCAGACGCCTTTTTGCTGCCGTCCGGCTGCGAGAACAGCCCCAACAGCTTAGGCGAGGCCATGCTGCTGGGCCTGCCCTGCGTCGCCAGCGCCGTGGGCGGTATTCCTTCGATGCTGGCGAACGGCACCGAGGGTCTTTTGTACGGCGATGCGCTGGACGCCGACGCGCTGGCCCGCGCCGTTTTGCAGGTGCTGCACAGCCCCGACGGCGGTACGGCCATGGGCCGGGCGGCCCGTGCCCGCGCACTGCAGACCCATGATGCGGTCCGCAACGCCGCTGATTTGCTGCACATCTACGAAAGCATTTTGCAGGAGGAGCACCCGTGAGCATTTCCGTCATCATCCCCTGCTACAGGGCCGCGGCCACGCTGCGCCGCGCGGTGGACAGCGCCCTGACCGGTGCGCCCGCCGATTTGGAGGTCCTGCTCGTCGACGACGGCAGCCCCGACGACACGGGCGCCCTCTGTGACGAATTGGCAGCCGCCGATCCGCGCGTCAGGGCGCTGCATCGCGCAAACGGCGGCGCGGGTGCGGCCCGCAATACCGGGCTGGACGCCGCGCACGGGGACTGGGTGCTGTTTTTGGATGCCGACGATGCGCTTTTGCCCGGTCTGTGGGCCGCGCTGGACGCCCTGACCACCGACGCCGACATGATTTTGTTCGGCCTTACGCGGGAAAGCGGCGGTGCGGTCAGGCCCACCGACTACCTGCCCGCGGGGTTCTGCCCGGACTTACAGGCTCTCGGCAGTGCGCTCTCCCCCCTGCTGTTTGACACAGGGCTGCTGGCCGCGCCCTACCCCAAGCTGTTCCGCCGCGCGGCCATCGGGGCGGTGCGGTTTGATGCGCGCCTTGCCATCAACGAGGACGTGCTGTTTAACATACAATTTTTACAGAATACCTCTGCCATTTATTGTCTGGATGGTGTATACTATAAGCAGTATGATACCGAGGCCGGCAGTCTGTCCCGCCGACTGCGGGGGGACTTGCTGGACGCCGAGCGCGTGACCCGCCCGGCGCTGTCCGATTTGCTGCGGCAAAACGGCATCGACCCGGCCCCTTATGAGGCCGCGAGCCGTCTGCGGGCCTGCCTGAACCAGTACGGTCTGCTGACCGGCTGTAAGGGCACGCTGTCCTATGCAGAGCGCCGCGCGCTGTTTGCTGAAATTTTAGCCGACCCCGCTGCCCGCAAAGCCCTGCGGGAACGCCTGCGGAATGACCCGAACAGGCTTCTGGCCGTGCCGTACCGCATTGGCGTGGCGTGCAATTGGCCGGGGCTGCTGGCGGGGTATACGATGGCGAAGCAACGGCTGCTGTAATGCGGGCGGATATGGAATCCGCCCCTACGGATGCCTCCACCCCGCCAAAACGACCATCTTCCGCTGTGCTGCGGGCCGAGCATGCCCGGCCCCTACAAAGTTGCTTTAGAAGGAAAAGCCTATGTCCGACCATCCCAAAATCAGCATAATCTCCACAGTCTACAACACGGGGCCGTACCTGCGCCCGGCTGTGGAGAGCATTCTGGCCCAGACGTTCACCGACTTTGAGCTGCTGCTTGTCGATGACGGCAGCCACGACGGCTCCGCCGCGGTCTGCGACGCGCTGGCACAGGAGGATGCCCGTATCCGGGTGTTCCACCAGCCGAACGGCGGCCCGGCCCACGCCCGCAACACCGGGCTGGACAACGCCCGCGGCGACTACATCGGCATGGTCGATTCCGATGATTTGATAGAACCGACCATGTTTGCAACGCTGTACAGCGCCGTGCAGGTCGATGGCGTGCGGCTGGCCGCCTGCGCGGGCGACTGCATCGACGCCGACGGCAAAAAAATCGAAGGCCGCATGGTCACGATCCGTCAGGGCGGCGTGCGCGATGCGCAGGAGCTTTTGCTCGAGGCGTTCCAGACCGGCAGCTTTTACGGACCTTTAAGCTGGAACAAGCTGTTCGACGCGCGATTGTTTAAGGAAAAGGGCATTCATTACGATGAGACGATGCTCTTCGGTGACGATGCCAGCGTGCTGCACCGTGTATTTGAGGGTGAGCGCTGCAACTGCCTGACCGATGTGCTTTACCATTACCGCACCCGCGCCGGGCAGATCACAACGGCGGGCTTTCCGCCGCGCAAGACCGACGACCTGCGGATGTACTGGGAGTGGCTGCAATACTTCTCGGCCCGTCCCGGGCGCGAGGAGTACTACGACTGGGCCGTTGTGCGGTACTGGAAGATCTTTTACCAGTTCTGGTGCCAGTCCGATGCGGCGGGCAACCTGCCCGAGGTCAGGCCAAAGTTTATGGCGCACAAAAAGCATTTGGATGCCATTTTGCCCGACATACTGGCAAGCAAATACCTGCCGCTGGGCGAGAAGCTGCGGGCTGCCGCGTTCTGCGCCAGCCCCACGCTGACCTACGGCGCGGCGGCTGCCTGGGGACGCCTGCATACGAGGAAGGGGAAATAAATTATGGAACATATCGCGATCAGTGTAATCGTGCCGATCTACAACACGAAGCCCTACCTGGCCGAGTGCATCGAGAGCATTCTGGCCCAGAAGATCAATGTGCCCATCGAGGTGCTTCTCATCGACGACGGCTCCACCGACGGCTGCGGAGAGGTCTGCGACAAGTACGCCGCCCGTGATGAGCGCGTGCGGGTCATCCATCAGGAGAACCAGGGCCTGTCCGCCGCGCGCAACGCCGGCATCGACGCCGCCAAGGGCCGCTATTATTCCTTTATTGACTCCGATGATGTCGTTCTGCCGCGCTTTTTGCAGACGCTGTACGACGCCTGCGAGGAGCACGATGCCTATATGTCCCTCTGCTCTGTCGAGGACGTGCAGGAGGACGGCAAGAGCTGCGACCCGGCCTACTTCACACGCCCCACGCAGGAGGGTGTTTTCTGCGGCAAGGACCTGCTGAACGAGTTTTACACCCCCTACGGCACGGTCTACACCGTCGCGTGGAACAAGATGTACCGCGCCGAGGTCTGGAAACTGCTGCATTACCCCGAAGGCCGCCTGCATGAGGATGATTTCGTCGCACACCGCCTGTTCTGGCGCTGCGACAAGGTCGTCTGCATCGACAAGCCGCTCTATCACTACCGCCTGCGCAACGGCAGCATCTGCCGCACGAATATACGTCCGGAGGCGTTCGACGCCGTGGACGGTCTGGCGGACCGCTATCGATTTTATGTTGAGAACCACGCGGACCGCGCGGTCATCGACGCGGCCTATGCGGCCTGCTGGCGGCGGTATCTGTTCCTCTGCGCGAAGGTGCGCCAGTACCCGACGCCCGAGCTGGTCAAGGCCATCAGCAAGGAGCAGTTTTTGATGCAGGGGCTCATCAGCTACCTGCCCAACTGCCGCAACATGAAGATGACCGAGAAGCTGAGCGCCGCCCGCTGGTCGATGATGAGCGCACAGAGTTTGTGCCCGATCAAATAATCGTCCCTTCTTGCCTCCCCTAGCAGGGGAGGTGGCCCCGCAGGGCCGGAAGGGTTGAACCTTGCCCTAATCCGAAATACTCCGGGTTGTTGGGAAGCTCTCTCCCCCACCGCCTGCGGGCGGAGCCCCCTCCCAGAGGGGGCCAAGAAGCCAAAAATCCACATTCTAAGGAGCCCACATTGGCGTTATTGAAGCTAGACAAGGAAAGACGTCCCCGCGTGCTGCTGGTGCCGCCGCCGGATCTGCCGGTCCCCGCGGTGCAGGGCGGCGCGGTGGAGACGCTGCTGACCCATCTGATCCGCGAGAACGAGAAGCAGGGGCAGCTTGATTTGCTGTGCGCCAGTGTCACCGACGATGCCGCCCGCCGCGCCGCCGAGGGCTGGCAGCATACGAAGATGCTCTACATCAACCGCCCGGGCGGCCACCGCCGCTACTGGCCGATGGTCTTTCTGGAGCGGTGCGCCGGGATCGCCGCGCCCTATGACCCGTGGTACCAGAAGGTCCAGCTCTCGCTGGCACTGGAGCTGCCGCCGCCCGACCTGATCGTGGCCGAGGGCGGAAACCTGACCCAGTGCAGCGCCATCAGCCGCATGTTTGGCCGCAAACGCTGTCTGGCGCACCTGCACGGCCAAACGACCTGCACCCCCGTGATGGACGACATCTACGGCGGCGTGCTGGCGCTGAGCGATTTTATCCGCGAGGATTACCTGCAATCCAGCACCCTTGACCCGCAGCGGGCCTACATTCTGCACAACTGCATTGACACGGCCCGCTTCTGCCCCGGCCCGGCATCCAAAACGCTGCGCGCGCAGCTCGGCTTTACCGACAAGGATTTCGTCGTGCTCTACTGTGGGCGGCTCGACCCGGACAAGGGCATCCATAAGCTGATGGAGGCCATTGCCGCGCTGCATGAGCCGCACATCAAGCTGCTGATCGTAGGCAGCCCCTTCTTCGCCCGCACCCAGCAAAGCGCGTTCCAGCGCAAATTGGAGCAGCAGGCCAAGAGTCTGGGCAACCGCGTACAGTTCACGGGCTACATCCCCAATGAGGACCTGCCCGACTACTACCGCCTGGCCGACCTGTGCTGCGTGCCCACGCTGGTGGAGGAGGCCGCGGGCCTTGTGGCCGTGGAGGCGATGGCCTGCGGACGCCCCGTGCTTGCGACCCGCAGCGGCGGTATGCCGGAGTATCTGGCCGGCAGCCAGGCCGTGCTGGTGGAGCGCGGCGACACTGTGACCGACCAGCTTGCGTGGAGCATCCGTATGCTGTACGAGCACCCGGCCCTCTGCACCGAGATGGGCGCGGCGGGCGCGGCGCGCGGCAGGGAGTTTTCCACCGCGCATTACTATGAGGAATTTGTGCGCATCGTGCGCGATGTGACGGAAAACGGAGGTGCCCAGTGAGCAAGCCGACCCTCTGCGTGATCGTGCCGGTCTACAAGGCCGCTGCGACACTGGACCGCTGTGTGGCCAGCGTTCTGGCCCAGCAGGTCGCAGGCGGGCTGCACTGTATTCTCGTGGACGACGGCAGCCCCGACGAAAGCGGCGGTCTGTGCGACGCCTGGGCCGCCCGAGACCCCCGCGTGACGGTTTTGCATCAGGAGAACCGCGGCGTGTCCGCCGCGCGCAACGCCGGACTGACTGCAGCGGACAGCGAGTACCTTGTCTTTCTCGACGCAGATGACGCGCTGCGCCCTGGCGCCTTGCAGGCGGCGCTTGACGCCCAGAACACTGCGCCGCAGAGCTTTGTGCTCTGGCACTACACCACTGACGAGCAGGACGCTGCAGCGGTAACTTCGGATACTGCCACCCGCCCGCAGAATATGCTGGCGCGGCTTTGGCTTGACTGTCTGCTGGCTATGCCGTGGAATAAGCTCTACCGCACCGCGCCGGCACAGCAGCTGGCATTTAACAGACAGTATACTTTAGGTGAAGATTTACAATTTGTATTGGATTATATCGACCTGCTGGGCAGGGCTGCCCCCGATTTTGCCTACACTATCCTGACCGCACCGCTGACGTTTTACGATTGCAGCCGCGAGGGAACACTCTCGACGAAATACCACGCCGACTACTGCAAGATCTGGCCCGAGCATTTTGCCCGGCTGAACAAGGCGTGCTACGCGGCGCACTGCCCGCAGGAGGATATGCGCCCCCTGCACCGCGCCGAGCTGACCGTTTACGCCGAGGGCGTGGCAGACATCCTGCGCCGCGACCCCGCCAAGCGCAGGGCCGTGCGCCGGGACAAGGCTTATGCCGCCCTGCGCAGCCCGTGGCTGCACGCCCTTTTGGAGCGGATGCGCATTGAGAGCTGCTACAGTGCCTACTACCTGCCCTGCCGCTGGCGCAGCATCCGCCTTGTCTGGGTCATGGCCGAGGCCAGACGGACCGGCTCTCCCCTGTTCGGCAAGCTGGACTGGGCCGGATATTATCTGCTGGGCAGGAGGCTGCGCAGGGATTGATGTGCCGTACCTATCGGAAACGGCTTGCAGGGGCGACGCAATCACTGCCCCCTGCCGCGGGCGAACATGGTTTGCCTCTGCAATCTCTACACCTCATAACTTCAGGCGCGGCCTTTTCAATGGGCCGCGCTTTTTCTTTGCGCACCAATCGTGCAGACTGTGCACAAATGTCCATGCGTTTTGCTCTGCTTTCCACTGTAAACCGCGCACTTCTTCGTACAGAACGGGTATTTTGTCCTTTTTGCGGATTGGTTCGTTGACTATGTTAAATTATTGTCGTATAATACAATCATACGCAAAGCGTGTAATGCTTAACATAGAGAAGGGTTCCTCATGGAGAAAAAACTCATTCTAGTCACCTCCCCGCCCGCCTGCGGCAAGACCTACGTGGCAAAGGCGCTGGCTAAAAATTTAAAGCACATTGTCTACCTCGACAAGGACACGCTCATCGTCCTCTCCAAGCAGATCTTCAAAGTTGCCGGGCAGCCGTATGACCGCAGCAGCGCGTTTTTCCAGCAGAACATCCGCGATTATGAGTATGACTGCGTTCTGGCCCTGGCCATGGAGGCACTGGACTACGACGATATTGTCCTGATCAATGCGCCGTTCACCCAGGAGGTGCGCGACAACGCCTTTATCGCAGACCTGAAGGCCAAGCTGGCCGCCAAGGGCGCGACGCTGGCCGTCATCTGGGTCGAGACCTCGCCCGAGGTCGTCCACCAGCGAATGATCGAGCGCAACTCGGACCGCGACACTTGGAAGCTGGCTCACTGGGATGAGTATCTGCGCCGGTGCAACTTTGCCATCCCGGAGAACCTCGCCGACCCGCAGCACAAGGACAATCTGATTTTGTTCCAGAATAATAACGACGACGAATTTGACGCTTCGATGAAGCGCTGTGTTGCCATCTTGGAGGAATCCCTCGAGGATTGACTTCCCTGCCCGGCTCCCGCCTGCTGCGGATGCCGGGTCTTTTTTGTGCCGTCCTCTGCCAGCTCATGCAGCAGCGGCGCGTAGGCTGTGCACTCAACCTTGCCGCCCGGGCAGAAGATCAGACCGGCATGGGCAGGTGCGATCTGCGGGGCAAAAAGCCAGCCGCCGGCATAGCCCTAACGATGGACATAGGCTTCAGAGCGAAGCGCTGCTTTTTCAAAATGGTATGTCCCCGGCAGATTAGAATATGACACGAGATTTTTCAAGAAAACATTTGCATTTTGCTCCCGGATTTGGTATACTATAAAGGCATTCGGGGCCTTGGCTCTGTTTGACAGTAATTCATAAACCTGCGTCCGTAGCTCAGCTGGATGGAGCACTGGCCTCCGACAACTGCGACATCGCAGGTTTTAGGCTCGTTTTTGTCCGATACAGCGCTGTTTAAACTCACAAAAACGCGGTGGTCAACGGTAGTCAGACCACGAATTGACCACTATTGGAATCTGACCGATTTTTCCCTATAATTTCATATGTTGAGAACCGCTGAAAAGCGATTTTTCATACATCTGCGTCTGTAGCTCAGCTGGATAGAGCACTGGCCTCCGACGCCAGGTGCCGGGGGTTCGAATCCCTTCAGGCGCACCAAAAAATCACCTTGCAATGTAGTTTGCAAGGTGATTTTTTGTTTACTCTATTTCCGCTTTAAATCAGCTTCAGCAGCATATCATCGGTTGCGTCTGTGTACTGGCCTTGTTGGATTTTCTTGTTTCGCAGCTGATTTACGGCTGTTCTTGCAAGGCAGATTTCCTCGCTGGTGAAAACTGTTTTTTACCGGCTGAGAGAGAATCCACTTTGAGTATCATGTAACCAGTTTCCTGCCAACCTGTATTATTGGCTCTTTGTAGGTAGTAATAATCGCCCAAAGCAGTTATCAGGATAATCTTGTTGGCGTGGGTCAGTTTGATTTTCTTTCCGTTCCTCATAGTCCAATCACCTTTCCGAGCTTTTGCTGTGCCTCACGCTTGTTCTTGTCAAATGCGTGAGCGTAAATATCCAGCGTTGTACTTGCCTGTGCGTGTCCTAACAGACTAGCCACCGTGCGGACGTCAACGCCCTGCGCAATCAGCAGGCTGGCGTTCGTATGCCGTAAGCTATGCACATTCAAATCCAGCGGCAAGTTGTTGGCTTTCAAAATCAGCTTGAATCTGTAAGTAAATGTGCAGGGATTCATCGGCTTGCCGTTAGGCTGGCGGAACAGGTAGTCATCTTCAGATACGGTTTCGTTCGCGGTTTGCTGCCTATCCCACTCGCATTCTTTCCGCCACGCCTTGAGCAGTTGACACATTTCTTTGCTCAAATACACCATGCGATCACCGCTGCTGGTCTTGGGGTCCTTAATGATTGATTCTTGGTGGCTTAACTTTACCACACCCCGCTGTACATGGATTGTACGCTTGCGCCAGTTGATGTCACTCCATTTTAATCCACAGGCTTCCCCACGCCGCAACCCGGTTGCCAGCACCAGCTTGAAATAGGTTTCGTACTTCATACTCTGACCTTCAAACGCTGTAATCAACTTTTTAACCGTTTCCTCGTCAGCCACGGGGCGCTCTTTCTTCTGACCCTTCGTTTTGTAGCATCTCCATGCGGGATTGTGGGTCAAATAACCCTCGTCCACAGCCGCCGACAGGATGCCGCACAGCGTGTTGTGTAAGCCTTCGACCGACTTCTCGGATAGATTTTCTCTGCCGTCCAGACGCGGTGTGTGCCGCATTTCTTCGTAAAATTCTCGGATGACCTCCTTGCGTAAGTCCGTCAGCTTGTAGTTGCCCAGAGCAGGCAGGATTCTGCGGATATCCTGCAAATCTCGTTGATATGTAGAGTCTGCCAGTTTCTTCGGTCCAACATCAGCCGCCCAATGCTCAATGTACTTTGCCAGTGTAATGCTTCGGTTGATAGGTTCCGGTGTATGCTGAACCTCGCGTTCAAATAGGATTGCCTGTTCCTTTACCCATTTCTCTGCCTGTTTGGGTGTGTACTCCTTAGGTGGCTTGACGGTTTTCTGCACAGATTTCAGCCTGTTGCCCTCGTAGTCATACCCGCGGGATACCACGATCAAATAGCTGTTGCTGCCGCGCTTTCTGATAGATGCCATTTTCAGCACTCCTTCGTATGTTTTATTGACCTGCGGTACTACAAAGCATACCGACAACTGCGACAGAAAGCTATCACCACACCCAACAATCTTTCGCCCAAATATCTGCGTATTACTGACAAAAGCGGCACCGCCATCTCTGACGGTGCCGCCTGTTATTTAACCTGCTTTCTTAGGTTTTCTATTCCTATTTTTTATAAATGCAACATAGCACGGATTTTGGTTGTTCAGCAGATCTTGCATCAGGTTTGCCGCCTGCTGTTTCGCCACGTCCTGCGGGTGGCAGTAGGTGCGCTCCAAAAATGCCGTATCCGCATGACCCAGCAGGGATGCCGCCACCTGTTTGCTGGTGCCTTCCTGCAGCAGATAGGTTGCGTAGAAATGCCGCAGGGTGTGCAGGTGGTAATCCTCAGATAATCCGCATTGCTTATACAGCTTACGCAGATGCCGTGTAAAAGTATCCGGGTGTGGCACATGACCGTCGGGGTCAATAAAAATCGGCTGCTCTCTGTCCGGAACACCGCTATGCAGCACCTGCTGCTGTCGCAGCGCCATCAGGAGTTTCCATATACCCAGCGGAATGGTTACAATCCGTTCCCGATGGCTCTTGGTGTCGCTCTCAACAATCTGCCCGGATGCGCAGCTGCGGGAACGGCGGACGGTCAGTTCACAAGCACCGGTTATGTCCCTCCATTGCAGAGCACACAGTTCCCCACGCCGCAATCCGGTCGTAATTGCCAAGGTATAATAGGCGCGATACAGAATCGGTTCGTTCTGAATCGCCCGCATTAGTTTACTCATTTCATACTTCTGCGGAATATGCTGCACCTCCTTTTCAAAATGCTTTTTCCGAACGCGGTGCGCCGGATTGAACGGAATAATGTCATTTTTCTTGGCATCTTCCAGCACCGAAGAAACCGTTTCGAGGTATTTCTGCACCGTTGTTTCCTTGATGCAGTTTCCACCACGTCCCGGGCGCTTGCGCAGTTCCTCGCACATTTCTTCAAGCATCATGGGCAACAGTTTTGCAAGCGGAATACCGCCAATCAGCGGGTAAACAATATCCAGATTGCGTTTGTACCCTGCGTAGGTGGTAGCCTTAAAGAACGGCTGCTGTCGCTTCAGCCAGTTTTCGGCGTACTGTTCGAAGTGGGTCTGGTTGCTTTCTTCTACGCCATACTTGAACTTCTTCTCGATGCGCTCCGCCTCAGCCATAACGTACTGCTGGATACCGCGCTTGGGTACGGATGACGGCACAGTTATGGTCTGCGCCTTCATCCGTTTCTGCCCATTGACCTTATAGCCGTTGCAGACGGTGATTTTGTATTTTCGTTCGGACTTTTTCTTGATGTAAGCCATTGTACCTCCTTGTCAGCGCTGCCGAGAACGATTTCGGCGGCGGTTATGATTTGTATGGTGTTCTTGATTCTAGCGGTCTATGCGGTTGGATTCGCGTGTTCTTTGGATGCGCTTAATTGCCCCCTCTGCGATTTTATCCTCTTTACGAAGTTCGGCAATTTTACAGGTCAGCATTGCTCTACGGTCTGCCAGTTCCGGCGGAGCATCCTTTCGGCGCATCTGCTTAACGACTTCCGCCCGCTGTGCGGCAAGGGTTTTCATCCTCTGGGACAAGCCCTTGCGGTAGTCTACAATTGCCTGTAAAGATGGGAACTTGTGGTCGTAGACAAAGGCGTGTTCTGCAAGGATTCTCTCGGTATCTTTCCAAATGCGCTCCAACTCCGGGCGGCTGATGCGGAGTTGCTGTTTCTTGGGCAGGACGCCCAGCTGATAACAGTAGTACAGATATAAGCGGTGCATCTGGGATTCCCCAAAGAATACTTCGAAGAAAATTTGAAGAATTCCTTTTCCTGTGTAATGGTTCTTGGGGCGATACCGTTTCGGCGTATACTGCTGGGGTGGATGTTTCAGCTCATACAGCCTTGGCCCATACAGCAAGTAATTGCTGCGCAGTCGGTCATCTATGGCTGCAAGATTGCATTCTTCTCCCAGCCTATAAAGTCGCACGGCTCGACCACCATCCCGCGCCCGGATCGTTGCATACTTGCGGTTGGGATCAGCGCCGAAAATATACCCTTGCCGATACAACGCCCTGTGGAAGTCCTCCGCAGTGCTGGCATCCTCACAGGCTTGGTCGATGGCCTCCCGCATCCGGGCGTACCGCGCCGGTTCCTTTGCCTTGGGCTGCTCCACCACCGACAAGCCGTACTCCCGGCACAGATTGTCAGATACCGCCCGGAACTCGGCATACTGACTGCGGCGCTGCTCGTATTTCTTCCCGTCCACATACGATACGGAATTGATAACGAAGTGGTTGTGCAGATTATTCGTATTCATGTGTGTAGCGACCAGCACTTGAAAGCGATTGCCCCAGACCTTGCGGGTCAGTGCCACGCCGATCTCATGGCACTGCTCCGGGGTGACTTTCCCCTCGCGGAAGCTCTGGTAGGCGTGGAGCGCCACCACGCCGTCTGTTTTACCAAAGCGCTCCTGCACAGCCCGCATATCTTCCCACGCATGGTCTGC
>OHAI01001415.1_pt1 | contig 18506 bp, 10 predicted proteins | sample 1577091 | NCBI WGS metagenome assembly OHAI01 (sample SAMEA3541548, study PRJEB24748) | human gut metagenome | biome: human gut; feature: human-associated habitat; material: faeces | place: China | collected 2012
ATTTGCATGAGGCAAAAGAGATCACTATCGGTACCAAGAATGAAGGAAGCAGTCTTTCTTATCGACCGCCTTTTTTTCTACAGGCGGAAACTTAGGAACCAGATTCATTAATCGCAATATCTGTTTTTGTCGTTTCAATAGGTAAGCCGAAGGCTTTGCAGAGTTAAACCGTATCGGGTTAGGGAGCGTAGCGGCAATCAGTGCGCACTGTCCTGAGCTCAACTTGGCAGCTGTTGTGTTGAATTTATACTTTGCGGCAGCCTGTGCGCCATAAATCCCTTTACCCATTTCGATTGAGTTGAGATAAACTTCCATAATCCTTTCTTTACTCCAACATAATTCTATGAGAGTCGTGAAATACACTTCCAGCCCTTTTCTCAGCCAAGAGGAGGCCGGCCATAAAAACACGTTCTTGGCAGTTTGTTGGCTGATAGTGCTTGCGCCGCGAGGACGTTTTCTGGTCTTGTTTTCCTCCATGGCTTTTTCTATTTCTTTAAAGTCGAATCCATTATGTTCGGCAAACCGGTTGTCTTCCGAAGCTATGACAGCCATGGGCAGATGGCGGGAAATCTTCTCTTTCGACACCCAGGTGTGTTTCCATTTGATGTCTTCGCCATGAATTATCTGTTGTGCGGTTCTGATGAACATCAGGGGAGTAAAATAAACGGGAATAAAACGCAAAGCTATGACTGACAGAATAGATGAGCCAAAGAATATAATCAATAGATTGCGGATAAACTTAAGAATCTTTTTTTTCTTCATGTTTGCGTAGCGAAAAAAGTAAAATCACGCTTTCAATCTACTCACAGAGGTAGTTGAAAGCGTGATTTTGTCACATAATTTATTTCAATGTACCGGCTTCAGCCTGCTGAATCATTTGTTGGCTGGCGTACATATATACTTCCACGCGACGATTCTGTTGACGTCCTTCGGCAGTATCATTGTTTGCTATAGGGTCGGCTTGGCCCAAACCTTCAACTGATTTGATTTGAGAAGTGCTGGCACCGCAACTCAACAGATAACTTGCCACGCTTTGTGCACGTTCTTGAGACAAGTTGAGGTTCTTTTGGATGCTTTGTTCGGCAGTGCTGTTTCTCCAACCTTGGTTGTCGGTGTAACCATATATGGATACGTCCATGTCTCTGTTCTGATTCAATACATTGTTGGCGAATTTACTCAATGCTGATTTGGCTTGAGGGCTTAGGGCAGCATTTCCGGTGTTGAAGAGAATGCCCGAGTCGAAAGTAACTTTTACAGCCTGAAGTCCGTTGTTATCAGTTACTTGCTCTACCTGAGCACCTTGAATCTGAGCAGCTTCGGCAGCTGCCTTATCCATTTTCTTGCCAATCAAAACACCGGCACCCGTACCAACGGCAGCACCAACGGCAGCACCGATAGCAGCACCTTTGCCGTGTCCGGCAATACCTCCGATAATAGCACCCAAGGCAGCACCGCCACCGCCGCCGATTAGTCCGCCTTTAGTTGTATTATTCATGTTACCACATCCACTGAATACTAATGTCGCACTCAGCAAAAAAGCAATAAATTTAGTCTTTTTCATAATCTCATTTGTTTTTAATTATATAATGACTTAATGCAAAAATTGTTCATCAATCAGCCTGATAACTTAATGCCTTTTTCTTGATAGCCATAAACCATATCAGGCAGATAATCCCTTTCATTGTGCTGGTAATGGTTACGCTCCACCAAATGCCCGGCAATCCCCATCCCCATGAGACAAACAGGAGTGCCATCGGGATGCGCAGATAATTGCAGCTGACACTTATCACAGCAGGCGGTATTGTACGTCCGATTCCGTAGAATACTCCCTGGATGGTGATTTCAAGCATCATAAATATTTGGGAGTATCCGTCAATGCGTAAAAATACACCGCCGGTTTCGTAAGCTGCTTTCTCAGGTACAAAGATAGAAAATATTTCATTACCATAGCATATAAAAATGAAGGTACAGAAGGTGCCGAAGATAAAAGTCATCCACAAGGTGGTGTGGTAGGCCTTCAGTACACGGGCTACTTGGCGTGCTGCGTAGTTTTGAGCTACAAAAGCGCTGAGGGCAGTGGCAAAACCTTGTGAGGTATTCCAGGTTATGGCTTCAATCTGTCCGCCTGTGGTGAGAGCCATCAGCCCTAGATGCCCACCCTGTTCGGAGGCGGTTCGTCCGAGAAACATATTGACGAATGCAAATAGGGTGTTGAATGTTGCTACAGGGAGTCCTATCTTGATAATGCGTACGGCGTATTGTTTTTTAAGGTGTGTAAAGAAAATAAAGTTGTCCCACAGAATCTTTTTCTTCTTTAATTGATAGACAAAAAGAAAGCATACGATGGCTTCTGCCAGCCAGGTGGCGATAGCGGCACCGGTAGTTCCCCATCCTAAACCAAAGATGAGGAGAGGGTCTAGTATAATGTTAGTTATCAGACCAATACCGTTGATTGAGAAAGGAATCTTACTCCTTCCTGCTGCATTGAATGTTCCGGTAAAAGCAGTGGACAGGAATACGAACGGCAATGCTGTAGATATGATGCGCAGATATTCCACTGCCATGTCTTCGATGTGTGGTTGCAATTCGTAGATGCTGATGATAGGGCGTGCAAAGATAAATAGTATGGCACCCCAAAGTACGGAAATCAACAGTGCTAAAGTAATATTATTGGAAGCAAAATTACGTGCGGCTTGTTCGTCTTGAGCACCGATTGCTTGCCCCACATTTACTTCGGCACCTACTTTATTGAGCAAGGCAATGGCGGTGGACATCCATGTGAGAATCCCTACGGAACCCACAGCGGCAATGGCTTCACTTCCCAATCTTCCTACCCATGCCATATCTGTCAGGCTATATGCCATTTGGATAAAAGAAGTAGCCATAATGGGCATTGCTAAAGTAAAAAGCTGGCGTAGAATGGGACCTTGAGTTAGATTCTTTGTTCCTTTCATCAGTCGTTAATGTAAAATGTGTGCAAAGGTATAAAAATAAAGGAGGATTTCCAGTAGAGATGGAAAACATTTAGGCTTTTTCAAAAAAGCCGGAAGTGTTTTGCATAAAGGCCTTGATGTTCTTTTAAAAGACCTTGGTGTTTTCTTGAAAGCCGAAAGAGTTTTGAAAAAAGACCTTGGTCTTTTTTCTAAGACGTTTCGACCTATTTATTTCACTTGTTCCTCGTATTTTTGTATCTTACTTATTTCCTTTCACGCTAACGTTTTGTGTAGCAACAGGTTGACTTCATGATATGTGTGAAACCTACTTTCAACTAATCTTGTTGAGGCTGTTTTTAACCGAGGCAATGTAGGAAAGATTATAAGTCTGAATCAGCCGATATGCAATGCCAGCAATACCGTCAGTGGCAAATAATCTTTTAGGTCTTCTCTCAATAATTTCAGAGCCTGCTGAATGCGGTAGTCTATTGTCTTGGGGGATACATTATAAGTAACGGCGATATCTTTATAGCTCATGCCTTTAAAGCGATGCATAATGAATGCCGTTTGATAGGATTCGGGTAATGCAGCTATTGCCTTTTCAATTCTTTTGGTCAGTTCTTTTATTTGATAGTAATTCACATCTTCCGGCATTTCCTGATTCTTGGTATAGAAAACTGCTTCTGCCCGGTTGATGATTTCTTTCTTGGCTATCAGATTCAATGCCCGGTGGTAGGTCATTTTAAAAAGATATTGGCTAAGGGAAGATTCGATTATTAGCTCCGAATGTTTTTCCCATATCCAAAGCATGATCTCCTGAACAATTTCTTCCGCATCTTCCAGCTCAACAAAGCGGCGGGCATAAGCGCATAACATCGGATAATACTTCCTGAACAGACTGTCGAATGCTTGTTGTTCCCCCTTTCGGAGGGAACTCAATAGAGCCATATCTTCCATATTTCTGTCTGTTTTCATCTTGATTATTCCTCGTTAACTCGTCTGCAAAGATAAGTTTTTCATTTATGCTTTTAATACTAAAACATCTTTTTTCAAAAAAATACCATTTTTTGTTTAGGAATCTTTCTTCGGGGTTTGTCTTAATAATAAATGAGCTCTCAAAAATGACAGATACAGATAATACATATAACAACATAGAGGAGCTGTTGCCTCGTTTCTGTGAAGGAATGACAACAGCGGCAGAAAGTCGGTTGGTGGAAGAATGGATAGAACAAGATGAATCTCATCGTAAAATAATGAATCAGATTCATGCGCTTTATCTGGCCACCGATACATTGCATGTGATGAAAAGTGTAGATACGGAAAAGGCATTAAGGAAGGTAAAAGGTAGGATGAACAAAAAAAGAATCTCTTGGTGGGAATGGACACAACGAATAGCTGCGATGTTGTCCATCCCGCTATTGATTGCTGTTTTGTGGATGTATCAGGATAAGGATGAGCAGCAGGAGGTGGCTCAAATGGTTGAAATAAAGACAAATCCGGGAATGACTACCTCGGTTGTATTGCCCGATAACACTGTTGTTTATTTGAATTCTGAGTCTTCATTGCGTTATCCTTCCCGCTTTGTGGGCGAAAGCCGTGAGGTGGAATTGATTGGTGAGGCTTATTTTGATGTGACGAAGGATAAGGAGAGGCGTTTTGTGGTTTCTACCGCACATCAGTCACAAATAGAAGTATACGGAACCAGTTTTAATGTGGAAGCTTATGCTGCCGATGGTCGGATATCGACTACACTGGTGGAAGGCAGTGTCGGCTTTTTCTTTAAAGATAAAGCAGGAGAAGCTAAAATGATAAAGTTGAAACCTTATCATAAGCTGGTGTATACTCCGGAATCGGGTGAGACGAAAATGTTTGCTACTTCTTGCGAATCGGAGATTGCTTGGAAAGATGGTAAAATAGTATTTAAAAATACCTCTATGGAGGATATTCTCCATATGTTAGGCAAACGTTATAATGTAGACTTTGTTGTGAAGAGTAATCGTATTAAGGAGTATTCGTTTACAGGAACATTCTCTACACAGCGTTTGGAACGTATCTTGGAATATTTTAAAATCTCGTCCCAAATAAATTGGCGTTATTTGGACAGTGATGAAATTTCCGATAAGAAACAGCGGATAGAGATATATTAAATAAAACCTTATTAACCTTTTAGAAAATATTATGAAACAGAAAAGAGCGCCTTAAAACAAAAAACATGCGGAAGATATTGGCGTATCTACCGCATGGAAAAATGAAAACTTTTTAAAGCTTGTTTGGCGACAAGCTAAGATAACATTTTTATTAACCTCAGTCTTTACAAAATTATGCAAAATCCTTTTAGCATCCAAGTATTCTGGATGATAAAGTCGTTATGGCTATCATTTAACAAAATCCCTTTGTTTATGAGACTATGTGTTCTATTTCTTGCCTGCTCATTGAGCTTGACTCATGCAGCAGAAACGTATGCGCAAAAAACAAAAATCAGCATTGATGCTAGTAATCAAACAGTTGAAACAGTATTGAATCAGATTAAGGCAAAAACCGGTTTTGATTTCTTTTTCAATAATAAACATGTAGACTTGAATCGTCGTGTGTCTGTTTCGGCTAATCAAGGAAATGTGTTTGAAGTTCTGGAGAAGGTATTTGCCGGAACGAATGTTACTTATTCTGTTTTAGATAAAAAAATAATTCTTTCTACAGAAGGAACTAAAGCTGTTAAACAGGCTTCTACAGTGGTAAGTGGTACGGTACTGGATGCGACAGGTGAACCTATTATCGGTGCCAGTGTAGTAGAAAAAGGTACAACAAACGGTACTGTTACCGATATGGATGGTAAATTTACTTTGACTGTAAGTTCGGCTAAAGCGGAATTGGAAGTTTCTTATATTGGTTATAAGACACAGACTTTGAAATCTCAGGCCGGCAAGCCATTGTCTGTTACTATGAGTGAAGATACGGAAATGTTGGATGAAGTTATTGTTGTCGGTTATGGTACAATGAAGAAAAAAGACTTAACCGGTGCTGTTGCATCTGTGAAGATGGACGATGCTCCTGTGGGTACGGTATCTACTATCAGTCACGCTTTGGCAGGTAAGGCAGCAGGTTTGCAAGTAAATATGGTAAGTGCACAGCCGGGTAGTGGTTCTAACTTCCGCATCCGTGGTGCTGCTTCTGTCAATGCCGGTAACGATCCGTTGGTGATTATCGATGGTTTTCCGGTAAATCCGACTTCGGACGATGCTATTAAAACGGGTAAATATGATGCGGGTAGTTCGGATAATATTTTGGCTTCTATCAACCCGAATGATATTGAGTCTATCGAGGTCTTGAAGGATGCCAGCTCTACAGCTATTTATGGTGCACGTGCCGGTAATGGTGTAATCATCATCACTACTAAAAAGGGTAAAACAGGTGCTCCGAAAGTGACTTATTCCGGTACGGCTACTGTTCAGACACTGGCAAGTGATTATGATATGTTGGGTGCTCAAGACTTTATGATACAATCCAATCGCTATGCCAAGGAAGAATGGATGAGAGCGAACGGTATCGGTGTATATGGTGGAAAAACCGAAGGTGAGGCTTCTACTGCTTATAAGCCTTATTATACAGATGCTCAAATCAATGCTCCTGCCCATAATACAGATTGGTTTGACGAAATTACCCGTACAGGTTTTCAGACTCAACATAATATATCTGTTACAGGCGGTACTGAATCAACCAAATATCTGGTTTCAGGAAACTTCTTCAAGCAGAACGGTGTAGTGAAGAATAATGATATGGAACGCTATACGGGTCGTATTAATTTGGAGCAGAAGGTTAGTAAATATGTTAATTTAGGTGTTAACATGACTTTGTCCAGAAATCAAACCAATAACGTGCCTTTAGGTTCGGGACAGAATGAGAATGCAAGTATTATGGTGGCTGCTGCACAGTTTAATCCGTTGTTACCGATCAAAGATGAAAACGGGGATTACACATTGAACTCTCAGGCTGCTTTCTTGCCTAATCCGGTATCATTGCTGGAAATCACAGACAAAACAATGAAAGAGAGATTGCTTGCTACTGCGTTTGTTGAAGTGAAGCCTATTCAGGATTTGACTTTGAAGGCTAATTTCGGTATTGACCGTAACTACCAGAAGCGTAGTGTTTATATGCCCAAGACTACTTTGTATGGTCAGAAGAAAGGCGGACAAGCCGATATTGCTCAATATGACAAATCGGATTATTTGATGGAACTTACTGCTAATTATACCAAGAGATTGGGAGATCATAATTTCAGTGTTTTGGCAGGTTATTCATTCCAACGTTTTACAGATGAGTCATTGTATGCCGGCAACAGCCAGTTCTTGATTGACGGTTTCTTATATAATAATTTGGGAGCCGGAGCTTATCCGAAACCTTCTGTGGGCTCTTCGGCCTCAAAAGATGAAATGGCATCTTTCTTTGGTCGTGTAAATTATTCATATAAAGATCGTTATTTGCTGACTGCTACGTTGCGTGCCGATGGAGCTTCCAACTTTGCAGAAAATAATCGTTGGGGGTATTTCCCGTCGGTAGCTTTGGGCTGGAGATTTACCGAAGAAGAGTTTATGAAACCGATGACTTCTGTTCTTTCTAATGGTAAATTACGTGTCAGTTTCGGTCAGACCGGTAACTCTAATATCGGTAACCGTGCTATCAGTTACTATCAGACCGGTAATAACAATGAATTCGGTGGCACAGAGTCTATTGGCGTGTATTTGAGTCAGATGGGTAATCCTGATTTGAAGTGGGAAACTACTACAGAATGGAATGTTGGTCTTGATTTGGGATTCTTCAATAACCGCTTGAACGTAACTGCTGAATATTTCCGTAAGGTAGTTTCCGATTTGCTGGCTGAACGTAGTTTGCTCACTTTTAATGAGGCAGATAAAATTGCCGCCAATATAGGTAAAACCCAAAGTCAGGGATTTGAATTGACAATAAACACTACTAACTTTAACTCAAAGGATTTTAGTTGGAATACAGACTTTACTTTCTCATTCTATCGTGATAAATGGAATACTCGTGATGCAAGCTGGAAGCCTGCTGCTTATTCACAGTATAATGCTCCTATCCGTTATATGTACGGATATCTTTCAGACGGTTTGATTCAGCCCGGAGAAACAGTAGACTATATGCCGGGTTCACTGCCGGGACAAGTAAAGATTAAAGATATTAATGGTTATGTATATAATGAGGATGGTTCTGTTCAGGTAGATAAACACGGTATTCCTTTGAAGTCCGGTAAACCTGATGGTAAATTGGATGATGCCGACAAAGTAATATACGGAAGTTCGGACCCGGGTTATTTGATGGGATTGAATAACACTATCCGTTATAAGAACTTTGATTTTAATATTTATTTCTATGGACAATTCAATGTCTTGAATGCCGGTTCTTATAAAGACCTTTGGTTGACAGGTGCTGACGGTATGACAGGTATTGTAAATATGTATCGTGGTTACAATATGCCTACCAGTGCAGCGGAAGTATGGACACATGATAATCAGTCTGCTTCTCGTCCCGGTTATTTCCAGAACAAGAGTACTTGGGGAATTGGTGACTATTATCTGCAAAAAAGCTGGTTTGTACGTTGCCGTAATATAACTGTGGGTTATACTATCCCGGTTAAAAAGGCATTGTCGAGCATTCGTGTTTATGCAGATATCAATAATCCGTTTACTATTACTCCGTATGACGGTCTCGACCTTGAGACAGATAATTCTGTTTGGGCATATCCTAACGTACGAAGCTTTAGCTTAGGATTGGATATTACATTTTAATAACCTATAAAAGATAAGATTGAAATGAAAAAGATATTATCAATATTTTCCGTAGTATTGGCTGCGACTGCATTTTGTCCTTCTTGCACTAATCTGGAGTCTGAAATGTATAATGTGATTAATCCCGGTATATTTCCTAAAAATGAAGAAGATGCGAAGGCTTTGGTGACTTCTGCCGCTTATGCTCCTTTCCGTTCGAATTGGTATAGTGGATTGTATGCTTCTTCGCAGGGAGGTATTCATGTCATCAGTGATATGAGTACTGATATCGGTGATTGTCAGTGGGATGATGCAGTTTGGCCGGATATGATTCAGATGAATTTTACAGCCAATTCCGGTGGGCTGACTACTACTTACAGTACTTATATCCGCGATATAAGTAAAATGACTTTGACTATGGAGCGTATTGTCAATGTTCCCATGAATGAGGAAGTGAAAGCACGTTTGGATGCAGAATTGCATTGTGGACGTGGATGGTTGGCTTATATCCTTTATGATATGTATGGTCCTATTCAGATTGCTTCTTTGGATTTGTTGAATAATCCATTGTCTGATGAAGTAGCTCCTCGTGTATCGCGGGAGGAAATGGTGAAATTCATTGAAGACGATTTGAAGGCTGCCATTGCTGTTCTTCCGGCAACTTATAAAGTATCGGATACGAATTATGGCCGCTTTACCAAAGGGTTGGCCTATACTGTATTGATGAAACTTTATATGCATGAACAGAATTGGGCAAAAGCTGTAGAATGTGGTCGTGAATTGATGAAGCCGGAATATGGTTATAGGTTGATGGATAACTATAAGGATATTTTTACATTGGAGAATGAAGGCAATGCTGAAACAATTTGGGCATGTGTTTGCAGTCGCAGTGTGAATCAGCAGATGTGGCTGGCTCATGTTATTTCCAGCGAGTACCCGACTAAAAATCCAAATATCCAGAAATGGGGCGGCTATCGTGTTCTTTGGGATTTTTATCATACTTTCGATTCGGCTGACAAGCGTTTGGAAGTATTGGTAGGCGACTTTGTTGCAGAAGACGGAACTCACTATAATGAAGAAAATCCCGGTTCTGTATTGATAAAAGGTGCAATGCCTGTTAAGTATGGTGAAGATCCTGATGCTACCGGCGAAGAAAGTCAGGTTGACTGGATTGTATACCGTTATGCCGATGTGCTTACTTTGTTGGCTGAGGCGATTGTTCGCGAAGGTAATACTGTGACTCCGGAAGCTGTAGAACTGCTGAATATGGTACATACACGTGCCGGACTTCCTGCTTACACTATGGCTGACTTTGCCGGAGCTGATGCCTTCCTTGAAGCGGTGCTGACAGAGCGCGGACATGAATTATGGTTTGAAGGTGTTCGCCGTTCGGATTTGATTCGTTATGGAAGATATATTGAGTATGCTCGCAAATACAAACAGTCGCCCACAGCACAGGATTATATGACCCTGATGCCGTTGCCGCAAAGTGTAATAGACGAGAGTAAAGGTAAGATTATCCAAAATCCCGGATACTGATAATTAAGATAAAGAGGCTGCTGGGAAAATAAATCCGGCAGCCTTTTTTAGAACTATATCTTTTATTTATACCTTTGACTCTCTAATCTAATATCTCATTATTATGAAACAGCGTTTGTTGGCTTTGGATGTGCTTCGCGGACTGACGATAGGAGGCATGATACTGGTGAACAGTCCCGGAACATGGAGTTATGTTTATCCCCCTTTATTACATTCTTCCTGGAATGGTTTGACGATGGCGGACGTCATTTATCCTTTGTTTATGTTTATGATGGGAATGTCCATGTATATTTCTCTGAAGAAATTCTCCTTTACTTTGGATAAGGCGTTATTTCTGAAAATTATTCGTCGTACTTTTCTTATTTTTATTATCGGTACATTTATTTATGGTACCGCTACTTTTCTGGGCACATTGCGTGAGGCATCTCTGCAACCCGATTTTGTTGGCAGCCCTTGGAAGGCGGCTTTTGCATCGCTGGCTCATGTACGCATATTGGGTGTGTTGCAACGCCTTGCATTGTGTTATGGAATAGGCTCATTGCTGGTCACTACGGTCCGCCATCGTTATATCCCTTATCTGGTGGCAGTCATTTTGATTGTATATTATGGAATCTTGTTGGTCGGCAATGGATTTGTATACGGCCCGGAGAATATTCTTTCTCATGTGGATAAGTCTGTACTGGGGTTATCACACATGTATAATGACCGGGGAATAGACCCGGAGGGAGTGTTGAGTACGATTCCTTCTATTGCCCAAGTTCTGATAGGTTTCTGGTTTGGAAAGATTTGCATGGAGACCCCCGATATGAAAGATAAGTTGAACCGTTTGTTCCTTTATGGAGCTATGGGGCTGATAGCGGGCTTTCTGCTACAGGATGTATGTCCTCTGAACAAAAAGGTGTGGTCGCCTACATTTGTGTTGGTTACTTGCGGTTTTTCTGCTCTTCTTTTGTCTATTCTGCTGTGGTATATCGATGTGACGAAGAAATATCAGAAGACTTGGATTTTTGCCATATTTGGTGTAAATCCGTTGTTTTGCTATGTACTTAGTGAGATATTATATATATTAGCTGACAGTTTACCACTGCAAGAACAGAATATGCACGACATTATATATGCCGGTTTATCCGGTTGGTTGGGTGATAATGCCTTTACTTCATTTGTCTATGCTTTTCTTTTTGTGGGAGTTGTATGGTTGGTCGGAGCATATTTATATAAAAAGAAGATTTATATAAAGATCTGATGGAATTAATAAAGCATTCATTAATGGTTGGTTATTTATTATGAATAAATTATTGTTATGTGTGTTAGCTTTGGGCATGTCTTCCATGACTTTTGCCGGTAATGAAAATGTATTTGATCCTCCTGTTATGGGCTGGAGCTCGTGGAATACTTATCGGGTGAATATCAATGAGGCTTTGATAAAGAAGCAGGCCGATGCCATGGTGCAGAAAGGTTTGAAAGATGCAGGTTATAATTATGTCAATGTAGATGACGGATTTTTTGGTTGGCGTGATGAGCACGGCACGATGCAGACTCATCCGGAACGTTTTCCGAACGGACTGAAAGGGGTGGCAGACCATATTCATTCTTTGGGACTGAAAGCCGGTATTTATTCGGATGCGGGAAGCAATACTTGCGGTTCCATTTGGGATAAGGATGTCAACGGAGTAGGTTCGGGCTTGTATGGTCATGAGCATCAGGATGCCGATTTATACTTCAATGAATGGGGGTTCGATTTCATTAAGATAGATTATTGCGGTGCTTCTCAGGAGTTGAGTCTGGATGAGGAAAAACGATATACGGAGATTCGCCGTGCTTTTGATAAAGTGGCGGGTAACCATGTTTCCATTAATGTGTGCCGATGGGCTTTTCCGGGTACATGGGCAAAGAATATCGGCTGCTCTTGGCGTATCAGTAGTGATATCCGCCCGGAATGGGGGTCGGTGAAATATATCATTGATAAGAATCTGTATCTTTCTGCGTATGCCGGAGACGGTCATTATAATGATATGGATATGCTGGAGATTGGCCGTGGACTGAAACCGGAGGAAGAAGAGGTGCACTTCGGTATGTGGTGTATCATGAGTTCTCCCTTGTTGATAGGCTGTGACCTGACAACGATTCCCGAGGCTTCTTTGAAACTCTTGAAGAATAAGGAACTGATTGCCTTAAATCAAGACCCGTTGGGATTACAGGCCTATGTGGTGCAGCATGAGAATAAGGGCTATGTGCTGGTAAAGGATATAGAACAGGAACGCGGCAAAGTGCGTGCGGTGGCTTTGTATAACCCTTCGGACAGTATTTGTGATTTCTCTGTTCCCATGAGTGTTTTGGAAATGGGAGGTAAAGTGAAGATGCGTGATTTGGTGAAGCAAAAAGACCTTAAGGCAGTTCAGGGGACACTGAACCGGCAATTGCCTGCACATAGTGTCCTGATTTTGCGTATGGAAGCAGAGCAGCGTCTTGAACCTGTGCGTTATGAGGCTGAGTGGGCTTATTTGCCTTGTTTTAATGATTTGGGACTGCGCCCGAAAACCATTCTGTATGCACCGATGAAGGAAGCGTCCGGGGGGATGAAGGTCAGCTATCTGGGAGGACGTGCCGAAAACTATGCCGAATGGAATAAAGTATATAGTGAAAAGGGCGGAATGTATGAAATGACCATCCAATATGTGCCTCATGCAGACCGCAAACTGGAAATTAAAGTAAACAATGAAAAGAGTATCCTGCTGAAAGACCTTGCCGGAACCGATGGACAGCAGCTTGCTTCCGTAACAGTGCAGGTACGTTTGAAGCCGGGAAATAATGTAGTCCGTATGGGAAGTCCTTATTGCTGGGCACCCGATATCGACTGCTTTACTCTGAAGAAAATAGAATAATAGGATTTATACCATGAAGAAAAGTTGTTTGATTATAGGAACCTTGTTATGGGGAATGAGTGCTTTTGCACAGACTACAATATGGAAACGCAGTGGATGGGAATGTCGTATTTCGGATAAAGGGACATTGGAGCAGATTGTTTTTAAAGGCAGTCAGCGTAATGATACGGTGCCTTTTTTCCATGATAAGAGTAATATGGGGCCCAGTTTCTACGCCAATATGGGTAACGGGAATATAAAAGCGGACTGGATACCGGATGGATATCGGTCTTACCGTGCAACCATCGATGGTGTAGAGTGCCGTCTTACTTATAAAGAATGGAAAGGACAGCCTGCTATGGAGGTTATATTGGAAAACAAGGGAAATGTTCCTTTTCAACCCGTAAAGGCAGGATTGAAATTGGGGATTGATACTTATATGGATAAGTATCCCGATTGGTTCGGTAAGTATTTTCCAACGCTGATGATGAACGAGAAAACTCATTTCTATGGTTATCTTCAGACTCCGTCGGGACATACATTGGGCGTTGTCTCACCGCAGCCTGTTGCATCATGGAGCGTGGATTATAACTTGGGATATCAAGACCCCGCTCCTCATTGGTTTATGGGACATCGTATCGAATCCCTGAACCTTGATTTGATGAATGCACTGCCTTTGCCTCAGCATTGTCCGCAAGATTTGTGGATTTTGAAACAAGGGGAACGTAAAACGTGGACGATTGCCTTTGTTGATATCAATACTCCGGGCGAATTTGAAGAAACGATTCATAAGGTGGCCGGTGTGCCTATGATTCGTATGCCTCAAACGGTGTATCAGCCTAAGGAGACTGCAACATTTGAAGTACTTGCAGCCGCTCCGACTGTCGAAGTGACAGATAGTGAAGGAAAGCTTCAGAAGGTTACAGTGAAAAGTAAATCGGGTCATGTGAAGGAGGTATCTTGTATGCTTCCCTCGGTGGGACTGTATACAGTGAAGGTTACAGACGGTGACAAGCAGTCGCAAGGTGTATTGTCTGCCCACGCTTCTTGGGAATGGACTATGGAGCGCGCCAGAGAAGGTGCATTGAAATATCATCAGAAAGCAACTTCCCATATCGAGAGTTGGTATGGTTTCCATTCTTCCTTTATTGCAGCCAGGTATTTCCCTGAAAAGCAACTGGATGAGGCTTTGCGCAGTCGTTTTGATTATTTGTTCGGGCTGTTGCACGACCGGACAAAGATGGTGCCGTTATATCATGCCTCACGTATTCAGAATACATCGGGAACAATAGGATTGTTGGTTGATAAATATGAAGCCTATGGCGATGTAGAGGATTTGAAGAAGGCTTCTCGTCTGGCGGACTGGCTGATGAATACCTGGCAGCGTAAAGACGGAGCTTACGTAAACCATAATACGGTGTATACCAGCGTTATTTATGTAGCGAAAAGTATGTTGGAACTTACTTTGGTCGAACGTGAACTGGGTAAGACGGAGAGTGTGTGGAAAGAGGCTGCCGACCGTCACTATGCTTCTGCCAAACGTGCCATCGACCAGTTGGTGGCCTCACAAGGCGATTTTGAGACCGAAGGTGAGCTGACTTTTGAGGATGGGATGGTTTCCTGTTCGGCGCTTCAGATTGGTATGCTTGCATTGATGCAGCAGGATGAAAAGGAGCGCAAACATTATACGGATGCCATGTTACAGATATTGAACAGTCATGATTGTCTGACTCAGTTGCGTGTTCCCGATGCCCGCCGTCGTGGAGGAACCATGCGCTATTGGGAGGCTCAATATGACGTGCAGATGTTGCCTAATATGTTCAACTCGCCTCACGGCTGGAGTGGCTGGCGTGCTTATGCCACCTATTATGCTTATCTGTTGACCGGTGAAGAACGTTGGTTGAAAGAGACATTTAATGCCATGGGAGCTTTCTCCAATTTGATTGATTTCCGTACGGGAGATTTACGTTGGGCTTTTGTGGTCGACCCGTATCTGAAAGTGAAGCAGGCTTGCAGTGCCGATACTCATGTGACGGAAGATTCATTGAGTTTTGGCAATCCGCATCCCGAATTATATGATACCCGTGAGTTTGTGATTGGTGAGCAATATGTAAATATGATTAGTGATTGGCAGACAGTCAATACACAGGATAATGATGTGCACGAGCTTTTTAAATGTATCGGTGAGACAATGTTGACCAATGCGTTTGTTGTAGAACGGCCCGATGGCGAAGTGATAGGCTATAACTGCCGGGTAACCCGTCAGGGAAACAAGCTGACCGTAAAAGCAAATGAAAAGCAGATAGTCAATCTGCACTGTAATTTGAGAAAAGCTTATACCGTATCATTCAATGGTAAAACTCAAGACCTGAAACAATCGTATTTGGGTTGGGCTTTTGGAAAGGACATTTATCTATAATTGATTCTATGATATGAAAACACACTCTTTGCTATTATTGCTTCTGTCTTTTGTACAGGTGTTTTCACTTTTTGGGGAAACACCTTACAAGGAAGAACGCCGGGTTATCTATTCCTCGGAAGCGCCGGAAAGACCTTATCTCTTGCAGCCCGGACATAGTTTGGAACAAACTGTATCATTTCCCAAACGTGCTTATCCCACTCGTAAGTTTCTGCGTGTAACGGGTGGAGTCAAGATGCCTGCTCCCTTTCAGGAACGTGGTGAAGAGATGTTCCGTCGAAGTGAGTTTTTTATTGATGACAATTTGGATTCTGTCGTTACTCGTAAAGATCGCTACTCCCTCTATTTCAAGGGAGAGAATGATGCTTTTGAGCGTTATGCCTACTTCCGCGTCATGGGAGAGGCACTTAAACCGGGGAAGCTGACTGTGCATCTTCCGGTGGTTCGTCGCCGGCAGCTGACTGTGGACGTTAAGGGTCGGTTCGGATTGGAACTGGAACTTTATTACAAGAAACCCGGACGGGCGGCGCAGGATATTTTTGATACTCCCGACAGCGTGTTGTTTGTGCCTGTCCCTGTCGGCACGGGAAAGTATCAGGATGTCAGCCATACTTTTACATTGCCCGATAACGTGGCTTGCGCTCTGCTGTGTGCAGGAGGAAGCGGTTTCAGTGGTGAATGTTGGCTGGAAGCGCCCCGTTTGGAGCAGAATGGCAAAACTGTGTGGCATGTCCCTTTCACCAAGTTTGCACAGAAAGCGAGTCAGGTGGATTATTGGGTAGGATGTAATCTGGCGACTCGCAGTTGGCCGCGCTGGAGGCTGGAATTTGATGGTCGGGAAGTATTCGAGGGAAATATCTTTGACCGTGCTTCCAATGTGGCCGATTTCTATATCCTGTTGCCCGGAGACCTGCAGGGAACAGGCTGTTTTAAGCTCTCTTTGTTGAAAGAGCCTCACCGGGCTGCTTTTCCTTACGAAGTGCGCACGTTGGAGGTGATTGAAGAGACTGCCCGTGACTTTGAAATTATTTCAGTTCCTAAGTATGTTTCCAAGTCCGCTTCTTTCGGCGTGTTGATTGAGACAAACCGTCCGAATGTGAAATTGCAAGTAAAGAGCGATGCCGCTCTGCAACCGGCCACGCAAGAGGTCCGATTTAAAGAAGCCGGACTGCATGTTGTAGAGTTCAGGGCGGATTCTTGTCTGACCGATGTGAAGATGGAATTCAGCGACGGTAGCCGTAGCGAGTCTGCTGCGATAGAACAGATTGTGGAACGGGCTCCCGAAAACATCTATATTTCTTCAGGAGATGAAATCTATATCGACAAGCAATATACTCCATACAGTTATTTCTTTAAATGGTATATATCGCAGCGTGTAGGCAACTGGTATCAGTTCCGCCCCTCTTACCAATGGAGTGGATGCCGTATCACCGACCCGGAAATAATTGGTTATTATACCCATTTGCTTGATGGTTTGAAGATACCATACGCATGGCAGGCAGAAGGCAGAACCTTGGCAGGTAGTCGCCTGAATCCGTCGAATGAAGAACTTGCCTCCCCCATGTTCCGTGGAAAACAAGCCCATGAGAATGACGGTGGTTACTATTATTGGCAACATTTCAAATATCAGGGATTGCATTCGGACATGGCTGCCCGTAATCGTCCCTGGGGAGGTATCTTTGCAAAGCATCGTCCTATTTATACAGACCACGGCACATTTATCCATTATGATACGGAGGCTGTGACCGATATGGCGGACGGAGCCCGCAAACTGGTATCCAACTTGCGCTACTCTAAAGGAGAAAGCGTGCGTCATACAGGTCCGTCTTCTCTATTTCGTTATTTTTATCAGGCAGGTTATGAATGGGTGGGAGCCGAACAAATGTATGGACCTGAAGAGACGATACTTTCTGCTTTGCGTGGTGCGTCTTTGGCATACAGTCGTCCGACATACGGCTCGTTGCATGCCATGCAATGGGGAAGCGGTCCTTTCACCGACCCTAAACATTCGTTGCGTCTCTATCTTTCACTGGCTGTGGCTTATATGCACGGTTCTTCACATATAAATACGGAAGAAGCTTTGTGGACAGATGAATTTATGAACGACCGTTATTCTCCGTCGGGCAAGGAACATCTGGCAGCACAGCATCGTGTCCTTGATTTTATTGAAACACATAGCCGTCGTGGAGAGTTTCATAGCAATATTGCTGTGATTCAGGGACGGAATGATGCATGGAAATCTTTTGGGCGTGGCAGTTTGTGGTCACAAGAAGGCGAGAAATGGAAATTCAATAAGGCTTGCGAAAGTTTTGACTTGCTGAAAGTGTTTTATCCCGACCACATTATTGACGGATGCGGTCCCGAAGGATGGTTTACCTCTACGCCTTACGGTCCGGTGGACTTGCTGCCGGTTGAGGCTCCGCAAGATGTAATGAACCGCTACAAATCCATGATTTTCTTGGGATGGAACACATATGACAAAGGTGATTTTGAACGTATCCGCGATTATGTCTTCCATGGAGGAACACTGATTTTGTCTGCTGCCCATATCAATGCCTGTCTGCAACCGGATGAAAAGCCTTGTTTTCCGCAGGATGATGCACCCGTTCGTGAACTGTTGGGAGAAGACTATCGGAGCCTGATGCAACAAACAACATTGAACTATGGCAAAGGAAAGGTCATCTATTTCCCGGAAGCCCTTTATCCGGCAGAGGATAAACTGAAGGCAGCTTATATAAAAGTGATGCAGGATATTGCCGCTTCAACAGTTCATCCGGAGGCGGAGAACGGTTGGATAGAGGCAGCTCCGTCGGTAGGATTTACGGCATGGCAGGACGGTGAACGTCGCACGCTTTATGTTTTGAATACGGATTGGCAGAGTGATGAGGAAACGCATCCTTATACCTTTATCTATGGAAAGTCTTTTTCGCCAAGCAGTTGCAGCAGGCGATGTCGTCGCCGACGATTGTCGTGC
>OHAI01001417.1_pt1 | contig 18466 bp, 16 predicted proteins | sample 1577091 | NCBI WGS metagenome assembly OHAI01 (sample SAMEA3541548, study PRJEB24748) | human gut metagenome | biome: human gut; feature: human-associated habitat; material: faeces | place: China | collected 2012
GCCCATTCGACGTTGGATTAAATGCCACTTCTTGTGCATCCTCATATTGGATAATATTCTCACAGAAATCATGGCGAAAATCGAAATTCAGATTTCCTGGAAGAGCCACAGCTACATTGTCAGTCTTCTCACGCTGATTGTAGCGAACTGCATACACATTGATTGTTCCGTTGTTTCGCGCATCTGTAATATGTTCCACAAGTTCAGACATTTCATCCCGCCTTTTTTAACACTCTCATATTTTGCCAACCTAAGGGCTTTCCGCTCGCCCTTTGGAATCCTTCGGTCAATCTTCTTTACATCTTCTTTATCGCTTTCTTTATTCCACTGTAACACACGCCGCCTAGCACTCCGCCGACTGTGTTATAGAAGATATCTGATAGCTGAAATGTTCCTAAACGAAGCAATAATTGCAGCATCTCAATGCTTACAGAAAAGACAAATGTTATCTTCCCGCTTTTCCACAGGATCTTCTTCAAGCTGTTTCCAATCTTCTCTCCGAATGTCCACAGCACTACTACTGAGAACGGCACCATCATGATTACGTTCTCGATGCACTCGGTGGTAAGCTTTTTCTCTCCGTTCACTGTTTCCCAGATGCCCCAGCCGCCCATAACATCAGATAAAGGATTCATCCACAGCTGACGGTTTAACAGGGTTCGGAACAGAACAAGTGAGGTCACTAAAGATAAGAAAAAAGTTTCCGAAAGAACACGCTCTCTTTGAACTTCTGATACCAGATCACTATGGCACTCTTCCATCCTTTGCCCGCATGTATTGGCTCATACGCATACAGGTAGAAAAACATAGCAAGAAAAGAAAGCAAGAGCGAGAATCCAAACGGCTCATAAAGAGCAGTTAAAATGTTTGTGAGGATCTTTCCGAATAAATCAATCGTTTCTTTCATCGTCGTTTACAGATCACTGAACAGGTCAGTCTTGTACACGCCTTTTTCTAACATTTTCTTGAAACTGCCCTTTACTGCTGCGACATCCTCATGGTAGGTCATTCCGTACCAAGTATCGTTAGTTTTCAGAACATTCACGGACATCTTACCAGCACTCAACAACTCCCCGATAAAGATAGGAATCAGATACTCTGCTTTCAGAGGATTGCCCGGGACTTCTTTCTCAAAGAACTCTTTGAAGCCTTCCTCCAGTACATCCAGAAACTCCGGAGTCAATCCCCACATGTTCATGGAAACCAAAGAATTTACATCCACAGCCACGCCGTCTGCTTCTGCTCCGGTTGCGGTCTTCACAATATTCTTTGTCTCAACAACCTCAGTCAAGTTGTTATCCTCATCCATCTTGCAGATACCACGAGTCACACCACCGTTATCCAACAGAGTATTCTTTAAGACAAAGCCTGCCATGCAGGACTTTCCGCCATTTACCAGATACTCATGTACGGCTTTGAAACCTTCTTTACCATAGTAATCGTCCGCATTGATGACGATGAATGGGGTCTTTATTACGCTCTTCGCTGCAAGCACAGCCTGGCCAGTTCCCCACGGTTTTGTACGGCCTTCTGGCAGAGTTCCCGGGATATCGTTAATATCCTGAAAAGCGTAGTCTACGGTTACATTGTGTGAGGAGCAGATGGAGGCAATGCGATCACCAATGACCTCTTTGAACTCTTTCTCGATATCCTTGCGGATGATAAATACTACATGATTGAATCCAGCTTCAATTGCATCGTGGATTGAGTAGTCCATGATAATATGTCCAGCATCGTCCACTGGCTACAACTGCTTAATTCCTGTTCCGAAGCGACTGCCAATACCGGCGGCCATGATAAGTAATGTTGTTTTCATTGTTTTTCCCTCTCCTTTCTACTCTGAACCAATCCATAATAAAAGGACATATCACCCTAATAGTTTTTAACAACTCAACACCTTGAAATATTATATTCGATTATTTTTCATGCATTTTTGCTTATCAACCAGCATAATTGGCATTGAAACACTAATCATTCTGTCAATTCAAACTTGATAATATTGAATTTATTGCATCAAGATAAAACTCATCTCTTTTTGTATCAAGGACATTTTTTTCGTAGTTTTTTGATTTACTTAAACTCAGCAGCATCTGTTCCGACAATACTTTTCTGTCCATCATCTTCTTCATCAGTTTAGCCAATGTGCCAAAATCTTTTTTTTCATAAAGAAATTCCTTATCTGCCAGTTCAACATTTCCACACACTCTTGTACAAATCACACCGCATCCTCTGCCCATGGCTTCAACAACTGAACGGCATAGTCCCTCAGCCATTGAAGAACATATATACACATCAATATTATCATAAAACGTGCTCATTTCGGATGCAGGAATTGTACCATCAAAGTGAATCATCTCAAGTACATTTTCTTTCTTTGCCTGCTTAATTATATCCGCTTCATCCCCACCACCAGCCATGTGATACTCAATATTAGTAATTCCCTCTCGCTTTAGTATGCCTAATGCCTTTATAACATATTTATGACCTTTTCTAGGTAAAGAAGTGCTACCAGCTGTTCCAAATACAACTTTCTCTGCTTTATTTTTTCTGGAACGTTTTTCAACAATCTTTTTAATATCCACTTCTGGAAGATATACGTCTGAAATTCCAACCATTATTCCTGCGTTAGGATATCTCTCCTGTAACGCATTTTTTGTAACGTATAAAGTGTATTTCGCTACACTATTGAGTTTTTTCGCCGACCATTCCCGTGAAACTGCTAACATCCGAGAAAAAAAGCCGCCATAATAATTTCCTTCAAAAATAGGACCAGTTACTTCTGTAATTATTGGTTTGTTTAATTTATTCGCAATTTTAAAGGTACTATTTGTGACAAAGGTTCCTAATGATCTAATGATAATCACATCAGCATCTTTCACAGCCTTATAAATAATATCTCTATTTCTTTTTTTTATCAGTATATTAAAAGTATTCACTTTAGGATTTATCTCATCCACTAATGAAATCCTATTATATTTCGTTTCGTCAAAAAAATTATATTTCGTTGGCAATAACCCGCTGTTGTAACGTTTCCTCTCTTCAGCAAACATTACTGTAAGCTCTGATCCATATAATTTATAACGTTCCCATATTCTCTCATCAAAACTACCACTAGTATATGCCTTGCCACAATCATCAATCTTCCATCGTTCTCCACCTTGACAAAACAATATTCTCATTTTTTATCACCTCTTGTTAGATTAAAATAACTTGCAAATGAGTTGAGTTCCCTTTTTCTAAAGATGAAAACAAATACTATAGAACCGGCTAAATATACAAACCCTCCAATAATTACGCGTACAATTACTGTCATTATCCCATTTCCAAAAGATATATTTCTTATCAGCAAATACATAAGAAAACCAATAAGCACAAACGGTATGTTTATAATAGAATTCCCTATTAAATCTGTGTATTTTCTTGCACACATACCTTGGAATAGAAAAAGTGCTATGTAAGCCACTAAAGTCGCAGCAGATGCACCCAATGCGCCTTGAGATGGAATCAACATAAAATTCAGTCCCAAATTAATAGATGCTCCAACAATTGTGCTATATAAATATTGTTTGTCTAACTTGTTCGGAAGCAAAATCTGTGATCTTATATTGGTTACTAAACAAAGGAATAATATTGATGGTGCAAGATACGGTAAAAAAGTTGTTAATTCTATAAATTCCTCACCAAAAAAGACAGGAACAAATGCTTCTGATACCCCTAACAAACCAAATACCAAACCCGATCCTAAAAACATAACATACAAAAAGCTGATATTAAAAATTTCATCCGCCTTCTTCTTATCACCAGTCGACAAAAGATTGGTTATCCTTGGCAATAGCACAATTCCCAAAGATGTTATCAAACTTGTTGGTATTCCTGTCAATTTCTCTGCATTCTCATATAAGCCTAGTTGTGACATCGATGACATTTGTCCAACCATCAATTTGTCCATTGAATTATATAAACTTGATGTTATCTCTGGTAAAAATAAAACAAAATTAGGCAGAAGATGCGAAAAGACATCTTTCCACGATGGTTTTACAAAATCCACAACCTTTCTTACTTGAGTAAATATCAAAAATTGTGACAATAATGTTCCACCAGACATAATTATAATATACAAAAGCAAATCATCAGGACACTTAACAAACAATAATATTGAGGCAACTATTGCCAACTTAATAACTATATTTCTCTTTATTATTGTTTGAAAATCTTCAATTCCTCTAAAAAACCAACATACATCAAAAAATCCAGAGAAAATCAACATCACCTGCAATATAGATGCCAATAAATTAACATTACAAATCGTAAGCAAGTATATTGTATAAAGTACTATCATTAATCCGGTGCAAATACACTGGCAAAAATAAATACTGTAGAATGAATAACCCAATTTTTGTTTATCGTCTCTATTCTGCGCAATATATCGTGCACCATAGTTTGCCATGCCAAGCATAGCGAACATAAGAAAATAATTAGCAAAATTTGCTGTATAACTATAAATTCCTATTCCTTCTGTTCCAAGTGCTCTTGCAAGGCAAGGCGCTGTCAACAAAGGAGTTAACACTATTAAAAGCTGGTAAGCCGTTTGATATAAATAATTTTTAAGCCCTTTCTTCACTCTTCCGTTTCCCCTTCGCTATTTATATACTTATATCTTAATGCAAGTAACATAAAGGGCAACGCCAATTCAGCACATAAGTACGTGTAAAACATATTAAAGAATGCGTTAAAAGCCCAAATAAAGATTGAAATCACCCATGCTATTACAGTTACATTCGCCTTATGTAAAATTCTATTAAAAACATTAAACACTGCTTTTAAGTAGCATATTAAGCCGACAACACCATATGTACACAAAATTTCTATATAATCATTATGTGCCCAATGACCACCTGTTAAAATTGTAAAATTATGTCCATTTCCCAACAACTTATGAAATAGATTCTGATTGGAAAATGCGGTTAACATCTTCACCCAAAAAACAGACCGACCACTAGTTAAAACATACCAAAAATCACCATATGAATCTTTTGTCCATGTATTTCCTTCTATTCTACTTCCCATTGTTGATATACTTACTAACGACATTCCAATCATAGCAATAGGAATAATCGACATATAAAAATATCTTTTTTTAGGAAAAAAGTCATATAATAGTAAAACTGCCAAAGCGCAGCCAACTGCGAAATATGTTCTGCTTCCTCCCATAAAAAATGTATAAATACAAGGAATTGAAAAAAACATCATTTCCTTTTCTTTATAAATATTAACGCAAAGATATATCATTGTTAGCATAAGTAGTGCAACCGGGCATAAACGATTGCCACCACTTGCAACTTCTACTCCAGTAAAACCAACAAACCCCCTTGATCCATCGTTGTATCTATAACACATCGGTAAAAACATACATATTCCTATCACTATGCACCATAATTTTGTAAAGAACATAACGAATACTCTGTTCTCAATAATCGTTTCTTTCCATCCATCAATATCATTCAGTATTGTTAATGAATAAATAAACCAAAAGGCATAATACATCGGAACATTCGGGTTATCCAATCTTCCTTCAGTATTATAAAGGCCTACTATCACTAACAGAAAAATCAACGACAAAAAAACAAAGTTTCTCTTTTCTACTTTTCCATTCTTACAAAGATAGCCCAAACACATTAATGCAAGCAATGCAAAAACCAACTGATTTACTATCTTAATATAAAACGCGCCTGTAAAAGCTAAGAGAATTATTAACCTCAAAATATATTTCTTCATCTTCGTGCCTCTTCATAATTACACTAGCGTTGCACCCTTCCACTTCCTCCATTCTTTATCAGGTTCCCTACATCAGATACTGTCACTCTGTTAAAGTCCCCTTCAATCGAATGTTTCAGGCAGCTCGCGGCAACTGCAAATTCAATGGCATCCTTATCATCTTTACCTGTGATCAAGCTGTAAATCATTGCACCGGTAAAGCTATCACCACCGCCGACACGATCCACAATATCAATATCATAATGAGTGGAATAATATGCCACGCCACTTGCATCATAAATCATTCCGCTCCATCCGTTGCGGCTTGCGTTGATGCTCTCTCGCAATGTAATAGCTACCTTCTTGCACCCGAATCGTTTGCAAATCTCTCTGGCCACATACTCATAGCCACTCTTATTCAGCTTTCCAGATTCGACATTATTATTCGGTGCCTTAATTCCAAGAACCTTGTCCGCATCTTCTTCATTTGCAATGCAAACATCAACATACTGAACAAGGTTACTCATCACTTTCTGAGCTTTTTCGGAACTCCAAAGATTTTTTCTGAAGTTCAAATCACAGGAAATCGTGATGCCCTTTTCCTTTGCTTTTTTACAAGCCTGCTCACAGATTCGCACCATATTGTCAGACAGAGCCGGGTTAATACCTGTCCAATGGAACCAGTTCACGCCATCAAACAACGCATCCCAATCAAAATCTGTTGGCTCAGCCAAAGCAATCGATGAAAATGCTCGGTCGTAGATCACTTTAGATGGACGCTGCGAAGCTCCCTTTTCAAGATAATAAAGTCCCATTCGGCCATTCTTGAAAAAGGTCTTGCTCGTGTCAACGCCGAAGTACCTCAGAGCATTCAACGAGGCATGCCCAATATCATTATCAGGAACAACTGTCAAAAACTCCGACTGAACGCCAAAGTTAGCCAGCGATACTGCAACATTCGCTTCTCCGCCACAAAAAGTGGCATCCAAACTATCTTTTTGAAATAATTTTGTATATCCAGGCGATGCCAATCTTAAAAGAATCTCACCAAAAGAAAGCACTTTCATTCTATACTGTCTCCTCAAATCTTCACATAATGTGGTTTGGTTAAAAAGTTCAGTTCTACAAGTGCGCTATACTTTTTCAGCATCTCTGTCATTCCCTGGTTCATTGCATCAAGGACAGCCGTTCTCGTAACGAACGCCATTGTAGATTCCCCATAGTTTTCTTTTTCATCGTGAGAATATCCATCAAATCCAGCCAAATAAATCTTTTTTACACCCATCTGTGCAAAGAATTTAATTGCCATCAAACCAGCATTATCTTTCACTGCTTCAATGTCGCACAGAAGATCTTGATATTTTGTCTGAAGATAAACATTGTCAGCCGGAATATTTGATGTAACAATACACTTTCCTCTGTTTGATACATCCAATTCTCTAAAGCGTCTCAAATTGCTCAGAAAAATATAGTCTGTGTTCACAAGAGGGTAGTTATAATTAACACTTACTGTCACGACATCTTCATTTACGAAAGATGCAATCTCATCCTTTTCCTCTATCGAACTTTTTCCGGGAGCAATTAACAATACTGTTTTCCCACGCAAATTTTCAATTAATTCGGTCTTATGTTCTTCCTGTGACTTTCCTGTCGCCATATATCTTAAATAAAGCTCTTCAATATAATCCTTATCATAGGATACTTTTTTATCCTCATCCATCATGTCAAAAATTTCATTCATATTTTCTACAGTCAGAGTCTTTTTGTCATCTAAGTATCCTGCATAATTTGGATGTGCGTTATGCGACGCAGATAAATAATTCGGTAGCGAATAGCCCCAGTAGTTACGCTGATAGAATTCATTCAAAATCTCATCGATAATAGAGAGCAGTGGTTTGATATCATAGTTGCCGTCAGCATTATCATTCAGATACTGGACAAACAGTTCTGTGTTCAAATTTCCAGCACCACGCCCCATTCCATAGACAGAAGCATCAATAATCAGCTCTCTATCCGAATGCAAATCGACCAGACTCTGAGCATTCGAGTAAGCCAACTGCATATTGTTGTGCGAATGGAAACCGATTTTAATATTCTCGTTTAGATTATGCTCAACCAAATAAAAGAGCCTAGTCAAGTCCTTACGCTTCATCATACCAAAACTGTCCACGATATAAAACGCATAAGGCTCTAATTCATTCACGCGACGAATCAGATCTAGGAATTCTTCATCCGTATAGCTCAGCGAAACCATTGCTTGAACAAAGACCTTATAGCCTTTGCTTTTGATAGCTTTACATTCTTCTAATGCAGCCACACGATCTTTTTTATGAAAAGCTATACGCAAACCATCTACAGAAGTTCCATCGTACTCTGGCAAGTCTTCGGGACGATACTTACCATAGTCAGTAAGCATCACAAAGGTTTTACCCTCTTTATTTTGTGGAATAATTTTTGCAACCTCATCAAGAGAAGTAAATTTTGTGACATCTTTATCATATTCCACAGTATTCATGAGGAAGCCACATTCAATAATATCAATGTTGGCTTCTACAAGTCCGTGAACAATCTTTCTCTCATTCTCAAAGCCAAATCTACAATTATTGCAATAACCACCATCTCTAAGTGTGCAGTCCAGTACCTGTATTTTACTCATATACTTTCTCCATAAAATTGATTTTACTTTTGCTGAAGCCGATAGTTATAGATTGCATCAGCAATCATAAAATCCTCTGCCTCATCGATATCAACACTTTCAATTTCGCCTACCTCAACGATAAATGGTTTATCGCCAATTCGACGATTAAGGTCTGTCATAACATTGCTTCTATAAATATAGAAGCCACTGGTTTCTTCATAAAGTGCTGGTAAATCCTGTGTACGTGGAATATTATTCAGCTCATAGTTAAACGGCTTTCCATCTTTCCACAGAAAATCCTGCAACTTCTTAGCAGCAAACGAAGAATCATATTCCCCACTCTTAACTGCTTCCAAGCCCTTTTCGATGGACTCCTTCTTAATGAACGGAGCTGTCGTATGTGTCATCACATAAATATCTGCTGGTACTTCATTTGCAAAGCAGTGCAGCACTTCATTCATCTTTGTAGTATCCTGATCCAGACTGGTCGAACGCTGAAGGTATTTTACTCCTTCCGGGATAAATTCCTGAATATCCGGATTACTGCAGTAAACATAAACCTCATCTACACCCTCAACCGTCAAAAGAGTAGACAAGATATAATGGCAAAGCGGCTTTCCGTTGGTAAAGCTCTTGGTATTTTTCTGCGGCAAACGACGGTTATTAAGTTTCATAGGAACAATTGCTACTGTTTTCATTTTAATCTCTCCTTTAAAACATCTTCCAATTTCATTCTTTTAAATGTTTCTAGCATGCCACCACGGGTACAGTTTACGATTTTGATTCCGTGCGCATCCGCATATTCTTTTGCAGCCTGATATCCGACACGCATTCTGATTGGATTAGATGCAGCATTTTTATCAACAAATCCGCTTTCCACAAAGTGATTTTTCTCTCCCTTTGGATAATTACAGTCTGCTCCCAAAAGGTAGATTTCCTTAAATCCCATATAAATAGCAATTTCAATCAACGAATATGTAATAGAATATCCGTCATACACAACTTCATAGGCATTTGGACTAAAATCTACGGAATAATCTTCATATGCGCCTCTATAAATATGATAATTTCCGTTGTAAGGGAACTGTATAAAATTTGCCGGCAACTGAAAATATCTTCCAAGCTGATCCGCAACGAAGACATTATCGGACGTCCGATAGTAATCTAAGATTGAGTCCTCCATCTTTTCATAGACCTGCCTATCTTGTATGCCGTAATATGTAGGTCTCCAATCTGTTTTATCAAATATCCTGGTAATTGAATTCATGCCAAATGAGATTTCATTTTTTATAAGTTGCAGATCCTCCATCGTTAGGCTAGGACCTGTAGCAACAATAAAGCACCGCTCGCCATTATGGATGTTTTCCATTTGTTTTATCGTGGCAAACTTTTTATCAATATATCCCCGTTTTCTCTTTTTTATCATTTTTTCAACGTTATGCTGATCCGGATAATCTTTGCACCGCCAATAATAGAGTTTCATTTTCTTAAAAAATGAATTTGTATCCGACAGATAAACAAGTTTATCTTTAATGTTCACTCCGAGTCCACCTCCACAATCCAAATAAGTATACAACACCAAAATAATTATATAATATCTTTCAAAACAGCTTCGTATTTAGATTCCCACGTTAAATATTTATTTACATATTCATATCCATTCAGCCCCATCTGTCTTGCTAAATCTTTATTCTGTCCCAGTGTTACAATTGCTTTGCAATAGTCTTCCTTGATGCCTTCAAGTGCCTGTTCCGTATTTACAAATACACCGCAGTCAACTTCCTTTAGCAATCTACAGAAACTTGTATCAAATGCAACAATTGGCACTGCATATGCCATTGCCTCAAGCAGCACATTTCCACTTGTTTCTCTAAGACTCGGCAAAACAAAAACATCTGCCTGCTGATATGCTTCAGCAATTTGATCCAATGGGCGATTACCCATTAGTTTTACATTTTTTCCAATACCACTATCTGCTATTTGTTTTTCGATTAATGCACGATCATCACCATCACCAAAAATCAAGAGTTCCCAATCCATATCGGTAGGCATCAGAGAAAGAGCATCAACAAGAAAAGCTATTCCTTTTTTCCCAATCAATCTTCCTACAAAAACAATTTTGAGAATATCGTTGTTTCTTTTCTGAATAGGAAGATTTTTGTATTCATCTCTTAATGCCAACTCCGGCATTAATGGCACATCTTTTCCTACGATGCGAGAAATTTGCTTTTGAGTTTCATTATTTATGCAATATATCTTATAATATGAGCGCAGTGCTTTCTTATAAAAGGGATTCCATGAACAGCTTTTATTAACAAATTCTCTAAATGCAGCAGCAAATTGATTTTTTTCATAGACCTTCAATGGCTTAGGTGTGACCTGTGCACCACCCATTGGTCCCCAAATCACCTTTGCACCTTTAGCCTTATACATCTCACTTGGAATCCTGTAATCATTCATAGTAACATGATGGATTACATCAAAACGGATTCCTGAATGTTTAACCCAAAGCCATGCCCAATGCTGCCATAAAATATAATACATATGATGAAAAGCGGAATGCTTTTCTCTGAACCAGTTAAGTGCATTAGGGACATCAACAATAACTAATTCGACATGTTGTATATTAAATTCTTTAAGACCTCTTCTCGTGTCCTTCTCATTGAATTTCTTAGTAAGAAGGATTATTCTATCTCCTTCTTTATAGTTTTTCTCGTACTGTAAAACCCAATTCCAGCCAATACTATCCTCTGATCCCTTATAAGGATTCACGCTATATGCAGAAATAAGATAATTCATTATTGCCTCCATTCCTAAAAACACGGAAGCATATGTAACGAGAATCACCTTATTCGTAGTTAGCATTATCATAAAGGGTAGTAAATCTTTAGAATTTAGGTGGTTTCAAAAATTGAATTATACTTTTTCTCCCACGTTAATTCATCATTTACATATCTATATCCATTTGTTCCCAGCTCGCAGCACAATTGCCTGTTCCCAGATAATTCCACTAAAGCACCGCAAAAATCAGCCTTTACCTTACCTATATCCTGGTTCGTTTCTACAAAGATACCGCAATTATGTCTTTTAAGCTGAGTGCAAAAACTTGTATCAAATGCTACTATAGGCAATCCATATGCCATAGCTTCGATTAAAACTGTCCCGCCAGTTTCACGAAGAGATGGCATTACAAACACATCCGCATTGTAATAATATGACATCATTTGATTATGCCGAATTTCTCCAAGCATATTTACATAATCATTTAATCCATATTCATCAATAAGTTTTGAAACCGTATCGGCAAGGTACCCCCCCACACAGATTTAATTCAAAATCCACTTTATCTTTCAACATATTCATTACCTCAATCAAAAAAACAACGCCTTTCTTTTCAATCAATCGGCCAGAAAACAGAATTTTTAATTTTCCGTCAGGCTTCGTAATTATTTTCCGATTTTTATATTCTTCCGCTATACCAAGCTCTACCATCTGTTGCGTGTGTTTTTTTCCTCTAATCCGCGTAATTTGTTGATATGTCTCATCATTGCTCGCTATAACATCTGTATATGCTCTTATTTTCTTTATATAAAAGGGATTTACACTACAAGAAGCGTTAACTAGTTCACGGATTTTAGCCGTAATTATATTCTTTTCATATATTTTCAAGCTATCCGGTGTGATTTGTGCTCCTCCTACTGGGCCAAATATTGTTCTTGCATTCTTTGCTTTGGACATTTCACCGGGTATTCTATAATCTCCCATCGTCACATGATGAATCACATCGAAGTTAACACCTGACTGTTTTACCCATTTCCAAGCATAATGCTGCCACAATATATAGTACATATGATGGAACATCGAATACTTTTCTCTAAACCAATTTAGAATAAGCGGAACATCAGTGATAGCTAGTTCAATGTGTTTAATTCCAAATTCTTCAAGTCCCTTTCGAGTATCTTCTTCATTATATTTTTTTGTAAGAAGAATGATTCGATCCCCTGCTTTATAATTTTTTTCGTATTGTAAAACCCAATTCCACCCCACACCATCTTCCGATCCATGGTATGGATTCACACTATACGCAGAAATAAGATAGTTCATCATTTCACCTCCCAAGAATTAGCATCGAAAGTATGCGACTTTTTCTAACAATGTATTTTGATAGAAATATCGGAGCTATCACTCCAAAGAGCAACATTAACCAAGCATAAATTAAATAATCAAGTCCTAAGATTTTTCCACATACAACAAAAATCGCCTGCTGCACATAATAGCCAATCATATATATATCCATTCCATAATAACCTAGCACCATCCATAGCTTTTCTCCACAATGGCAATGCTCGATCTGTATGGCAATGATAAAAAGCAAAAACACACCAATGATAGTTACTACAGTCGCTAAGAACCAAGACTGAGACTTGTAGATTTTAACAAATGCAAGCATCATATATCCTACGGAAACAACCGCTATTACCACCATTCCTTTTGCTGACATCAGTAATTCGGAATTCCTTATTTTTTCATAAAGATGCTTTCTCACAGCACCACCCATAAAGTAAATCCATGCATAACTAAGGAAAAAACCAACAACATATCCAGACTGTTTGAAGACAACAGTGTTTAGCATATATAGTACAAACATAGTACCCGTTAAAGTTGTGCGATTTATAGTATCAAATAGGATTCCAAAAATAGAAATAACAAACAGGGCGTACAGAAACCAAAGGCCGCCGTTCGGATTATTTCTTCCAATTAGGACATCTACAACCAACGTTGAATAATTAAGTGGATTTCTTGCAAATGCTCCAAATACAACTTTGAGTAAGGCTGTAACTAATGTCAAAAAGAAGTACGGTATCATTAGTCGTTTGGCTTTCTTTATAATCGCCTGTTTCTTTTCGCTAGAGCTTCTCCTTTTTTCTCCTTCAAGAAATCCGCTAATAAAAAAGAAAGCTGGCATATGGAAACAATACACAAAACTTTTTATAAAACCCAAAATAGTAGGCGTTTCTGTCGGATTAAAAGAATGTCCAATGACGACACAAAGCACAGCCATTCCACGCATTATATTTATTTCATTAAAATATTGTTTTTTACTTTTTTCCATCGTCAAGCCTTTCTCTTTCTATCTCTAAAAATTGTTCTACCCTTTGTTTTGTAGAAAGTTTGTATCTGTATTTCATGCAGTTTTCAATATACATTTCACTGTTAGAAACCACATCATTCAAATCGGATTCATCCCACTGTTTCTTCGCAACGCCAAGTTGATATTCTTTGATATAGGTAGAATTCAGTGGAACGTCTGTTGTGACAATAGGCGTTCCAACCGCAATCGCTTCTACAATGGAAATCATATTGTTGTCTTTCACCGTATTAACGAGCAACGCCTTTGACTTAGACAGAATCGGGAGCAGTTCATCGTGTGTCATCTTTCCTGTAAAAATTACATTCGGAGCAATTCCCAAAGTCTGTGCCATCCTCTGAAGTTTTTCTTTCAACTCCCCTTCGCCTATAATGTATAACCGGCATGTAGAATTGTACTGATCCAGATACTTGGCAAACTTTTCAAGGATTCCATCGATTTTCTTTCGCTCAATCAGCTGCGAACACACTACGAAGCCATTATCTTTCTCAGTAGATGCTTTAAACTTATCGAGGTTGACACCATGATCGATTACATTTACATCCGTGTTCACGCAGTATTTCTTCACAAAATTCCTTGCCTCTACTGAGCGTGCAACAACCTTTGCGTTTCGCATGAAGATCCTTGCTATAACTCCGTACCAAATCTTTGAGGGAATTTTCTTCATAATGGCATTATGTTTTGCAAGTTCGTGCCAGATAATCGTCTTGTCCGGTGCAGCTCGATATGCCATCAACGAATTCAGTGAGAATACTTCGCTTGTAATAATCAAATCGTACTCTGTACGATGTTGTTTTACATACCGATACGTCTCTGGCATAAACGGTAAGCAGTGCGGCATGCAGACATTTTGACACTTGCACTCCCACCACAGTACCTCAAATGGATATGTTTCACTTTTTGTCGGCTTGAACGGCTCTCCTCCAACCAGCGTTACAGAATGACCCATTTCATGGAAAGCCAAGCAAAAATCATACATCATTGTGTCTTTTATTGATGCAGCTCTTTTTATATTTTTTGTTTCCGATGTGTACATAATCGGATTAATAACAAGTACTTTCATTAAATATCTCCCATCATCTACTGACAGAAGACATTTAGGCACTTAATCAATCGAATTACTGTGCTTTACTCCATCGTGAATGCAAGAACAATCCACCCGGTGTGCACACTGTTGCAAGAACTTTATGTCTTGATTTGCGAATCAAATCGACAACTTTGACTCCCGCAAATCTCCCATATACAATATACTGTAGTCCACCCTTGATTCTATATCTTGTCTTTAAGTCGGGCTCCATGAATTCCTCTGCTCGATGCATACATCCTATCGGCGATGCAATATTATGCTTACGCCGATTATTGGTTAATCCATCTTCAAGATAATTTCCGACGTAAATGGCTTTATTAATATGTACCATCTCATATTTTCTAGCCATTCTAACCCAAACAAGATCTTCCCCAAGGAATTTCTCATTCGGATATTCGGGAAAAGGGAATTCCTTTAAACAATGTGTTTTGAACACCTCTGCTTTATCTGCGCCAGTGTCATCACCGTTCACACGCACGTCAATATAGGAACCTATTTTTTCATCCACATCAAACTTCTTGCCATTGACTTTACCATCGGGGAATGCTCTAAGAAACGCGTATCCACAGATATTATTCTGTGACCTGTATTTCTTGTGAATCTTCAGTATTGACTCAACCGCATCATCTGTCACACAGTCATCCGAATCAACTATAAAGATAAGTTCGCTGCAAATGGTCTGTATTCCTACATTTAAAGCAGTGTGTTTTCCACCATTACTCTTATAGATATATCGTATTGGAAAATCACTTTTTTCTTGTAACTGAGTAATTAAATCTTTCGTACCATCAGTACTTCCGTCATCAACTACAAGCCACTCAAAATCTTTTACAGTTTGCTTTTGCAGTGAATTCCAGAGGCTTTGTAATCGCCCCCCCGATTAAAGGTAGGGGTTAAAACTGTTACTGTCATTTTATGATCTCACTTTTCTAACTAAAATATCTTGGACAACCTTCAACACACTTGACAAAAATAGAGTCAACCCAATTGTCCACAATACAATTTCCAAGTTACCTACTTGTTTTCCTTCCGTTGTCTCCTTTTCAAAAAAATAAAGAATAAACGGATGGATGATATAAATTTCATACGATATTGTTCCTAACCAAATCAGGAATCTATTCTGTATCCTCACATTTTTCAACAACCCAACCAAAGGAACAATAAATGCACTCGTGATAATGTTCCGAAGAACTGACTGAAGCAATTGATTATCAAAACCCGCCACACTTAAAACAAGTCTTCCGATAAACAAAATTACAAAAGCTGCAATCGCAACAATTTCTTTCCTCAAATAATAGATTTCAAAATAAGAATCTATTTTTCTCTCATATACCGCCCACAGAATTCCAAGAGGCATGCCAATAATAGAAGCATACATTTCATCACGTGGATTAACAAAGGCACTGATCAAAATATAAGCAATTGTTATACTCGTAAACCAATATGCTCCCACATTGATTTCTGTGTGCCGAAACACTGCATAAAACATTATATATGCGGCTATTACCACCCATATAAACCAAAGTGGTTGGATGTATCGAATTGTAAATGCTTCAGCGATTGCTCTTACAGGTGTCTGCCCCCCCCCCAGATAATTTCTAGCCCTATCCAGGTGATTGCGACTATAAAATAGGGAGCAATAATGTTCAAAAGCCTTTTGGACAGAAACCCTTGAAGATAATTCTTCTTTTGCAGTAACCCACAGGTCAAGCCATAGCCTGACATAAAAAAGAAGAATCCCACTATCGGAAATGCAATGTACCAAATCGGTTTCACATACACAGGTAAATTTGATACCCGAAAAGATATGTGGTGCAACATAATAATCATTGCCGCAATTCCTTTACAGCAATTTGTAGTCGTCCTATCCAATCGGCCACCCATTACTTCGTCTCCATCTGCTGTGCGATATCAGCATCCACGATTTCCTCGCCGGTCTTATGCTTCAGCTGCTCTTTACTTGCTTCACTCAGACCATTGTTGATTACGCAGTTCATATCGCAGGTGCTGCACTTATCCAGATCCTCTTTGGTAACTTTGCCATCACGGTAGTCACGGCAGATCTTCAGCTCATACATGCTGTACGGATGTTTGGTGAACAGAGCCTTGAACTTGTGAACCAGAACCCAAGTAGCGGGCTTCCAGATGTACTTGTGCATCGCTGGAGAAACACTACCAATCATCCAGCAGTCACGGTCGCAGCAGCGAACCTTCTTACGTACCATCTCCGCCTCTGGACTGTTCCACAGTTCGTCCCAGTTCTGACGGTTCAGATTACCCATGACCTCTTTATCCTTAGTACCATTACAAGGCATAACATCACCGTACGGATCAATGAAAAAGGTATCAAAGCTCATGTCGCAAGGCAACAATCGCTTCTGGCCGTAGATGTAGTTAATTAGGCCGTGGTTAAAATAAGCCCTGAACCACTTCTTCGGACTATTACTCCTAAGTAGCTGATTAACCAGATCTTCAAAGTTCTTCGCAACCATCGGGCGATCATGAATGATGTTCTTCGCTTCTACAAAGTAGAAACTGTTATGTAAGCTGGCTGTTGCAAACTCCATGCCCATCTCATCTGAAATTTTATAAAGCGGCACAAGATCAGGAGCATTCTTGTCCTGTACCGTCATACCAAAACCGACGTCCTTCATTCCCATCTCGCGCAGCTTTTTTAAAGTGCCGTAGCCACGCTGATAGCCATTCTGCAAACCTCGGATTTCATTATTGGTCTTCTCCAAACCCTCGATAGAGATACGAATGCCGATCTGGGGGAATTCCTTGCAGAGATCCACGATTCGATCCGTAAAGAAACCATTTGTGGAGATTACAATACGATCAGACTTCTTATACAGTTCCCGCACAATATCTTTTAAGTCAGTACGGATAAACGGCTCACCACCGGTGATATTCGTAAAATACATCTTCGGCAGCTTCTTGAGCGTCTCTATATTAATCTCTTCTTCCGGTTTGGAAGGAGCTTTATATCGGTTGCACATAGAGCAACGAGCGTTGCAGCGGTAAGTGACGATGACCGTACCATTCAGTTTTTTCTCGTTATTATTTTTCTTTGCCATCGTTTTATCTCCCTTTATAGCAGTAGCTTTAATATTACTTGTGCTCTTTGCAGTATTTACATTCTTTTCTGTATCAGCTCCCTGAACAGCCCCCACAGTTTTCGCAGCCCCAGCTGGTTTCTTCTTTCCTCTATAAATCTGCATCAGCTTTTCGGTATATTCTTCAATATCATCAAATTGAATATCCTTGCAGTTCCGGCTGTAGGTATCTGCCAGTTTCTTATCAGCCCACAGCTTCTGGATTTTCTCTTTCAATTCACTCGCACTGCCGCTCTCGAATAACTCGCCGGTCTTTCCAACCTCAATTAGTTCCGGAATACCGCCAATGTTTGCGCCCAGAACCGGCGTGCCATACATCTGACTCTCCATCACAGAGAACGGGCAGTTCTCATACCACTCAGACGGATAAATGGAGAACTGTGCCTCACGGATCAACTTTTCCAGTGCTTCGCCTTTCTGAAAGCCGACATTCTTGATATTGCTTACGCCCTTGATGTTCTCTTCCAGCGGACCAGTACCTGCGAAGATGAACTGCACATCTGTCAGTTCCTTGCATACCTTAATGAGTGTGCCGATGCCTTTCTCTTCAGAGAAGCGTCCGAAGTAGAGGACATAATCCTTCTTCGGAGTCTCTTTCCACTTCACCTTATCGATGAAGTTGTGCATTGCCACGGTCTTCGTTGCAAACAGCGGATTGCTGTCCATCTTGCTCTTCATGAACTCCGAACAGCAGATCATGGTGTCAATGTACCTGTAGGTTC
>OHAI01001444.1_pt1 | contig 18349 bp, 17 predicted proteins | sample 1577091 | NCBI WGS metagenome assembly OHAI01 (sample SAMEA3541548, study PRJEB24748) | human gut metagenome | biome: human gut; feature: human-associated habitat; material: faeces | place: China | collected 2012
CCGCACCTCGCTCGCCGTATCGGCACTTAGAATTATGCGGTATTGCCTTAAAAATCCAAAGCCGCGCCAACAAAAAGGAGAATGCCTTATGAACCAGCATTATCTTGAGCTGTATGCCGATTTTATCGTCAAAGTCGGTGTCAATGTTCAGCCGCGCCAGAACTTTATCATCCGCTGCCCGGTCACCATGCCGGAGTTCGGCCATGCCTGCGTCAAAGCCGGGTATGAAGCCGGTGCTAAAAACTGCATCGTGCGTTGGGAGGATGACAAACTCAGCCGCCTGCATTACGAATATGCCAAAGAGGAAGACCTGGCTGCCATGAAGCCCTATGAGCTGCGCAGCTACCTGGACTATGCCGAGGACCCGGATGGCTGCTGCACCCTGGCGATCCACGCCGCTGACCCCGAAGCACTGGCTGGGCTGGATGCCGCCAAGATCAACCGCGTCAACCTGGCCCGCCGCAAATTCCTGAAACCCTGGCAGGAATACACGATGAACGACCGTGTACAGTGGTGTGTGGCCGCTGTTCCGGCACCGTCCTGGGCTGCAAAAGTGTTCCCCGGCATCCCGGTGGAGGAAGCGATGGAAAAGCTGTGGGCACTCATCTTTGATGTCTGCCGCGTTTCCACCGGCGACCCTGTCAGCGCCTGGAAAGCCCATGTGGCCGAAGGCCGCCGCCACCGCGACCAGCTGAACGCCTGGAACCTGGACCATATCCACATGACCAGCTCCAACGGCACCGACCTGACCGTTGGTCTGGCAGATGATGCCACTTGGGAGGGGGCTTCCAGCAAGGCGGAAAACGGCACCGATTTTATCGCCAACGTGCCCACCGAGGAAGTGTTCTGCGCACCCCACCGCGAACGGGTGAACGGCATTGTGTACGGCACCAAACCCTATGTGTACAACGGCCAGCTGATTGAGGGCTGGCATGTGACCTTCAAGGACGGCAAAGTTGTTGAGCATGGCGCGGAGAAGAACGCCAGCCTGCTGGCTGAGCTGCTCTCCACCGACGAGAACGCCTGCCGCATTGGCGAGATCGCCCTGGTTCCGGCATCCAGCCCCATCAACCAGAGCGGCGTGCTGTTCTACAACACCTTGTTTGATGAAAATGCCGCCTGCCACATTGCCTTTGGCGCGGGCTACCCGACCAACATCAAGGGCGGCAGCAAGATGAACCGCACCGAGCTGCTGGCCAAGGGCCTGAACGATTCCGCCATCCATGAGGATGTCATGATCGGCGCGCCGGATACCAACGTCATCGGCACCACCAAGGACGGCAAAGAAGTGACCATCTTCACCAACGGTGAATGGGCATTCTGATACGGCAAAACAGATGCTACAGCCATAACATAAAATTATAACAGCAAAGCGCCGCCGCCCCACGCAGCAAGGTAGGGCGGCGGCGCTGTTTGTTTTGTGTTTTGTATAGAGAAGAAATAAAGAAATTCTGCCGGTTTAGCAGGTTTAAGCTGATTCACCCGATGCAGCAAATCCGCTTTTGCAGATCGCTTCAAGCTCCTGCAAAGGAATCTGTTCCTCCTGGTACTGGAACAGCAGCACCCGCAGTACTTTATTGCCGTCCACCAGCGTGCGGCAGTAGATGGAACCATCGGCGGCATCGGCGGCGGTTTCGGGAAAGTTGTGCAGCCCGTTGGCTTTGCCTTCGCGGTACATCGTCTGGGCCAGCTGCGGGGTGATACATTCGTAATACTCTACATATAATGCACCACGCAGCCCATTCGCGCCGGCCTGGCCGTGGGCTTCATATTTGATAAAGGTCGGGGCCAGCGGCAACCGCTGCACCAGCACAAAACTGGCCGCGGGGACAGCATCGGCATCCAGCGCGGTGGGCTGCCCGGCGTAATCGTCCAGGGTGGCAAACGGCAGGGGAGCGGTATAATCTTCCAGCGGAATGCTGCCGTGCCGGCTCTTTTCCATGGCAGAACCCGCAAAGGTCCACACAATGGTCAGCACAAACAGCAGCGCCGCCAGCACCCGCCCAACCAGATACCGCCCGGCACCCTTACGCCAGTTTTTGTGCCGCTCCGGCTCCGCACCGCGCGTTAACCGGGCAGAAAACCGGTACAGCAGCACGGTGTTATGTACCACGCTGACCAGCGCGGCGGCCAATAGCCCCAGATAGCAGAAACTCAGCCAGCCCAGGGTGACAAAATCGATCACCGGCGTGTGCCAGACGCCAATGGCGTACCGCACCCAGAACGTTACCAGCCAGTAAGCCAGCAGCCCGGCGGGGGCGAATACCTGCCGCTTGGCATAGCGCAGGCTGAGCGCCTGTACCTGCGGGTCGGTGTTCAGCTCCGGCGCATCACGATCCTCGCAGGCGTACAGGAAAAAGTCTCCCACGGCGGTAACATAATACCAGCCGCATTCCTGCGCCAGGGCGCGTTCCTCGCCATCCGGGGTGCCGGGGGCAGATTCTAAAAATGTTTCCGGCGCAGGCTTGGCGTTCAGCCGGTAGCGCACGGCTTTGGGCTGGCTGCTGCGGAAGCGGGCAAAGTTCTGGCCGATTGTTACAGGCACAAGCCCCTGTGCGGCCATATCGCCCAGCCAGCTTTCCAGCCCCTCAATGTCAGACAGTGGGCAGGGGATGGGCTGCCAAAGGGTTTTGCAGCGTGCTTTGGTCATGGTCGTCAAGCTCCTTTCCCGGCAGGGCAGCGGGGGCAAAAGCGCCCTGCGCCGCCGCGGCCGCGTTTTGCAGGCAGAGCTGCAGCCGGGTACACTCGGCTGTATAGGCGGCTCTGCCCGCGGGGGTGATCTGATAATACCGCTTGCAACCCAGCACGGACGTTTCGGCAATCAGGCCTTCTTTTTCAAACTTGCCCAGCAGGGTATACAGCGTTGCCGGGCCAATCTTGACCCGCCCGGCGGTGATCTCGGCGGCAAATGCGGTGATCTCAGTGCCGCAGCGCTCACCCTGGGTCAAGGCCATCAACAGGTAAAACATAGATTCCGTCAGGCTCTCCAGCGCCTGTTTCGGCATGGGGCAGCACCTCCTTTGGTAGCAAACCGTAATATCGTAACACGATATCTTATAACGATATTATACCGGAAGCACGCTGCGCCGTCAAGAGCCGGGCGCATAAAAGGCGGCCAAAAGGGATATTTTGGTTACAATTTCGCGCAAAATGAGCCAAACCCCTTGCATTTTTTGCCGCGGTATGCTATATTCTTATTGTTCGATGATGATTTTATGGAAAGTGGGCTGTCAAAGGTCCGCTTTCTTTTTATGATAGGGAGATTTTTTATGGCCAAAGGCAAAAACCATCAGCCCGGCGGTGCCGCAGCCGTTGTGGAAGCACTTGTCCGCCCCACGGTCGAAGGTTTCGGCCTGCGCCTGTGGGATGTCCGCTTTGAAAAAGAAGGTCCGGACTGGTTCCTGCGCGTTTTGATCGACCGCGATGAGCCGCTGGACACGGACACCTGCGAGGCGGTTTCCCGCGCCATCGACCCGATTCTGGACGAGGCTGACCCCATTGACCAGAGCTACTACCTTGAAGTCGGCAGCCCCGGCCTGGGCCGCCGGCTGACCCGCCCCGAACACTATGAACAACTGAAAGGCCAGAAATGCGCTGCCCACCTGATCCGCCCGGACGAACAGGGCCGCCGCGATGCGGAGGGCATTCTGGAAGGGCTTTCCGCTGACGGCATGGTGACGCTGAAAAGCGATGACGGGGATTATACCTTCCCGGCAAAAGCCGCAGGGTATGTAAAACTGTGTGACGATGAAGATTTGTTTTGAGCGATATTGAACGGAGGACTAACATGGCAACGAATAACAACGAATTTTTTGACGCACTGGCCGCACTGGAAAAGGAACGCGGACTGCCGGCAGACTACCTGATCGATAAGATCAAGGCCGCCATTGTCATTGCTGTCAAAAAGGACTATGAGGTCGAGGACGATAATGTCGTTGTGGATATCGACCCCAACATCGGCGCATTCCGCGCAAGCCTTTTGCAGGACATTGTGGAGGAAGTTGAGAACCCCCACACCCAGGTCAGCCTGGAAGATGCACAGAAGATCCGCAAGACCTATAAAGTGGGCCAGCGCCTTGTTACCCCCCTCAAGACCAAAGAGTTTGGCCGCATTGCCGCCCAGACCGCAAAGCATGTGATCCGCCAGGGCCTGCGCGAAGGCGAGCGCAGCCTGCAGTGCAGCGAGATGCAGTCCCGCGCACACGAGATCATCACCGGCACCGTTACCGCTGTGGATGCAGAGCGCGGCAACATCGTGCTGGACCTGGGCAAGGGCGGCAGCGCGGTTCTGCCCAAAAACGAGCAGGTGCCCGGCGAACACTTTACCGAAGGCCAGATGGTCCAGGTTTATGTGGTCGATGTTCTGGCAACCGAGCGCGGCCCCCGCGTGACCATCAGCCGCACCCATCCCGGCCTGGTCAAGCGCATGTTTGAGCTGGAAGTGCCCGAAATCTATGACGGCACCGTTGAGATCAAGGCCATTGCCCGTGAGGCTGGTGCCCGCACCAAGATGGCTGTGTGGAGCAAGAACCCCGATGTTGACCCCGTCGGTGCCTGCATCGGCGCCCATGGCTCCCGCGTGGAAAAGATCGTGGAAGAGCTGGGCGGCGAAAAGATCGATATCATCCGCTGGAGCGAGGACATCAACGAGTTCATCTCCGCAGCTCTGTCCCCGGCAAAGGTTGTCAAGGTGGAGCTGCTGCCCGGCGAAACCAAGAGCTGCCGCGTGACCGTGCCTGACCACCAGCTGAGCCTTGCCATTGGCAACAAGGGCCAGAATGTGCGCCTGTGCGCCCACCTGACCGGCTATAATATTGACATCCGCCCGGAATCCGGCTACTATGGCGAGGAGGACGAAACCCCGGCTGAACAGCCGGCCGAAGCCCCCGCCGCCGAGACCACCCCGGAAACCGGCAAGGAATAATGAGCACACGCCGTGCAATGCGGCGCTGAGACTGAAAAGAGGTCAGCCATTTGCAACAAAAACCGCAAAAAAAGGTGCCGGTGCGCCGGTGCGTTGGGTGCAACACCCAAAAACCGAAAAAAGAACTGGTGCGCATTGTGCGCAGCCCCGAAGGTGAAGTCAGCGTGGATCTGACCGGCAAGCGCTCCGGCCGCGGCGCATACCTGTGCCCGTCGGCAGCGTGCCTGGCCAAAGCACGCAAGGCCAAGCGGCTGGAACATGCCTTTGGGGTGCCGGTGCCGGATGAGGTGTTTGAGCGCCTGACCGAGGAGATGGCCTGTGCCGAGCAGGCAGTAAAGGAGGCGATGCCCCGTGGCGAATGATAAGGACCCATTGTTGGGTGCATTGGGAATTTGCCGCAAAGCCGGCAAGCTGCTGCACGGCTATGACCGTGTGGAAGAAGCTGTGATGCGGGGCAAGGCATGCCTGGTGCTGCTGGCCTGCGACGCCAGCAAGCGCACCACGCAGCATATGCAGGATACCTGCCGCGGGGTGATCCCCTGCGCGGTGATGCCGCTGAAAGGCGAGGACCTGCGCATGCTTACGCCAAAGCCTGCTGCCGTATTTGCGGTTACGGACGAAAACCTTGCACACCTGTGTGCAGGCTACCTCAAAAAGCAAGTGAAGGAGGATTCAGCCAATGGTTGATTTCAAATACAAAGTTACGGATATTGCAAAAGATTTTGGCATCAGCACCAAAAAGGTTATCGAGACTTTTGCGGAGCTGACCGGCGAGACCCGCAAGACGGGCGCGACCTTTGAAGAAAACGAGGTCAACGCCCTGCTGGAAGCCCTGACCCGCGAAACCGCCGTCAAGGACCTGGGCGAGTATCTGGCATCCGGCAAGGAGCCGCAGCCCGTCAAGCAGGAGACCAAAAAGCCCGAAGCAAAGCCCCAGGCGAAAAAAGAAGCGCCGAAGCCGGAGGCCGCTAAGCCCCAGCCCAAGCAGCCCAAGCAGCCGGAAGTCCCCAAGGCAGAGCCGAAAGCGGAGCAGGCCAAGCCCGCCCAGAATGCGCAGCCCAAGGCAGCACAGCCCAAACCGGCCCAGCAGGAAAAGCGCAATGAAAAGCGCAATGATAACAAGCAGGCCGAAAAGCGCAGCGAAAAGCGCGTGACCATGCAGGAGCTGGCCAGCGAGACCGGCATCAAGGAGCCCGTCGCCACCGAGCAGGTCAAGGTTGACCGCGCCCAGGTGTCTGTGGATACCCGCACCGTGGATGTGAACGTGGATAAGTTCAGCGCCCGCTATGATGACCTGGCCGACAGCCGCAATATGCCCAGCAAGCGCAAGAACGCCCCCACCGGCAAAAAAGAAAAGTTCAACAACCGCAATAACCGCCGCGGCCAGCAGTTTGGCCGCCGCCGTGAAACCGAAGCCGAGCGCCTGCAGCGCATCCAGCTGGAAAAGGCCCGCAACGCCCAGCTCAAGATCTCCATCCCCGATGAGATCACCGTTGGCGAGCTGGCTACCCGCCTGAAGCAGAACGTGGCCAAGGTTGTTGCCAAGTTCATGCAGATGGGCGAAATGCACGCTGCTTCCGATGTGATCGATTTTGATTCCGCCGCCCTGATCGCAGAGGAATTCCACGCAAAGGTGGAGCATGAAGTTCATGTTTCTATCGAAGAGCGCCTGTTCACCCAGGAAGAGGACAGCGCCGATCAGTTGGTCGAACGTCCGCCGGTCGTTGTTGTTATGGGCCACGTTGACCACGGCAAAACTTCCATCCTGGACCGCATCCGTTCCACTAACGTTACCGCAGGCGAAGCCGGCGGCATTACCCAGGCCATCGGCGCTTACCAGGTCAATGTAAACGGCAGCCCCGTTACCTTCCTGGATACCCCGGGCCACGAAGCCTTTACCGCCATGCGTGCCCGCGGCGCGGATATGACCGATATCGCGGTTCTGGTCGTTGCTGCCGATGACGGCATCATGCCCCAGACCATCGAGTCCATCAACCACGCTAAGGCTGCCAACGTCAAGCTGATCGTTGCCATCAACAAGATGGATAAGCCGACCGCTAACCCGGAGCGCGTGAAGGAACAGCTGACCAAGTACGAGATCGTGCCCGAAGACTGGGGCGGCGAAACTGCCTGCATCCCCGTGTCTGCCGCTACTGGCGCAGGCATCCAGGACCTGCTGGAACGCATTGTTCTGGAAGCAGAGGTCATGGAGCTGAAAGCCAACCCCAACCGCCGCGCCAAGGGTGCCGTTGTGGAAGCCCGCCTGGATAAGGGCCAGGGCACCATTGCCACCCTGCTGGTTCAGAACGGCACCCTGCACAAGGGCGACTGTCTGATTGCCGGTACCGCCGTTGGCCGTGTGCGTACCATGCGCAACGATAAGGGCGTTGAGATCGAATCCGCCGGTCCTTCCACCCCTGTGGAGATCACCGGCCTGACTGAAGTGCCCACCGCCGGCGATATCTTCGAGGCTGTTGAGGATGAACGCCTGGCCCGTGAATTGGCTGACAAGCGTACCACCGAAGCCAAGGAAAAGCAGTTTGCTGCTTACACCAAGGTCACCCTGGATAACCTGTTTGACCAGATGGCCCAGAACGATATGAAGGAACTGCCCATTGTTGTCAAGGCTGACGTTCAGGGCAGCGCCGAAGCTGTGAAACAGAGCCTGGAAAAGCTCAGCAACGATGAAGTGCGCGTGCGCGTCATCCATGCCGGTGTTGGTGCGATTTCCAAGTCCGATGTTTCTCTGGCCGATGCTTCCAACGCCATCATCATCGGCTTTAATGTCCGTCCGGACGCTGTTGCCAAGGCCGAAGCCGAGCAGGCCGGTGTTGAAATGCGTATGTACCGCGTCATTTACGATGCCATCAACGATGTTTCCGACGCTATGAAGGGTATGCTGGCCCCCAAGGTGCGCGAAGTCGCCTTGGGCGAAGCACAGGTTCGCCAGGTCTACAAGATTTCCAGCGTTGGCACTGTTTCCGGCTGCCGTGTTACTTCCGGCAAGATCACCCGCGATGCCCAGCTGCGCCTGGTGCGTGACGGTATCGTCATCTGCGAGGATGCCATTGCATCCCTGAAGCGCTTCAAGGATGACGCCAAGGAAGTGGCCGAAGGCTATGAATGCGGCATCACCCTGCAGAAGTTCTCCGACGTCAAAGAGGGTGACGTATTCGAGTGCTTCAAGCTGGAAGAATACCGCGATTGATCCGGCATTGAGCCGTTCCCGCTTGTTTGACAAGCCCCGCAGGGGGCTTTATGAGGTAAAGTTATGCCAAGCAAAAACCATGGCCGTATGGCACAGGATATGAAACGCGAGCTGATCGCCATTATCGGCGAAATGAAGGACCCCCGCGTTTCGGGTGGTCTGCTGACTGTGACCCGGCTTGATGTTACCCCGGACCTGGATGTCGCCAAGGTGTACATCAGTGTGATGGGGCGCGAAGGCGGCGCCGACCCGGTGGTGAAAGCCCTGAACAAAGCTTCGGGCCATATCCGCACCGAAGTCAGCCGCCGTATGCACATCCGCAAAGCCCCGCGCTTTGTGTTTACCAAGGATGACAGCGCTGCTTACGCAGTGCACATTGACCAGCTGCTGCAGGATATTGAAAAAGCACACCCCGCAGCACAGGCAGAACCGGAAGAGCAGGAATAACCTGCCCAGACTGTATCTGAAAAGTCGAAAAAATCGACCAAAACGCGCAGTTGAAATTTACGCTTGCAGCTGCGCCTTCCCAAAGGCCGGAACCAACGGGGGAGAGGGAATAGCCCCCAATCGCGGCCGAGAAAAGAGGAGCCTTATGACCGAATCTGTGGATCGGCAGACAGCCGTGCTGCGTCTGCGCGGCGCGGACGATATCCTGATCCTTTGCCACAAAAACCCCGATGGCGATACCATCGGCTGCGCCGGTGCACTGTATCTTGCGCTCAAGGCGCTGGGCAAAAACGCCGCGATTTTATGCAGCGACACCATCCCCAAAATGTATGATTATATGGAGCTGCGCTGGTTTGACGGCAGCTTTAACCCTGCATTTGTGGTGGCGGTGGATGTTGCCAGCATCCAGCTTTTTGGCGAAAATAACAATGTGCCGCAGTATGCCGCCCATACCAACCTTTGCATTGACCACCATGCCAGCAACAGCGGCTATGCCTATGAAACCCTGCTGGACCCCGGCGCCGCCGCGGCCTGCGAGTTTTTGCTGGATGTGATCGTGGATATGGGCGTGACCATTACGCCGCAGATCGCCAACTGCCTGTATACCGGCATTGCAACCGATACCGGCTGCTTTAAGTTTGCCAGTACCACGCCCCGCACCCATATGGCGGCGGCCCGCGTGATGGAGGCCGGTGCCGATGTGGAAAAACTGAACGCCCGCCTGTTTGAATCCCGCTCCCATGCCCGCATAACTGCGGAACGCATGGCGATGGAAAGCCTGGAATATTATTTCAACGACCTGTGCGCCGTGATCTGCCTGACCTGGGACCAGATCGAATCTTCCGGCGTGGCGGGTGCCGAGCTGGAGGACCTGACCAGCCTGCCGCGCTCCATTGAAGGCGTGGAGGTTGGCCTGACCTACCGCCAGCAGCGGGATGGCAGCTTCCGCATCAGCGTGCGTACATCGGGCAGCATTGATGCCTGCAACATTGCGCGCCGCCTGGGCGGCGGCGGCCATACCCGCGCAGCCGGGTGCGAGATCAGCGGCAACCTGGATAACGCCAAGCATGCCGTGCTGGAGGAAGTCCGCAAGGAGTTGCAGCGCTGCGGCTTGCTGGATCAGGATGCTGGTTGAAGGCCAGCTGCACCACAACGCGCAGCACACGGGGATGCGGCACACGCCTGTAAACCTGCAAGATGGCACCGTCTGCTTGCCGCCGCAAGGCTGGCACCGCAGCTGGGTGCTGCTGCCGAATGCAGCACAATAAACTGAAAAGGAAAACCCCAATGAATACTTGTGCCATTCTCCCAGTTGATAAACCTGCGGGCTGGACCAGCTTTGATGTGCTGGCCAAGCTGCGCGGTGCGCTGGGAACGCGCAGGCTGGGGCACGCGGGCACACTGGATCCTATGGCGACTGGTGTGCTCGCCGTGTTTATCGGCAATGCCACCGCCGCGGCGGACCGCCAGCCTGACCATGATAAAACCTATGAAGCTACCATTCGCCTTGGCCTGCGCACCGATACCGGCGATGTGACCGGCACTGCGCTGGAAACCGCTCCTGTTACGGTGGGTGAAGCAGAGCTGAAAGCCGTTTTGCCGCAGTTTATGGGCCGGCAGATGCAGCTGCCGCCGATGTATTCGGCGGTCAAGATCAACGGCCAGCCGCTGTACAAGGCGGCCCGCAAAGGCCAGACGGTGGAGCGCACCCCGCGCCCCATCACGATTTATGAGATTACCTACCTGGGCAGCCCGGCACCGGGGGATTATACCATCCGAGTCAGCTGCTCCAAGGGCACCTACATCCGCGTTCTGGCGGAGGATATCGGTACAGCTTTGGGCGTGCCCGCCACATTGGCGGCACTGCGCCGCACCCGCGCCGGGGCGTTCAAGATTGAGGAATGCCACACCCTGCCGGAGATCCTGGCCGCTGCCGAAGCAGGTACCCTGCAGCAAAGTGGATGGCTGCTGCCGGTGGAACACGTGTTTGCCTCGCTGCCTGCCCTGACGGTGGACGATGCAGTGAAAAAGCACCTCTTCAACGGCTGCCCCACCAGCCACTACCGCGCACAGGACGGCAAATACCGCGTGTATGATGCCGCAGGTACCTTTTTGGGGCTTGCCAACGTGACGCAGGGTGTGCTGCAGGTGGAAAAGATCTTCTGCGAGCGGGCGTGAACGCCTGCACCCAAACCGCAACGGGCAGAACCGCTGTCCGCTCAACAACAGGAAGTATGCCAACTACCATGAATATTTTGAATACACTGGCCCCGGTGTGCGCACCCAACGGCAGCGCCGTGGCCTTGGGCTATTTTGACGGTGTTCACCTTGGGCACCGCCGTGTGCTGGGGGCAGCGGTGGAATACGCCGCGGCCCACGGCCTGACCCCTGCGGCTTTTACCTTCAGCCTGCCGGGCGGGCAGTCGCTCAAGGGCGGGCGTATCTTGTCCGCGGGGCAAAAGCATGCCCGCGTTGCCGCTTTGGGCATTACCGCCTATATGGAACCCCCGTTTGAATCCTTCCGCAGCTTAAGCCCGGAAGATTTCGTCAACAAAATTCTGGTGGAATGCTTTGCCGCCAAGGCGGTGTTCTGCGGCGATAACTTTACCTTTGGCGCATATGCCGCCGGGAATGTGGACCGCCTGAAGGAGCTGTGTGCCCCGCTGGGCATCGCCGTGACCATTGTGGACATGGCACAATACGGCGGGCAGACGGTTTCCTCCACTCGCATCCGTGCCGCGCTGGAGGAAGGCCGCATCGAGGATGCCAACGCCATGCTGGGGGCGCCCTACTGCATTGACTGGCCGGTGCGCCACGGCAAGGGCATCGGCACCTCCAAGCTGGGCAAACCCACCATCAACCAGAACTATCCCGCAGACGCTTTGCAGCCCTGCACCGGCGTGTACCTGACCCGCATCTGGCTGGATGGCCGCTGGTGGCCATCCGCAACCGGTATTGGCCGCCGCCCCACCGTGGATGCCGCCAACGCCCCTGTTACCTGCGAAACCTATGTGCCGGGCTACCATGGCGATACCTATGGCCAGACGCCGGTGCTGGAATTCCACCACTACCTGTGCGCTGTGCGCAAGTTTGGTACATTGCAGGAGCTGGCAGATCTGATCGAAACCGCTGCCCAGCAAAGCATTGCCTATTTTGCCGCAAAGGAGGAAGCGTAATGCGCCGTAAGGATCGTGAAGTGGTGGACCTGGAGGGCCAACTTGCCATTTTGGAACAGTGCCCCGTCTGCCGCGTTGCCATCAACGACCCGGCATCCGGCGTGCCGTACCTTGTTCCGCTGAACTTTGGTATGGCCGCCGGGCCGCAAAGCCTGACGCTGTATTTCCACTGTGCCCCCGTTGGCACCAAGCTGGACCTGCTGCGCGCTGACCCCAATGTGAGCTTTGAAGCTGACTGCCCCGGCACCGTAAGCGGCGGGGCAACCTCCTGCACGTATGGCATGAGCTACCAGAGCGTCATTGGCCGCGGGACCGTCCGCTTTGTGGAAGGCGGGGAAAAGCTGACCGCCCTGCAGGCGCTGATGCAGCATTACCACTGCCCGGACCTGCCCTTTGAGCCGGAAATGGTGGAACACACCACGGTTTTGGCCCTGGACGTTGCCGCCATGACCGGCAAACGCCGTACATCGTTTTAAGGGCGGGACCCATCATCCGAGGAATTCGGAAGAAATTCGGAGGATACTGATTTGGAACGTAAAAAACTGGCTCCCGGTGTATTTATCACCACATTGGATGCCGAAAAATTTAACCGCTGCCGCATTACCATCCATCTGCGCTACCCGGCATTGCGCCGCAGCGCAACGGATGCCGCTGTGCTGCCGCTGGTGCTGGAACGCGGCTATGCGGGCTGCCCGGATATGACGGAGCTTTCCCGCAAATTGGCGCGGCTGTACGGTGCCGACCTTGGCGTGGACCAGAGCAGCGCCGGAATTGACCGCGTGCTGACGGTGGACATCTGTGGCATCAAGGATCGCTTTGCCCTTGACGGTGAGAATCTGACCCGTGAATATGCCGATATCGCCTTTGGTACCATCTTTGAGCCGTACCTGATTGATGGTGTGTTTGACCCGGAGGCTGTGCGCATTGAAAAAGAATCCCTGGCCCGCCGCCTGGATGCCGAGTTCAACAATAAGCGCCTGTACTGTGTGCGCCAGGCCCGCCGCAAATTTTACGGCGATTCCCCGGCAGGCATTGAGCTGGGCGGCTACAAAAGTGACCTGCCCAACGTAACGCCCCAGACGCTGAAAGCCGAGTATGACCGCATCCTTTCGCTGGCATCCATTGATGTGATGGTGCAGGGGGCGGATCCCGCCCTGGTGGAAGAGCTGCTGCTGCAAAAGCTGGCTGGCGCTGCCCGCAGCCCCCAGCGCTTTGCCATGCCGCTGGCCATGCCCATTATTGAAACCCAGCACTTCAGCGAGGAAATCCCCGGCCTGACCCAGGCCAAACTGTGTATGCTGTTTACCCGCGGCACGCCGGAGGACCTGCCCAGCATTACCGTGATGCGGATGGCAATGAGCGTGTTTGGCGGCTCCACCACCAGCCGCCTGTTCCGCAATGTGCGCGAAAAACAGAGCCTTTGCTATTACTGCGGTTCCAGCGCTCTGCGCGCCACCGGTGTGATGATGGTGGATTCCGGCGTGGAGCCGGGCCGCGAAGCCCAAGCCGAAGCTGCGATCCTGAAAGAACTGAACGACCTGTGCACCGGCCCTATCACCGAACAGGAAATGGATGACTGCCGCCGCAGCCTGCTTTCCAGCCTGGATTCGCTGGGGGATTCCCTCGGAGGACTGGAAAGCTGGTACTATGGCCAGATCCTGCGTGACGAAGCGCTGGCCCCGCCGGAATACGGCAAGGTGCTGACCAACGCCGTTACGGCGGACGAAGTGCGCGAAGTGCTGCAGAGTTACCATTACTCTGTTGGCTACACGCTGACGGCAAAAGGGGAGGGGGAAAACGCATGATGGAACACGCAGAACACAGCCCGGCTGCCATCCGGGAAAAAGCCGCGGGGGCGGTCAACTGCCAGAGCGTGACCCTGCCCAGCGGCTTGACGGTTTTATGCCGCACTATGCCGGGCTACAGCTCGGTACACGCCATGTACGCCACCAACTTTGGCTCCGTTGTGCGGGAATTTACCCTTAACGGCAAACGGATCCAGCTGCCCGCCGGTACCGCGCACTTTCTGGAACACAAAATGTTTGAATCCGAGCAGGGCGATGCGTTCGACCTGTATGCCAAAACTGGCGCTGCGGCAAACGCTTTTACCAGCTATGACCGCACCTGCTATATTTTTACCGCAACCGGCATGACGGATGAAAACCTGGATATTCTGCTCAACATGGTCGGTCATCCCTGGTTTACCAAGGAGACCATCGCCAAGGAGCAGGGCATCATCGGGCAGGAAATCAAAATGTATGATGACAGCCCGGATTGGCGGCTGCTGACCGCACTGTTCCGCTGCCTGTATAAAAGCCATCCCATCCGGGACGATATCGCCGGCACCACCCAGAGCATTGCCGAGCTGACGCCCGAACTGCTGTACGCCTGCACCGATGCGTTCTACCGCCCCGGCAACATGGTACTTTCCGTTGCGGGCAACATCACGCTGGATCAGGCTGTGGAAGCCTGCCGCCGCAACGGTGTGTATGACGCAGTGGAACCCCCGCAGGTGGAAACCATCTTCCCGCAGGAAGCCGATACGGTGCAGCACAAAGAAACCACTTTTACCATGCCGGTCAACAAGCCCTGCTTTGCCCTTGGCTACAAGGAAGCCGCCATCAACCGCGGCGATACCCGCATGGAGGTCATCGCAGACCTGCTGCCGGACCTGATCTGCGGCGGGCTGACGAATCTGTACCGCAAGCTGTATGATGAATCGCTGGTCAACCCGGAGTTCAGCGGCGATTATCTTTCCACCGAGGGAGCCTGCATCATCGCTTTTACCGGTGAAAGTGAGACCCCGCGTGAGGTTGCCCAGATGGTGCGGGATGAAATTGCCCGCCTGCGCCAAAACGGCGTAGACCCGGAGCTGTTTACCCTGGTCAAAAACCAGATGTACGGCGAAATGCTGGCTGATGTGGAGAACGTGGACGATGCCGCCGAGGAGATGGGCATGGCCTTCCTGAAAGGCCGCACCCTGGCAGATGAAATTGAAGCGCTGGCCACTTTGACCGTTGACGATGTGAACAAGGCACTGCAAACCATGCTGCTGGAAGAAAACAGCGCCTATATCCAGATCGACCCGAAGGAATGAGGTGTAATGGCAGATGTCTTTTGATGTTCAGTTTCCCGGCCTTGGGCTGGAATTTACCATCAACCGCGTTGCGCTCAGCATTGGCGGTTTCAACATTTACTGGTACGGTGTGATCATCGCCGCGGGCATGGTGCTTGCCATGCTGTTTGCTTTCCGCAATGCGGATGATTTCGGCATCAACTCCGACCGCCTGATCGATGTGATCCTGGTGGGCGCGGTCATGGCAATCGTCTGCGCGCGCATTTATTATATTGTGTTTGCGCCGTTCAAGTATGAAAGCATCTGGCAGATGATCGATATCCGCCAGGGCGGTATTGCCATTTACGGCGCGGTCATCGGCGCATTTGTGTTTGGCGGCTTGATGGCCAAGATCCGCCGCATTCCCATCCTGCCGCTCTTTGATCTGGTTGGGATATGCTTCCTGATTGGTCAGGGCGTGGGCCGCTGGGGCAACTTTGTCAACCAGGAAGCTTTCGGCAGCAACACCACGCTGCCCTGGGGCATGTACAGCGAGGGTACCTATAACTACCTGCTCAGCGTACAGGCCACCCTGGCCGCTGAGGGCGTTACTGTGGACCCCACCCAGCCGATACACCCGACCTTCCTGTACGAGAGCATCTGGTGCCTGGTGGGGTTTGTGCTGCTGGCAAGCCATATCAAAAAGCGCCGCTTTAACGGCGAACTGTTTCTGCTCTACATCATCTGGTACGGCCTGGGCCGCTACTGGATCGAGGGTCTGCGCACCGATGCGCTGATGGTCACTTCCACCCTGCGCACCAGCCAGCTGGTGGCACTGGTGTCTGTGGCCACGGCGGTGGTGCTGCTGGTGGCCGGGTTGCAGCGATTTAAGGGCGCGCAGCTGATGGTGCCGCTGCAGGTGAGCAACCTGAAAAAACTGGATGCCGCCGGAACTTATTTTGTGGTGGATGAACTGCCCGCAAGTGCGTCCCATCGCGAATTTGTTCAGGCCACTGCCGCCATGAACCGCCGCCTGGAGGAATTTGACCTTGACGAAGCGGAAAAAGTGGAAGATAATAGTGACAATGGTGAAGCGATAGAAGAGGGGAATGTGGTAGCCGAACCCCAGCAGCCCGCCGAAGCGCCGGAAGCCCCGGCCCCGGAGGACGAAGCAGGGGAGTAACGTTTAGGTGCATCCTGCACCTGGAAACCACAGGAGGGAATGCAAAGATGAGTGCACAGATCATTGACGGAAAGGCCCTTGCGGCCGCAACCAAAGCCGAAGCTGCCGCCGAAGCAGCGGCCCTGAAAGCCAGGGGCATCGAACCCTGCCTGGCTGTGATTCTGGTGGGCGAAAACCCCGCCAGCCAGGTGTATGTGCGCGGCAAGGTAAAGGACTGCGGCGAATGCGGCATCAAGAGCCTGGAACTGCGCATGCCGGAAACCACCACCCAGGAAGAACTGCTGGCCAAAATTGCAGAGCTGGCAGCCGACAAAACCGTAAACGGCATTCTGGTTCAGCTGCCGCTGCCCAAGCAGATCGATGAGCGCGCCGTGATTGACGCCATCCCGCCGGAAAAGGACGTGGACGGTTTTTCCCCTGTCAACGTGGGCCGTATGCAGACCGGCCAGCCCTGCTTTTTGCCCTGCACCCCGGCGGGCTGCATCCGCATGATCGAATCTACCGGTACCAAAATTGACGGCAAAAACGCCGTGGTCATCGGCCGTTCCAACATTGTGGGCAAGCCCGCAGCCCTGTTGCTGCTGGCTAAAAATGCAACCGTTACGGTCTGCCATTCCCACACGGCCAACCTGAAAGAAATCTGCGCCAACGCGGATATTCTGGTTGCAGCCGTTGGCCGCGCTGGTTTTGTGACCGGCGATATGGTCAAGCCCGGCGCCGTGGTGATCGATGTCGGCATCAACCGCGGTGCGGACGGTAAGCTGCACGGCGATGTGGACTTTGAGGAAGCAAGCGCCGTGGCAGGCTACATTACCCCGGTGCCCGGCGGCGTTGGCCCCATGACCCGCGCCATGCTGATGAAGAACACCACCCAGGCTGCTGCCATGCAAAATGGCGTTGCTATTTGAAATTATTTCAAAAAGTATCTTGACGGAACCGGGCGCATGTGGTATGATAATTAGGCCGCATGGCATGGGCTCTGCAAGTGTGTGCATTTGCACGCCGCCCCGCATCCAGCGAGACTTATTGAAAGAGGTTATCACATGTACGCAGTTATTCTGACCGGTGGCAAGCAGTACAGCGTCAAAGTTGGCGACAGCATTTTTGTTGAGAAGCTGAACGCTGAGGCTGACAGCGAAGTCACCTTCGAAAAAGTCCTGGCCGTTGGCGAGGAGGGCGCTGTTAAGGTTGGCGCTCCCGTTGTTGAAGGCGCTACCGTTGCCGGCAAGGTCATCAAGAACGGCAAGGGCAAGAAGCTCAACATCATCACCTATCGTCCCAAGAAGGGCAGCATGGTTCGCAAGGGCCATCGTCAGCCCTACACCAAGGTGACCATCGGCAAGATCTCCGTGTAAGATGACCACCGTCACCTTTCACATGGAGGGAGAGCGCATTGTGGGCTTCACCGTGCAGGGCCACAGTGGCTACGCCGATGAGGGAAGCGATATTATCTGCGCCGCAGTCACCAGCGCCGTCCGCCTGACCGAGTGCGCCGTCAACGACGTGCTGGGCCTGGGGGCATCGGTCAAGGTGCGGGAGAGCGACGCTTCCATCACCATGAAAATCCCCGGCGGCCTGAGCGAGGCCAATGAGACCACCTGTCAGACCCTTCTGGCGGCTCTCATGGTTCACTTTGCCAGCCTGCACGAGGAGTATCCCGACCATATCAGCGTGATGGAGGAGGAATGACCTCCGTCACGGCGACGTTTTTAACACACAAGTTTGGAGGTGTGACACCATGCTGAACATCGGTCTTCAGTTCTTCGCCCACAAGAAGGGCGTCGGCTCCACCCGCAACGGCCGCGATTCCGAGGCCAAGCGTCTGGGCGTGAAGCGGGGTGACGGTCAGTTCGTCCTGGCCGGCAACATCCTGGTCCGCCAGCGGGGCACCCATATCCACCCCGGCGTCAATGTCGGCAAGGGCAGCGACGACACCCTGTTCGCCATGAAGAGCGGCAGAGTCAAGTTTGAGCGCCTGGGCAAGGACCGCAAGCAGGTCTCTATCGTTGAGATCGCCCAGTAAATATGGGTAAACTAGCCCCGGACGGATTCCCGTTCGGGGCTTATTTTATCGGGGCGCAGGCTCCGGGCGGCCGCAAGGGCCGCCCTTATAGGTCTGGGGCTGCGGCTCAGACCTTCTTCATGTACTGGGAGGCGGACTTGAGCATCAGCTTCTTGGTGCCCACGCTGTCGAAGGCGATCTCCACCAGGGCATCGCCCCCCATGGGGGTGACTTTGGTGATGAGGCCCCGGCCGAAGGCCTTGTGCTGGACGCTGTCGCCCATGCGGAACCCGGGCAGGTGCATAAAATGTGTGCTCGATCTCATTCATGGCCGCGTTTTCTGCTATCATGCGC
>OHAI01001447.1_pt1 | contig 18338 bp, 18 predicted proteins | sample 1577091 | NCBI WGS metagenome assembly OHAI01 (sample SAMEA3541548, study PRJEB24748) | human gut metagenome | biome: human gut; feature: human-associated habitat; material: faeces | place: China | collected 2012
AAGTTCTTCCATATTCTTCTCATCCCTCTCATAATATGGAATTTTGCTCAGGACAGGAATGTGGGTGTACTGGCATTTCTGGACACTGACTGGTTCCACGATCAGCCTAACGGAGTGGTATATTTCGGCAAAGCGGCATATGCATACAAAGGCACTATGGCAAAGGACACTGTTTTAAACATTAAGGAAGGGACGGTCTTTGTATCCTATCAGTTTCTTGCAGGACAGAAAGAACTGAACCCGAACTTCGACCAGCCGAATCTTGCAGGCCTTATTCTTCCGCAAAGCTGTAAGTATATTGATGGTTATGCCTTTGCAGGTGCCGGGAATATAAAATTCATAGATCTGGGCGGTGCTATTTACATCGGAGGCAGTGCATTTAATGACAATGCCTGTGAAACGATTGTTTTGCCGGATTCTGTCCGTTTTGTTGGCAACAATGCGTTCTCGGCAGCAAATATCAGGGCAGTGCATCTCAACGAAGGCTTGCAGGCATTAGATGAAGGGGCATTCTTCTCGTATGGAGCAGGTAAAGGTATAAAGGTTCCTGCCAGCGTTGCATACATCGGTCCACAAGCCATTGGATATTGTCCGGTTGATCCGGATATTCCATTTGCAGGTACGAAGAAGATTGACGGTTTTGCTGTTGGAGGAGAGCCTGGCAGTGTGGCACAGTCATATGCTGAAACGAACGAATTCGACTTTGAAACCTCCGTATGTACAGCACATCAGCCTGTAACGGAGACAGTTGATGCAACCTGCCAGACCGGAGGATTTACCTGTACAGTTTGTGCCGTATGCGGCACAGTGACAGAGTCGGAAAAAACAGCCGTAGTCGCCCACAAGGCTGTCGCCAACGATAAGATCGAGGCAACCTGTACCGGCAGCGGCTATACCGGTGGAACGCATTGCATTTTCTGTGGAAAGACGATTACAGAGCCGCAAAAAACCCCTGCATTAGGCCATGACTGGGTGATAGCCCTCGAAGAATATCCGGGTTCAGCCTATACAGGTATGACGCGGTACTATTGCCGCCGCTGCACTTTTACATGGCATGAAGAAAATGAAAGCGGACACGTCCACAATTATGATTACTGTATGCAAACCGTCTATGCTACATGCAAGGCAGGCGGCTATACCGAGCATATCTGTGCCTGCGGGGCAAAATATCGTGACAATCTGACTCCTGCACTTGCTCATAATTATAAAACAACGACAAAAAAAGCTACAACAGCAAAGGATGGTGAAATAGTTTCTTCCTGCACAGAATGTGGTAAGGTAAGAAAAACCACCCCGATTTATAAGATTTCTTCCGTCAGACTTTTAAGGACATCCTGTGTCTATAACGGCAAAAGACAAAAACCGTCCGTTATTGTCAAAACCAGTAAGGGTGAAAAACTTGAAGAGGGAAAAGACTATATTGCGAGCTATCAGTCAGGAAGAAAAAAGGTTGGAAAATATGAAGTTCAGATTTCTTTTAAAGGGCAGTACAGTGGAAAGAAAATACTCGATTTTACAATCAGGCCAAAAGGTACCGCTGTATCAAAAGTAACAGCAAAATCAAAAGGATTTGCGGTAGCATGGAGCAGGCAGCCAGTGCAGACAACAGGTTATCAGATTCAATACAGCGTTTCTTCAAAGTTTAAAAATGCAAAGAATATGACAGTACCAACGAGTAAGAACACAAAGAGAAAAATTTCAAAGCTGAAAGGCGGATCAAGGTATCATGTAAGGATCCGCACATATAAAACAGTGAATGTAAATGGTAAAAAAAATAAGATTTACTCAAGTTGGTCAAAAAGCAAATCTGTTGTGACGAAAAGATAAGAGCCGGATAATGTTGTTGTGAAGCAAGAAAATTTTGTTTACATTTTTGAAAAAATAATAAGAAGGCGATGAGGGGTATTGCGAATGTCCACTGTTATGACTTATACAAATGTGAATGGATATCTGATTCCTAATCTCACCTATAAATCCGGTGAGCATCTGCTGAAAGTAGACAAGTCAGCCAGAAAACGGGAAGAAATTATTTTAAAAGAACTGATTTATGTTTAAAACCGAATTGATATTTTTGCGTTGATTGCGTATAATAAAAATGTAAAGAAAGTAAAGAAAACAAAGAAAACAAAGCAATCAATGAAAGGATGATGATTATGGAAGTAGCAAAAATTTCCAGCAAAGGGCAGATTACAATTCCGGTATCTGTAAGGAACAAGTTAAAATTGAGAACTGGCGATAAAATTGTCATTCTTGAAGAAAATGGAAGATTTTATTTTGAAAACTCTGCCATGCTTGCATTTAAACGTGCAGAGGATGCCTTTGCGGGTGAAGCACAAAAGGCAGGATTTGAAACAGAAGAAGATATGCAGGAGTATATGAAAGAAATCCGGAAGGAAGTAAGGGGGCGTTGATTTGCGGATAATGCTTGATACCAACATCTTTATTTCCATGATCTTCTTTCCTTCTGCACAGACCAGAGAACTGGCAAGAAGATTAACAGAAAGCCATCAGATAGTAGTTTGCGATTATGTGATTGAAGAATTACGACTTGTAACGGAACGTAAATTTCCGGCAAAGAGAAAATTCCTTGACCGATTTTTCATGGAATTACCATTTGAACTGGTTTATACACCGAAAGAACTGGATTTGAACGAGTTCCCGGAAATGAGGGATGTAAAAGATTCCCCGATCCTTGCAACTGCAATTATGGAAGGGATTGATGTATTTCTGACCGGGGATAAAGACTTTTTGGTGTTGGATGTCGAAACACCAGAGATTCTCACAATGAAAGACTTTTTGGAACAATATTAAAAATGAATAAATGCAAAGTAAGGCGTGAGTCATAGAAATGTGGCTTGTGCCTTTTCTTTTGCTCTGAAGTGATGAACATGAATAAGAAGTTCCTGAAGCATTATATGGAAACAGAACCGGAAGGCACTTCCAAGAAGTATATCTTTTTGGTGGACAATCAGGATATTGCAATGAACATTGTGATGTCCGGTTATCAGGCACTTTATCTGGGGCAGGAAGATGATGAATACTATTTCAGCGTAAACAGTTTCATAGAAGATATGCGGTCTATTCAGTTTCATGGAACCTGTTAGAGTGCGTACCACTATGTGGCTGCCTGTACGACCAAATGGATGAATGACCGGATTCTGGAATTCTGCAAGGAGGCTGGTCTGGATGGAAAAGCCGGATGGCAGTTGTTTAAAGAAAAAGAATATCTGGGGAAACTGGACAATCAGCCAGAAGTAGGGAAAGCTCTGGAACAGTTTATCCTGCGGTTTGAGCGGGAAACAAAGAATGATCCGGAATTAAGCCGCTTCCACAAGTTTGATTCAAAAGGGAAGGTCACTGGTGTGAGGGACATGGAGATTGTGGATTATATCGTGGAGAATGTGAGCTTCTTTGTAAGGGGAGAGATCCCCTATTATTATGAGCATGGCGTTTTTATTGAGGACGCTAAGGGCGTAAAGCTCAAATACCGGATTCAAAAGCTAATTTATCGGGATCGGGTTAACAGCAGCACCATCCAGAGAGTTTATAATCTTTTGATTACACAGCCACAGATTTACCGGAATTCGTATGAACTGAATAAGCAGCCTGCCCACTGGATTAATTTCAGAAATGCTTATTATGATGTGTTGTCAGGTGAGCTGATAGAGCATGATCCGAAGTATATGACGATTAATCAGATTCCTTTTCCATATTATCCAGAGGACAGGGAAAAAGTCCTGGAAGGTGGGGCAAATATCAGAAAATATCTGGATTCTTCCATACCGGACAAGGTGGAACAGCAGATGTTCTGGGAGTATTTCGGATACAGAAACAACATATATAAGCTTTGGAAGAGGAGAAACAGATGCTCTTATCCGACAGGCAGAGACTGCGAGGAGAAGTACAGAAATCCATCGAAGAAATGCATCGTCTGAAAACAGAGCTGTCAGAGACGCAGAAACTCAATCAGTCACTTCAGCAGAGCAACGACGACTTGAGGAACAGAAACGGATTGATGAGCAGGAGCGAGCAAGAGCAGATCGAAAAAGAAATAGAAGATGACGTTATAGATTTTTTCAGGATTCCATTCATGTGGTATATTCGATTTTGTGAATGGTTAGTGTTCCCAACCTATGATAACGCATTCAAACAGAAAATAGCATATACAGGTGGAAGAACATGGATTATCAGGATTCTGGCAATTATAGTTGTATTTTTCATATTGGCAATTGTAACTTTGATAATCACAGAAGGGATAAGACAATATGAAAAAATGTGGGATGATATTTCACAGATGTTTTTGGTGGGAAGTCTTTCAGGTATATCAGTGCTTGGAGACGCAATCAGAGAATATTTACCTGTGAATTTGATCTTGTCATTCGGATTTGTCAATACGGGAATCATGTTACTCAAAATGTATTTTCGAAAGAAGTTTGATTATATGTAATTTGTTATTTTATTGACTATCTGAACTTTTCATAAAAGTTACACTAAATGGCTAAAAAGCTTGAAAACAAGCCATTTTTCCCAAATTGGTTTTAGTGTAACAGTTACACTAAGACCATCCATGAAACTCTAGTATTTATGCGGTGTAGCGGATTTAGTGTAACTTTTTTGCAGAGTTCACAGACTAGAAACAGAAATTTGAAGAGAAAGCATAACCAAAGCATAAGAAATACGATGTTTATTATGAGAACCTTTTTTGATATGATATTTGCATAGGCTATTTAAAACTACGAAATAAGGGGAAAATGTATGGAAGATACTTATATTATAGAGTTGTTCTGGAGTAGAGATGAAAGTGCAATACAATTGGTTGACAAGAAGTATAATTCTACTTGTTATTCTATTGCATGGAAGCTTCTTATGAATAGGGAAGATTCTGAGGAGTGTGTAAATGACACATGGTTTGCGGCATGGCGTTATATACCACCCAAAAGACCGCCAAAACTGGTAGCTTTTTTAGGAAAAATCACAAGGGGATTCGCAATTGATATGTTAAGAAAAAAACATGCGGCAAAACGGACAGACATGCATATTGCAGACATAACGGAAGATGTAGAAAGTTTAAATATTGCCATAATGCATAATTTAGATGAACATATGGAAGCTGAGAAACTGATAGAAATTATAAATCGTTTCCTGGGTGGTTTATCTGACAGGGACAGAGATATTTTTGTCCAGAGATATTGGGTAATGGAATCCATCAAAAATATTGCCACTAGACATAAGATGTCAGAAGGGGCAATTAAGCAAAATTTGTTACGGAATAAAAGGAAACTGAAAAAGATATTGGAAAAGGAGGGACGTCTATGAAAAAGGATGAATATAGCTTCTTGGAATTATTCGGAAACATAGATGATGAATATATTGTCCAAGCATTGCAACCGTGGAAAAGGCAGACGAGAAGATACATGGTATATCATATCGGGAGAAAAGCGGTTTGCCTGGCATTTATTGTGATGTTGGGACTTTGCCTGGCATTCCATGATCAGGTTCATGCTGCTGTTAGTAGATTTACCACGATGATTGCTGAAATCCTGCAAATATCAAATGACCTAGAGCCTTATACCGATGTTATCAACACCACGCAGGAGAAAGATGGAATATCAATTACATTGAATGAAGTTATTTTGACGAATAATAGTTTGCTTGTATCTGTAAATCTGGATGCAGAGACTGAATACGATGGTATTGGGATAAGTGTGGGGGAAAGCATTACAATAAATGGTAGAGAATATGCATGTGATTCATCAAGGGTTTATCAGAAACAAAATTTGGAAGAAAAAAAACATCAATATGTTGTGGAATGGATTTATGATGAAGGTGTACCATTGACAAAGAAAGCGGATATTGAATTAGGGATCGTAGTCCATAAACAAATTGAGGATATGGACGGGGAGACATTTACATTTGCTTTTTCTGCTTCAAAAGAAGAATTACAGAAAAATACAGTGCATTTAAATCTAAATCAGGTGATAAGTTTAAGTGAGGGAGAAGCTGTAATCAGAGATTTTTCTATTAACAATGTTACAAGCAGCTTGAAGCTGGAAAGTGATAAATTTTATCCTGAAGAAAAGCAGTACTATGTTGAAATCACAGATATGCAGGGGGATAAATATAGATATTCTTTGGTAAAGAAGGACGATAAATTGTTTACTTTTCAAAATGATGAAGATATACCTTCCTCTAACAGTGAATGGCTGGATGGGCAAATTTTTGCTTTGTCATATGCGTATGATGCGGAAAATAAGGATTCGATGGATTTCGGAACAATAGGAAGCGAGGAAAGTGAAATTTTTAAAGTGGATTTCGCAGAAATGCAGCCTGTTGGGCAAAAATTTAGAATTAAATTAAAAGAATAGTGTTTGTACTTACTAATTCATTATGAAATTTAAGTAAAAGGGGCAATGGATCACAGTATCTATGTCCCTTTTGTTTTTTTAATAAAAGTTGTTTAAAGATTAAAAAATTGAAAAAATGCGTAACGGGAGAATGAAAAATACGATGAATAATATAGATGGCAAAATTTAAGAAAGGGGGATAACAGTAAGAATAGATTCTTAGCCATAAAAATTAATGAAAGGAATGGTAAAACTATGAAAAAAATCATGCTGTCTTTATTAACAATTTCCCTTATAGGAACAACAGTAATGCCTGTATATGCGGCAGATGTGTATGGGGAGGAAACAACGAATTTGTACTCTTATAATGAAGGGGCAATGTACGATGATGATCATGTGAAAGAGTATTCGGCAGATGTGGAAGAGGAAAAACTGCAGAAGGATTTTGAAGCAGCAATAAACGATGGGATTGGTTTGAGTACAGACGATTTTTCGGAAACTTCATATTCTGCAAATGTTGATGAAACAATGCAATCGGAAAATGAGATCGAATCATTGGAAGCGGATTTTGAAGCTGCTATGCAGGATGAGAACATAAAGTTATCCGAAGATGGAATTGAAACAATGAATTTAATTTCTACGGGTGATTACAACATAGATACAGAATATGCTGTTGAAGTTAATGATTATAAATCAGAGCCGATTTTGGATGTATAAAGTTGACACTACCATCTAAGATTTAATGTAAAAATTATTCTAAAAAACAAGAAATATTATGTCATTATTTTTAATTGTGGCAACGATATTTTCTTTAAATATTGCAATAACTTATGCAGCAGAGGCAGAAACAGACCAGCCAATAGTTATCGGAGAATACGATGGCTGAATGAATGTATTGATAAAGAGAATTCTATTGCACGTGCTTCTGTAGTAAATGTCCGAGTAAATTCGTATACAACATATGATTCCAAAAAGGGTATTAATGTTGTTGTGAAACTTTATGTACCTACGGGAGAAACTCAGCCCAAATTTACGGGGATGACGGGAACCGTTACGGTTAATATGAACAAGAAAAATACAGTGAAAAATTTCTCAAATTTTATAAACTGTTACAATTGGAAGTACAAAGAAAAGCATAACCGTTTTAAAAGCGAAGCCAGGAACTACGCAGAAAACTGTAAATATCAACATGAAAAAATGCCATGAGGATATTTCTGTATATACAGTTGCAGCAGATGGTGGGGACAGCATTAGTAGCAGCACGACGAATGGCTCCAGGGATATACCGTCAGACCTTTTGAATATGTGGCATCGTGGAAGTTTTTCGTCTGCTTCTGCAAGTTTAAATTATCATTTTGGAAAACACGGTTCTGGTGTTGGTACATCTAATATCGTTTCATAGGCACAAAGTGCGAAAAACTTCAAGAGTAATTTAAGTGGGGCTAAGAGCTCAAAAGTAAATGGGAGTACCCCTAATGTTACTCGTTGGAAGAAAAATGGAAAGTATATTGATATTTGTGGAAGTAAAAACATCGGTAAAATTATAAGCTATGGCAGACAATGAAAGGCGAACAAATGTCATTATTACATGAATTTGTGGCTGTCCGGCAGCCAACAAACAAAAAAATCTTATATTCTGAAAATATATATGAGTATATAAATGGGGGGAAAATAAAAAAAAGCGCCGTTTTGGAAATACCAGATGATGTAATTCAAAAAATTTTGTATGATACGCATGGCAAATTATTACCAGATATAAAGTTTAATCAATGGGGGATTTCTGTGTATGAAAAGGATGAACTGATAAAGTGGTTAGATTTTTTGAAGAATGTTTCAGAAGAAGTATCGAAAGAAAGTAAGCAATATTGTCAGGCACTATTAGATTTTGCGATGCAATCGTATGTTAACAATGATGTGGTTTTACATTTTGGTATTTAGTATCTTGCACGATTTATTCGGATGGAGAAAAGATTGTGTAGGCATTTAAGAGTGTGAAGCCAGAAGAAAAGCTATAATTGGGTAGAATTTCTAAATATGCTGGATAACAGCTATCCACTGGTAAGACCCCGGATATATGTCAATATATACGAAGGATAATGTGAACGATTCGTTTCGCAAAGAGCCGGATGCGGGAAAGCCGCACGTCCGGAGTTCTGTGAGGGGTGTACGACCGTAAGGGGTGCACCTACTCGACCTATGAATCCATCAGAGGAATGAATATTAGAAAACCGGAACGAATATGCGGGGAGGCCGTATGTTCGTTCCGGCTTTTATGTTACAGAAAATTACTGTGTTATGCCAACGGCAGAGAAATCTGAAAAGTAGAACCACCGCCCGGGGTATCCAGTACAGAGATTGTTCCTTTATGAAGTGAAATGATCTCATACGCAATACACAGTCCCAGACCAAAATGCTGCCTGTTATTTCTGGCAGAATCTGCCTGGTAAAAACGCCGGAAAACAGAAGTCTTGGCAGAATCCGGAATACCGGGTCCGTTGTCTTTGACGCAGATAAGAAAGTGCGTTTTGGTCTGTGAAAGGGAAAGAATAATTTTCCCGTTTTCGGGGACATAACTGATGGCATTGTCAAGAAGGATTCCAAGCACCTGACTGATCCTTTCCGGGTCACAGGGACAGGGAGGGATTTCCTCTTCCGGAAGTTCAATGAAAAATTTCATATGGTGGTCCTGCATCAGGGGTTCATACTTTTCGTAGGTATCCAGAAGTAAAGTATCCAGTTCACAGGAAACCGGATGCATTTTCCAGGAATGGTTATCTGCATTTGACAGAGAGAGCATATCATTTATCAGGAGGGACATTCGTGTCCCTTCTTTTTCTATGACTGAAAGAAAATGTCCCTGCTCTTTCGGATCTGCCTTTTTCATGGCAGAGATTCCGGACAGGATTACTGCCAGAGGGGAGCGAAGCTCATGGGAGGCAGCAGCGATAAATTCGGTCTGTTCCTGCCTGCTTTTTTCCAGGGGAGTGATCATTCTTCCGGTAAAGAACCAGGAACAGATACTCAGAGCCAGAATTGCCAGAAAAGCTGCGCCGGAGAATGCAAGTCTCTGTAACAGAATCTTGTGTTTTACAGAATCCAGGGAATACAGGATGATCATACTGACGGTTCCGTGGCTCTTGGGGATCAGAGCAGTGGAAACATAGAAATCTTTCATCTGAAAAAAGATCCGTTTTGTCAGTTTACTGACCGCACCGGGATTGGAAAGATCAAGTGCATAGGAAGCAGCAGAGATTTCTTCTGCCTTCCGGAAAATCGTTTCATCCAGAGAATCCGTCTGTAGTTTTTTCAGATAAAGAGAATTTCCGTTGTCTCTGATATCCATGGAAATATCATAATTTTTTTCTGCCTGCAAAATCCAGTCACTGCTGATGATACTCTGCGTTTCCAGATGAGAGATACAGGAGATGGCGTTGTTCTGAAAGGTATTCCACGCATTCTGGCCTGTGCTGTTTTCTGCGATGAAATTACAGGCAGTTGTCATAATAAAAATGACGATGCCGATGATCAGAGCAGAGAAAAAAGTCATTTGAATATGAAGTCTGCGAAACATGAAATATTTACTCCTTTATGAGATTGTATGGTAATTGTATCATGAAAACCTGTAAATAATCTCTAAAAAAATTCCTGTAACCGAGTATAGAGACAATTTAGAGAAAACTCATGTATAATGAAAGATCAGGAGGATGAAAACAGATGAAAATTTTACTGATAGAGGATGACAGGGAACTGGCAGAGAGCATGAAATTTCAGCTCGAAAAAGAAGGCTATGAGACAGATATCTGCGATGACGGAGAAGAAGGGCTTTATTATATGAAAGAACGAAGCCATGATCTGGTGATTCTGGACCGGATGCTCCCGTCCATGGATGGCATCACTGTTTTGCAGGAAGCCAGAAAGAATCATGTTTCCACACCGGTGATCATGCTGACTGCACTGGGAGAATTACAGGATAAACTGACCGGACTGAAAGGCGGCGCAGATGACTATATGGTGAAGCCGTTTGCCTTCGAAGAACTTCTGGCAAGAATACAGTGCATGGTTCGAAGACCCGGAAGATGGGAGAACACGGCAGTATTATCGCTCGGAGATCTTATTTTTGATCCCGAAAGCGGCAGACTGGAAGGAAACGGAAAGGAATGTACCCTTTCCAAACGGGAAGGAGCACTTCTGGAGCTGATGCTTCGAAACGCCGGTCAGACACTTCCGAGAGAGGTGATCCTCAACCGTGTCTGGGGAGCAGACAGTGAGGTGGAGGATGGAAATCTGGATAATTATATTCATTTTCTGAGGCGAAGATTAAAAAGTGTCAGAAGTACACTGAACCTGAAAACCGTCCGGGGAATTGGATATCGGCTGGAAAATTAGAGAAAGTTTAGAGATTTGCCTGTTACAATCCATTTATCCTGAGAGGGACAGAAAGAAAATAAAAACATGGAGGTATATCCTGATATGAGAAAAATAAAAAGATGGAAACAGGGAATCGCCGTTGCCGGAGTGATCGCACTTACCGGCAGCCTGTTTGCCGGATGTGGCGGTGCAGATGGAAAAAATTCCGGAAGCAAAGGAAAAACAGGAAGCAGCAATCAGGCAGGAAATGCAGATACAGCAGATCTTGTGAATGTAAATACTGACAATTCAGATGGTAAAAAAACAAAAGATGAGAGCGCAAAAGCAATGGGACGTTTTCTGGAAAATGATCTTACAGTACCTGAAAACAGCCAGTTTCTGAGAGATGTCAAAGTACTAGACTCAGGTGCATTGCGCATGGTTTATTACAGTACAGCAGATAACTGTTATTATGCAGCAGATTCTGCAGATAATGGAGAAACCTGGACGAATGGAAAAAGTCTGGAAGAACTGTTGGGGCTTAAGGAGAATCTGGGAGAATATATCAGCGTTGTCTCTGCAGCAGCGGATGGAAGTATATTTGTCGGGGCAGATCTGTCTCCTGACAGGGACAATGAAAATGCACAGACAACAGCCGACAGTGGGGAAGAGAATTCTGCGTATGACAACCTGAAAATGGAATTTTTCTATCTTTCCCCTGATGGAAATGTACAGAAAGTTGATACCGGAGATACGATTCAGTCTTCCTATACATTTCAGGCATGTTTCACAGAGAATGGGACAGTTCTTATCGTAGATCCCGGCAATGGCGTAGCAGAGATCAATCCTTCAGATGGAAGTCTGGTGAGAAGATATGAGGAAGGAATCCGTGTTGATTTTATCGGAACAGCAGGAAAAATGTTGTTTACCATTCAGGATCAGACTCTTCACGGATATGATCTGGATACTGGAAAACCACTGGACAATATCAGCGCGCTTACAGAGCAGATCCAGTCTGATGAGCAGGATGTCAACTGGACAACAACCAGCAGTTTTCCGCTTATGTTCTTAAAGGGAGATGAGGATAACAGCCTTTTTTATATTGATCATACCGGTGTTTACAGATATGTTCTGGGAGGCAGCACAGTGGAACAGATAATCGATGGTTCCTTGAATTCGCTCAGTTCACCGGATACAGGAACTGTAGCATGGGGACAGGACAGCGATGGAAATTTCTATGTGGGCTGTAATGCAGGCGAGGATATCAGAATTTATTCCTATGTATATTCCAAAGATACCCCAACGACACCGGATACAGAGCTGACAGTTTATTCCCTGAAAGACAGTAACTTCATAAAACAGGCAGCAGTGCTTTTCCAGAAAAAATATCCGGATATTTATGTGAATATTGAGGCGGGAATGTCAGGAGATGATTCCGTCACAGATACGGATGCGCTGAAAGTGCTCAATACAGAGATCATGGCCGGAACAGGACCGGATGTTCTGCTGCTGGATGGAATTTCAGAGGATACCTATATAGAGAGAGGAATGCTGGAGGATTTAAGCGGGGTATTAAAAGACGAAGATATCCTGCCAAATATCAAAGATGCATATACAAAAGAGAATGGAAGCATTTATACCATGCCTGTCAAGTTCGGCATTCCGATGATAGAGGGAAATAAGGATATCATCGCCGGAATTACGGATCTGACAACAGAGGCTGATGCAGCGGAAAGCCAGAAAGACAGCTATGGAAAACTGAAATTTTTCAGCTCTTTTTCCATATCACCGTCCTGGCTGATACAGGGAACTATAGACAATAGTACACCGGCATGGATGAACGAGGACGGAACCCTCAAAGAAGATGCACTGAAAGAATATCTGGAGCAGGTAAACAGGATCTGGCAGACTCAGAAGGATGCGATAGAAGAGACAAAGAAAGCTTACCAGATGGGTGATGACTGGGCGAATTCAGATCGTTCCGGATATACAAATATTGCAGGATCGATAACGGATCTGCTTGTAAAAGTCAATACAGTGGTGGCAGGCGGTCTGCTTTCACCGGAGGGTCTGGTGTATCTGGATTCTGCAAAAAAAGTAGATCCGGATCTGGATTACAGACTTCTGAACGGACAAAGCGAGAATTGTTTCTATCCAAGGAGCATTGTGGGAATCAGTGCAAAGGCATCTGAAAAAGAAGCGGCAGAGAAGTTCGTAAAGTTCCTGTTTGAAGAGGAATCCCAGAGAGCAAGCAATGATGAAGGACTGGCTGTAAACAGCAAGGTTTATGAAGATATGGCTTACTGGAAAATGGGAAAATCCAGTGGAGATACCATTGGCTCGATCGGAACCTCTTATGATACGGGAGATGGTAATATCAAACAGTTTGTGATGGACGAGATCATTCCGGAAGATGAAGCAATACAGAACATCATGGATCTGGGAAAAACACTTACTGTACCTGCAAAGAGTAATCAGATCATCCGAAGTGCAGTAACGGAATCCGGTGAGAAATACCTCAATGGAGAAACGGGGCTGAATGATGCTGTGAAAGAGATCATGCAGGAAGTAAATCTGTATTTATCTGAATAAGCGGCTGTCTGCTGCTTACCCAACACTGCAAGGTAAGGGAGTTTAAGAGAATGAAGATTAATTTAAAAGAACACTTATCTTTAACAGAGAAACGGAACGCAAAATCAGCTTTGCTGTTTAGTCGGAAACGAAATCGCAGAAGATGTGCAGCTTTCAGAAATACAGAAAAAGGTCTGGCTTTTATTCTTCCGAGTTTTGCAGGTGTCTGTATTTTCTGGCTGATCCCGTATGTGGATGTGATCCGCAGATCTTTTTGCGGGGCAGTGAATGGAGAATTTGTGGGGATAGAGAACTACAGGACGATATTTGCAAACAAAGCGTTTCGTCTGGCAGCAGGCAACACACTTCGGTTCTTCGGAGTGTGTGTGCCGCTGCTGGTGGTATTGTCTCTGATCATAGCAGTCCTGCTTGCAGGGCAGAAAAGATTTACGCAGATTCTGAAAAGTTTCTTTCTTCTGCCAATGGCAATCCCTGTAGCATCAGTGGTACTTCTGTGGAGACTGCTTTTTGACGATCAGGGCTTATTGAATCATCTGCTTCATATGTTATCTGTTCAGACGACTGACTGGATGAATACAGGTGCTTCTTTTTATGTACTGGTGATCAGTTATATATGGAGAAATCTTGGATATGATGTAGTGCTCTGGATGGCAGGATTGTCTGCCATTCCGGCGGCACTTTACGAGGCAGCAAAAGTGGACGGGGCAGGGGAGTGGAAATGTTTTACGAAGATCACACTCCCGAATCTGCTCCCGTCCCTTTTTACGATCGTGGTACTTTCTGTACTCAATGCATTTAAGGTTTTCCGTGAGGCATATCTGGTGGCCGGTGATTATCCGCAGGAAAAAATGTATCTGCTTCAGCATCTGTTTAACAACTGGTATAGGGACCTGTCGCTGGATAAGATGTCGGCTGCGGCAGTGGTGACCGGACTGGTGATTTTTCTGCTGATCCTGGGATTGTGGAAAGCCTGGGGGAAAGGCGGGGCAGAATGAGAAAAGTTATGCAGATATTCCGTATCAGGAAGATAGGAAGCCTGCTCCTTGTACTCCTTGCACTGGTGGCAGTATTTCCGGTATTTTTTTCAGTTACAGGATCACTGATGGGGCAGAAGGAATTAAATGATCTTCTGGGGGCGGTACTGACAGCAGACAGTGGATCTGCTTCCGGTCAGGCAGTCAGTTATGTATTCTGGAGAGTACTTCCGCTTTATCCGACGCTGAGATCCTATGTGAAAGTCCTGCTGGATTCTCCGGAGTTTTTTGTGATGTTCTGGAATTCCGTCAAGATTACTGTCGGAGTTCTGGCAGGGCAGATCCTGGTGGGAGTACCGGCAGCGTGGGGATTTGCCAGATATCGTTTTCCGGGAAAAAATCTGCTGTTTATGATCTATGTGGCATTGATGATGATGCCCTTTCAGGTAATGATGCTCAGTAATTATCTGGTTCTGGATCAGATGAAACTTCTGGATCATCTGTGGGGGATTATTCTTCCGGCGGCCTTTTCCACGTTTCCGGTTTTTATCATGTATCGTTTCTTTGAGAGTATTCCGGAGGCACTGATGGAATCTGCGCGGCTGGACGGGGCGGGTGAGCTGCTTATTTTTATCAGAATCGGAATCCCTCTGGGTTCTGCGGGTATCATTTCGGCACTGGTTCTGGGATTTCTGGAATACTGGAATCTGATCGAACAGCCAATGGCATTTCTGAAGACCAAAAGTCTGTGGCCGCTGTCTCTGTACCTTCCACAGATCGATATCTCCCAGACAGGAAAGGCATTTGCGGTATCTGTTCTGGTTCTGATCCCGGCAGTGATCGTTTTTCTGGCAGGGCAGGATTATCTGGAACAAGGGATCATATCCACGGCAATCAAGGAATAGAGCGACAGAAACGAGAGGATTTATCTATGAAGAAAATAAAACTGATAAAAATTCTGGCAGGATTTTTTGCCCTGATGCTTTTGTTTACTTTTCTGTCCAGGGCGGCAGATTCGGTGAATGTAGCACAGGTAGAGACAAAAACAGCTCAGAATCAGGTGATCACGCATGAGGTGACCGGCACAGGTAAAGTGATGGGAACCAGAGAACGGGCAGTTTTTACCCAGGAGGGACAGAAGGTGGAGCAGGTTTATGTGCAGGAAGGACAGAATGTGAAAAAAGGGGATGCGCTGCTGAAGTTTTCTGTAAAATATCTAAAAAAAACCATAAAGGAAAAACAGGATGCCATAGATGTTCTGCAGGGGAAGATCAATGATCTGATCAGTGCAGAGTCTGTGAATCAGCAGAAGAGAAATAATGAGTTTTCAGATGCACAGGAAAATTATAACAGTGCGGTTTCCAGCGGAAATTACAGTGTGCAGGCGGCACAGAATGAGGCAGCCATAGCCAGACAGAAGCTTCAGGATTATTACGCACAGCGGGATGCGGCGCAGAATGACGTACAGGATAAGATACCGGATGAGGAGAAGTTCAGTGATTCCAGCGAGTTTGATGATCCGGGAAATACAGACGATTTCGGGAATACAGATGATCCGGAGAACTCCGATGATTCCGGAAATACGGATCGCACAGATGGCGAAGGGAATAAAAATACATCAGGAAACGGCGACAATTCGAATGCGCAGGACAATTCTCAGGAGCAGGCATTGATTGATGATATCCGGGCGAAAGAGGAGGCGGTCAATGAAGCCATGCTCAGCCGCAGAAGAGAACTTCAGTCAGCAGAGCAGGCAATCCGGGATACGCAGATCGGTGATGCTTCGGATTCCACGCTGGAGAATACGCAGGCGGAACTTGAGACTGCGCAGAAAGATCTGGAAACGTTGCAGAAAGTGCTGGCACGAAAGGGAAAAGTGAAAGCACCCTGTGATGGTGTGATAAAGAGTCTGAGTGCAGTGACAGGAAGCCAGACAGGAGCGGAAGCTGCGGTTGTCCTTTATGAATCCAAAGGAACCTTTCGGTTTCAGGCAGAGGTCAGCAAAGATGATCTGAAATACATAAAGAGTGGCGGAGAGGTAATTTTAAAAGGTGCGGATGAAAAAGAGATTACAGGAGCGAAAGTGGAGTCTGTGAAAGAGGACAGCAGTAATGAAAATCAGTACATTCTTTCTGTACAGGTACCGGAGGGAACTCTTTCCATAGGAGATACTGCGGAATTTACAATTTCTCAGGATGCAGGTCCTTTTAATATCTGTGTTCCGCTGAGCGCATTGTATGAGGAAAATGGCAGATACTATGTTTATGTGACAGATACACAGAACACCGTCCTGGGTGAGGTACTGGTAGCGCGAAAAACGTATGTGAATGTGAAAGATAAAAATTCTTCCACTGCTGCGCTGGAGAACGGGGATTTATCAAGTGACCAGAAAATCGTGACTTCCAGTGACAGAGAGATCAGCAGCGGCAGCCGGATCAGGCTGCTGGAGAAATGAGTGTCAGAAGTCAGAGTGCCTTTTTAAGGAAAGCCGGTACTCTGACTGTGTGGCTGATTATTTTCTGTATTTATTTTCTGGGAGTCTATAATTATGTGCAGATCAGAAATGATACAGCAGTATCGGTGTTTCTGTCCGCAGCTTATCCTGACAGGAAAGGAGCAGAAAATATCCTGAAGCAGGAAAGAAAAAGTGAGAAGCCTTATGATGTATGTTTTTATGCAGATGCAGGGTTGAGGGAGATTTCTGCGAAAGAAGGAAACCGGCAGGCACAGGCGATGACTGTGTATCTTAAGGGAAATCCCGCAGGGTATGACTGGCAGGCAGCAGCTCTGACAGAAGGTGATCCGGATGGCTGCGTGATTGATGGTACAACTGCCTGGGAGCTCTTTGGCAATAAGGTTCCGGGTGGTCAGATTCTGTTTCAGGGACGTACTTATACTGTCAGGAAAGTTGCGGACTGGGGGCAGAAAATTCTGGTTTTCGGGGCGGCTTCTGCGGATGATACCGAGACGGAACTTTTTTATAATCGTTTGTTTATCAGAAGGAGAAATGGAGAAACCGAAGAAAGTACAGTGAACGGATTTCTGATGAAATACGGACTTCAGGGAACTGTGGTATCCTCGACTTTACCGAAAAATGCAGGACTGGCGGCATTACTGCTGCTTCCGGCGGTTCTTTCTGGCAGTCTGTGGACGGAAATAAGCAGAGAAAAAAAGAACTATACAGTGAAAGATGCAGAGTACTGGTTCTGCAACCTGCTGTACAGTGTAATGGCAGGGACGGTGGTCTGGCTTCTTTTTACACATCTGACCTGGCCGGAGGGATGGATTCCGTCAAGGTGGTCTGACTTTGGGTTCTGGAAAGAAAAGGTGGATCAGGCTGTGGCAGAATTTAAGCTGTATCTGATGCTTCCGAAGACGGTATCCCAGACGGAAGGTATGATTCTTGGCGGGAAAACGGTTTGTGCAGGAGGGGGTTCCTGTTTTCTGTATTTGTTGTGGAAAGTATTCATCTGATAGGTGAAAAGCAATATTCAGTTAAAATATAGAAACTATGTGGTTTTCAGCCACTTTCACGACTGTGCCGTGAATAATCTAGGTTAAATATTTTGTCCAAAAAGAAAGAAAATGCGGCGGTGACAGTTTATACACTGCAACGGACAAAATTATCTCAAACAGATGTAGATAACTTTAATGCACAGTATCCTAAACTGGATGTGAAGTACACAAGAGCATTTCATGATCGTTTTTTAATTCTTGATAAAACGAAAGCATATCATGTGGGTGCGTCTTTGAAGGATGCAGGTAAAAAATGTTTTGGAATTAATCTGATTGAAGATGCAGGTATTGTAAGAGATATTTTACAGAGATTGGAATTGGAAACAGAAGAATAGAAAAGTAAGTTATGCAGAAAGGCGTGAGTCATAAGAATATGGCTTGCGTCTTTTTCTGTCTGGAAAGGAAGTGGGGGAGCATGTAAATTATTATTTTAATGACCAGATGAGGGTATAAATTGCATTCCAAGTGCAGTGAATATAATGCGCATGAACATGAAATTTTAAATATTATGAAGACAAAATTTGGTTGATTAACCAGGTAAAAGTGATATACTGAATGCATAAGA
>OHAI01001456.1_pt1 | contig 18263 bp, 9 predicted proteins | sample 1577091 | NCBI WGS metagenome assembly OHAI01 (sample SAMEA3541548, study PRJEB24748) | human gut metagenome | biome: human gut; feature: human-associated habitat; material: faeces | place: China | collected 2012
ACTGATTGGAAATCCATAGTACGATTAAGCTGCAACAGCAGCGGCAGCAATCGGTTGCCGCTGCTTTGTGGTTAAGGGGGTATCAACATGGGTGTTTTCAGAATAAAAGCCGACAACTTTGAGTGGATCGGTGGCGCAGCTGATGACCCGCAGGATCTTTGCCTGCATGGTCATGTTACGGTACAGTTTGGCGATACCGTTCTTGAAGATACGGGTACTGTCAGCGCTACTGCTCTGTATCTGCTGAAAACGCTCACCAACGACAAGCTGATGGCAGAGTATGATACCAATGGATGGAATTTGGGTGGAGCAATACGTTTTTGGAAACGTTTGTCTGTCCATGTGTTTACACGCGAATTTACTTGTGTTTCTGCCGGTTTGCGTTATGAATGTACATTAATACATTAAGAAGATGAAAAGAGTATTTAGTATACTATATATTATATGTTGCTGCACTTTGGAGAGTGCAGACGCACAATCTGCTGGGATATCTGAAGTCCTGAAAGAATTGCAAATGGAAAATATTTCTGTAGTACAGAAGCAGGATACGATTACGGCAGCATTTGAGACTTCCGTATATAGGGGATCTTATAATGGTATAGGCATTGCAATACGTCGCCTGATCACTCTTCCGGAAGTAACTACATTACAATTGGTCATATTGGATAATGCTTTGCCGCAACTTTGTATCACTTTGCCTGCGAAGCTGATTGAGGATTATCAATCGGGAAAATGTGATTTGGATGGAGTTTACCGTAATATGCAGATGACTACTTCCACCAAAACTGCAATGGAGGCCTTAAAAGGAACAAAACGAGAGTCTACTACTTTTGGGAAAGTGGATGTAGTGCTTTATCCGGGTGTGATGTTAGTTAATAATGTTACTTACAAATTATATAAAGCAGCTTTTGAATTGCAACCGGCTGTAGAAATGCAACTTTGGAAAGGTGCTTCATTGAGGCTGCAGGTTTGCTTGCCTATCGTCAATAATGAGCCGGGCAAATGGGATTGCATCCGACCGGGGTATTTGACATTGCGCCAGGAATTTCGTCTGGATAATCATTGGAAGGGATACCTGACTGGTGGAAATTTCTCAGATGATCGTCAGGGACTTGCAGCCGGTATCGGTTATTTTTCTTCTGACGGTCGTTGGACAGTAGAAGGAGAAGGTGGTATAACCGGTTCGTCTCATTTATATGGCAACGACTGGGGAATGAGTAAATGGAAAAGAGTGAATGGGCAGCTCAGCGTAGGTTATTTCATTCCACAAGTAAATACTCAATTGAAAGTTAGCGGTGGACGTTTTATATATGGAGATTATGGGGTATGCGGAACTCTTTCACGTTACTTCGGTGAATATATTGTGGGACTTTATGGCATGTATACAGATGGAGAAACCAATGCCGGATTTCATTTTTCGATTCCATTGCCGGGTAAGAAGCGTAGTCGTCATGCGGTGCGTGTGATGCTTCCGGATTATTTCGCTTTTCAATATGACATGCGTAGTGGGAATGAATTTGCTCGCCGTGCTTTGGGGGTAAGCTATAGAACCGAACCGAAATCTGCTGAAAACAGCCGTTTCTGGCAGCCGGATTATATCCGTTACTATTTGATTCGTACCAATGAAAAGACAAAACTTAAATAAGAGTTGATATTAGTAATTTAAACAAAAATTGAACAATTATGAGAAATTTAAAATGGTTGTATGCATGCTCTTTGGCGATAGCCTTCGGTGTGTTGTCTTTTGCAGCAGTTTCCTGTCATGATGATGACGATGAACCAAAACAAGAGCCGGGTGAAGTTATCGAAACTCCCGCTCCGGTTGTTGAGTATTACATTATGGGTACTGTGACGGATGCCGGTAAAGGTGTGTCTGGTGTTGATGTAAAAATTGGTACTGAGACAATTAAGACTGACAAAGATGGTAAGTTCTCTGTAACAGAGAAGAATGTAGGTAAGTATTCTGTAGAAGTTGCTCCTAAAGGTTATCTTGCTCAAAGTACTTCTGTAGAAATTGCTGCTAATGCGGAAAATCGTAGTGTGGTGACTGTTGCTGTGGCTTTGACTAAGCAAAGTGAACCGGAAAATGTGAAGAAAGGTGAGGATGCTACAGTAAAAGATAATAGTGACTCTAATAAAGACATTCCGGACCCAACTACAACTCCGGCAGATGAAGTTGTTGAGGATCTTCCTATTACAACAGTAGAAGTAACTATTCCTGCTGATGCGCTTCCTGAAAGTGGAACGGGTATCAATGAAGACGGTTCAGCTGATATTAGTGTAACTACTTATGTTCCAGCTCCCGAAGAAGTAACAACGGATGTAAAACCTACAGAAGAGAATAAAGATGTAGAAAAGACTATTCCTTTGGCAGCTGCTCATTTTGAACCGACAGGTTTGGAATTTGTAAATCCGGTCACTATTTCTATACCTAATCCTATTCCTGATGTAACTTTTGCTGAATCGGATATGCAGCTTACTTATCTGAATACCGAAACAGGAAAATGGGAGGTACAAACAAGTAAGGTAAACTTGAAAGGTGGTAGCTATCAGGCAGATATCAAGCACTTCTCATCTTATGCTGTAGAAAATAAAGTAACTAGTAAGGTTAGTTCTGAAACAGTTGTAAAGAGTGAAGTTTTGGGACAGGCAAGCCGTGATAACAGCGAAAATCCTAAAGCTGTAACTGGCATTGCATTGACTTATAAAGAGAAATCCGGTTGGGAATGTAAAGATGCAGATATCACCAATGCTGTAAAGAGCAAATTGTCGGGTGCTAGTGATGCAACAATTAATGCTATGGTAGCTTTCTTCAAAACTCGTTTGTATTCGTTGATGGGTTCAGCATCAGGTGTGAAAACAACAGAACGTACTTATAATACTGTAAACGTGAATGGTTATACGACAATGAACTATACTTGTTATGCTAAGACTCGTACTACTACATTGTCTACTAAGGTGCTGTATAAAGGAAGTCCTGTTACAATTTCAGTAATTGCAACACGCTATACCGGAACTGATCATCAGTATAAGACAGTGACTACTAATCCTACTCATAGTGGTGGTAAGGGTGGAAGTAACTAATAAATAATTAAGATCATAAAAATAACCCTTTTTTAATAAACCCCTTTTTTATAAACCCTGTTGGGCAATAATCATATGGGATATGAGGAGGAAGAGGTCACTGTGAAGTGGTTTCTTCCTTTTCGTTTATGAGATATATGGATGTTTGTTGAATGTTCATTTTAGACAGAATTCTACTAATATAAGTTAATGTTTATAATTATGATTTGTATCCTGTAAATAAAGCCTATCTTTATCACCCAATACAACATAGGACAAATAAAATGTCATGAGCATAATTATTAAGAACCTTAATAAGATCTATCCAAACGGAAATCATGCCTTGAAAGATGTCAATCTGGAAATACCTGCAGGGATGTTTGGCTTATTAGGACCCAATGGCGCCGGCAAATCTACTTTAATGCGTATTCTTGTAGCCCTTATGGAACCAACTTCCGGGCAAGTAGAAATTTGCGGTTATGATTTGATGAAACAGCGGAAAGAAATACGCGGTATTCTGGGGTATCTTCCTCAGGACTTTCGTTTTTTTGCCAAATACAAAACGTATGAGTTTCTTGATTACGCGGCGCGTCTGTCCGGTATGACCCATAGCAGGCAGAGAAAACAGGCTGTGGATGAAATGCTCGAAAACGTAGGGTTGTTCGATGTTCGCGAACGATATGCCAATAAATTATCGGGAGGTATGAAGCGGCGGTTAGGAATTGCACAAGCGCTGATACATCATCCTAAGGTAATCATTGTTGATGAACCTACTACCGGACTTGACCCGGAAGAACGTATCCGTTTCCGTAACCTTCTTTCGGAGGTCAGCGAGAATGATGTGACTATTATTTTGTCTACTCACATTGTCGGTGATATTTCCAGTACTTGTAATAATATGGCGTTAATGAACCGGGGACAAGTTTCCTTCAACGGTTCTCCGCAAGATATGTTGAAATTAGCCGAGGGTAAAGTGTGGAGAATCAGGGCTGCGGGAGATCAGTTGCATGAGATCGATAAAAAATATCCGGTAATCTCAACGATTCCATCGGGGACAATCTGGGAAGTACAGGTGGTTGCCGATAAAGTAGAAGGATACGAAGCGGAACCATTTCCCCCTAATCAGGAACACGCCTATGTATATTACATGGAGAATCAATTAAACCTTTGGACAAACGACTAAACACGATATGCTGATATGACCTTTATATCTAATATACAATCGGTAGCAAAATATGAAAGTAAATTATTAATCAGAAGCTGGTTCTTCAGAGTATTCACGGTACTCGCTGTGACTATCATTACTTTTTTCAATTTTCAGTTGTTCGTATCGGAAGATAGCGGAGGCTTCTGGATTGCTACAGCCATTCCATCGAACATTCCTTATCTAATTTTACTGTTGCTAAATACAGGGCAGGCTGTTATTGCTATTTTTCTGGCATCCGACTTCCTGAAAAGAGATAAAAAGCTGGATACATCAGAAGTCTTTTATGTCCGTCCATTAAGTAATGCTGAATACGTCATCGGTAAGATTTGGGGAAATCTGCGCGTCTTTTTGTTGCTGAATCTCATTATTATGGCTATTACGGCTGCATTCAACCTGACATTGGGAGAAGTGGACTGGATGGCTTACTTGCTTTATTTTCTGTTGATCAGTGTCCCTACGCTGATTTTCATCATCGGCCTGGCTATCTTTCTGATGCTGGTATTGAAAAATCAGGCACTGACATTCGTTTTATTGTTAGGATATATCGGACTTACCGTTTTCTATATTGAAGATAAGCTTTATTATCTTTTCGATTATATGGCTTATAGTCTTCCTTTGGTGAAGTCCAGCATTGTCGGTTTTTCCAACTGGGAGGTGATTTTAAATCATCGTGGCATCTATTTTCTTGCCGGACTGGCGTTTGTCTTTTTCACGATTTCCCTGTTCAGGCGTCTGCCGAATTCATCACACAGTAATTATCCGTGGCTGGTTATTTCTTTTTGTACTCTCATGTTAGCTTTCGTATGCGGTTATTGGCATATACATTCGATTTTATATCAAAGTGATATACGCGCTACCTATACGAAGATCAACAACCAATATGTTTCTACTCCGAAGATGTTCATTCATGAATATGATCTTTCTGTAGAGCAGCATCCTGAAGATTTTCTGTCGGAAGTAACTGTGAAAGGAGTGGCATTGGACTCATCTGCCGTATTCACCTTCTGTTTGAATCCGGGATTAACCATTCATTCCGTTCATTCGGCCGGACAGCAACTCAAGTTTAAACGTGACAAGCAAATAGTATTGGTGGATTTCGGCACGAAGCATGCCAAAGGCGATACAATCTCTGCAACATTCAGGTATGACGGACAGATAGATAACTCATTCTGTTATTTGGATATCCCTCCCGAAGTGCTGCAAGCTTCCAATAAAAAGTTTCTGTTCAACATAGACAAGCAGTATAGTTTTCAGACGAAAAATTATCTGATGCTTACCCCTGAAACTTATTGGTATCCCCGTGCAGGAACAAGCTATAGTGATAAAAATCCTGACTGGCAGCAAACTTATTTCAGTAATTATCGCTTGAAGGTCAAGCCTCTACCGGGGTTAGTTCCTCTTTCTCAAGGGGAAGGAAAGTGTGATGAAGAAGGAGTGTATTCGTTTAAAGGAGATTATCCGTCTCAGACACTATCGTTGGTTATAGGTGACTATCAGCAAAAAAGTGCTTATGCGGACAGCATTCTTTATAGCGTTTGGCATTTAAGGGACCATGACTATTTTACTGCTTCGTTTGATTCTATTCACGATACCATTCCCTGGCTGATACGTAATGTGAAAGAGCAACTGGCACGGCAATATAAACTGGATTATCCTTTTAAGCGATTTTCTATTGTAGAAGTTCCTGTGCAATTTGCCAGCTATGAACGTGCCTGGTCGCAAGCGCAGGAGACAGTACAACCTGAAATGGTATTGTTCCCCGAAAAAGGAGCTATATTCTGGGAACTGGATGTGAAGAGGCAGGTGAAGAATCATATCCGGTGGTCGGGAAATAATGAAATCAGTCTGCAGGAAGCCCAGATGCGGACTTTTAGTAACTTTGCCTGGATGTTTTTGCAGACAGAAGGCGATTATAACTTTTCGTCGGGTAGTAGAGGACGGGGAAATCTTTCGTCTACGGCAAATCCTTATTTCCTTTTCCCGCAGATTTATAATTTCCGGTACAATATTTACTCTTCGGAATGGCCTGTTGCCAATCGGGCTATTGAGCTATATCTGCAAAAGAAGTCGGAAAATGAAGGATGGGAACGTCAGATAAATGGGCTTAGTAATAATGAAAAGGCCAACCTGCTGCTGGAAAAGCATACTTTCAAGGAGTTGCTGGCTGATGTGGAACAGCGTAATCTGCAAAATAATATCGTAGGACTGGAGGCAAGCCGTCTTTTTGCCCGGTCAGAAATAAACATGGGCGTAGATGCTTTCCGGGATTCACTATATGCGATGTTGAAGCGTAATACATTTCTGAACATAAAGTTCGAAAATATGCTGGATACTCTGGGAGAAATGAGCCGGACGGATCTTTATTCATATTTGAAAGAATGGGAACAGTTGACGCCTCTTCCTTTTTATTCGATCGGAGAGCCCGAACTGACCAAAGTTGTCAATAAAGGAGGAGAAGAATTCTTTGTCTTGAAAGTACTGGTGAGCAATAACTCGGATTATGACGGAATCATTCAGATGAACGTTCTTCAAAATGGCTGGTGGTATCAACCGATGGAAGATCCTAGAGCCAGAAAAAAGGTAGAGATAGCTGCCCATACAAGCAAAGAATTTGTTTCTGTCTGGGAAGAACAGATACGTGATGTGGAAATCAATACGATGGTTTCCGGCAATCTTCCTTATATGATACGGCAATCCATTGGTAATGTAAAACAAGAACGGAATAAAATAGTCAAGGACACTATCTATACCTTGCCGGAATCATCCTTAGAAATGCCGGGAGAGGTTATTGTGGATAATGAAGATTCCACTCTCTTTGTACTTTCTACCCCTGCTGTCGTAGGACTTCTGCCTAAATGGCTGGATAAAGTGGAGGATACTTCCTTTAAATATTCGGGCATATCCTGGTGGCGTGCGCCTTTACAATGGACAGCTACCACCAATGCTAAATACTATGGCAAATATATCCGTTCGGCCTATGTGATTAAGAGTGGAGACGGCAGTCAGACGGCTACATGGAAAATTCCTGTGCCGGAAGCCGGTCAATATGAGCTTTATTATCATGTATTCAAGGATGATGAACTGCGATGGAATGATCGCCTTCAGGGTGAATATCATTTCAGGGTGGCATACGACAGTGAGATGGAAGATGCCTATATCAATCTGAGAAAAGCCAATGAGGGTTGGGAACAACTCGGTACTTACTATTTTAGTGCCGATACGGTTCGTGTCGTGCTGACGGATGAATGTAAGCTGCGCTCTGTGACAGCCGACGCAGTGAAAATAGTGAAACGATAATTATTAAAACAGCAAACTATATGCAAAGTGACTTACTACTATTAAAAAGAATGCTGCTGACAATCGTAACTTTTACGGGAATTGCCCTGACATCACAAGGACAAATTCCTTTAACGATTGACAAGGCAATGGAGATTGCGCAGGAGAACAGTCCTTCTCTTCGCCGTTCCTACATGAATTTGGAGAGATATAAGCAGAATCTGCTGGCGCAGAAGGCTTCATTAAAGTCTCGATTTTCATTAAATCTGAACCCGGTGGACTATAACAAGAACAGGCGTTTCGATAATCGTCTGTCACAATGGTACACGAATGAAACATTCAATACCAGCGGGACCTTTCAGGTCGATCAGCCCATTCTATGGACAGACGGTACTATTTCTTTAATCAACCGTTTCGGCTGGCAGGACAACAGTTCCATTATAGAAGGCGATAAAACTAGTAACCGGGCATTCAGCAATGACCTCTATCTGCAATTGACTCAGCCTATTTTTACATACAACAAGCGTAAAATGGAACTGAAGCAAATAGAATATGATTATGAAAATGCCAATATCAGTTATGCTTTGCAGCAACTGAATACGGAGAAAAGTATAACCGATCAGTTCTATTCTGTCTATATGGCACAGAGTAATCTGGAAATCAGTCGTGAAGAACTGGTTAATGCCCAGCAAAGTTATGATATTATCAAGAATAAGGTAGAAGCGGATTTAGCAGCGAAGGACGAACTCTTTCAAGCGGAACTGAATCTGGCTACGGCACGTTCGTCTGTAGACGAAAGTCAGGTGAATCTGGAGAATGCGAAGGACAAACTCAAACAGACTCTCGGAATGAGGCTGGATGAAGATATTCTTGTATTTGCGGAAGTGGAGATTAAACCGATTCAGGTAAATCTGGACCAGGCCATATCGCATGGATTGGGTTCGCGTCTGGAACTTCGTCAGCGTGAAATAGAGAGCAAGGAACTTGAGTTCGATATGATTAAGACAAAAGCGCTGAACGAGTTTAAAGGAGATGTATCCATCTCTTTCGGATTGATAGGAGATAATAGCCACCTGAATAAAGTTTATAATAATCCGACACAGAATCCGAGGGTTTCCATCAGCTTTGCTGTCCCTATTTTCGACTGGGGTGAAAAGAAAGCAAGGATTAAAGCACAAAAGATGGCTCAACGGATTAATGAACTTGAGTTTCAAGAGGATAAAGTGGATATCGAGCTGAATATTCGTCAGGTATGGCGTAACCTCGAAAACCTCCGGACTCAGATTAAGATCGCCGAGCAAAATGTACAGAATGCACAGTTGACCTATGATCTGAATCAGACTCGTTATCGGGAAGGTGACATAACCGGTATGGAAATGAGCCAGTTCCAGACTCAGCTTTCGAATAAGAAGATTACTTATACGCAGGCGTTGATTAATTACAGAATAGAATTACTTAATCTTAAAATCCTTTCATTGTATGATTTCGACAAGAATATCCCTCTTGTTCCTATGAAAGACATTATTGATAAAAAATAAGCAGACCATGAAACAGTATCAAATTTTTATTGCATCTTCTTTGTTAACAACCCTATTGTTAACCGGCTGTGGCAACAAACCACAAAACGCACCCAATAATATTGCAACTCCGGTATCTGTCGTGGAGCTGAAGAAAGGTTCTATCAGTAAATTAATAAATACAACAGGAACAGTGCAGCCGACTTACGGTGCATCTCAGAATGCGGAAATGAGCGGATTTTATAAACTTCAGACTAATCCGAGAACCGGAAAACCTTTCAAAATGGGAGACAGGGTAAGTAAGGGGGAACTGATAATCCGTCTGGAAGACAAGGAGTATGAAAACGGAATCGCTATTGACGCTAAAAAACTAAGTCTTGAAATTGCCGAACAGGAACAGTCAAAGCAGAAAGCTCTCTATGAAAAAGGAGGGGTGACGATGAGTGAAATGCGGAATACGGAAGTAAAAGTAACGAATGCCCGTTACGATTATGAAAACGCAAAACTCAATCTGGAGAAGATGAAAGTGAAAGCTCCGTTTGATGGTGTGATTGTTGATTTGCCTCACTATACGGCCGATACAAGAGTGGAGCAGGGAAAGGCTATGGTGAGTCTGATGGCTTATGATAAAATGTATATGGATATCAATCTGCCGGAAAGCAGCATTCGTTATGTCAAGGAAGCGCAACCGGTATATATTACTCATTATACCATCCCTGGAGATACTTTAAAAGCGAGAGTCGGTGAGCTGTCTCCTGCAATCAGTACGGAGACACGTACTTTTAAAGGAAAGATTCTGATTGATAATGACCAGTTGAAGTTGCGTCCGGGTATGTTCGCCAAAGCAGATATTATCGTTGACAGAGCTGATAGTTCTATCATTATACCTAAAGACGTAATCTTGTCCAATCGTCGCCGGAAATACGTATATATCGTCGAAAAGAATACGGCAAAGATACGCAATCTGCAAACAGGTCTGGAGGATGAATATAATATCGAAATTCTATCCGGACTTAATGTAAATGACAATTTGGTAGTGAAGGGTTTTGAAACACTGAAAGAAGACGCCAAAGTCAAAATCCAAAAGTAAATCATGGATGCGATATATGAACGCATCTTTTGAAAATAGGAAATACTTATGAAGAATATAATCAAATTTGCAGTAGGCAATCCGGTTACGATTTGTATGGTAGTATTTGCCCTCTTATTGTTGGGAAAAGTATCATACGATCAGTTGAGTGTGGATTTATTGCCCGATCTGAATAATCCCCGCCTGTTTATTGAATTAAAGGCGGGTGAACGCCCTCCCGAGGAGATCGAAAAGCAATTCGTTAAAAATATGGAGTCTATGGCGATCCGGCAGAGTGATGTTACTCAGGTCTCTTCCGTGATTAAAGCCGGGACGGCACGAATTACTGTAGAATATACCTGGACAAAGGATATGGATGAGGCTTTTCTAGATTTGCAGAAAGCCATGAATCCGTTTGCCCAGAACAAGGATATTACTGAACTGAAGATTACGCAACACGATGCGAACTTGTCTCCGGTAGTTTTGGTGGGAATGTCTCATCAGAGTATTACAGATATGGCGGAATTAAGGAAAATCGCCGAAAGCTATATCCGCAATGAGTTGATTCGTCTGGAAGGCGTGGCTGAAGTGACGCTTTCGGGAGAAGAAGTCAGTACTCTTACCATTCAGACTGATCCTTATAAACTGGATGCTTTTCAACTGAAAATAGAAGATATCGCTTCGCGCATCGAATCGAATAATCAGAGTATATCCGGTGGACGGGTCAGTGAACTGGGATTACAATATCTGGTGAAAAGTTCGAGCTTGTTTGCTTCGGAAGATGATTTTGAGAATCTGATTGTCGGATACAAAGCGATACAACAAGAGGAAGCATCCGGAAACAATGCTTCGGGAACAGCGACTGCCAACAGTAATAAAGCTCCTGTTTTTTTGAAGGAAGTGGCTACTGTGCAGTTTTTGAACGCTCGTCCGGAGAACATTGTACGGATTAACGGGAAGCGTAGTATCGGACTGTCTATTTATAAGGAGATGCGCTTTAATACTGTAAAAGTGGTGGATGAGGTAACCCGCCAATTGGCAGTGATAGAGAATGCATTGCCCGGTTATCATTTTCAGGTGATTTCCAATCAGGGTACTTTTATAAAAAGTGCGATAGGAGAAGTGAAGAGCAGTGCTGTTCTGGGTGTTATTCTCGCTATTGTAGTCTTGTTTGTATTCCTTCGCCGGATGGGGACAACACTGATTGTCAGTCTTGCTATTCCCATCTCGATTGTGGCTACTTTCAATCTGATGTTCTTCAACGGACTGTCACTGAATATTATGACATTGGGAGGACTGGCGCTCGGGGCGGGTATGCTCGTCGATAATGCCATTGTCGTCATAGAAAGTATCTTCCGAAATCAGGAGAAAGGATTGAGTATCAAAGAGGCTGCTATTAACGGGACGGCAGAAGTTGCCAATGCGGTAATAGCTTCTACTCTGACGACTATTGTCGTCTTCCTGCCGATTGTTTATCTTCACGGAGCTTCGGGCGAACTGTTTAAAGATCAGGCATGGACGGTTACTTTCTCACTGGTTTCTTCTTTGTTTGTGGCTATCCTGGTGATTCCGATGTTATATATCCAGCTTTCCGGCAAGAAGGTTAAGCTGGAAGAAGTGAAGTCCATTCGTATTGCAGGATATAGCAGAGTGCTTCGCAAGCTGATTCAGCGACGTTGGCTGGTGATCGGTATGGCAGTGTTACTCCTTATCGTGACTGGATTGCTGACTCCGTTTATCGGAACTGAGTTTATGCCCCGTGCGGAAAGCAAGACGTTTACGGCTGTAATCAAAATGCCCGAAGGTACACAGATGGAACGCACTTCCGCTGCTGTAGGTAATCTGGAAGAATTGTTATATGCTATCGTTGGCGGTGATTCTTTATGTACGGTATACAGTCATATCGGAGAGGGGAGCGGTTCGGAAAATGCGATATTTGAAGGAGAAAATACAGCAATGATGAAAGTGATCCTTTCACCGGAATGTACACTTTCACCGGAAAAGGTGATTGCGTCTTTCGTGGAATCGGCCAAGAATCCTGACGGACTGGAACTGACGATTCAGCAGGATGAGAATTCTCTGAGTTCACTGTTAGGAAGCGAAGGGGCTCCTATTGTTGTGGAGGTCAAAGGAGAGGAGTTGGATGAGATTGCTCAGTTGACTGAAGAGGTGAAGGAACGGATGATTGGCGTAAATGGAATCTATGATGTTATTACCTCCGTGGAAGACGGTGCTCCGGAAGTTGTGATCTCGATTGATCGTACAATAGCCGGTATCAATAATTTGAGTGTGGCTATGGTAATCGAACAATTGAAGCAGCAACTAAGCGGTAAGGAAGTCGGTAAGATGGAATATCGCGGTGAGATGCGTGATATCGTCATAAAGGTGCCGGATATCCCGTTGAGTTCTCTTGGTGCTCTTGTCATCAAAAGTGGAACACAGGAATTTGTATTACAAGAGATTGTTACCATTACTCACGGACAAGCGCCCAAGGAGATTCTGCACCGCAATCAAAGCCGTATCGGTAAGGTGATGGCTAATATGGATGCGAGTAAATCACTGGATAAAGTAGCAGCCGAAGTGCGTGAAACGGTGAAAGGTATTGAATTGCCTGCTAACTACAGTATTACAGTGACAGGAGAGGAAGAAAAACGGCAAGAATCAATGAACAGTCTGTTGTTTGCTCTGATGCTTTCTGTTGTACTTGTCTATATGGTGATGGCTTCCCAGTTTGAATCCTTGCTGCATCCGTTTACGATCTTGCTGACTATTCCTCTGGCTGTAGTAGGTGCTATCTTACTTTTCTTCATTACCGGAACCACTATCAATATGATGGGAGTTATCGGTATTGTCATGCTGGGAGGTATTGCCGTCAATAACTCTATCATTCTGGTAGACCGTATCAATCAGCTTAGTCAGGCGGGAATGGAGTTGACTGATGCCATTGTAGAAGCAGGGCAACAGCGTATCCGTCCGATCATCATGACTACTTTGACTACGATTCTGGCCATGCTTCCGATGACATTCAGTTTTGGTGAAGGTGCATCTTTACGTTCACCGATGGCTATAGCTGTGATCGGAGGATTGATAACTTCTACTCTGATGAGTTTGATGGTTATTCCTTGTGTCTATTATGTCTTGGAGAATATCAAAAGACGTATAAATCGCCGAACTAAAAACAGCTGAAGATGAACTTTTTACTAAATAGGAGAATAACGATTTGTATGCTGTTTATTGCACTCAGCCTGCTGGGCTATGTGTCGTATAAACAACTTCCGGTGGAGTTGCTGCCCAACGCAGAACTTCCGGTTCTGTTTGTCCAGGTGTCGTCACAGCAGGATATGGACCCTTCGTATGTAGAGTCGGAAGTGATTATTCCACTCGAAGGAGCGGTCAGTGCGATAGGTGGAGTAGACAAACTGCAATCCTACATTGACAGGAGGCAGTCCAGCATACAGATTGACTTTAAAAAGAATATCAACTTCAAGATGACCAGTCTTAAACTGCAGGAGAAAGTGAATGAAATCGCAGCCTCCCTGCCGACCGGTTTTACCGTACAGGTACAGAAAGTGGATATCGCTCAGATGAATAATAACTTCATGGTGCTTCAAGTGCGTGGTACGGGAGGAACTGACCGTGTCCGGAGTCTGGTAGACGAGGATGTTCGTTCTGATCTGGAGAACATAGATGGAGTAGCTTCCGTCAATATCTACGGAGGACGGCAGAAAGCCATTGAAGTGCGTCTGAATCCGGAGGCTTGCAAAGCTCTGAACCTCACAGCTTCCAAAATAAGCGGTTTGCTTTCGCAGAATACCCAGGAAAAGACATTTGTAGGCTTCGCAGATGAACCCGACAGCAAGAATTTTGTCCATGTCAATGCGATGTATACCAAAGTCTCTGATTTGGAGAATATAGTTGTCGCTCCCGGTCCTATTCTGCTGAAAGACGTGGCAACCGTCTTTTTTGACTTGAAAGATGAAACCACTTATAGTCGTGTGAATGGAAAAGAAGCCGTCTCGGTTGCTTTGATCAATGATTCACAGGCTAATCTGATTGAACTTTCACACCGTGTATCCGATGTGATTGAAAAGCTGAATGAGAAGCTGGCTCCGCTCGAACTGGAAATTGTCATTCAGGAGAACAAGGCTGAAACCATGGAAAATAATATCAACCAGATTATTAATCTGGCATTGGTAGGGGGATTGTTGGCTGTGTTCGTTCTTTGGCTTTTCCTGAAGAATATGCGGTTGGTGTTTTTTATCGCACTTTCCATACCGATTTCTGTCTATACGGCTTTCAACTTCTTCTACGCTTTTGGTATCACTATCAATAGTCTTACCTTGGTAGGAATGGCGTTGGCCATCGGAATGCTGCTGGATAATAGTGTCGTGGTGCTTGAGAATATTTATCGTTTGTCGGGAAACGGCTATACGCCCGAACGTTCGGTAACGCAGGGAACAAAAGAAGTGTGGCGCTCCATTGTGGCGGCTACCCTGACTACCATTACTGTGTTCCTGCCGTTCGTTTTTTCTGATAATTTCCTGATAAAACTGATCGGGCACCATATCGGAGTATCCATTATATCAACTTTGACGATCTCGCTGTTTGTAGCTTTACTTTTTATACCGATGATTACTTACCTTCTTTTGAAGAGTAAGAGTGGGAACAGCGTCGTTTATGAAAAAGTCTCGATCGTTCAGCGTCCGATGCAGGTCTATCTGGTCTTATTGAAGACTTGTATGCGTAATCCGGGAGTGACAGTCTTTGGAGCTGTGATCTTGCTTTTTGCAACGTTGATTTTGTCATTGACCTTGAATGTGCAACAGATGAAAGAAGTTGCTTCAGACCGGTTCAACATCAGTGTCGTGATGCCTACCGGAAGTACGCTTGAAAATACGGATAAGATTGTAAAGGTACTGGAAGAACGTCTGGAGGATTTTTCGGAAAAGAAAGATCTGATTTGCCGTATTCGGGAAAAAGAGGCGACTCTGACACTCGTTTTGCAGGAAGATTACACAAAGATCGCCAAACGGAAAATAGCCGATATAAAAGCGGATGTGCAGACTAAAGTTGCCAATATCAATGGTGCGGAAATCTATGTTTCTGATGCTATGGGAGGCGGAGGAGATAACTCGGCTCTGAGCAGTCTGGGCGGATTTATGCGTTTGTTGGGCATCGGTGACAACAGTGAACGGGTGGTGATCAGGGGATCTGATTTCGAAATGATGCAGATGGTGGCAGAGGAAGTGCGTTATTTGTTGGACGAACAGGATTTTGTACAGCATACTCATGTTTCGTATACTCCCCGTCAGGCGGAAATAAATCTGAACTTTGACCCTATTCTGCTGACTGCCTATGATATTAACCGTGGCAATATTACCACCGGATTAACTGCGCTTAATAATGAATACTCTTCCGAAGCTACTTTCAAGGTGGGAGAGGATATTTATGATATTATTATCCGTGACGAAATACCGGAAAAGGAAACTGAAGAAGAGGCACAGGAAAAAGCTCAGAAAGAGAAAACTGTGGATGACTTGCGTGCTATCCGGATAGAAAATGCCAATGGCGGTATGCACAATCTAGAAGATATATCGTCTCTGAATTATGGACGTGGGCGTTCGCGCATCATCCGTGTCAATCAAGATAAACAGATTGAGGTATACTATGCTTTTCCGAGAGATGTTCAGTCTTCGAAAGATTTATTGGGAGGATATCGTTCCGATATCGACCAGTTGATTGCCAGTTATAATCTTCCGTCCGGAGTCGCTGTGCAGGTATTCCATGAGGAGGATGAATTCGGGGATTTCAAATTCCTTATTCTGGCAGCTTTTCTTTTGATATTTATGATCCTTGCTTCAGTCTTCGAATCTGTAGTGACGCCTTTTGTGTTGCTTTTTACCATTCCGTTGGCTGCTATCGGTTCTTTGCTGGCATTATTGCTTTCGAGCAACAGTCTGATGAATGCGAATACACTGACAGGGTTCCTTATTCTGTTGGGAGTAGTCGTCAATAACGGAATCATTCTGATAGATTACGCCAACATTTTGCGTAAACGGGGATACCGTCGGAACAGGGCGTTGATGACTGCCGGTATGTCACGTATTCGTCCCATTCTGATTACTTCCATCACCACAATTGCTGCCATGCTTCCGTTGGCTATGGGAGATACGGAGTATGCAGGGGCTATCGGTGCACCTTTTGCCATTACAGTGATAGGCGGACTTTTCTTTTCCGCCATGCTGACGCTGATTTTAATTCCGACAGTTTGTATGGGACTGGAAAATGTGCTTCAGTGGTACCGTTCGTTATCCCGTAAACTATGGACCATTCACCTGATTCTTTTTGTGTCCGGTGTAATCTGTATCTGGCTATACACTGACGGAATCCTTTGGCAGTCAATCTATCTGGTAGCACTGATTGCAGGCATACCGGGGATGACATACTTTGCGCAAACTAGTCTTCGGAGAGCTAAGGCGGAGGTTATCAATCCGGATGAAGAAATTCGTATTTCTGTCCGCAATCTGGTTAAGATCTACGATTGGCCTGGACACATCAGCCGTCAGTGGAACAGTGGTTTGCAATTACGCAAACGTCTGGGATTGAGCAATGAATACCATTCCCTGAAGGACTTTATCAATGTGCTATGGCAGTTTGGTATCTTACTGTTTGCCATTTATTTCACCTATTTCTTCATTCATAACAGGCTTTGGATATTCCTGTTCTCGTTCGCTATTTATGCAGCGATACTGTATTTGTGGAGAAAGGTACGTTCCTATTTATATTATCGATACGGAGATAATCGAGTAACAAAGATCGTAAACCGGGTGATATTCTGGAGTCTTCCTCCCCTTATTCTGTTTCAGTTATTCCGTAAACTGGATAATAACGGGCTGGTCATCATGATCGGATTGTTATGGCTTGTGGGTATTGCCATCTATGTCACTTCCCAGTATCTGTATGATCATGATGTAAATATTGAGCGTGTCACCGGACGATTTGCAGGGCTTCGCCGTTCCTATTTCCGCATGGTGAAGAGTGTTCCTATGATTGGAAAACGACGCAAACCTTTCAAAGCGTTGCGTGGAGTGTCATTCGAGATTCAGACAGGTATGTTCGGACTACTGGGACCCAATGGGGCAGGTAAATCGACCTTGATGCGTGTCATCTGTGGTATCTTTGAGCAGAGCTATGGTAGTATCTGGATCAATGGTCTGGATACACGTATCTACAGAGAAGAGCTACAGAGTCTGATAGGTTTCCTTCCACAGGAATTCGGAACTTATGAGAATATGACTTCGTGGGAGTTTCTGGATTATCAGGCTATACTGAAAGGAATAATAGATGAGGATTTGCGTAAGGAACGGTTAGAGTATGTTTTGAATGCGGTACATATGTATGAGCGGAAAGATGAAAATATCGGTTCTTTCTCGGGAGGTATGAAACAGCGGATCGGCATTGCATTGATTTTGCTCCATTTGCCACGTATTCTGGTAGTAGATGAGCCGACAGCAGGACTCGACCCTCGTGAGCGTATCCGTTTTCGTAATCTGTTGGTGGAATTGAGTAAAGATCGTGTGGTCATTTTTTCTACTCATATCATTGAAGATATATCCAGTTCCTGTAATCAGGTTGTGGTAATAAACAAGGGTGAACTGAAATATTTCGGTGATCCGGCGGACATGGTGGAAATGGCTAATGGAAAGGTATGGCAGTTTAATATAGATAAAACGGAGTTTGAAAAGGCATTGGATAAATCTTTGGTCATACATCATATCCAGCAAGGGGATACTATCCGTGTTCGTTATCTTTCTGTTGAGCAACCATACGAAGGAGCCGAAGAAGTTGAGGCCAATCTGGAAGATGCTTATCTCTGCCTATTGAAGAATATGAATTAAAAGAAAAGAATGATATGACATTTAATCAATTAATAAAGCTGCTGCCTAAGGTGGTAAAATATAATTTGAAGATTATTTTTGCCGGAAAGTTCTTTTGGTTTCTGTTAGCGGCATTTGGATTCTTTGCCTTTTTTATGTTTCAGAGTGCGTGGAACCGGGCAGAAATTAATGAAGGGCTTATCTATAATATACTCATGTTCCCATGTTTATTGCTGATATTCTACCCGGCTGTC
>OHAI01001462.1_pt1 | contig 18219 bp, 18 predicted proteins | sample 1577091 | NCBI WGS metagenome assembly OHAI01 (sample SAMEA3541548, study PRJEB24748) | human gut metagenome | biome: human gut; feature: human-associated habitat; material: faeces | place: China | collected 2012
GTGGAACTTACCGTTATAGCAATGGAGAAGAACAGATTGTTTTAGAGGATGGGAAATATGTAAAGATAAACTTTTCGTCTTCGGGGCAGCAGGAATGTGTCTGGATTTTGAATCTATTGTTTTACTACTTAGTTCAACAAAAAGAAATTCTATTTATTATTGAAGAGCCGGAGTCACATTTGTTTCCGGAATCACAGAAATATATTACGGAATTGATTGCATTAGTCAATAACTGTGGACATTCGATTGTACTGACAACACATAGCCCATATGTATTGGGAACGTTAAATAATTTATTATATGCAAAAACGATTTCGCCACAGGCGAGAAAAGAAGCAAACAAAATTATTCGGGAATCTTTATGGCTGGATTATAATGCATTTGATTCTTGGTTTGTAAAAAATGGAACAATTGAAAATTGTATGGATGCAGATATTCATATGATTCAAAATGAAAAAATTGATGAAATTTCAAAAGTGATTAATGAAGATTTTGAGCGATTACTGGAAATGAAGAAGAATAACAGAAAAACACACTCAAAATCAATTGAAAAATCAATCGTAAAAAGTTACGATTGATTTTTCGCGTATTTAAACATATAATATAACCATTAAGACTGGGAAAGAAAATGATTGCTATGCGTGAAACAAGAATATTGGAATTCAAGGAAACGATTACGAACACGTTTTTAAAAACAGTCAGTGCCTTTTCAAATTACGATGGCGGAACAATCTTTTTTGGAATTGATGATAATGGAGATATCAAAGGATTGCTGGATGTGAAGCAGGCCTGCCTTGACATTGAAAATAAAATCAATGACAGTATTTCACCTCAACCAAACTATATGCTTGAAATCCAGAACAATGATCAGATAATAAAACTGACGATAAAAAGTGGACTCCAGAAACCGTATTTATATAAATCGAAAGCATACAAACGAAATGATACTGCAACGATAGAGGTAGATACACTGGAATTTTCAAGGCTTATTTTAGAGGGAAAAAATATCAGATTTGAGGAATTAACGTGTAAAGATCAAGCATTGTCCTTTGAAGTTTTGCATTGCAAATTAAAAGAAATGATTCAGCTTGAAACTTTTAATCAGGATACATTAAAAACATTGAATTTATATGACAACATAAATGGTTATAATAATACAGCAGGTCTTTTGGCAGATAAAAATCATTTTCCGGGAATTGATATTGTTAAATTTGGAGAAAGTATCAGTATCATTCAGAGAAGAATAACATTTGAAAACATCTCCGTATTAGAAGTATACAAAAAGGCAATCTCTGTATTCCGGGAGTATTATCAGTACGAAGTGATACAAAGTGCTGATAGGAAGAAAGTGGAAAAAATACCGGAAGCTGCATTCAGAGAAGCGATTGCAAATGCGTTGATTCACAGGGCATGGGACGTGGCATCGCAGATCAGAGTTTCTATGTTTGATGACAGAATTGAAATCGTATCTCCAGGAGGACTTCCATCAGGAATAACAGAGGAGGAATATTTGTCTGGGAAACTTTCAATTTTGAGAAACAGAAATCTTGCAAACGTATTTTACAGATTGGGTTTTGTAGAAATATTCGGAACAGGAATTATAAGAATAAAACAACTTTATGAAAAAGCTTTGGTCAAACCAGGTTTTGAAGTATCTGAGAACGCAATAAAGATTGTGCTTCCTATATTTGAAGATAATGTTGATTTAACTGAAGACGAAAAAATTGTTTACCAAATTTTAAGTGAGACTATGTTAAAACCAATAAGCGAAATTGCACCATATGTACCGTTTGGCAAATCAAAGACAACACAGTTGCTGAAAAATATGATAAAAAGAGGTTTAGTAGTTGTTGAAGGGAAAGGAAGAGGTACTAAATATATAATTAAATAAAAAATCTATTTATTGCTCCTTTATTATGATATCGAGGATTGAAAGAATGGAATAATGAAAAAGGGTATCTGACTGATACTTGCTTGACAGCACAAGATAGATATAAAGCATACCTGGATTATTTTAGAATTGCATATTAAGAGAAAAAATAATGATAAGAATTATGCGAAAGCGAGGCGATGAGTATGTTAATGAATACGGCTGAGTATCTTTCCATTATCGAAAATATCAAGAGCGAAATTACTGCGGCACAATACCGTGCAGCTGTTCATGTAAATGCAGACATGCTGCTTCTTTATTATGATATTGGTTGCGTAATCAATGAACATAAATCATGGGGAAACAAGTTTATTGATAACCTTGCAGCAGATATTCGGATCGCTTTTCCAGAAAGCAAAGGTTATTCTGTTCGTAATTTGAAGTATATGGCAAAATTCGCTGAGACTTATTCAGACCGAGAATTTGTGCAACAGGTTGTTGCACAAATTCCGTGGGGTCACAAATTTTGAGCACCGTTTACCGTCTCAGCAAAGTGAACTTGCGGTGCAGACCATGAAAGACCCATATGTCTTTGATTTTATTCCTTTCCGGGAAGATATGCTTGAACGGGATATTGAGCAGGCACTGGTTCGGGATGTCACAAAGCTTCTTCTGGAGCTTGGAACGGGATTTGCATTTTTGGGTAATCAGTATCACCTGAATGTAGGCGGGGATGATTTTTACATTGATTTGTTATTCTATAACTTGAATCTTCGCTGTTATGTGGTTATTGAATTGAAAACCGGTGACTTCAAGCCGGAATATGCCGGTCAGCTAAATTTTTATCTGTCAGCGGTGGATGGCATTTTGAAAAAAGAGCAGGACAATCCGTCCATTGGCTTGCTTCTGTGCAAAAGCAAGAATAATGTGGTTGCAGAATATTCGCTCAAGGATATTTCAAAGCCGATTGGTGTGAGTGAATATAAAATAACCAGCAGTCTGCCGGATGATCTGGAAAAGCAACTGCCATCTGTTGAGGATATTCAGAAACGGATTAAGTAAATCTGATTTCAAAATTGAAAATAAGGATGCCGAGAGTTTAGTTTGGCGGATAATGAATTTTTACCAACGTATCTTGGGTATTTCTTTGTTTCGTTATAGAGACAGTAGACTTTGATTCATTATCAAGAGCTGATTTCTCAAAAATTGATTTTTTGTTTGCAATAAATGAATCAACGATATATTTTCAAAATGTGAGTAAATAAAAATTGGTTTCAAAGAAAAAGATCGGAAGGTTTGGTGAGGGCTTTCTGTATCAGAGTAATTGTGAGGAAAATATCCGCCGTTATATTGAACATCAGAGCAAGTCGTATTAATTTAAAGCGGACTGTAAATACCGGTCCGCGTTACTGTCTGAGGGGAGGGAGAGGGATGCTGCTGTCACACAGAACATCTGTAAAAATCCGGCCGGAATATTCCAATATCATAGGGCATATGTGTTATGCAGCTTCCAAACTCTGGAATATCTGCAACTATGAACGGCATCATTATAAAGAGCTGGGACTGGAAAAATATCCTGACTGGTATTATCAGAAAAAAACACATAAAGGAAATCTATGGTATAAACAGCTTCCGTCACAGACAGCACAGGAGACCTGCAAGCAGCTGGACAAAGCATGGAAATCTTTTTATGTCCTGAAAAAGACCGGAGGGATCAAAGATCCAAATCCGCCCCGTTTTAAACAGGGCAATATCCCGGTTACATACATGCAGATGGGGATCCGGCATGAGAAAGGTTCAGACCAGCTGCGGCTGTCTCTGCCAAAGGATCTGAAAAGCTACATGGAAGAAACATATGGGATCCATGATAAATTTCTATATCTTGAAAATAAGATTTTCAGGAACATGGACCATATAAAGCAGCTGAGGATCTATCCACCGGAAAACGGAAAATGCGACCTTATTGTTATCTATGAGATGGAAGAGCCGGAACAGCTTTCCCAGAATGGACATTATTTATCTATTGATCCTGGACTTCATAATCTGATGACCTGTTATGATTCCGGAAATGGCCGAGCTTTTATTCTGGGAAGAAAGTATCTTTCCCTGGAAAGATATTTTCATAAAGAAATCGCCAGAGTGCAGTCTGTATGGTATGCACAGCAATCGGAAAGAGGGATAAAATATCCAAAAACATCGGAACATATCCAGCGGCTTTACAGGAAAAAGCAGAATACAGTGAAGGATTACCTTCATAAAGTAACCAGATGGATCGCAGAATACTGCAGAAAAGAAGATATGTAGTTGTGGGAGACATTCGAAATATCCGTAAAGAAAAAGATATGGGACATAAGACCAACCAGAAGCTTCACAGCCTGCCATATAACAGGCTGTATATCATGCTGGAATATAAACTAAAACGGTATGGGATACAATTGATAAAGCAGGAAGAAAGCTATACCAGCCAGTGCAGCCCGTTATCACCGGAAGTATCAAAAAGATATGCAGAAGCATCAAACCGAAAAGCGCGGGGTATGTATATGACTGACGGAGAAAGATACAATGCAGATGCAGTAGGCGCATTTAATATCCTGCGAAAATATCTTTCCGTATCCGGAAAGCATAAGAAACTGTCCGTAGCCGGACTAAAAAATCCAGAAATAGTAAAAGTAGCTGCATAGCCGAAAGGCAAGCAGTATTGGTGTCATGGACGCACCCTGAAAAAAGACGGTATCCCGCCAGATTTCAGATGCTCTGGTAACTCAGTTACCGAGTAGTTCACGAAATAAAAATCGAGATTTGATCTAAAGTTCTTTCGTATGGATCAGATTTGGTTTGCTGAAAAAAATGTAACTCTTATCACAACCGATCTAAAAGGGACTGATGTGGCAGATATCTATGCAGATTTTAAATTCTCAGAGGACGGAAAAGAAATCATTTCCTGTCCGGCAGGTCATAGACCCAAAAGCAATGTATATGACATCAATACACAAAAATGCAAAGCATCTTTCCCGATATTGGAAAGCTACGGATACGAAATGAATGCACCAAGAAGTGGAAGCAGTCATTACACTTTCAGAAAGCAAGGGTGTATGCCAATTACAATACCAAAGTATGAACCAATCAAGAAAGTATATGTAGAAATGGTAAGGCAGATTGTAGAAAGTGAGGCGAAGAATGATGAAGACGCTGAATGATTATATGGCAATGTCCTATCGTATGGAAATTGTGGAAGACAAAGATGAAGGCGGATTTGTAGTTTCTTATCCAGATTTGCCTGGTTGCATTACTTGTGGTGAAACAGTGGAGAGTGCAGTAGCAAATGCACTGGATGCAAAAAAAAAACATGGCTTGAAGCAGCATTAGAAGAAGGGGTAGAAATTCATGAACCAGACAGTTTGGAAGACTATTCTGGACAGTTTAAATTGAGAATTCCGAGAAGCCTGCACAGATCACTGGCAGAACATTCTCAGAGAGAAGGAATCAGCATGAACCAGTATTGTGTGTACCTTCTTTCCAGAAATGATGCAGTGTTCTCAAAATAAATGATGAAAATTATTCTTCGTTGGTTACACATTACATTCATGATTTTATGGAGAAATGACTTATGTTGATGCCTGGTATTTTTGGAGAAAAGAACTGGAAATCGATCTGTCAGGATTCAAGAAAGAGGAAGTTAGGGCAGAGCTGAAAGATGGTTATCTGACAGTCAGTGCAGTCAAAGACCTGGATGAGGATGAAAAGGACAAAGAGACCGGTAAGTACATCCGCCGTGAACGTTATCATCAATACTGGCATTTTATGCTGAAATACTAACCGTTTGGCTAGTTCTATATAAAAATCATGTATGCTATAATAAAGTCAGAGAATGCAGATTTTACGATAAGCTGGCAAAGGGGCGAAAAAGTATGAAAAAACGAATGTTGAAGATAATGAGTATGGGAGTTACGGCGTGTCTGTTGCTTGGAACAACACCGACACCGATGTTGACAAAGGCAGCAGTAACCGAAACAGCAAACCATATAGCAAATAAAAGCAAAGAATCGGAAAAGACAGAGACAAAGAAGAGCAAAGAATCTGAAGCGGTAAATACAGAGAAAACTAAAGAAACAGAAATACCGGGAGCAAAAAAAGAGAAAGAATCCGAAACAGTAAAATCAGAGAAAAGTAAAGAGACGGAAATAAAGAAAGCAAAAGAATCTGAGACAACAGAGACGAAGAAAAATAAGGAATCCGAGACAACAGAAACAAAACAGACGAAAGAAACTGCAGCAGCAGAGACAGGAAAAATTAAAGAACCTGAAACAGCAAATACAGACAAAAACAAAGCATCCGAAACTTCAGACACACAGAAAAATAAGGAATCTGAAATTTCAGAAACGAAGAAAGAAACAGTAAGCAAAGGAACTGAAACACAAAAAGTAACAAAAGTACAAAAAGAAACTAAAATACAAAAAGAAACAGAAACACAGAAGAAAAACGAAGCAGCAAAGCAGAAAGCGAAAAACAAGGCAGCAGCTTCTGCAAATAAGAAACAGGGTATTGCACTGCAAAATGCGGCGGAGATAAGCGTTACGACGCAAAATGAGCTGAGGGCAGCTCTGAAAAATGATGCAGTTCAGACAATCAACATTGAAGGAAGTTTTACTTATACATATGAAGTGGAAACAGATAAGAAGATTGTCATTAAGAATGGGGCTGTTTTCAAATGGAGTGCTTATCAGGATACGTTCCATATAACGGACATGCTGATTGAGAACGGAGCGGTTTTCCAGATCAGCCCATTTGATTTTATGTCAAAAGCGGTGGTAGCCGGTACGATCACCAATCAGGGTGACATTCAGGTAACGTCTGCAAGGGGCGAATGTTTCTTTACAGCATCGGTAAAAGGAAGCGGAACGTTTTCTCAGACAACAGAACAAACTTATATCAGCTATGGAGCCGTACAGGATGCTATGATTACCGGCACAGGCTATCGGATCAATCTTCTGAAGGATTTGTCTGTAACACCGACAGTCAGTCTGCCGGATTCTATGCAGACAGGAGATACGATCACACCGATTTTCACCAATATCATAGATGGCGTAGACCTTTCCAAAGCATTTACTTATAAATGGAACAATGGAAGTTATGATATTTATAATGGTGCGTCCAGTCCGATGCTGACGAAATCCGGAACATTGAAACTGACGGTGTCCCCGAAAAAACCATATATTATGCGGACCAGTACCAACAGTTATCCGGGCAGTTTGGATGCCAGGGGAACTGTTCAGAAAAAGCAGTATGATGTCATTTATGTAGATCCTGCAAATGGAAATAACAACAATCTGGGTGATACAAAAGAAACTTCCATGAAAACCATAACCGGTGCAATGAACAATCTCACAGAAAACGGAACGATCGTACTGCTCGGTGATTACAGCAGTTATACGGTGATCGATAAAAATGTGACGATAAAAAGTGAGGATGCTAAACAGTATTCGTTTGCACCGACATTGGCTCTGAATGCCGATAATCTTCGTGTGACACTGGATTCTGTGAATCTTTCAAATCTGACGGCAGCGGGATACGGGACAAACGAAACACTGACCATAAAAAACAGCAGCGGAAGTATCAAGTCTACCGATCAGAATATTGCGAATGTTCAAGTGGAAGATTCCAACTTAAGCGGGAGACTGACAGCATCACAGAATCTGGAATTTAAAAATGTTACATTTTCTGGCAAATTTCAGACAGAAAAATTCATTGCTGACGGTAAAAATATCCTGATTCCGGAGAAAAACAGGATCAGCCGCATTGATGGAACAGCGACAATCACCAATCCGATTACGATACAGACCGAGCCGGTAAAAGGAAAGAAAGTACTGGAAATCAGCGAGAATAATAAAGATACGATTCTGTCAAAACTTAAACTGGCAGACACTCAGAATGATAAGTTCCAGATGAAAGTTTCAAAACAGTACAATGGCACATATATTACCATTACGCAGCGTGTGACATCCGGCGGAAAACTGCTGATTGCCAATGAGCCGTTTATCGGTGAGGCAGTAGAAGATTCTTATGCAACAATGCGAAATGAGGACTGTTCTGTAAAAACAGCAGTATGGAGCGGATACAGTCATGCGGCAGGATCAAAATGGGCAGCCGGTGATGTACCGGAACTGACGATCACGTTGAAGGTCTGGAGCAGCGACGGAACGGGCGTCGAGAGCAAACATTTTGATGAGACTTTCCGTGCACAGGATATCAAAGTGTATTCCTGGAAAGATCTGGACACCTATCCGGACACGGATTCGGATACAAACCTGAATAAGGATGCAGAGATTTTGGTAAAAGACGGACAGGGACTCAGTGCAGACGGTGAAACCTTTACGTTTACATTGCGTTATCCGGCCGTAGAGCGTATGGAACAGACGATCACGACAGACTGCAGTGCACGTAGTGCGTATTGCACAGAGAAGCTTGCTGCACGCCCGGTGCAGGCACAGGGTACGGTTTCCTATGAAAGCAGTGATCCGGATATTGCATCCGTAGATGCTGCAACGGGAGAAATTACCGCAAAGAAGCCTGGAAAGGTCAAAATCCTCATCCATGCCGCACAGACAGATCTTTATAAGGCCGCAAGTGCAGAATATGAGTTAACGGTGGACCATGCTGCGGTGACTGCACCGACTGCCATAACTGGTTTGAAATATAACGGAAAAGCACAGAAACTGGCAGCACCAGGAGAAACTCTGGAAGGCAAGATCATGTACAAGGTAAATGACGGTGAATGGAAAGAGGAAGTGCCGATTGCCGTCAATGCCGGAACATATACAGTATATTATAAAGCGGTAAGAGGAGAAGGACACGGAGAGACAGAAGAACAACATTTTGATGTAAATGTTTCTCAGAAAGAAATCGGAATAGAATGGACGAATACCGAAGTTATTTATGATGGAACGGAAAAATTACCGACAGCAGCCGCAAAAGGTCTGGCAGAAGGTGATACCTGTAATATTACAGTAACCGGAGGACAGACGGAGGCAGGCACTTATACAGCCCAGGCAGCTGCGATTGATAATGCAAATTATAAGCTTCCGGCAGAGACAACCGTTACTTTTGTCATTCGGAAAGCAGATTTTGAACTGACTGGCATGCCGCAGGCAAAAACAGATCTGGTGTATGACGGAAAAGAACAGGAACTGATCACGGCCGGTTCTGCAAAGAGTGGCACTTTGCTCTACAAACTGGGCGATGGCGAGTGGACAGAAAAAATCCCGTCCGCAGTACATGCAGGAACCTATGATGTATCTTATAAAATCGCAGGTGACAGCAATCATAATGATCTGATCGGTTTGGAAGTTCTGCATATCAAGATTGCGGCAAAATCAATCGCAGATGCAGATGTAAAACTGGCAGATGCATTGAAATATACCGGACAGCAGCAGAAACAGGAAATCTCAAAAGTGACGGCAGGAAATCTGGAAGTTCCAAAGGATGATTATGAAGTGAGCGGAAATCAGGCAGCAGAAGCCGGTGTCTATACGATGACGATCACAGCAAAAGAAGGAACAAATTTCACCGGAAGCAGAGAATGGACTTATGTAGTTGCACCGGTGAAAATGAGCCAGATCACAAAAGATAAAGACGGTAAAGTACAGATAGGGCATGGTACTTTTTCTGTGAAGATTGAACAGGACAAGGACACAGCACAAGCAGCACTTGTAACAAGCGAGGCAGAATTCATTGAGAAACTGGTGGATGCCGGTGATATTACAGCAGATGAGCTGACACGGACAGCAAACGGGGCATCGATGGAACTGCTGCTTCACATTCAGAATGAATCTTCGCTTGGTGAAGAATCCAGAACGCAGATACAGAAAAAAGCAGTAGAAAAAGGTTATACACCGGGAACCTGCTTTAAACTCAGTCTGAAAAAGTATATGACCGAAAACGGTACGACAGATCAGGGAACTGTGATTTCGCAGAACGGTAAAATAAAGCTTATCCTACAGATTCCGGAAAGTCTTCAGAATCAGAACAGTAAGAAAGACCGTACTTATTTTATTCTGTGCAGCAAGAATGGAAATGTGGAAGCATTAAACGGCACTTATGATGCAAAAGCAAAAACCATTACCTTTGAAGCAGAAGATTATGCCGATTATGCGTTGGTATATCAGGAGACAGATAAGCCTGATAATGGAGGCGGAAATGATCAGGAACCAGAAACGGACGATAACACAAAGAAAGATGATAATAAGCAGAATGGTAATAAAGACAATAACAAGAACAACAACAATAAAAACAATAACAAAAACAATAATAACAACAACCAGAACAATCCGCAAAATAACAATGGAAATGGCAGTCAGAAGTCAGGCATCACAACTACTGCTTCCGGAACTTCAGCGACAACTGCGGGCAGCACTGTAAAGGCCGCAAATACGGCGGACAGTGCGAATGTTTTCGGAAATATCCTGGCATTTCTCGGAGCATGGATGATTCTGCTTGGAGCCTGGATCAGAAGAAAAACAACAAAATAATCTCAGTGAAATTTAAAGGGAATCCCTGCCGCATGCAGGGCAATGGGATATACTTGCAAGGGTAAAATGTGTATAAAAAGGAGCCTGAAGCTATTTGCTTCAGGCTCCTTTTGAGCCAAAGTTTATGCGTTGCCGCTGACCGTTACATTTGCAACGCCTCCCCAGTCAGTTGATTTTTTGAGGATCTTTTGTTTCACGGGAACAGGCATATACTTGAATTTATTAAACATATATGATATATTGATTAAATCAACTGAATGTATATGTTAAGTAAAACGGATCAGATGAAAAAATCAAATGAAAGAAGGCTGCATATGGAAATGAAAGATGAATTTTTATTCAAAACACACATGCTCGATAAAAACGGAGAAAAGACCGGAGTAGATCAGATTGCGGATTATATGTTCCGGGCGGATATGATCTACAGAATGAAACTTGCATCGGACATGGGACTGCCGGTGCTTACCTTAATTGCACGGGAGCTGGAAGAGAAATTTGATGAAAATTCCAGTTTCCCGGTGACAGCAACGAAAAATGATCCAAATGCACTGTCTCGCCAGAATGTCGGAAGGATCGCCAAGTTTATCATGGATAAGCTGGGTTATGTCCCGGCGGCGGGGAGCGTCAGGCTTCCGGCGGTGTCAAAGTCGAGATATTTTTCGACAAGTGCGGTATATGAGAAAAAGAAAAAAGGAAGTTATGATTTTAAAATAACAGATTTTGTGATACACTTGCAGAAAACAAAATAACAGAAAAACGCCCAGAAAACTCCCCCTTTTTTCGAAATGTTATTTATAAATTATAATAGAAGATGGAAAGAGAATAAAACATATTTTCTTTCAGATCGGTGGCTTTCTGATGACGCAGCTCCGGGAAGTCACTGAAAAGAATAACACGAACAGGGTAGAAACGGAAAGGCGGGAAGTCATATGTCAGAAAAGATTTTTAAGGTGTCAGGGGAAGAATTCCGGAAATAGTACAAGGAAGCTTATGAAAGAGGAAGAGCATCACTTGCAGATAAAATGCCGGCGGAGTTCTTTGCGAGAACTGCCATTTCAGATGAGGTGGCAGTACTGCTTTTTCGGTATATGAGCTTTCTGGATGAGGCAGACAAAACAACCTGTCGTTACTTGCAGGAAGTAAAAAAACTGATCGAAAACGGAAAGTTCCAGCATTTGAAAGAGTGTGAAGGATTGAATCCACAGGTAATTGACATGATCGATACATTGTATGAAAAACGTCCAAGAGAATGCTGTGATGAACTGCTTTGTATTGCAATGACGATGTACCGCATTTTTAATATGCAGGAAAGACCATTGCAGAGGCCGGAATACAAAAGACGTACCGAAATGGCCTGGAGAGCAGTGAACAAAGCCAGAAAAGATAAGCTTATTGAGCTTTCTGAAAGGAAAAAAAGCTTAAAAGAGAGTCCGGCAGACAATATTCCACTGGCAGTGAAAGTGAAAGAACATTTTGACAGCAGTGGTATGCGTGGTCAGGAAGAGGCTAAAAAGATCGTGGCAATGAGCGTGCATAAATTTGTTATTAGTGAAGGAAAGGATCGAAATCCGATCCTTCTGGAAGGACCTACCGGTTCCGGAAAGACCTTTATGTTTCAGCTGCTTGAGGAAATGCCGGAATTGAAAGATCTGTGCTTTTTTAATTATTGTGCCTCTGATATGACACCGAATGGCTTCAGCGGGGATGACATTTCCAATGTTTTCTCAAAATATGAAAGAATGGCAAGACAAAAGATGAAGAAAGGTGAGAATGGCTTACAGATGCCGCTGGGAATTATTTTTCTTGACGAAATGGATAAGATCATCGGTATGTCAAACACAGACAGTAATGGTGAAGACTGCAATGCCATTGTGACAGCTCAGCTGCTGACTGCGATTGCCGGAACCCAGAACTATGGAAGTGTCGATACCAGTAAAATCCTGTTCATCATGGCAGGTGCTTTTGAGGAGCTTGAAAACAGCAGAAAGAAAAAGCGGGAAGAACACGGTATTGGTTTTGCAGTAAATGCATCCGCAAAGGAGAAAGAGAACAGCATGACCGGATATGATCTTCGGGAAGAACTGGAAGAGATCGGTGTTTCAAAGCAGTTTCTTGGAAGGGTGCCTTACATTGTACATATGGACCGGCTGTCAAGAGCTCAGCTGCGTCAGATTCTGGTGGATAAGGAACATGGAGTATTTGGTAAGAAACAGAAGTGGTTCAAAAGGAACGGAAAAACGTTGACTTACGATGAGGATCTTGTGGAGGAGATTCTGGATCGTATGGAAGAACACGATATGGGAGCCAGAGGAGCGGCTGCAATGCTGGAGACATTGATCGGAACAGCAGAATATGATATGTTCGCAAACGGTTATAAGAATTTGCATCTGTACAAAGGAATGTTCTTCAGAGAGGAACCTGTTTTCGATGAACAGAAAGGTAAGAGTCGTGATAAATAGTATAAAGAAAATTTTTCTGATCATTAAATGGTTTTTTGTATGGGTTTACAGAAAAACAGAACAGTTCTGCAAAAGAGTATGGAGAAGACAGGATTTACTGTTATGTCTTGCAACTTTGACCATGATCGGTTATGCTACATTCTGGAGATATGACAATGAGATTTTTGATGGGAAAGAAGTCTGGTGGATGATATCCGTGATCGCCGGTCTGGTTGTGGCACTGATCATCGGGATCGTCGGTTACCGTATTTTTTTCAGATGTGCACCGCCGCTGTATCTTGTGTTTTCTGTGGTGCATCTTTTCCAGAGAAAACCGATGATCGAAAAAGAATTCGAGGCAACACTGAGAAATCTGTTTCTGAATGACCACAGGGCAGAAAGCACGGTTGAACTTGTACTGATGCTTCTGACAGCATTTGTGCTGGCGGCATTTGAAAGAAGAAACCGGGCACTGTTTCGAAAAGAAAGAGAACAGAAAGAGAGGGAAAAAAGTTTAACCGGAAGAAGAGCAAGAAGGATGAAGAAAAAGAGTCCGACAAAGCCGGATGAAGGCTTTTTGGGAAAGCATTTTCCGTGTATCATTACCGGGGCTATGATCCTGGTGATGATGTTCTCTTATCTGTTTTCCGGATTTGTGGTAAGAGTTGTGTGTATAACAGTGGCTGTTTTTACGTTGACTGTTTATACAGCTCCGCTGGTCCGGAAAGTCCGGGCGGTGCTCTTTGCCACGGCAGGATTTGTGTGCAGCTTCCATCATGAACTGTCAATCCTGAAATACAACAAAGCGAACGGGAGCTATTTCCTGAAGTGGATGGCGGAGCGTGGATCACTGCCGAATATCCTGATCTGGGAAAAATTCGGACTGATCGGATACTGTCTGGTTGTGGCAGCAGTCCTGAGTATTATCTGGTTTATCTGGAGAGCATGGAGATATGCAAATAAAAAAGGTAATGTCTGTGATGAAGTGATTTCCATTACCGCTTTTGTACATTTTGCTCTCGCAGGAACCTATTTTGTGGCAGAAATGGCATTTCCGGATGGAAATTATTTCTGGGGAAATAACCTTCCGTTTTTTACAGGAACTCTGGAAAATAATCTTTTGTATCTGGCAGAGCTGGGGATCGTGTATCGGATCCTGAGAAAAAGTATTGGAAAATAGCGGGCAGATGCCGGATGTCTGAAAAGGAGGCAGTGTATGAATCCAATTTGTTTGTCGATTAAGCAGGAAGAAACCGGAAAAAGAATCAAACAGCTGTTGCAGGATCACGGATACAAGGTAAAAGATATCCAGGGGGCGATGGGATTTGAAACGCCGCAGGTGGTATACAAATGGCTGTCAGGCAAGTCGCTTCCAAGCCTGGACAACTTCGTGATCCTGAGCAGATTGCTGAATACAAGCATTGAAGATATCCTCGTCATTGACGGGGATTCTTTTTTGTCTTTCTTGCTGCGTTTCGTTGAAAAAAATGGCTTTTTTGCTTTAAAGGGAGTATAATCGAAATGCATTAAATGATCTGGAAGCCGGCAAGGTGGATCTGCTGGGACCGCTCCTAAAGAATGAATATACAGAAGAGATTTATAATTTTCCGGAACAGGATTACGGCACGGTTTATACAACGCTCTCTGTGCACTGGAAACCGGAAATCTGCGTGAGGATAACGCTGCTTCTGTTGTGCCGCTGAAAGTAGGACTGTGGGAACAGGCAAAAACAAGAAATCAGGAAGTGATCTCAAATGTTTCTCTTGATCCGATTTCCGGAACCAGGATTATAGAGAGATTTGCACCAAGGCCGTATTATTTTGCATCTCTCGGGAAGTGCACAGAATATCTGTATTGCGATCGCAAGAGAAAGCAATCTGCAGTTTATAAGGCTTGTGAATGACTATATTTACAGCCTGTCGGATCTGCAGAAAACAACATTTCTGGAAGAAGGAAATATGCACTTGTATAAAACATCGCTGCGAGGCTATGTACGGATGCATCCGATCCAGACGATGCTGCTGTTTTCCGGACTGACTGCATTTATTGTGGTTGCATGTTCCATGATGTTTCACGCGAAACGAATGCATAAAAAGAATATGGAACTGGAAATGGCGAATCAGGCGAAAAGCGAATTTCTGACCAGAATGTCCCACGATATCCGCACGCCGATGAATGGTATCATCGGTATGCTGGATATTTCGGATAAATGTCTGGACAATCCGGAGGCGGTAAGAAAATATCATAAAAAGATCCGCGTGGCGTCGGAGTATCTGCTGTCGCTGATCAATGATGTTCTGGATATGAGCAAACTGGATTCGGGGGAAATGTATTTTGCGGAAGAATCCGTGTATCTGCGGGAAATGCTGGAAAACTGTAGGGATATCATGGAGACAAGAGCGGCAGAACATGGGATCGAACTGGAAACGCCGGGGCTTGAAAACTTTAACCCGCCGAGGGTTCTGACAAGTGAACTGCATATCCGCCAGATCGCCATGAATATCATCAGCAATGCGATCAAATACAATAAGCCAAACGGAAAGATCATAGCAACGGCGGAAGTCGTAAATCAGACAGAAGATTACGTTACCTGCAGATTTATGGTAAAAGATACCGGAATCGGCATGAGTGATGATTTTCAGAAAAATATGTTTGATCCATTCTCGCAGGAATACGGAAAAGACCGCAGTGAGTTTAGGGGAACCGAACTTGAACTTTCTATCGTGAAGCGGATCGTAGATCAGATGGGCGGCGAAATCCGGGTCGAGAGCAAAAAAGGAGTCGGAACTACCTTTACCTGGACGTTGACATTTAAAACAGATAAAGAATACCGGGAAGAAAAAGTGGCGGCAAACCAGCAGGACTTCAGTCTGGCTGGGAAAAAGATCCTGGCAGCAGAAGATAATACCTTAAATGCAGAAATTCTGATATTCCTGCTGGATGATATGGGAGCGGACACGGTGCTTGTGGAAAACGGAAAACAGGTTGTAGAGGCATTTAAAGAATCCGACTGGGATGAATATGACTGCATTCTTATGGACGTTATGATGCCGATCATGGACGGTTACACGGCAACTCGCAGAATCCGCGGTCTGTCAAGGCCGGATGCACAGAGCATACCGATCATCGCCCTGACAGCAAATGCATTTGCAGAAGACAGAAAGAAAGCAATGGAAGCCGGTATGAATGACCACGTCGCAAAACCGGTCGATATGAAGGTACTGACAGCAGTGCTGCAAAAGTATCTGGAGAAATAAAAACAATATCATAGAAGAGAGAGCAAAAGAACATGAAAATGCATCTCTGTACAGAGACAAGCTGGAGAAATAAAAAAGCAATATAGAAACAGAAAGGGCATAATATCTGAGATATGGGACATTTTTATTTTGTACGACATGGACAGACCATCTGGAATGTGGAAAATAAAATCTGCGGTGCGACCGACAGTGCACTGACAGAATTCGGACATCAGCAGGCGATCGAAACCGGAAGAAAGATTCTGGCAGAAGGCATTAAGGCAGATGAGATTTTATATTCTCCGCTGATCAGAGCGGCGGATACTGCCAGACATATTTCGGAGATCACCAGAATACCGGCAAGAGTCGAGCCGCGTCTGACAGAACAGCGTTTTGGAAAGTGGGAAGCTACCGCAAGAAACGGCGAAGCATTTAAGAAAGCAAAAGAATGTTTCGCGTGCAGCCACGAAGGAGGAGAATCTACTCTGCATCTGGCACAGCGGATCTATAATCTGCTGGATGAGATCAAACAGGAATCGGACGAAAAAACCTATATTCTTGTGGCACACAATGGAATTGCGAGAGTGGTGCAGTCCTATTTCTACGATATGACAAACGAAGAATACGCTGCTTTCGGAGTGAAAAACTGTGCGGTAGTACGGTATGATTTTTAAAATAGTTTTGGAAAAGCTCTGCAAAAAGCAAACGTGGGAGTTCAGGAATCGGTTATGAGAGATATAGTGTATGCAGGTGTTGTGGGGTGTGTTATGGATGGAAATATTGCATAAATATACAGCAAAATTGAGTTGGAGGGGAAAGGGACATGAAGAAATATCAGTTTTACGGCTGGGAACAGGCAGATGTTCCGGCAACTTCAAAAACATATGAAAAAATAAAAAATCCAAAAGAATTATATGATATATTATCAGAAATTTGGTGTGCGGATACCTGTGCACCGAGAATGAGGGAAAGATGGAGCAAAGAGAATCAAACATTAGGACAATGTTCTATTACGGCATTTCTGGCACAGGATATCTTTGGCGGAAAAGTGTATGGGATTCTCAGACCGGGCGGAAATTATCATTGTTATAATGTGGTGGGGGATTGTTGCTTTGATCTGACAAGCGAACAGTTTGGCGATGAAATTCTTGATTACAGAGAGAATCCGGAGCAGTTCCGCGAGGTACATTTCCAGAAAGAAGAGAAAAGGCAGAGATACGAGTATCTGAAAAAAGAACTGGAAACATATATCGGCAGGGCATCGGAGCAGACGAAACAGCTTTACAAAGTATTATTAAGCAAAGGTTACCCCAAAGAACTTTGTGCGGAGATAGCCTACAAAAATATGAACACAGACTATACGGCGACCAGGATGTTAGGTTATCTGTACCGCGTGACAAATCCAAGGATTGAAGATTTAGTAGATGAAATGCTGGCAATTCTGAGTGACAGGGAAGCAATCATACAAAAGAAGGAACTGGAGCACGCACAGGCAGTGATCAATGATATGTATAAAAATGGACTGTAAAAACATGGTTCACGTGAAAAAATCCGGTTGAGAAAAGAGTTTAACGAAAGAACTTAGCCGGATTTTTTTGTATATAACAGTAAAAGAATATTATAAGCGGTTATTACGAAAAAGGATGGATAAAAAATGGTCAGAACAATCGTAAAAGATATTTTCTTTCTGGGACAGAAATCCGAGCCGGCAACAAAGCCGGATATTTCTGTAGGGAAAGATCTTCAGGATACACTGGAAGTCAACCGTGCCGGCTGCGTGGGAATGGCAGCAAATATGATCGGAATCAAAAAGAGAGTGATCATTGTAAATATAGGGCTGGTTGATGTTGTGATGTTTAATCCGGTAATGCTGCGAAAAGATACTCCATATGAAACAGAAGAAGGATGTCTTTCGCTTACAGGTGTGAGAAAAACAACACGATACGAAAACATAGAAGTAGAGTACTATGATATGGACTGGAAAAAGCAGAAGATGAAACTCAGCGGATGGCCGGCACAGATCTGTCAGCATGAGATGGATCATCTCGAAGGGATTTTGATTTAAAAAATTGCGGCGGAGGTTTTCTTAATGTGTAAATGAACGAATTCCCCGAAGGGCACGTAAAAGTGCCTTCTTGGGAATTGTTCAT
>OHAI01001465.1_pt1 | contig 18192 bp, 14 predicted proteins | sample 1577091 | NCBI WGS metagenome assembly OHAI01 (sample SAMEA3541548, study PRJEB24748) | human gut metagenome | biome: human gut; feature: human-associated habitat; material: faeces | place: China | collected 2012
GCCCGTAAACGACAGCTTGAAGTCGCCAGTGCCGTTCCAAAGTCCGTCCAACGTGGTGTTGCAGTACCATGTTACAATTCACAGGAATATATGAGAAAATGTGTGGATTCCCTTTTAAAAGGTGGAGAAGATGTAGAGATTCTGATCGTGGATGACGGATCCAAAGATGATACGCTAAAGATCGCAAGAGACTATGAAGAGAAATATCCCACGATTGTAAAGGCAATCCATCAGGAAAACAAGGGGCATGGCGGAGCGGTCAATACGGGACTTGCGCATGCTACAGGACTTTACTTTAAAGTGGTGGACAGCGATGACTGGCTGAATGAAGAAGCACTTAAAAAAGTACTTGAAGTCTTAAAACTATGCGTCAGAGGACCAAAGACACTGGATCTTTTGATCTGTAATTATGTCTATGAAAAAGTGCAGCGTCGATGTACAGGTCCACATTCACCGAATCCATCACGCAGGACGCCGACAGGATGCACACCTCCCCGCCGAACAGGCGGTAGAGGGTCACGTCCCGGCCGTCCTCCGACAGCAGATAGGCCCGCAGCTGGCCGGTGCGCAGCAGCAGGATGCCCACACAGCTTTCCAGTGGGCTGTGCACCCGGGCTCCTTTGCGGTAGTGCACCGGGCGGGTGTAGCGGCAGAGCATCTCCTGTTCGTCGGCGGTCAGCTGCGCCCAGAAGGGGAACGCGCAGACCAGACAATTGCGGTCCTCCGGGGTCTTTTGCATGGCACTCATCCTTTCCGCAGGGCCTTGGCGGCCTCCGTGCCGGCCTGTGCCCCCTCGTATACAGCCTTTGCCACCTGCAGCAGGCCGCCGGTGCAGTCCCCGGCAGCGTACAGGCCGGGCACGGTGGTCTGCATCTTCTCATCCACCACGATGCGGCTGCCCTCCACGGCGGCCCCGATCTTGCGGGCCAGCGCAGTGCTGCCCGCCACGCCCAGCGCCACGAACACACCGGACAGGGCAACCTCCTGCCCGTCGGACAGCTGCACCCCGGTGACCACCTGTTCGCCCAGAACAGCCTCCACCTTCTGCGGGTATACGGTCACCTCCGGCGGGAATTCTGCGGTCAGCGGCATGCCGTTGGTCAGCAGGCTGACGCTTTTCACCACCGGCAGCAGGGCCTGCACCTCGTGCAGGGCATAGGCTCCGCTGCCCAGCACGGCCACATCCTTGCCGCGGTAGAAAAAGGCGTCGCAGACGGCACACCAGCTCACGCCGTGGCCCTCCAGCCCGGCAAGGCCCGGAATGCGCGGCACTGCACGGGAGGCCCCCGTGGCCAGGATCACCGCGTCCGCCGGGTAATCTTCCCCTATGGTTTCTACCGTGAGTTTATCCGTATAGGTCAGCCCCACGGCTTCGGCGGTCACAAACCGCACCCCCAGGCGTTTGGCGTTCTCAATGCTGCGGCGCTCCAGCTCCGCACCGGAAACCGGCTGAGCAAGGCCGTAGTAGTTTTCGATCTTCTCGGCCCGGTCCAGCGCACTGGGGCCTTTGGCCAGCACGGTGGTGTCCACCCCCGCGCGGACCGCGTACAGTGCAGCAGACACGCCCGCCGGGCCGGAACCTACGATCACAATGTTGGACATGGTTGGTCCTCCTTTTTAAGTTGACGGTTTGAAATGGCCTCCGCTTCGCTCTGGCCATATTCAGCGGAAATAATATTTTTTATTCGCAATTCCGGCAGGGCTGCGGCCCTGCCGGAAGTGCTTTTTCACGGAAGGGGTCGTTCCGGGGAGCAATACTTTTTATTTACAGTACCTGTTACGGGCAAGATCGTTCCGGGAAGCAGCATTTCGGCACCTGCCACGGCTGGGGCTGCCGAACTCCTTTCGTCAACTGCAGCGCGAAGGCTCCCTCTCCGAGGGAGCTGCCACGGCGCAAGCCGTGACTGAGGGAGTTCCTCACATTTTTTCAGATTTCTGAAATTTATGCTTGACAAGTGCGGGGTTTTTCGATATAATAAAGCACGTTCCGGCGGTAAGCGCCGCGCGAAACTTGAGCGATCATGGCCCGGTAGCTCAGTTGGTTAGAGCACCAGCCTGTCACGCTGGGGGTCGTCGGTTCGAGCCCGATCCGGGTCGCCATTTGCTGCTATAGCTCAGTTGGTAGAGCGCATCCTTGGTAAGGATGAGGTCTCCAGTTCGAATCTGGATAGCAGCTCCACAGCAAACACCTCGAAGCCTTAGGACTTCGGGGTGTTTTTTTATTGTATGACTGCAAAAGCAGGCTGACGGAGTGCGGATTGCTTTGAGTACAAAAACAAAACGCACAGGCTCCGAAGAACCTGTGCGTTTATGGCAGGGGTAGTAAGTTTCGAACTCACGGCACGCGGTTTTGGAGACCGCTGCTCTACCAGCTGAGCTATACCCCTATAGGCATTCGCTGAATGCTTTGTTATTATAGCCGATGCAAAGGCGAATGTCAAGCATTTCTTTCAAGATTCAGGCATTTTTCGTGCCGCAGCTGCAACAGCCTTCTTTTTTATCGGATGCAGGCAGCTGGCTGGAAAGCTGTTCCAGCGTTACGCTGTCGATATACTGGTTGATCACCTCATCAAGGCCGGTCCAGAAGGGCAGGGTGAAGCACTGCTCCCACATGGGGCACTCGTTGGTCTCGCTGCCAAGGCAGGGAATGGGTGCCACGCTGCCCTCAATGGCGCGCAGGATCTCGCCGGCGGTGTAGTCGGCAGGGGCTTTGGTCAGGCGGTAGCCGCCCTGACTGCCGCGCTCGCTTTTTACAAGGCCCACACGGGCCAGCGGGGTCACGATCTGCTCCAAATATTTCAGGCTCAGGTTCTGCCGCTCACTGATCTCCTTCAGGCTCACGGTGGTGCCCGGCGCATAACGTGCCAGCTCGGCCATCAGGCGCAGGGCATAACGGCTTTTGGTCGAAAATTTCATGGCAATCCTCTCCTTATTGCTTCCTATAGTATAGCACGTTGCTCGGATTTTGCAAAGGTATCCTCTTGTGCAAACAAAAAAGGTCTGTTATCATAGGATGGATAAGAGGATATTATAAGGAGTGAGAGTATGAGTGAGAAGATCACGGCTGCCGATGCCATCCGTCTGCTGGATGCACACGAGGCGGCTGCTGTAGATGTCCGGGAACCGGACGAGTATGCCGTGGGCCACATCCCCGGCGCAAAGCTGCTGCCGCTGGGTCAGGTGCTGAGCCGTGCGGCTGAGGTGCTGCCGGATAAGAACGCTGTATGGCTGGTCTACTGCCGCACCGGCCGCCGCAGTGCCGATGCCGTGCGCAAGCTGGAAAGCCTTGGCTACACCCGCCTGTACGATCTGGGCGGCATTCTGAGCTGGCCCTATGAGATCGAGGGCGACTTTGAAGGGCATTTTTAAAAAGAAAGAAGGATAACTCCATGTCGTTCCACGCAAAAGATTTTGCCGGCAGTCACTGCGGCTGCCGCTACCAGCAGGACTACCGCCCCACCTTGGGCCGCGACGGCAAAAAGGAATCCGGCACGCTGGAGGTCATCAAGTTCTATTACGATGGTGCCATCCGCTTTGAGCAGCACTGCTACGGCGAAGCCGCAACCTTCGTGTTCGGCGTATGGGCATCCGGCATGGACGAGGACGGCACCCTGCACTGGGTGCTGCCCGACCGCCGCAAGAGCTACTACGATGAGGCGTATCTGCCCAAAAAGCTGGACCGCGTGGACGAGACGGGCAATCTTTACTTTGACGGCAGCAATTTTCCGTGGAAGCTGGCGGACGATTTTGCCGAGGATAAGCGCTGGGGCTACCCCAAGTGGAAGGTGGTACTGGGAAAACTGACCGGAAAGGGCAAAAAAGGTGACTGAATCACGAAAATCCAGTATTCATATTGACATACTAGGGAATGATATGGTATAACTTATCCGTTGAAAGGATTCCGCATCTGCACAGGGCATTCAAGGCTCCCGCAGACGCGTTCAATAAGAAAGGATCATTCCTATGGAAAACATGGAAAAAGTGGTTTATCTGGATAATGCTGCCACCACTCCCTGTGCTCCCGAGGCACTGGAAATGATGGTCAAAGCCCTGAGCGGTGCCTGCGGCAACCCCAGCAGCCATTACAGTGTGGGCTATGAGGCTAAGGAATTCGTGGACACCGGTCGTGCGCAGGTGGCAAAGGCCATCAATGCAAGTCCGGCTGAGCTCTTCTTTACCAGCTGCGGCTCCGAGGCTGACAACTGGGCCGTAAAGGGCACCGCCTTCACCAAGGCGCGCCAGAACAAAAAGCACCTCATCACCAGCGCTTTTGAGCACCATGCTATCATGCACAGCATGGCTGCACTGGAGCGCATGGGCTTTGAAGTGACCTATATCAAGCCCACCGCCGAGGGCTACATCCGCCCCGAGGACGTGGAAGCTGCCATCCGTCCCGATACCGCGCTGGTCAGCATCATGATGGCCAACAACGAGATCGGCACCATCCAGCCCATCAAAGAGATCGCCGAGGTCGCTCACAAGCACGGTGTGTGGATGCACACCGACGCGGTGCAGGCTGTGGGTGCCATCCCCGTGGATGTGAAGGAACTGGGCGTGGATATGCTGTCCATGAGCGCCCACAAGTTCAACGGCCCCAAGGGCATGGGTGCCCTGTATTGCCGCAAGGGCGTATGGCCCCAGAACCTGATCGATGGCGGCAGTCAGGAGGCCCGCCACCGTGCAGGCACCGAGAACGTGGCCGGCATTGCTGCCATGGGCAAGGCACTGGAAATCGCCACGGCGCATCTGGATGAGCGCATGGCCCACGAGAGCGAGCTGCGCGATTATGTCATCGACCGTGTCCTCAAGAACATCCCGGAAGCCCGCCTGAACGGCGGCCGCAGCCCCCGTCTGCCCAACAATGTGAACATCAGCTTCCCGGGTCTGGAAGGCGAGACCATCCTGCTGGATCTGGATATGCACGGCATCTGCGCCTCCACCGGCTCTGCCTGCAACTCCGACAGTCTGGACCCCAGCCACGTCCTGCTGAGCATCGGCGTGCCTGAGGAGATCGGCCACGGCTCCATGCGGTTCACCTTTGGCCCGCAGAACACCATGGAAGAAGCAAAATATCTGTGCGACGTGCTGGAGGAAGTGATCCCCCGCCGCCGTGCTATGAGTTGTATGTGGCTGCAGGGCCAGAACACGGCCCGCCAGTTCAGCCTGAAGGGAGAGCAGTAATTATGGCAAGCATGTATAGCGCAAAGGTCATGGAGCATTTTGCAAATCCGCACAATGTGGGTGAGATCCCCGACGCAAACGGCGTGGGCGAAGTGGGCAACCCCAAGTGCGGCGATATCATGCGCATGTACCTGAAGATCGAGAACAACGTGATCGTGGATGTCAAATTCCTCACCTTCGGCTGCGGTGCCGCCATCGCCACCAGCAGCATGGCCACCGACCTCATCAAGGGCAAGACCATCGACGAGGCGCTCAAGCTGACCAACAAGGCCGTTGTGGAAGCTCTGGAAGGTCTGCCTCCCATCAAGGTGCACTGCTCTGTTCTGGCCGAGCAGGCCGTCAAGGCTGCTCTGTCCGACTACTACCGCCGTCAGGGCATCGATCCGGAACCCATCGTGGGTAAGCTCGAAGAGGACTGCGACCACTGCGAGAGCTGCGGCCAGTGATCCCCGCAAAGGACGCTTCAGGGGACACCGTTTTGTGCGGTGTCCTCTTTTTTTGCAAAAGACTGCGCTGTTGTATCCTATCCAAAACGTAATAAAGTAAGTGTAAAATATTATTTGTTTACAAAAATACCCTGAATATGCACTCGTTCATGAAAAATTCATATATTGTTCAGAATGAGTTCACCACTTTTCGGTATAAGTAGGGCAACACAGGCGCAAAGAGCGCCGAACTCCCACGGAAGCGGACGAAGAACAGGGCAAAGAACGGTTTGCGGCACGCACTGCAAAGCGGGTGCGTCGGCCCCGGAAAACGTCCCGCCGCACAGGAAAGGAAACGAGTTAGTATGAAAATTGGTTTTTGGGAACTTGTCGTCATCGTGATCGTGGCGTTCGTGTTCATCGGCCCGGATCAGCTGCCTGTCTACGCAAAGAAGATCGGCAAGATGCTGCGTGAACTGAAAAAGTACACCGGCGCTGCTTCTGAGGAGATCCAGAAGAACGTTGTGGAGCCGCTGAATGAGATCCAGGCTCCCCTGAAGGAAGCTGTTGCCCCGCTGACCGATATCAAGAAGGATATCGACAACAGCGTCAAGGATGTGACCAAGAGCTTTACCGGTATCGGCAAGACCAGCAAGGAGGAAGCTGCCAAGGCGGAAGCCGCCGAGGAAGTGGCCGAGCTGACCGAGGAGCCGGTGGAAGAGCTGGAAGAGGACGCTGCATCTGCCGCCAAGGCAGAGGAGAACGCTCCCGCTGAGGAGACCGCGGCACCTGCCGAAAAGGCCGAAGAACCCGCCGCCCCGGTTGAAAAGGCTGAGCCTGCCGCAGAAGCGGCTCCCGCACAGGAAGCTGCCGAGGCTGCTCCTGCGGCCGAGCCGGTGGAGGAAGACCCTCGTCAGAATGATGTTCTGCCGAAGGACTGATTACTTACTGGATGCACCCGCGCCCGCGGTTGCCTGATACATGCAATAAGCCCGCCACGCGGCGCGGCAAAGTAAAAAGGAGATTTTTATTATGCGTATTGGTACTAACGAACTGCTGATCATCCTGGTCGTCGCTCTGCTGATCTTTGGACCCAAGAACCTGCCGAAGCTGGGCAAGATGTTCGGCAAGACCATCAACGGCTTCAAGAAGGGCATGGAGGACGAGGAAGGCTCCGATGATTCCGAGGAGAAGACCGAGAAGAAGGTTTCCAAGAAGGACGAAGACGAGGAGTAATTGTGGCTACGAACGTTAAGCGCAAAAAGAAAAAAGCCGAAGTCATGGCAGAGGACGGCAGCATGACGCTGACCGGCCATCTGAAAGAACTGCGGAACAGGCTGATCATCTGCGCGGTGGTGTTCGTGGTGGGTGTTGTGGTCTCGCTGGCATACGCCGACCGTCTGATCGATCTGCTCACTGCCATGGGCCGCGACTATTACGAGTTTGTTTCCATTGCCCCGCAGGAAAAGCTGATGCAGTATTTCCGCGTCTCCATTCTGGCAGGCGTGGTGGTCACCGTTCCGGTGGCGTTCTACCACATTTATGCATTTGCAAAGCCGGGCCTGAAAAAGAGCGAGAGCTTCTTCTTCAAAATGGTCATGCTGCTGGGCCTGATCCTGTTCTGCGTGGGCGTGCTGTTCGCCTACAAGCTCATGATGCCCTTCATGCTGCGTTTCCTCAGCACCGGCATCGAGGGTGCCGAGTACATCCAGACCACCACCAGTATCGAGAGCTATGTCAACCTCTGCTTGACCATGTTCATCATTTTTGGCTGCGTGTTTGAGATGCCTCTGATCACCATCATCCTGTCCAAGATGGGCATTATCAACCCGCAGCTGCTCAAGCAGGTGCGCGGCGTTGCCATCGTGATCATCTTCTTCATCGCAGCCGTTGTCACCCCGCCGGATATCGTGTCTCAGTGCATGGTGGCCGGCCCCATGGTGCTGCTGTACTTCATCAGCATCTTCCTGAGCGGCATCTTCTATAAGCCGAAAGAGGACGATGATGACGAAGATGACGAGGATGAGGACGAAGAGTAAGCTCTGACTTCTGGTTTTCTGTTTTATCATTGCAAAAACAAAGGCTGCTGCGCCATTTGGTGCAGTAGCCTTTTTGTATGTGGAAAATGCTTCCGGTGCAGAGCGTAATCGCGTGGGGCAGATTCTATGGCTTTTGCAAAAGGCATTACCGCCGAATATGTACTCTTTTGCACGCACAAAAGAGTACCAGAAAGGACGGCGGTGCCCGTAGGGCATGAAAGCCCCGGTGGGGCTTTCAAGGCGCAGACCGGTTTGCGCAGCAAATGCTGTGTGTTCAACACAGCAAGGTCTCCGCTACTTTCGAGGCGCGGGAGGCGGCGGGTTGCGGCTCCCTGCGTCTGCTTCGTGCCTTGCGCGGCACTCGCATCCTGCAGGCCGCTGCCCCAACTCGTCCAAAGCGAACGCGGCGGCAATTCCAAATCGTTGCTGCTCAGTCTATACAAGCCACTCGCCCTGTGCTAGAATGAAACCAACAAATCAAAGGCGGTGAAACCATGCATCCACTCCCGGAATACCCTCGCCCGGCCATGCGCCGGGACAGCTATGAGAACCTGAACGGCCTGTGGAAGTACGCCATTACCCAGACAGCTGAATACCCTGCTGCGTGGGACGGCAGCATTCTGGTGCCCTACTCGCCGGAAGCAAAGGCCTCCGGCGTTGGCCGCACCCTGCAGCCCGGCCAGTGGCTGCACTACCACTGCACCTTTGCTCCCCCTCCGGGAGAAGGGGGCCGGGTGCTGCTGCACTTCGGCGCGGTGGACGATGCCTGTGCGGTGCAGGTGAACGGCCATCTGGTGGGCGGCCATCGGGGCGGCTACTGGCCCTTCACACTGGATGTCACCGCCCAGCTCAACGATACGGGCCGCAACAGCCTGTGGGTGGCCGTGCAGGACTCCACGGACAGCGGCACGCAGGCCCGGGGCAAGCAGACCCTGAAGCCCGGCGGCATGTTCTATCCGGCCCAGAGCGGCATCTGGCAGACGGTCTGGATGGAGCGTGTGCCGGAAAACTACATCCAGTCGCTCACGGTCACGCCGGACTACGATGCCCGCACCGTGACCGTGAAAGCCCATACTTCCATGCCCGGCGGTGCGGTGAACCTGTGGGCCGTGGTGCGGGCCGGGGGCGTGACCATTGCCGAGGACTGGGGCAGCGACGAAGCGGACCGGGACGGCGAGGTGACGCTGAACATCCCGGAGGAACATTTCTTTCCGTGGAGCCCGGATACCCCGTTTTTGTATGACCTGACCGTGGGTACCACGCAGGGAGGGGAGGAGCAGTTCGACACCGTGCACAGCTACTTTGCCCTGCGCAAGTGGAGCTGTGAGCCGGATGCGCGGGGCGTGCTGCGCTTCTGCCTGAACGGAAAGCCCATCCTGCTCAACGGCCTGCTGGACCAGGGCTACTGGCCGCAGGGCCTGTATACCCCGCCTTCCGATGCGGCGGTGGAGCGGGAGCTGAGCGAGGTGAAAGCGCTGGGATTCAACCTGCTGCGCAAGCACGCCAAGATCGAGCCGCAGCGCTGGTACTACCACTGCGACAGGCTGGGCCTTGTGGTCTGGCAGGACATGGTGAACGGCGGCGGCAGATACAATCTGTGGTTCGTCACCTACCTGACCAATGTGCTGCAGCCCCTTGTGCGCCGCCTGCCCGACGCAGAGCCACTCTGGGGCCTGCTGAGCCGCGGAAAAGCATCCAGCCGGGAAACATACCGCAAAGAGCTGCAAGCCACCGTGAAAGCCCTGCGCTGCCATCCGTGCATCGGCTGCTGGGTACCCTTCAACGAAGGCTGGGGCCAGTTTGATGCGGCCGGGGCCGTGCAGGCCATCCGCGCGCTGGACGATACCCGCCTTGTGGACGAGGCCAGCGGTTGGTATGATCAGGGCGGCGGAGATGTGTGCTCCATCCACAACTATTTCTATCCGCTGCATGTAAAGCCCGGAAACCGTACCGTGGCCCTGAGTGAATACGGCGGTATTGCATGGCCCATGCCGGGGCACGAAGCACCGGGCAAAACCTACGGCTACGGCACGGCCAAGAGCCGCGCAGATCTGACCGCCCGCTGCAAAAAGCTGCAGTTGGGCACAGTGCTGCCGCAGCTGAAAAAAGGACTTTCGGCGCTGGTGTACACCCAGCTGACGGATGTGGAAGATGAGGTGAACGGTCTGTTCACCTATGACCGGGCCGAGATCAAGCCGGATGCCAATGCCGTCCGCTCGGTGAATGCTTCCCTTGCCGCAGAGTTCGCAAAAGTGACGCGATGAAAGAAAAAACTCCCTCAGTCATCACGCAGCGATGACTGAGGGAGTTTTATGTTACAGCAGCTCTCAGTTGTTGGCGCTGTTGTTCACGATCTTTTTGGCGGGCAGCTTGTTCATGGCAGAGCTGTCCAGATCGTGTGCCAGCTCTGCACCGCCTGCGGCCAGTGCGTCGTCCAGCTCGCCGCCCTTCATATCGCTCAGGATCTGGCTGCGCAGGTCGTCCAGCGAGGAAACGCTCAGCGGGTCTACACGCACCATCAGGAGCAGGGTGTAGCTGTTGATCTGCACGGCAGCGGCTTCGCCGTAGGAAAGGCTGCGCAGAGCATCGGCTGCGCCATCCTGCGTAAAGGCCGAAGCAACATCGCTCTCGGTCAGCAGCTCGGTCTGGACGCTGGCGCTGTCGTCGGAAGTTTCGCCGTCCAGCACGGCGTAGATGTCCGGCAGGGCATTCTGTGCGGCCTCATGCAGGGCGCTCACCTGATCCGAGACCGTCTCGCCGCCTGCAGTGTTGACGCTGTCGGCAGCAGTCTGGGCCAGCCGGAGCATTTTGGTCTTCTGGTCATCGTCCGCAAAGGCGTAGGTGCTGGTATTGTACAGCGGGATGCTGATGTAGCAGATCTCATACATGCTGTCGTCCAGATGGCTGGTCAACTCGTCGTCCTCCACCGGGGTCTCGCCGTCCGGGCCGTAGACCATATCCAGCAGGGCGGTGTGCTCCACCTGCAGACGTTCATATGCCTTGACGGTCTCCAGGCCGATGCCGTTGGCGGTGTAGGTGTCGCCGTACTGGTCCATCATCTGCTGGGCATAACGGTCGGCAGTGGCGATCTGCTCGTCGGTCAGCTCACCGCCCAGCGCCTTGAAGCGGGCATCCACAGCGGCCAGCGTTTCCAACGTTTCCTGCGTTTTCTGGGCCACATAGTCGCTCACAACTGCGGTCTCGCCGCTGTCAGAGTCGGTGGTGATGGTCTCTTTCAGGAAGGCTCTTACGTCGGTGGTGTCCTGATCGGTGCCGGCAAGCTGGGCGGCCTGCTGGTAAGCACCGTACTGTGCCAGCAGATACATGCCGGAGGTGATCTCAAAATCACCGATGCTGCCCACGGTGTCCGGGGCGGAAATGGTGCAGCCCACAAGGCTGAACACCAGTGCAAGTGCGCAGATCAGCGCGAGAAGTTTCTTTTTCATGGCAATGCTCCTATGATGTTTATTTTTGCTCGGCGGAGGCAAGGATCTCTGCCATCGCCTTGAGGATGCTTTGCAGCAGCTCCAGCGGCTTTTCGTCGGGCTGCAGCGTGACCGAGAGATAGGGCCGGTTGCCTGCACCGGCGGTGACGCGGCCATTGAAGGCTACCAGCAGGCCCCGGATCATGGGCAGCTCCAGACTTTCCAGCTGCAGGGTGAGGGTGTCCTTTTTCTGGGTCACTTCGGTCACGCCCACAGCGCTGGCCTGCACGCGTACCAGCGACACGTTGACCAGATCGCTCACCGAGGGCGGCGGGTCGCCGTAGCGGTCGATGAGCTCGTCCAGCACATCGGCGGCATCCTCTGCCGTCTGGATGGCGGCAATGCGCTTATAAGCTTCAATGCGGCCCGGGCCGTCTGCGATATATTTCTCCGGGATGAAGGCATCCACCCGCAGATCCACAAAGCATTCGCTCTTGTCCCGCCGGACAGGTTCGCCCTTGGCCCGGGCGATGGCCTGTCCCAGCATCTTCACGTAGAGGTCGTAGCCCACGGCCTCCATGTGGCCGTGCTGACTGTGGCCCAGAAGACTGCCCGCACCGCGGATTTGCAGGTCCCGCATGGCGATGCGGAAGCCGGAGCCGAAGGCCGTGAACTCCCGGATAGCGGAGAGCCGCTTCTGGGCGATATCGGTCAGGGTCTTGTCCCGCCGGAAAGTGAAGTAGGCATAGGCCTTGCGGCCGGAGCGGCCCACCCGGCCTCTTATCTGGTACAGCTGGGCAAGGCCCATGCGGTCGGCATCCTCGATGATGAGGGTGTTGCAGTTGCGCACATCGATGCCGGTCTCAATGAGGGTGGTGCACACCAGAATATCGATCTCGCCGTTCAGCAGATGCTGCCACACGGGGTTCAGCTCTTCCTCGGTCATCTTGCCGTGGGCAATGCCGATGCGTGCGCCGGGCACCAGCTTGCTCACATGGGCGGCGCAGGCTTCGATGTTGTCCACCCGGTTGTGCAGGTAGTACACCTGCCCGCCCCGGGCAAGCTCCTTCTTCATGGCTTCGGCAAGGATCACGTCGTTGTATTCCAGCACAAAGGTCTCCACGGGCTGCCGCTCGATGGGCGGCTGTTCGATGGTGGAAAGGTCCCGGATGCCGCTCATGGCCATGTTCAGCGTGCGGGGGATGGGGGTAGCCGAAAGGGTGAGCATGTCCACCCCGATGAAGTTCTCCTTGAGCTTTTCCTTGTGCTTCACACCGAAGCGCTGCTCTTCATCGATGATGACAAGGCCGAGATCATGGAACTTCACGTCCTTGGACAGCAGCCGGTGGGTGCCCACCACGATATCCACACTGCCCGACTGCAGGCCCCGGAGGGTCTCCTTCTGCTGCTTTGCGGTGCGGAAGCGGGACATCATCTCCACCTTCACCGGGAAGGCTTCCATGCGGGAAAGAATGGTGTTGTAGTGCTGCCATGCCAGCAGGGTGGTGGGGGCAAGGATGGCGCACTGCTTGCCGCCCATCACGCACTTGAAGGCGGCGCGCAGGGCCACTTCGGTCTTGCCCACGCCCACGTCGCCGCAGAGCAGGCGGTCCATGGGCCAGCCCTTTTCCATGTCCTGCTTGATCTCGGCAGTGGCGTTCAGCTGGTCGTCGGTCTCGTCGTAGTCAAAGCGGGTCTCAAAGTCCCGCTGCCAGTCGCCGTCCGGCGGGAAGGCGTAGCCCGTGGCCTGACGGCGGCGGGCGTAGAGCTCGATCAGTTCCTGCGCCATCTCCTCGGTGGCTTTCTTTACCCTGGCGCGGGTGCGCTGCCACTCGGCACCGCCCAGCTTTGCCAGCTTTACCTTTTCCTCGTCGCCGGGGGCGGTGTAGCGGCTCAGCAGGTCCAGCTGGGTCACCGGAACATACAGCACATCCGAGCCGGAATACTGTATCTTGAGGTAATCTTTCGTGGCACCCTGCACTTCCAGCCGCTGGATGCCCGCATACATGCCGATGCCGTGGCTCTGGTGCACCACATAGTCCCCGGGCTTGATGTCCGAAAGGCTGGAAAGGGCGTTCTTGTTCTTTTTGCGCTTTTTGGTCTCGGCGGCGGTCTCTTCCTCCAGACCGTGCCTGCGGCTGGACAGCACTGCCGCATGGGCAAACGGAAAGGTGCACCCAGCGGTCAGATGGCCCGGCAGCACTTGTACGATGCCTTTTGTGGGCCGCACATCCCGGCTCATGCTCACGGAGTAGCCCTTGTCGGCAAGGTCGCGGGTGAGGGCGGCGGCACCCTTGGGCGTTCCGGAAAACAGGGTGACGGCATAGCCCTGCGCAATGAGCGGGTCAAGGTCTTCTCGCAGGGAGACAAGGTCGCCGTTCCAGTTGGGGGCGGCAAAGGCCTCGGCGTTGATGAGGTCTTTCAGCTTAAATTCGTTCATGCCGCGCAGGAAGTTCTCGCACAGCAGGGTGCTCTGCTTCTGGGCGGCAGCGGCAAGGTCGTCCATGGTCTGGTAGAGTACATCCAGCCCGGGGCAGAGCACACCCTCTTCCAACAGGCCGGTCAGCTCTTCGCTGCGACGGAACTCGGTGGCCTTCTGGGCATCCCGGATGCCGCCCACCTCGTCCAGAATGAACAGCGGTGTGTCCAGATGATCCAGCAGGGTGGCCGGGCTCGGATAGCGCAGGCCGTAGTATTTATCCATGGCTTCCGGCATCAGTCCGGAGTCCAGCTGAGCAAGGTCGGCTTCCGTGGCCTTTTCCAGTGCGGTGCGGTGCCGGCCGCGTGCCTTTTTGATGGCGGCACGCAGGGCCTCGGCAGTCTCGGCGGTATCGCCGAACAGCACCTCGCGGGCAGGGGAAAGATAGATCTTTTCCAGTGCGCTGTCCCGCCGCTGGGTGAGCAGGTCGAAGGAGGAAATGGAATCGATCTCGTCGTCCCAGTACTCCACGCGGGCAGGCTGGCGCATATCCGGCGCATAGATATCCACGATATCGCCGCGCACACTGAACTGTCCCGGGCCGTCCACCTGACTGCGCCGCACGTACCCGGCGGCGAACAGCCGGGCCACAAGACCCTCGCGGTTGTACACCATGCCGGGCTTGAGGGTGAGGGTGTTTTTCAAAAATTCATCCCGGGGCACGGTGTACTGCAACAGCGCTTCGGCGGGCACGCAGACCGCGTTCAGCCGCCCGCCTGCAAGGGAGCCCAGCACCGAAAGGCGGCGGTACTCGTACTCGCGGCCCGCGCCCTCCACTGGGCGCAGCATAAAGTCCCGGGGCGGGAACACGGCGGCAGAAAGGCCCAACGCCTTGAGGTCGTCCGCAAAGTGGGTGGCCTCGGCCTCACCGGGGGTCACAATGCACAGCACCCGGCCAAGGTCTTTCTGCAAGGCAGCGTACAGCAGGGCACGGCCTGCGGGCAGCAGACCGAACAGCGCGGCAGGACCAGGCTTTGCAAAGCTGGCCGCGATCTTCTGATATTCCGGTGTGGCCTTGAGTAAGGCTTCGTACATGGAAAAACCTCCTTTCCTGTTGGGATGACCATTTGAAATTGCCGCCGCAGACGGGTTGCGGCACCCAGCATCTGCTTCACGCCTTGAGCGGCGCTCGCATCTTGCTGGCCGCTGCCCCAACAACTCCTCCCTGTTTCCGCCACTGGCGGCGGTCGTCGCTGTTGCGCTTTGGCAATGGCAGAGGAATGATTATTTTTTATTTGCAGCAGAGAAAAGCCTGCGGGCTTTTCTCCGCTGTTTTTTCACGAGAGGAGTCGTGACCTCAAGATGCATCAAAGAACACAAATGCAGTTCGCCAGTGCTGCTCCACTCGGTGAAAATGTGTTTGGAGCGGCCCGCAGGCCGCGACAAACACGAACAATAAAAATAAAATTCCGCTGAAAATGCCCAGAGCGCAAGCGGAGGGCAGTTTAAATGAGGTTCTTACCCGTTATACTTGCTCTGTGCCAGCCCCAGCTTGCCGTCCATGATGAGCTTTGCGGCGGCTTCCAGATCAGGGTAGCGGCCGCTCAGAGCCTTGGCATCCTCTGCCGGGAACTTGCCCAGCACCCACGCGGCAAGGTCGTAGTCCGGGTGGGGCTTGGCACCCACGCCGATGCGGATGCGGGGGAAGTTCTCCCCGCCCAAGCGGGCGATGATGCTCTTCAGGCCGTTATGTCCGCCTGCGGAGCCGGAGGGCCGGATGCGCAGCTTGCCGGGGTTCTGGGTGATATCGTCGCACAGCACGATGACGTGGTCGGCAGGGATCTTGAAAAAGCCCGCCGTGGGGGCGATGGAGTCGCCAGAAAGGTTCATGTAGGTCAGGGGCTTGAGCAGCACCACCTTGTGGCCGTCCACTTCGCCCTGACCCCACAGGCCTTCAAATTTGGTTTTGCTGACCGAAATGCCCCACTTGTCGGCCAGATAGTCCAGCGCGGCATAGCCCGCATTGTGGCGGGTGCCGTCGTATTTTGTTTCCGGGTTGCCAAGACCGGCAATCAGCCAGATGTCATTTGTATTCATGAGTGTTATATTTTCCTTTTTGTGATAAATTGTCCGATGCAAGTCCTAAGTATAACATACGCGCGTGCAAAAAGATATACATTATAAGCGAAAAAGATGCACCTGCAAACAAAAACCGCCGCGCAGGGCCATCCTGTGCAGCGGTCTGTACGCGAAAAACGGACAGCTTACTTGCTCTGCTCGTCTTCCAGCTTCTTTTTTTTGGCAATGTAGGCTTCCATCTTGGGTTCTGCCCAGCCCTCCAGATTGGTCTGGCGGTCACGGGCGATGCCCAGTGCCTGCGCGGGCACGTCCTTGGTGATGGTGCTGCCGGCGGCGGTGTAGGCACCATCGCCCACCTTCACGGGGGCTACAAGGTTCGTGTTGCAGCCGATGAAGCAGTAATCGCCGATCGTAGTGCGGAACTTATCCTTGCCGTCGTAGTTGCAGGTGACGGTGCCGCAGCCGAAGTTGCAGTACTTGCCCACATCGCTGTCGCCGATGTAGGTCAGGTGGCTCACCGTGTTGCCACGGGCAAAGTTGGAGTTCTTGGTCTCTACATAGGCACCCAGATGCACGCCGTAGTCGGTGACGGTGTTCACCCGCACATGGGTGAAGGGGCCGATATTGTTGTGGGGGCCGATGTGGCTGCTGTACACCTGACTGGCGTTGACGATGCTGCCCTCATCTACGATGCTGTCCTCAATGAGGGTGTTGGGGCCGATGATGCAGCCTGCACCGATGACCGTTCTGCCGCGCAGGATGGTGCCGGCCAGAATGACGGCACCCGGGGCGATGACCACGTCCGGTGCGATCTGCACGGTGCGGCTGTCGATGATCACGCCGTTTGCGATGTGCTGCAGCAGAATGACCTCGCGGGCGGCTTCGGCGGCATCCAGCTGCTCACGCGCTGCGTTCAGCGCAGCAGAAGAAACAGAATTTTCCATACGATAGATCTCCCTTCCGGCACGGCGGCTCTCGGCGGGCGGATGATAAGGCCTGACCCGGAAAAATGATGCATCCATATCCAAAGATGGATACAACAGAAGCTTTGTGCCGACAAAAAAGAAAAAGCTGAAATTACAGGGATGGAAAGTTGTATCCAACAGACGGATAATCCGCGTCAGAAAACGAAAAACCTCTCGAACTTTTTCCCATTTTATATTACCGGAAAACTCGGCAAAATTCAAGTGATTTGCATAAAAAATATCAAACAAATTCGGTGTTTTGCACGGTGGAAACGGATGGATTTTCTGGTATAATAATTTAGCATTCACAAAACAATGTTCATCGATCAAATGAGACAAGGCAAGCGATGAGGCTGCGGCGCGGATGCTCCGCAGTCAAAAATGGGAGGTAAACAACGCATGAGCAAAAAGTATCTGTACTACTTCAGCGAAGGCAATGATGCTTTCGGCGGCGACAAAGTCACCATGAAGAACACTCTGGGCGGCAAGGGCGCCGGTCTGGCAGAAATGACTGCCGCCGGTATGCCGGTGCCGCAGGGTTTCACCATCACCACCGACGCCTGCACCCAGTATTATGCAGACGGCCGTCAGATCAATGACGAGATCACTGCTGATATCTTTGAGCACCTCAAGGGTCTGGAAGAGATCACCGGCAAGAAGTTCGGCGATAACCAGAACCCCCTGCTGGTCTCCGTCCGTTCCGGCGCACGTCAGTCCATGCCCGGCATGATGGACACCATCCTGAACCTCGGCCTGAACGATCAGGCTGTTGAGGGTCTGGCCAAAAAGACCAACAACCCCCGTTTTGCCTACGACTGCTACCGCCGCTTCATCCAGATGTACTCTGATGTCGTCATGGAGCTGGGCAAGAGCTTCTTCGAGGAGCGCATCGACGCTATGAAGGAGCGCAAGGGCGTCAAGCAGGACGTTGAGCTGGACGCCAACGACCTGAAGGAGCTCGTCAAGGAGTTCAAGCAGATCTACCTTGAGAAGCAGGGCGAGGAGTTCCCGCAGGATCCTAAGGAACAGCTGATCGGTGCCGTCAAGGCCGTTTTCCGTTCCTGGGATAACCCCCGCGCCAACGTGTATCGTAAGATGAACGAGATTCCCTACGAGTGGGGCACTGCCGTCAACGTGCAGCAGATGGCCTTCGGTAACTCCGGTATGCGTTCCGGCACCGGCGTTGCCTTCACCCGTAACCCCGCCACCGGCGAGAAGAAGCTGATGGGCGAGTACCTGATCAACGCTCAGGGCGAGGACGTCGTCGCCGGTATCCGTACGCCTTCTCCCATCAGCAAGCTGCATGAGGAGATGCCCGAGGTCTACGATCAGTTCGTTGAGATCGCTACCCGCCTCGAGAACTACTACAAGGATATGCAGGACATGGAGTTCACCATCGAGGATGGCAAGCTCTTCATGCTGCAGACCCGTAACGGCAAGCGTACCGCCCAGGCTGCTCTGCAGATCGCCTGCGACCTGGTCGACGAGGGCGTTATCGACGAAAAGACCGCTGTTCTGCGCGTCGAACCCAAGCAGCTGGACACCCTGCTGCACCCGCAGTTTGATGCTGCAGCTCTGAAGGCCGCCGAGGCAATCGGCAAGGGCCTGGCCGCTTCTCCGGGATCTGCCTGCGGCCGCGTCGTATTCTCTGCTGAGGAG
>OHAI01001466.1_pt1 | contig 18191 bp, 16 predicted proteins | sample 1577091 | NCBI WGS metagenome assembly OHAI01 (sample SAMEA3541548, study PRJEB24748) | human gut metagenome | biome: human gut; feature: human-associated habitat; material: faeces | place: China | collected 2012
CGCAGTTCTATCACTTTGCCATTACAGATGGCTGGATGAGTCGGAATGAAGCCAGGGCATTTGAGGATATGAACCCGGTTGACGGTCTGGATGAAATGCTGGTCAGCGTAAATGCAGCAAATCCGTTGAATAACTTTAAAGATACGAAAGGCAAAGAGGAAAAGAACGATGAATGACCGTGAAACGCGCTGTTACAGCGGGGAGGTGCGGGCGGAACAATATGATAATGCCCCGACCCACATTCTGGGGTATGGCTCGGTATTTAACAGTCGTTCAGAACCTCTGTGGGGATTTCGTGAAATCATCAAGCCGGGGGCTTTTGATGATGTACTGAATGATGATGTACGTGGCTTGTTTAATCATGATCCTAATTTCATTCTCGGACGAAGTTCTGCCGGCACATTGTCATTGTCGGTGGATGAACGCGGTTTACGTTATGACATTGTTGCACCGGATACTCCGACTATTTGTGACCTGGTGCTGTCTCCAATGTTGCGTGGTGACATTAACCAGTCCTCGTTCGCGTTTCGTGTCGCCCGTGACGGAGAGAGCTGGTATGAAGACGACGAGGGGATTGTTATCCGGGAAATCACGCGCATTTCTCGTCTGTATGACGTCAGCCCGGTGACATATCCGGCCTATCAGGACGCAGACTCCGGTGTCCGCTCAATGAAAGCCTGGCAGGAAGCGCGGGCGAGTGGTGCGCTGAAGAAAGCTGTTAATGAACGAATGGCGCGTGAGCGCCTTTTGACCCTTCTTAATGCATAAGGATACTACTGACGATGAAACTTCATGAGATGAAGCAAAAACGAAACACCATTGCAAAGGATATGCGTGCACTGCATGAAAAAATTGGTGATAACGCATGGACTGATGAGCAACGGGCAGAGTGGAACAGGGCGAAAGCTGAGCTGGATGCGCTGGATGAGCAAATCGCCCGTGAAGAAGAGTTGCGCCGTCAGGATCAGGCATATGTGGATGAGTCCGGGCCGGAAGAGCGCCAGAATAATGAGGCGGAGAACGGGAAAAAGGCGGTGGAAGAGAAGCGTGCTGCGGCATTTAACCGTTTTCTGCGTGCCGGATTTGCAGAACTGAATGCTGAAGAGCGTAATCTGATGCGTGAACTGCGGGCTCAGAGTGTAACAACGGATTCTCAGGGCGGATATACGGTGCCCACGCAGATGCGTAACAAAATCATTGACACCATGAAGGCTTATGGCGGGATTGCCAGTGTGGCGCAACTTCTGACCACATCAACCGGGCAGGATATCACCTGGTCAACGTCTGATGGCACGACTGAAGAGGGCGAACTGCTGGCGGAAAATACAGCCGCAACGGAACAGGATGTGACGTTCGGGACCGCTATTCTGGGGGCTAAAAAGCTGTCATCAAAAATAATTCGTGTGTCCAATGAGCTGCTCCAGGACAGTGGGGTGGATATTGAATCTTATCTGGCAAACCGTATTGCCCAGCGTATTGGTCGTGGAGAGGCAAAATATCTGGTTCAGGGGACCGGAACGGGATCACCGTTACAGCCAAAAGGGCTGGCAGCGTCGGTGACGGGAACCATCCAGACTGCAGCCTCTGCCGCTTTCACCTGGAAAGAAATGAATGCCCTGAAACATGCCATTGATCCGGCATATCGTGGTGGGCCGAAATACCGCTGGGCATTCAATGATGCCACATTGCAGACTATTGAAGAGATGGAGGATGGACAGAAACGCCCGTTATGGCTGCCGGATATTGCAGGCGGTACGCCGGCTACTGTGCTGGGGATCCCTTATGTTATTGATCAGGCTATTGACGGGATTGGTACTGGAAAAAAATTCATTTTCCTGGGGGATTTCAACCGCTTTATCATTCGCCGCGTTACTTATATGGAACTGAAACGTCTGGTTGAGCGTTATGCTGAGTTTGATCAGGTGGCATTTCTGGCTTTCCATCGTTTTGACTGTGTGCTGGAAGATGTGGCAGCCATCAAGGCGCTCACTGGCAAATAACCACTCGTTGTTCAGTTACAGACCGCGCCGACGCGGTTTTTTTATGCCCGCACAGTGTTGCGGGCAGGAGTTTCTGATGGCAGCAATAGTGGAAAAACTCAGGGCGCAGTGCCGTATTGATACAGATGATGCAACTGATGATGAGTTACTGATGCTGTATTTCCGGGCTGCCTGCCGCAAGGCAGAAAATTTTATCAACCGTAAGCTTTATGAGGAGACGGTGCCGGAAGGTGATCCTGAAGGGGTGCTTATAGCTGATGATGTTTTGCTGGCGCTCATGTTGCTGGTCGGGCACTGGTGCGAAAACCGGGAAAATTCCTCAGATGTCAGTAAGGCACCAGTCCCGTTTGGTTTTTCTTCTCTGCTGGAGCCTTATCGTTTTATTCCTTTGTAGGAGGAGACATGCAGGCGGGCAGATTACGTGATCGCGTAATTATTCTGAATGTCACCACCGCCCGCTCTCCGTCAGGGCATCCGGTGGAGACGGTGACGGAGGGAGCTACCGTATGGGCAGAAGTTAAGGGTATCAGCGGGAGGGAGATAATCTCAGGCGGAGCAGAAACCGCTCAGGCTACGGTCAGAGTCTGGATGAGATTCCGGCGCGATGTGACAGCGACTTCACGTCTGAAAGTGCTGACCGGTGCATTTAAAGGGGCCATTCTGGGTATAGAAGGTCCACCAATACCGGATGCACGCGCTACCCGGCTTGAAATACTCTGCAGCCTGAAGGGGAATGTGTGATGGATTTCAGTCTTGATTTTTCCGGCCTGGCGGATATTGCACGGGATTTGGAGACGCTCAGCAGGGCAGAAAACAATAAGGTTCTGCGCGATGCCACCCGTGCCGGTGCTGAAGTTATGCGGGATGCAGTTGTTGAACGTGCGCCGGAGCGAACCGGGAAACTGAAGAAAAATGTGGTTGTTCTCACTCAGCGTTCAAAGCGTCGGGGGGAAATTATCTCGGGTGTCCACATTCGCGGACGGAACCTGCGAACCGGAAACAGTGATAACAGCATGAAAGCCAGCGATCCCCGAAATGCATTTTACTGGCGCTTTGTGGAGCTGGGAACGATAAACATGCCCGCGCATCCATTCATTCGCCCGGCTTTCGATACGACAGAGGAGCTGGCGGCGCAGGTTGCCATACAGCGAATGAATCAGGCTATTGATGAGGTCTTAAGTAAATGAGGGAGGGCACACTGTATTCCCTGTTGTCTCAGCTGGCCGGAGGACAGGTTTATCCTTATGTGGTCCCGCTGACGGAGGGAAAGCCTGCAGTATCTCCGCCGTGGCTGGTGTTTTCTGTGGTGTCTGACACGGTATCTGATGTGCTTGATGGGCAGGCTGAATCCAGAATTACCGTGCAGATCGATGTCTGGGCGACAGTACCTGATGACGCAGATAATATTCGTGAGCAGGCGCTTGATGCGGTAAGAAAACTGGCACCCTCCGTTATTTCTAAAACGCAGGGTTATGATCCTGACTCCCGTCTGAGCAGAGCCACGCTTGAATTCCAGGTAATAGCCTGAGGTCATTAATGATTTTACCCACCCGCCGCTGGCGGGTTTTTTTATTTTCAGGAGACGAGTATGTCCTCTAATTTTGAGCGTTCGCAACTGACGAAAATTATGATTTCGTCTGCACCGGTAACAGCAGAAACCCTGGATTCTGCCAGCTATCTTGGCCTGAGCTGTACAATCAAAGAGGTGCAGTTTACCGCAGGACAAAAGCAGGATATTGATGTCACCACGCTGTATTCTGTTGAGCAGGAAAATATTAACGGTCTTGGGGCTGCTTCAGAGATTTCCATGTCAGGCAACTTTTATCTGAATGCTGCCCAGAACGCGTTGCGCAGTGCCTATGACAATGACACCACGTATGGCTTTAAAGTTATTTTTCCGTCAGGCAACGGATTTACCTTTATGGCAGAGGTGCGTCAGCATACCTGGTCTGCAGGAACCAATGGTGTTGTGGCTGCAACGTTTTCTCTGCGCCTGAAAGGTAAGCCTGTGCTGACGACAGAGCAGCTGAAAGTGAAGGTCGATTTAAAAAGCACGCTGCGGGTTGCTTCCGGAGCGAAACTTGAAATGGCGGTTGAGGCTGTGGGTGGTGTGCCGCCTTATTCTTATGCCTGGAAAAAAGGTGGTTCTCCTGTTTCCGGACAGACGGCGGCAACGTTCAGTAAGGCATCAGCAGCATCCGGTGATGCCGGTGCGTATACCTGCGAGATTTCTGATTCAGCGAGCCCGGTTAACAAAGTGACCTCCACTTCCTGCACTGTAACCGTCAGTTAATGAGGATGGATGTGATGACTAAAAATATCCGTAATCTGGCACTGGCAACGATGTCGGGGTTTCGCCATAAAACCGTTGATGTGCCTGAATGGGAGGGAGCAACGGTTGTGTTACGGGAACCTTCTGCAGAAGCCTGGTTGCGCTGGCAGGAGATCGTTAAAGCAAAAGATGATGAGACACCGTTATCCGTTGCGGAGCGCGCCCGCCGAAATCTGGAGGCAGATGTTGAACTGTTCATTGATGTTCTGTGTGATACCGGACTGCAACCCGTATTTTCAGAGGATGATCGTGAACAGGTGATTGCCGTGTATGGCCCGGTGCATGCGCGGCTTCTTCGGCAGTCTCTGGAACTGATCAGTGATGCCGGCGAGGTTAAAAAAAAGTAGCGCTTCCGGGGATGCGTTTTCTGATGATGCTGGCGCTCAGGATGGGGCGCACATTGTCAGAGTTACGCCGGGAAATGTCCGCATCAGAAATCATGATGTGGGCAGAATTTGACAGGTTCAGCCCGCTGGGGGACGAACGGGCTGATTTCCGGGCTGCCCAGATTGTTTCAGCTATTTACGGTGCGCAGGGGGTCAAAGTGTCACTGAATGATGCGCTTCTTCAGTGGGAGAAGGAGCAGACAGAAGGCGCTTCAGATCCATTTGCCGGACTGGAAAACGCGCTTTTAATAGTGTCTCAGTGAGTCAACATAACCGCTTCGGCGGTTTTTTTTCGTCCGGAGAATGAGTGTGGCGACATTACGTGAACTGATTATTAAAATCTCGGCAAACTCCCGGTCATTCCAGTCAGAGATCTCCCGGGCTTCGCGTATGGGGCAGGATTACTACCGCACCATGCAGAACGGAGGCCAACAGTCTGCTGCTGCCTCCCGTGAAATGCGGCGTGCACTGGCAGAAGTGACGGATCAGATAAATACAGCTAAATCTTCGGCACTGAATATGGCGGGGGCATTTGCCGGGGCTTTTGCTACCGGTCATCTTATTTCTCTCGCCGATGAGTGGAATTCAGTAAATGCCCGTCTGAAGCAGGCCTCACAGTCCAGTGATGATTTTCAGGCATCACAGCGTGAATTAATGGCGATCAGCCAGAGAACGGGGACGGCGTTTTCTGATAACGCCAGCCTTTTTGCCCGTTCTGCAGCTTCCATGCGGGAGTATGGTTACAGTTCTGAGGAGGTACTGAAAGTCACCGAGGCGATCTCCACGGGCCTGAAATTATCCGGTGCCAGTACAGCAGAAGCCAGTTCGGTGATCATGCAGTTCAGTCAGGCACTGGCGCAGGGAGTGCTGCGCGGTGAAGAGTTTAACTCGGTGAATGAGAACGGCGATCGTGTTATTCGTGCGCTGGCTGCGGGAATGGGGGTTGCCCGTAAGGATCTGAAGGCCATGGCGGATAACGGAAAACTGACCGCCGATAAGGTTGTTCCTGCACTGATTAGTCAGCTTGGGGCGTTGCGTGATGAATATGCAGCAATGCCTGATACTGTTTCATCCTCTGCAACCAAAGTTGAAAACGCCTTTATGGCCTGGGTTGGTGGTGCGAACGAGGCAAGCGGAGTGACAAAGACACTCTCCGGTGTGCTGAATGGTGTTGCAGACAATATTGATACCGTGGCTGCTGCAGCTGGCGCACTGGTTGCCGTCGGGGTAGCCCGATATTTTGGCAATATGGCGTCGTCTGCTGGATCTGCAACTGCCGGATTAATTACTGCAGCCAGAAACGAAGTGGCTCTTGCTGAAGCGCAACTTCGGGGGACACAGATAGCAACCGCCAGAGCGCGTGCGGCGGTTTATCGTGCGCAACAGGCGGTTGTTGCTGCTCGCGGTACCGAAAGGCAGGCCGCAGCAGAAGCGAAGCTGACAGCTGCTCAGGCGTCACTTACCCGTAATATTGCGGCCAGAACAGCGGCGCAGACAACGCTGAATACTGTCACGTCAGTGGGGAGTCGTCTGTTAAGTGGTGCGCTGGGGCTGGTTGGTGGTGTGCCGGGACTCGTCATGCTGGGGGCGACGGCCTGGTACACGATGTATCAGAATCAGGAGCAGGCCAGAGAATCTGCACGCCAGTATGCCGCAACAATCGACGAAATTCGCCAGAAAACGTCGGCAATGTCGCTTCCTGAAGCGTCAGATAATGAGGAAAAGACGCGGCAGGCACTTGATGAGCAAAACAGGTTAATTGACGAGCAGAAAAGTAAGATTAAATCCTTACAGGAAAAAATTGCTGGCTATCAGTATGTGCTGGCAAACCCGGGCTGGACAACCGATAACGGTTTTATGATTAACCACATGACGTCGGTAAAAACAGTCACAGAAGGGCTTGCAGAAGCAACAAATCAACTGGCAGTTGAACAGTCCCGTCTCACACAAATGCAGGGCAAAGCGCAATCCATTCAGGATGTGCTTGCCGGGCTGGAGGAGCGGCGGGTTGCGTTGATCCGTCAACAGGCGGCGGAACAAAACAAAGCGTATCAGTCCCTGTTGATCATGAATGGGCAGCATACCGAGTTTAATCGCCTTCTTGGGCTTGGTAATGAATTACTTCAGCAGCGACAGGGGTTGGTGAATGTACCGTTACGGCTACCACAGGCAACCCTGGATGATAAACAGCAGACCGCACTGAATAACAGCAAGCGCGAACTGGCTCTGTCCCGCCTTAAGGGGGAAGCGCGTGAGCGTGCTCGACTGGGCTATGCTGCGGATGATCTTGGCTTTGTGGGAGAGGCGTATCAGACAGCCAGACAGAATTATATCAATAACTCACTGGATGCCTGGCGAAATAACCAGGCAAATAAACCCAAAGCGCATAAAAAGACCGAAGCGGAAAAAACAGAAGATATTTATAAACGGCTGATTAAACAGCAAAAAGAACAGATAGCACTGGCAGGGCAGAATACTGAACTGGCTAAGATGAAATATCAGGTCAGTCAGGGCGAATTATCAACCCTGTCAGAAGCGCAGAAAAAAACGCTTTTGCAGAATGCAGCACTCATCGACCAGAAAAAGATTCGTGAGCAGCTTGCTGCGTATGAAAGCAGCCTGGCGGACAGTAATGCCAGTACCCGGGCGTCTAACGACGCGCAGTTACTGGGATATGGTGAAGGCTCACGGATGCGTGAACGACTCCAGGAAATGTGGAGTATCCGGCATGAGTTTGAGCAGAAAAATAACGAGCTGCTGAGACAGTATCAGGCCGGAGAAATTGAAGAAGCCCTGTGGAAACAGGAGAAAGAACTGAATAAAAAATATCTGGAAGAGCGTCTCAGCGATCAGCAGGATTATTATGCAAAGGCCGATGCTTTACGTAATAACTGGAATGCAGGACTCCAGGAGGGGCTGACCAACTGGGCAGACAGTGCCACCGATTATGCTTCGCAGGCGGCAGATGCTGTCGTTTCCACTATGGACGGGCTGGTATCAAATATTTCCGATGCACTGGCCGGAAATGTTGTGGACTGGAGGAACTGGGGGAGTTCAGTTCTCCGGGAAGTTTCAAAAATTCTGATGAATGCAGCCATTGTTAACGGACTGAAATCACTCTCCGGTGCCGGAGGGTGGCTTGGTACGGTCGGCGGATGGATTTCGGGGGCAGTGGCAAACGCAAAAGGTGGTGTTTACACATCGGCAAATCTGAGTGCTTACAGTAACACTATTGTGGATACACCGACGTATTTTGCTTTTGCGAAGGGGGCCGGGTTGATGGGCGAGGCCGGGCCTGAAGCAATCATGCCACTGACACGGGCAGCGGACGGCTCTCTTGGGGTCAGGGCCATTGGAGATGTGAATGGTGGCGGTGGATTTGTTTATTCTCCCGTGTATCACATCAGCATTCAGAATCAAGGGAGCAATGGCGAGATAGATGCGCGCTCAGCCAGGGGACTGGTGGATCTGATCGACAGCAGGGTTGTGTCAATTATGCAGTCATCGCGTCGGGATGGAGGATTGTACAGTGCCTGAGCCTGAAGTTTTTAACTGGATCCCCCGTGAGGGGATGGAGACGACACGAAAGCCATCAGTTATTACGGTAAAGTTTGGTGACGGATATGAACAGCGACGGGCTGGTGGTCTGAATGCGGATCTGAAAACGTTTAAACCGGTATTTCGTGTCACAGATGAATATTCCCGTGCCGCGCTGGACAGTTTTTTATCCCGTCATGCCGGGATTCGTGCTTTTTTGTGGCGTCCGCCAAAACACAACAGGACTGTCCGGGTTGTCTGCAGGGAGTGGAGCATTTCGGATAATGCCATGTATACCGATTTTAACTGTACCTTTGAAGAGGTCACTCACTGATGCAGGATATACAGCAGGAAACACTCAATGAGTGCACTAAAACGGAGCAATCCGCGCTGGTCGTGCTCTGGGAAATTGATCTGACAGAGGTCGGCGGAGATCGTTATTTCTTCTGTAATGAGCAGAACGAAAAAGGTGAACCAGTCACCTGGCAGGGGCGGCAGTATCAGGCTTATCCCATTCAGGGAAGCGGATTTGAGATGAACGGCAAAGGAGCCAGTGCAAGGCCAACGCTTAAAGTCTCTAATCTGTACGGCATGGTCACCGGGATGGCGGAAGATATGCAGAGTCTGGTCGGCGGAACGGTGGTCCGGCGTAAGGTTTACGCCCGTTTTCTGGATGCGGTGAACTTCGTCAACGGAAACAGTTACGCCGATCCGGAGCAGGAGGTGATCAGCCGCTGGCGCATTGAGCAGTGCAGCGAACTGAGCGCGGTGAGTGCCTCCTTTGTACTGTCCACGCCGACGGAAACGGATGGCGCTGTTTTTCCGGGACGTATCATGCTGGCCAACACCTGCACCTGGACCTATCGCGGTGACGAGTGCGGTTATAGCGGTCCGGCTGTCGCGGATGAATATGACCAGCCAACGTCCGATATCACGAAGGATAAATGCAGCAAATGCCTGAGCGGTTGTAAGTTCCGCAATAACGTCGGCAACTTTGGCGGCTTCCTTTCCATTAACAAACTTTCGCAGTAAATCCCATGACACAGACAGAATCAGCGATTCTGGCGCACGCCCGGCGATGTGCGCCAGCGGAGTCGTGCGGCTTCGTGGTAAGCACGCCGGAGGGGGAAAGATATTTTCCCTGCGTGAATATCTCCGGTGAGCCGGAGGCGTATTTCCGTATGTCGCCGGAAGACTGGCTGCAGGCAGAAATGCAGGGTGAGATTGTGGCGCTGGTCCACAGCCACCCCGGTGGTCTGCCCTGGCTGAGTGAGGCCGACCGGCGGCTGCAGGTGCAGAGTGATTTGCCGTGGTGGCTGGTCTGCCGGGGGGCGATTCACAAGTTCCGCTGTGTGCCGCATCTTACCGGGCGGCGCTTTGAGCACGGGGTGACGGACTGTTACACGCTGCTCCGGGATGCTTACCATCTGGCGGGAATTGAGATGCCTGATTTTCATCGTGAGGATGACTGGTGGCGTAACGGCCAGAATCTCTATCTGGATAATCTGGAGGCGACGGGGCTGTATCAGGTGCCGTTGTCAGCGGCACAGCCGGGCGATGTGCTGCTGTGCTGTTTTGGTTCATCGGTGCCGAATCACGCCGCAATTTACTGCGGCGACGGCGAGCTGCTGCACCATATTCCTGAACAACTGAGCAAACGAGAGAGGTACACCGACAAATGGCAGCGACGCACACACTCCCTCTGGCGTCACCGGGCATGGCACGTATCTGCCTTTACGGGGATTTGCAACGATTTGGCCGCCGCATCGACCTTCGTGTGAAAACGGGGGCCGAAGCCATCCGGGCGCTGGCCATGCAGATCCCGGCGTTTCGTCAGAAACTGAGCGATGGCTGGTATCAGGTGCGCATTGCCGGGCGTGATGCAGGCGAAAACGAATTATCAGCCCGTCTTAATGAGCCGCTGAAAAATGGTGCCGTGATCCACATCGTTCCGCGTCTTGCGGGAGCAAAAAGTGGCGGTGTGTTTCAGGCGGTGCTGGGTGCGGCGCTGATTGCAGTGGCGTGGTGGAACCCTGTGGGCTGGCTGGGAGCTGCGGCTGTATCGGGCATGTATGCTGCGGGGGCCAGTATGATCCTTGGCGGTGTGGCGCAGATGCTGGCACCGAAAGCCAGAACTCCCCGTACACAGACAACGGATAACGGTAAGCAGAACACCTATTTCTCCTCACTGGATAACATGGTTGCCCAGGGCAATGTTCTGCCCGTTCTGTACGGTGAAATGCGCGTGGGGTCGCGGGTGGCTTCTCAGGAGATCAGCACGGCAGACGAAGGGGACGGTGGTCAGGTTGTGGTGATTGGTCGCTGATGCAAAACGTTTTATGTGAAACCGCCTCAGGGCGGTTTTGTCGTTTCTGGAGCGTGAGGAATGGGTAAAGGCAGCAGTAAGGGGCATACCCCGCGCGAAGCGAAGGACAACCTGAAATCATCCCAGATGCTGAGCGTGATAGACGCCATCAGTGAAGGGCCGGTTGAAGGTCCGGTGGATGGATTAAAAAGCGTGCTGCTGAACAGTACGCCGGTGCTGGACACTGAGGGGAATACCAACATCTCCGGTGTCACGGTGGTGTTCCGTGCCGGTGAGCAGGAGCAGACACCGCCGGAGGGGTTTGAATCCTCCGGCTCCGAGACGGTGCTGGGTACGGAAGTGAAATATGACACGCCGATCACCCGCACCATCACGTCTGCAAACATCGACCGTCTGCGCTTTACCTTCGGTGTGCAGGCACTGGTGGAAACCACCTCAAAGGGGGACCGGAATCCGTCGGAAGTTCGCCTGCTGGTTCAGATACAGCGTAATGGTGGCTGGGTGACGGAAAAAGACATCACCATTAAGGGCAAAACCACCTCGCAGTATCTGGCCTCGGTGGTGGTGGATAACCTGCCGCCGCGCCCGTTTAATATCCGGATGCGCAGGATGACGCCGGACAGCACCACAGACCAGCTGCAGAACAAAACGCTCTGGTCGTCATACACCGAAATCATCGATGTGAAACAGTGCTACCCGAACACGGCACTGGTCGGCGTACAGGTGGATTCGGAGCAGTTCGGCAGCCAGCAGGTGAGCCGTAATTATCATCTGCGCGGGCGCATTCTGCAGGTGCCGTCGAACTATAACCCGCAGACGCGGCAATACAGCGGTATCTGGGACGGAACGTTTAAACCGGCATACAGCAACAACATGGCCTGGTGTCTGTGGGATATGCTGACCCATCCGCGCTACGGCATGGGGAAACGTCTTGGTGCGGCGGATGTGGATAAATGGGCGCTGTATGTCATCGGCCAGTACTGCGACCAGTCGGTGCCGGACGGCTTTGGCGGCACGGAGCCGCGCATCACCTGTAATGCGTACCTGACCACACAGCGCAAGGCGTGGGATGTGCTCAGTGATTTCTGCTCGGCGATGCGCTGTATGCCGGTATGGAACGGGCAGACGCTGACGTTCGTGCAGGACCGACCATCAGATAAGGTGTGGACCTATAACCGCAGTAATGTGGTGATGCCGGATGATGGCGCGCCGTTCCGCTACAGCTTCAGCGCCCTGAAAGACCGCCATAATGCCGTTGAGGTGAACTGGATTGACCCGGACAACGGCTGGGAGACGGCGACAGAGCTTGTTGAAGATACGCAGGCCATTGCCCGTTACGGTCGTAACGTCACGAAGATGGATGCCTTTGGCTGTACCAGCCGGGGGCAGGCGCACCGCGCCGGGCTGTGGCTGATTAAAACGGAACTGCTGGAAACGCAGACCGTGGACTTCAGCGTGGGTGCGGAAGGGCTTCGCCATGTACCGGGGGATGTCATTGAAATCTGCGATGATGACTATGCGGGTATCAGCACCGGCGGGCGCGTGCTGGCGGTGAACAGCCAGACCCGGACGCTGACGCTCGACCGTGAAATCACGCTGCCATCCTCCGGTACCACGCTGATAAGCCTGGTTGACGGTCAGGGTAATCCGGTCAGCGTGGAGGTCCAGTCCGTCACCGACGGCGTGAAGGTGAAAGTGAGCCGGGTTCCTGATGGTGTTGCAGAATACAGCGTGTGGGGGCTGAAGTTGCCGACGCTGCGCCAGCGCCTGTTCCGCTGTGTGAGTATCCGTGAGAACGATGACGGCACGTATGCCATCACCGCCGTGCAGCATGTACCGGAAAAAGAAGCCATCGTGGATAACGGGGCGCACTTTGACGGCGACCAGAGCGGCACGGTGAATGGTGTCACGCCGCCAGCGGTGCAGCACCTGACTGCCGAAGTCACCGCAGACAGCGGGGAATATCAGGTGCTGGCGCGCTGGGACACGCCGAAGGTGGTGAAGGGCGTGAGCTTCCTGCTCCGTCTGACCGTAACAGCGGATGACGGCAGTGAGTGGCTGGTCAGCACGGCCCGGACGACGGAAACCACTTACCGCTTCACACAACTGGCGCTGGGGAACTACAGGCTGACAGTCCGGGCAGTAAATGCGTGGGGGCAGCAGGGCGATCCGGCGTCGGTATCGTTCCGGATTGCCGCACCGGCAGCGCCGTCGCGGATTGAGCTGACGCCGGGCTATTTTCAGATAACCGCCACGCCGCATCTTGCGGTTTATGATCCGACGGTACAGTTTGAGTTCTGGTTCTCGGAAAAGCGGATTACCGATATCAGGCAGGTTGAAACCACAGCACGCTATCTTGGCACGGCGCTGTACTGGATAGCCGCCAGTATCAATATCAAACCGGGCCATGATTATTACTTTTATATCCGCAGTGTGAACACCGTTGGCAAATCGGCATTCGTGGAGGCTGTTGGTCAGCCGAGTGATGATGCATCCGGTTATCTGGATTTTTTCAAAGGCGAGATAGGGAAAACCCATCTGGCTCAGGAGCTGTGGACGCAGATTGATAACGGTCAGCTTGCGCCTGACCTGGCTGAAATCAGGACGTCCATTACGGATGTCAGCAATGAAATCACGCAGACCGTCAATAAGAAACTGGAAGACCAGAGTGCGGCAATTCAGCAGATACAGAAGGTTCAGGTTGATACAAATAATAACCTGAACAGCATGTGGGCTGTGAAGCTGCAGCAGATGCAGGACGGACGCCTTTATATCGCGGGTATTGGTGCCGGTATTGAGAACACCCCTGACGGCATGCAGAGTCAGGTGCTGCTGGCGGCAGACAGGATTGCGATGATTAATCCTGCGAATGGCAACACAAAGCCGATGTTTGTTGGGCAGGGCGATCAGATATTCATGAACGAAGTGTTCCTGAAACGCCTGACGGCTCCCACCATTACCAGCGGCGGTAATCCTCCGGTATTTTCCCTGACACCGGACGGGCGGCTGACGGCGAAAAATGCCGATATCAGCGGTAACGTGAATGCGAACGCCGGGACGCTCAACAACGTCACGATTAACGAGAACTGTCGGGTTCTGGGAAAACTGTCCGCCAACCAGATTGAAGGCGATCTCGTTAAAACAGTGGGCAAAGCTTTCCCCCGGGACTCCCGTGCACCGGAACGGTGGCCATCAGGGACCATCACCGTCAGGGTTTATGACGATCAGCCGTTTGACCGGCAGATTGTTATTCCGGCGGTGGCATTCAGCGGCGCTAAACATGAGCGGGAGAATAACGATATTTATTCGTCATGCCGCCTGATAGTACGGAAAAACGGTGCTGAAATTTATAACCGTACCGCGCTGGATAATACGCTGATTTACAGTGGTGTTATTGATATGCCTGCCGGTCACGGTCACATGACACTGGAGTTTTCGGTGTCAGCATGGCTGGTAAATAACTGGTATCCCACAGCCAGTATCAGCGATTTGCTGGTTGTGGTGATGAAGAAAGCCACTGCAGGCATCACGATTAGCTGAATTTTATAACCCAGATACGGGCGCCAGAAATGGCGCCTTTTTTATTGCAGAAAAGCGAGAGGTAATTATGCGTAAAGTTTATGCAGCTATTTTGTCCGCAGCCATCTGTCTGGCCGTATCAGGTACGCCTGCATGGGCGTCTGAACACCAGTCCACACTGAGCGCAGGGTATCTTCATGCCCGTACGAACGTCCCCGGCAGCGATAATCTGAACGGGATTAACGTGAAATACCGTTATGAATTTACGGACACGCTGGGGCTGGTGACGTCATTCAGTTATGCCAATGCCAAAGATGAGCAAAAAACGCATTACAGCGATACCCGCTGGCATGAAGATTCCGTGCGTAACCGCTGGTTCAGCGTGATGGCGGGGCCGTCTGTGCGCGTGAATGAATGGTTCAGCGCGTATGCGATGGCGGGTATGGCTTACAGCCGTGTGTCGACTTTCTCCGGGGATTATCTCCGCGTAACTGACAACAAGGGGAAAACGCACGACGTGCTGACCGGAAGTGATGACGGTCGCCACAGCAACACGTCTCTGGCGTGGGGGGCTGGCGTGCAGTTTAACCCGACCGAATCCGTGGCCGTTGATGTCGCTTATGAAGGTTCCGGCAGTGGCGACTGGCGCACTGACGGTTTCATCGTGGGTGTCGGTTATAAATTCTGATTAGCCAGGTAACACAGTGTTATGACAGCCCGCCGGTTCAGGCGGGCTTTTTTGTGGGGTGAATATGGCAGTAAAGATTTCAGGTGTACTGAAAGACGGCACAGGAAAACCGGTACAGAACTGCACAATCCAGCTGAAAGCAAAACGTAACAGTACCACGGTGGTGGTGAACACGCTGGCCTCAGAAAATCCGGATGAAGCCGGGCGTTACAGCATGGACGTTGAGTACGGTCAGTACAGCGTTATTCTGTTGGTGGAAGGATTCCCGCCGTCACATGCCGGGACCATCACCGTGTATGAAGATTCCCGACCCGGTACGCTGAATGATTTTCTCGGTGCCATGACGGAGGATGATGCCCGTCCTGAGGCACTGCGCCGTTTTGAACTGATGGTGGAAGAGGTGGCGCGTAACGCGTCCGCGGTGGCACAGAACACGGCAGCCGCGAAGAAGTCAGCCAGCGATGCCAGCACATCAGCCCGTGAGGCGGCAACCCGTGCGACTGATGCTGCAGGCTCAGCACGTGCAGCCAGCACGTCAGCCGGACAGGCCGCGTCGTCGGCTCAGTCAGCGTCTTCCAGCGCAGGAACGGCATCAACAAAGGCCACTGAAGCATCAAAAAGTGCTGCCGCCGCAGAGTCTTCAAAAAGCGCGGCAGCCACCAGTGCCGGTGCAGCGAAAACGTCGGAAATGAATGCCGCAGCATCACAAAAATCTGCGGCCACATCTGCATCCACCGCGACCACGAAAGCGTCAGAAGCTGCCACCTCAGCCCGGGATGCGTCGGCTTCAAAAGTGGCGGCAAAATCATCAGAAACGAGCGCTGCCTCGAGCGCCGGCAGTGCAGCTTCCTCGGCAACGGCAGCAGGAAATTCCGCGAAGGCCGCAAAAACGTCTGAGACGAATGCGGATAACAGCGCACAGGCGGCAGCAGACTCACAAACTGCATCGGCAAACTCCGCGACAGCAGCCAAAAAATCAGAAACCAACGCGAAAAATAGTGAGGCAGCAGCAAAGGTCAGCGAAACCAACGCTAAAGCGTCAGAGAACAAGGCGAAAGAATATCTCGACAAGGTCGGGGGACTCGTCAGCCCGATGACGCAATACGATTGGCCCGTTGTTACTGGTAATGAGTCTTTTTACATAAAGATCGCGAAACTTTCCGATCCCGGAAGCGGCAATTGCCATGTAACGCTAATGGTTACTAATGCCGGTAACTACGGCTCCCCTTACGGAAACATTGACTTTATCGAGATCTCGGCGCGCGGTCTGCCTTCTTTGCTTAGTGCGGATAATGTTTCTCGTCATCTGAGTATACGCCGCTTAGGGTCAACCGGGCTGACCGATAACAACCAGATGCGTTACGGCCTGGTTAAAGGTGACGGCTTTATTGAGGTTTGGGCCTTCCAGCGCGCATTTATCAACGGCGCAAAGGTTGCGGTGCTGGCGCAGACGGCACGCCCGGAATTATACATTCCAGACGGATTTGTTAAGCAAACCGCCGCGCCTTCTGGATATGTTGAAAGCCCCGTTGTAAGGATTTACGACCAGTTAAACAAGCCGACTAAAGCAGATTTGGGTCTTTCTAATGCTATGCTTACAGGCGCTTTCGGTCTTGGCGGTAGCGGGATATCAACAAACGGCAAGATGAGCGATGTAGAGATCTTAAAAGCTCTGCGTGACAAAGGTGGTCATTTCTGGCGCGGTGATAAGCCGACCGGAAGCACGGCGACCATTTATAGCCACGGTTCTGGTATATTCTCGCGGTGCGGCGATACGTGGTCAGCGATCAATATCGACTACTCAACCGCGAAGATTAAGATCTATGCCGGCAACGATGCCCGGCTTAACAACGGGACTTTTAGCATCAATGAGCTATACGGCTCGGCAAACAAGCCGTCGAAATCGGATGTTGGACTTGGCAACGTAACTAACGATGCGCAGGTGAAAAAATCCGGCGATGTTATGTCTGGTGATCTTGATATATTGAAAGAAACGCCATCTATCAGGCTAAAATCAGCAAAAGGAACCGCTCATCTGTGGTTCATGAACAACGACGGAAGCGAGCGCGGCGTTGTTTGGTCGCCTGAAAACAACGAATCACTTGGCGAAATCCACATCAGGGCGAAAAACACAAAAGGTGAATCAAGTGGTGATTTTATTGTTCGCCACGACGGGAGGGTTGAGGCCCGCAATCTAAAAATAACTTACAAAATCAGCGCAGCCACCGCAGAATTTGCAAACACAAGCACCAGTTCCGATAACACTACGGTAAGCATCAAAGGATCTCAGCATACGCCTTTGGTTTTAACGAGCAACAACACAATTAAAAACTTGTCCATTGGGTTTAAGGTTGATGATGTTGATCAAAAATACCTGGGTATAGCTGGTGACGGTGATTTGTATTTTGGTAGTTATTCTGACCACACAAAAAACAGCAAAGTAATCACACAAGCAAAACTCGATAGCGGGGTGACGGTAGGCGGTAAAACAACCTTTTCTGACTTTGCCACATTTAACGCAGGTATGGCGGGATCTATCGAGCCGGAAACCATTGACAACAAGACTATTGATTTAAACGACTTGATCATTGCTAATACAGTGGCTGGATCTGTTAAATACTATCAATGCAAAACTGTTGCAGGTGGTGCATATATTACCAATAAGCCTGACGGCGTAAGCGGTAACTTTTTGCTACGTGTAGAATCTACTCGTAAAACTACGGGTTCAGATTATGCGATCATGCAAACGCTGATTGGCAGCGACACAAAACGCATATACGTTCGCTTTGTTGTCAATGGAAACTGGACGGAGTGGAGTCAGGTAGTTGTTTCAGGATGGAATCAGGATGTAACCGTCAGGTCGTTAACCTCGACGACTCCATCAAAATTAGGCGGCGGGCGTGTTGATGTGCTGGGGAGTACGTCAGATTACAGTAGTATGAATTGTGCTGTGCGCGGTGTTGATAGCACTGGAACCAATTCGGCGTGGTCGGTAGGCACATCAGAAAGCACAGGCAAAATGTTGTTCCTGAAAAACCACAGAAGCAGCGCTCAAGTGCTGTTAAATGGCGATGATGGAGCGGTTCAACTACTAAGTGGCACTGTTAACGGTGCTACAGCGCAGGCGCTAACCATCAACAAAGATGAGGTTAACTCAACTGCCGATTTAGTAATTAGAAAACAAACAGGGACTGGCAATCGTTTTGCTTTACTTAATTCAGGTAATTCAGAACTACCAGTTAGTATCAGGGTGTGGGGTTCCAGTACTCGACAAAACGTTTTTGAGGTTGGAACGTCTGCTGCGTATCTGTTTTATGCGCAAAAAACAACAGACGGGCAAAACCTTACTGAACCGCCCCGGGTTTCCTGGAGAGTGTTTTATCTGTGAACTCAGGCTGCCAGA
>OHAI01001478.1_pt1 | contig 18105 bp, 19 predicted proteins | sample 1577091 | NCBI WGS metagenome assembly OHAI01 (sample SAMEA3541548, study PRJEB24748) | human gut metagenome | biome: human gut; feature: human-associated habitat; material: faeces | place: China | collected 2012
GTTCTTGGAAGCGAATACACAGGCCTGCTTGAGAAAGGATTTCATGAGCGTTGGATCGATATTTATGAAAATGAGGGAAAGCGTTCAGGAGCCTATTCCTGGGGAGCTTATGGAACGCATCCGTATGTCCTTCTGAACTATCAGGGAAATTTAAACCATGTATTTACGCTGGCCCATGAAATGGGGCACGCTCTGCATTCCTGGTATTCCGATCATGCCCAGAATTATCTGAATGCCGGATATCGCATATTTGTTGCAGAAGTGGCATCTACCTGTAACGAGGCACTGCTGATCCATGATCTGATGGAAAAGACCGAAGATAAAAAAGAAAAGGCATATCTGATCAATTATTTCCTGGAGCAGTTTCGCACAACTCTGTATCGTCAGACCATGTTTGCACATTTTGAGCAGGAAATGCATCAGAAAGTGGAACAGGGCGAAACACTGACAGCGGATGTGCTGTGCGATGCTTACTATGCATTAAATCAGAAATACTATGGAGAAGCAATGGTTTCGGATGATCTGATCCGCTATGAGTGGGCAAGGATTCCACATTTTTACACACCGTTTTATGTTTATCAATATGCGACCGGATTTTCAGCGGCCATTGCAATCAGCAGCAAGATCCTTGCAAAGGAAGAAGGGATTGTTGAGAAATATAAAGCCTTTTTAAGCGGTGGCTGTTCTATGGATCCGATCGACCTGCTGAAACTCTGTGGTGTTGATATGGAAAAGAAAGAACCGGTAGAAGAGGCATTGAAGGTGTTTGAACAATATCTTACAGAACTGGAAAAACTCGTATAAAAATGGGAGATGTGCAGTGAAAGGCACATCTCCTTTTTAAGCGGCGGATTGCAGAGGTATTTATCCGGATATCTTATTTTAATACAAATTTATGGATGATCTCGGCAACGCCGTCGTGGTTGTTGTCATTTTCTGTGATATAGTCAGCAGCCTGCTTCACTTCTTCTTCGGCATTTTTCATAGCACAGCCGATATGGGCGGCCCGGATCATGGAAATATCATTTTCAGCATCTCCGGCAGCAATGGTATTACACAGTGGGATTCCGGTGTATTCACAGAGAAAACGAACGGCAGAGCCCTTGTCAATACCGGGAGCGACGTGCTCCAGGTATTCATTGCTGGAGAAGAAACGGTTGATCTTGCCGTCTGCAAAGTCAGCGGTCTTTTCAAGATAATCACGGAGATGCTCCTTGTTTTCATAATTTACAACCAGCACTTTGACCGGTTCTGATTTCAGAAAAGCGGTCACATCCGGAACGACTTTGTATGGAATCTTGACGATGGAAGAGTAGCGTTTTACCTCTTCGGTATCGTGCTCTGTAACGATCTCACTGTCGGAATAGGTCTGGCAGTGAAGACCGCACTGAAGGGCTTCGTCAAAAATGCGGCGAACGAGCGGCATTGCAAGTGGTTTTTTGAAAATACTCTTTTTGCGGTACATATCGTAGATTTCACCGCCGTTAAAAGAAATCACAAAACAGCCCTTTTTCGTAAAACCAAGTTCTTTTGCCTGCATGATCGCACTGGCAAGAGGGCGGCCGGTGGAGATCACGATATGGTGTCCGGCTGCAAGAGCCTCTTCGATCGCCTGACAGTTGCCGGCAGAAAAAGTCTTTTCGTCGGTAAAGAGCGTTCCGTCCAGATCCAGGAAAACTGCCTTGGTATTTTTTTCTTTTTCCATTAATTCTTCCAGGGCATCGTCACTGTCGCTGATCCACACATCTTCTTCTTTGGCAGTAAGGCCGAGATATTCACGCAAAGTACATGCTTCATCACTGAAGTTCCATTTGTCTGTTAAAGAAAAGATATCATCAAATGGGACTTCTCCCATCATAAAACGTTCTCTGAATTTCATCATAAAAACTCCTTTTATGATTTTTATAACGCGGCACAAGGTGGTGTCCCCGGTGTGCCGCGGGAAATGATTACTCTACGATCTGCTCCGAGAGGGCTTTCAGTTCCCTGCACTCGGCCTCAATGTCCTTTGCACCGAAGATGGCGCTTACAAGGGCCACGCCGTCCACGCCGGTGCCCCTGAGCTGCAGGATATTATCTTTGTGGATGCCGCCGATGGCCACCACCGGCACATCTACAGCATTGCAGATGTCGATGAGGGTCTGCCGGGGCAGGACGTTGACGTCCTCCTTGGTGTGGGTAGCAAAAGCAGCCCCCACGCCCAGACAGTCGGCCCCGTGGGCCACAGCGTCCAGCGCCTCCTGTACCGTGTGGGCCGAAACACCGATCATCATGCCTTCGCCCACGCGCTGGCGCACCTGTGCGGCGGCCATATCGTCCTGCCCCACATGGATGCCCTCGGCGTGGCACTTCACGGCCACGTCCACGTTGTCGTTGATGAACAGCGGCACGCCGTACTGCTGGCACAGGGCGTGGATCTCAATGGCCTCCTGCAGGAAGTCGGCGTCACCCAGATGCTTTTCCCGCAGCTGTACGCAGGTGGCACCGCCCTTCAGGGCGCTTTCCACCTGCTGGTACAGGGTCTGCTCGCCCACCCAGGCGCGGTCGGTCACGGCGTATAATAACATGGTATGCTTATCGCACTTCATAGGTTGCTCCTTCTTCCAGCTGTGCGGGGGTCATATTGTAGATGGCATCAATGATGTAATTGCGGTAGGTGGAATTGCCGTCCAGCGGGCTCAGGCGGCTGTGGGCGATCTCACCGGCCAGACCCATGGCGCACACAGCGGCGGCAGCGGCCTCCAGCGGCTGGCCGGGGTTGGCGGTGACGAAGGCTGCCGTCAGAGCCGAGAGCTGGCAGCCGGTGCCGGTGATACTGCTCATCATGGGGTGGCCGTTGCGGATGCAGTAAGCCTTGTGGGCGTCGGCCACGATGTCAATGGCACCGGTGATGGCCACCACGGCACCGGTGCGGGCCGCAAAGGCCTTGGCAAAAGCCACGGCGCTGTCCAGATTTTCCTCGGTGACCTTGTCGGCCACGTCGGCATCCACGCCCTTGGTGGTACCGGCACCGGAGGCCAGGGTCTTGATCTCAGAGATGTTGCCCCGGATGACCGTGAATTTCACCTCCCGCAGCAGGCGGTTGGCGGTGTCGGTGCGCAGCTGGGAAGCACCGGCGCCCACGGGGTCCAGCACCACGGGGTGTCCCAGCAGGTTGGCCTTTTTCCCGGCCAGCAGCATGCTGGTGATGGTACGGCTGTTCAGGGTGCCGATGTTGATGTTCAGGCCGCCGCAGATGGTGGTGATGTCCTCCACCTCAGCGGCATCGTCGGCCATGATGGGGGAGGCCCCGCAGGCCAGCACCATGTTGGCGCAGTCGTTCACCGTGACATAGTTGGTGATGTTGTGGATCAGCGGGCAGGTGCTGCGGACATTCTCAAAACATTCAGCAAACATGATGGCTCCTCCGTCAGGACAGGCTGCTCTGCATGCTGCGCAGAACACCGGAGCGCTGCAGGCTGAACACCAGGATCCCGGCGATCACAGCGCCCACGCCGGTGGAGATGAGGAAGGGGACGATGTAGGCATAGAAGGCGATGTCACCGGCGCTCTTGCCCATCAGGAAGATGGCCACCGGGTAGGCGCACAGGCCGCCCAGCACGCTGGTGCCGAACACCTCACCGGCCACCGTGGCCAGCAGGTTCTTGGTCTTGTGGTACACTAGGCCGCACAGCAGCGCGCCGAACATGCTGCCCGGGAAGGCCATCAGACTGCCCAGGCCCAGCAGGTTCCGCAGCAGGGAGGCCACCGGAGAGACGCTTGTCAGTCCGTGCCGGAGAGGCTATCCTTTTCGGGCTGTCCGGCCTTCCGGACGACAGTTGAAGGAGTATAGCCAATGCGACGCCTACTTGTCACCTTGATCCTTGGGGTCTTCCTGGCCAGCGCCGCCGGTTGCGCGGACCTGGGCATCAGCAACCCCTTTGAATCCACGCCGACCGCCGCAAACAGCCAGCTTTTGGGCATCAGTTTGCCTGCGGGCATGGAACTTTCCACGCAGCACTGCGCCCGCACCACCGGCAGCGACGGCCAGCCCCAGGGCATGGAGACCGCGTACGGTCAGGCCGACCGGATGCAGGTGGCGCAGAGCCTGTTCAACAACATGCAGGGGGCGGGCTGGAACGTGCGCATGAGCCTGCGCAAGGCCGACCGCATCATGCTGGCCTTTGAGAACGGCAACCGTCTTGCCGTGATCAGCCTGTATTCGCAGACGGTCTACAGCTGCGTGGCCGAGATCTGGGTCTCGGAAAAGATGGCCGACGGTTCCTCCCTGAACCTCCTGCCCCTGCGCGGTGAAGGCAGCCAGAACAGCGGCGGTTTCGGCGGCTTTGGCGGTTCGTCCCGTCGGGCCAATCCCAACGCCCCACGCAAGGGTCAGGACATCCGTGTGCGCATCACCCTGAGCTTTGACGAGGCCGTGCATGGCTGCAAGAAGAACATCACCATCACCCGCCAGCAGGAGTGCACCGAGTGCCACGGCAGCGGCTGTGCCGCCGGTACCAGCCCCGAGACCTGCCCGGACTGCGGCGGCCGCGGCTTCGTGATCCGTCAGCAGCGCACCCCCTTCGGCGTGATGCAGACCCAGCAGCCCTGCTCCCGCTGCGGCGGCAAGGGCAAGCTGGTCAAGAACCCCTGCAAGGTCTGCCATGGCAGCGGCAAGGTGGCAAGCAAGAAGACGCTGGAGGTGTCCATCCCCATGGGCATCGACGACGACCAGAGCTTTGCACTGCGCGGCATGGGCGATGCCGGTGCAAACGGCGGTCCTGCCGGTGATGTGATCGTCATGGTCACGGTGCGCCCCAGCGAGGTGTTCCAGCGCGATGGCTACGATGTGTGGGTCACCGTGCCCATCACCTTCAGTCAGGCCGTGCTGGGCGACACCGTGCAGGTGCCCTCCATTGACGGCAAGGTGGAGTACACCGTGCCCGAGGGCACCCAGAGCGGCACCACCTTCCGCTTGCGCGGCAAGGGCATCCAGTACCTGAATGGCCGCGGCCGCGGTGATATGTACGTCAAGTGCGAGGTGGAGATCCCCAAGAAGCTGAACAAGACCCAGCGGGAGGCCCTGAAGAAGTTCGAAGGCACCCTGAAAGAAGAAAACTACGAAAAGCGCAAGGGCTTCTTCAAAAAGCTGAAGGACATGTTCAACAGCTGAGACGGAAAACCGCATAACATAAAAAGCGGCGGCACTTCCCAAACGGGAGGTGCCGCCGCTTTTGTTTTTTTTTCAGAACAGAGACCGGGACTTAGTTGCCGAAGATCAGCAGGGCGTTGGGCACCAGGCCGATGATGGTTGCGCAGGAACCAATGAACCAGAAGCTGCAGCCGATGTCATGGATGGTGTTCGTGGGGCTTTTTTCAGCATGGGCAACCAGAGCGTTCATGCCGTTTTCCACCCAGTTGGAGTTGATATTTGCCTTGCGGTAATCGTGGATGGCAGAAACAGCCTTGTACCAGCCGTACAGCGGGAACCATGCCATGGCGGCTTCCACAACACCTACGCCGCCCTCGGTGTAGGTCATTTCTTCGCAGGACAAAACATTGTATGCAGCAGGATAAGTAATGGCGTTCGTCATAAAGCAAAACTCCTTTTTTAGGTTTGATAAAAAAAGCGGCGGCTCTTCCGCTGAAGAGCCGCCGCAAAAAGCCCTTTGGTGTACTCCTGAAAATTAGAAGTAGATGTTGCCCAGAGCAGCAACAGCATACAGACCCAGACTGCCGATGGTAAAGAGTGCGTTGTTGACAATGATACCAGCGTAGTAGAAGCCGTTGGTCACGTTGCCCTTGCACTCGGCCAACATGTTGTTCCATGCATTGGACAGCCAGTTGTCGCGGTCCTTTGCAACTTCCTCACGGCACTTGCCAATGCCGATCTGGGTAGCATAGCCGGGCCAGAACCAAGCTGCCAGTGCCTGACCGACAGTAGCACCGCCTTCGGTGTAGGTCATTTCTTCATTAGACAGGACGTTGTAAGAAGCAGGCATCATCATTTTGTTTTCCATAATAACACTCCTTTGAATCAAAGCTATACAGACAGTGCAAGATCGCACTGTTTAAAACCCAAAAATAAACCGGGATATGCGCTTGGAGACCGTTCTCATGAAGCAGGGCGCGCCGCCGCATGACGCGAGTAGTTGCTTGCAGGAAAAGGAAAGCAGTGCTGTTCTCTGCAGGCAAAAAGCCGTTCAGACGGTATACAGTGCTCAGGCAGCCGATTTCTTATTTCTGCTTGATGAAAAGCCCGCGGCCCTCTCTGGCGGAAAAGGCCGCGGGTAAAGGGGTCTTTGGTCTCTCCGGACGGATCTTATGAGCAGGGTCAGAGCAGGACGATGGCAGCATTGACCAGAAAACCAACGCCGGTAGCGCTGGTCGCGGTGACCCAGACGATGCGTCCCAGATCACGCAGCATGTTCTGCGCACTGGAATCCATATCGCGGCTCAGAGCATCCAGACCGGTATCCAGCCAGTCGTTGGGGTGGCTCTTGCGGTAGTTGCGCATGGCGGTAACACCCATGTACCAGCCAATGGGCGGAATCCAGTTCAGCAGAGCTTCCGTAAAGGTAGCACCGCCCTCGGTGTAGGTCATCTCTTCGCAGGAAAGAACGTTGTAGGAAGCAGGCATCATGATCTTGTTTTCCATAATAACACTCCTTTGAATCAAAGATCGTATCAGCACATTCTATGCACTGTTCACACCAGATCGAACCATCGGTGAAGAGCAACTGCTCTATATCGCCATTGTACAACACCCGTTGCATTTTTTCAAGGGGTGAATGGGCAGAGTGCGCAAAAACTGGAGAGACTTCCGAAAAGAACTGGAAAAATTTGTGAAAAAAGACTGCAATAATTTGACATAAAACAACAGCGCCCTTTCCTTTGCGGAAAAGGCGCTGCCATGTTTACCCGGCCACACCGGCACGGTAGAGGTACGGGTCGCTCTTGAAGCTGTCAAAGCTGTACAGCACCAGGATCTGGTCATAGCCGTTGTCGGCGATCAGCTGATCCAGACCGTAGTTGTAGTTGCGGAAGTCCACCACATCGATCTGGGCGTAGTTTGCCGTCAGATACGGTGCAAAGCAGTTGGCGTAGCTGTCTTTGATGACCAGAATGCGCCCGGTGCCGTCGCCCTCAATGCGGCTCAGGCCGTTGTTGCCATGCAGGAACATGGCGTACTTATCGTACACGTTCAGCTTGTCCGTGTCGTACAGGCCGGTGGTCTGGCCGTCTGCGGGCTGGCCTGCAGCGGTGACGTTATAGATGGTCAGGCTGTTCGGCAGGTCGTAGTAGGTGATAGTATCCGGCACGGCATTCCATGTGCGTGCCTTGGAGTAGTGGGTGCCGTAGAAATTTTCGGCGGTCAGAGCCGTGTGCGCGGCGGGGTCGAAGGGGGTCAGGCTCAGCGTACCGCACAGCTGCTGGTAGGCGTAGTATGCGCCAAGGCTCGTCCAGTGATGGTCGGTGCGGTAGTAGATATATTCGTCCTTGTGTTCGGCAAGGGTCTGCCGCACATCCACAAAGCGCCCTCCGGCGGCCTGTACGGCGGCGGAAAGCTGGTCGAGATAGGCATCCTCATCCAGCAGCGGCGCGTTTGCAGGCACGTTTTCCGGGTAAATAACTGCTGCTGCCGGGGCCAGCAGTACATCCACCTTACCCGGGTGGCGCTGGCACAGTGCCTCCACAGCGGCGGTGTTCTTGGGCAGGGTGCGGTTCTCGCTGTCCAGCAGGCTGAAGGTGCGGGGGAACATCATGTGCTCTTTGCCCAGCAGGATGCCGCCGTTCTGCTCCTTCTGCAGCAGGGTGGTCTCCACTACGCTCTGCAGGCTGATCCACTCATCGCGGCCGAACACCTGATCCTTCACGTACTTTGTGTAGGCGGTAAAGTAGCTGTTCAGCCCCTTGGCGGAAAGCTGGGTCAGCGCCGGGCGCTGGGAAAGGGTGGTGTTTTCCATCTCGCTGTAGGCGCGGTCCGGTGTAATAAGGTCCAGTGCGAACAGACCAAGAAAGAACAGGCTGAACACCACCAGCACCGGGTAGTGCAGGAGCGAGGAAGATTTTTTGGAATGCTTGTCCATCTTCACGCCTCCTTAAAAGTTGAAATAGAGGAACGGGCTGTTGGTACTGCCCACCACATAGGCGGTGGAGACCACCAGCAGCGCCAGAATGGCGGCACAGCGGGTGACGGCATTCTTTTTGAGCAGGTTCCAAATCTTCTCAATGAACGGGGTGCAGCAGAGGATGCTGACCACCAGCAGCACACCGTAGTTGCGCAGGAAGTACAGCGGCGAAACACCGCCGGAAGGAACGAACAGCTTGTGGAACAGCAGACCGAAGCTTACGCCCGTATCGTTGCCCACGAACATGGCCCAGCCCACCACAACGAGGAACAGGGTGTAGATGTGGGGCCACACTCTGCCCTTTTGCAGGTGGGGCAGCAGGAACAGCTTTTCTACAGCCAGCAGCACAAAGTAGTACAGGCCCCAGCAGATAAAGTTCCAGTTCGCGCCGTGCCAGATACCGGTGAGCAGCTCCACCACGAACAGGTTGAAGATCTGGCGCTTCAGGCCCTTGCGGTTGCCGCCGAGAGGGATATACACATACTCCCGGAACCAGCCGGAAAGGGTCATGTGCCAGCGCCGCCAGAACTCGGTGATGGATGCGGAGATATAAGGGTAGTTGAAGTTTGCGGGGAAGTCGAAGCCCAGCATCTTGCCCATGCCAATGCCCATCATGGAGTAGCCGGAAAAGTCAAAGTAGAGCTGCAGGCTGTAGGCGATGATGCCCAGCCACACCAGCGGGGTGGATGCATTGGCAAGGCCCACAAAGGTGGTGGAAGGGCTGTCCGCAACGCCGATGATGTCTGTCCACAAAGCACCGATGGCATCCGCCAGCAGCACCTTTTTAGCAAGGCCAAAGGTGAACAGGGTCATGCCCTCTTCGATCTGCTGCAGGCTGTAGCGGTGCCGGTATACGTGCAGCTGGTTCGAGACATCGCGGTATTTCACGATGGGGCCGGCGATCAGCTGAGGGAACATGACCACATAGGCACCAAAGTCGATGATATTACGCTCTGCCTTTACATCCCGGCGGTAAACATCGATAGAGTAGGAAAGGGTCTGGAAGGTGTAAAAGCTGATGCCCAGCGGCAGAGTGCCAATGCCCTGGATCTCGGTAAAGGCGGTGCCCAGCAGGGCGTTTGCGCTGCGCAGCACAAAGTTTGCGTATTTGAAGTAGAACAGCATCCCAAGGCTGCCAACGAGGGCCACCAGCAGAAATGCCCTGCGCAGGGCCGGCTTTTGGTCGAAGTGCTCGATGCACAGGCCGCTGATGTAGTTGATGAGGATGAGGGCCACCATGACCGGGAAAAACCGTACCTCGCCCCAGCAGTAGAACACCAGACTGCAGAGGAACAGAACGGTGTTCTTGAGCTTTGCGGGCGCAAGGTAATACAGCGCCAGCGTGATGGGCAGAAACCGGAACAGAAAGATGATGGTGCTGAAAACCAAAGCGTCAGCCTCCTTTTAGCCGAAAAAAGCCGATGCCGCAAATGGCACCGGCCTTGGGTGGATCCAGATTCAGTCTGCCAGTGCGCTGTCCACGGCGCTGTCCAGATCGGCAGTGCACTCGTTGGATGCGATCACCATGACAACGGTGTTGCCCTTGAAGGCGATAACAGCGTTCTCCACGTTATCCTGCGCCTGAGCAAACTCGGCGTAGTTGCCGTAGAAGGCCACCTGATCCTGCTGGTAGGAAGCCAGCTGGTTGGCTACGTCCTCGGCCTTGCCGTCGGCAGCTTCGAGCGCCAGCACCAGACCGGCATCGCCGTTGTCGTTGCTCTTCACGCCCTTGTAGCTCACCACGTCCTCAGCCTTCAGGCCGAAATCGTACTCAATGTTCATGGCTGCGATCTCGAACTGGTTGGAGATGGGGTCGGCTTCCAGCAGAGCATTGAAAACACCGTCCAGTGCATCAGAGCCGTTCTCGGCAGCATTGTCCACAACAGCGGATGCGGCGGCGCTGGAAGCGGGAGATTCCGCAGCAGCGGTGGAAACGGAGGAGGGAGCGGCCGAAGAGCTGGCAGAACTGCCGCAGCCGGTAAGAGCGACAGCAGCCAGCGCGCCGGTGAGAGCAATTGTAAAGATTTTTGTGCGATTTATCATAAAATATTCCCTCTTTTGTTCAAAACATTCTTGCAGCTGCCCAAAGCGGTCCTGCATCAGGGCAGACTATTGTTATCTTACCATAACTGTGTGCAAAATGCAACGAAAAGCCCCACGGTTTTACGGATTTTTAACCGGTGATCTTCTCCCCTGCAGCAAGCTTCTGCAGCACGGCAACGGCATCCTCAAAGCACAGGCCGCTCTGCTGGATCAGGGCCGCATTTTCCGGCCCCACATAGCGCCAGTGCCACGGCTCGTAGGTGATCTCGGTAACGGCTTCTGCGTTTTTGGGGTACCGCAGGATGAAGCCGTATTCCACGGCATGGGCGCTCAGCCAGCGGAAGGCCTCGGTGTTTTCAAAGCCCTCGGTCAGGTCGGTGTGCTCCGGGCTGTTCAGGTCGGCAGCAAGACCGCAGTTGTGCTCCGAGTAACCCGGCGGGTTCACGATATTTGCCGCCTGCTTTTTCGCTTCGGCTTCGCTCAGGCCCTTATTGCGGAAATACTGGGTCTTTTGGTCGTAGAGGTTCTTCTGGTAGTCCACGCTGCGGTAGCCGCTCTGCATCCAGATGGTCACGCCGTCCTTTGCGGCGGCGGCCTGCATGGCGAGGAACGCATCGGCGGCTTCGGTCTGCAGGGTCTTGTTCACAGCGGTGGCCGAGCCGCACGCCTTGGTGGTAAAGGTATGATCGTCCGGCATTTTGTTCGTGTGGTTCACCAGCACCATGCGGGGATCATCCAGAATGGCCTGCGCCTGCCGGGCGGTCAGCAGACTGCTTTCTGCCTCTGATGCTGCCGAGGCGCTGGACGTGGAAGTTGCCGAGGCGGCAGGCACAGCGGAACGGCTGTGCAGCACGAACGAGGCCCCGCCCACGGCAATGCAAGCCACGACGGTAACGGTGAGCACGCGCCGCACGGCGGGCCGCAGATGGCGACGGTGATGAGGATGGACAGACAGGTTCATCTGGAATACCTTCTTTCCGGTGGATGTGCATAGAGTTTGCTTCCTATGGGCAAGCTATGCCCGGAGGGGAAACAATATGAAAATGACAGCACAGGAATATGCGCGCCGGGTGCGGCGCATCGGGCCGCACTCGCCCTTGGGGCTGGACTGCCTGTGGGCTTTTGGCGTGGGCGGCGGCATCTGCCTGCTGGGCGAAGTGCTGCGCCAGAGCTATCTTGCCATGGGCGTGGAAGCCGACCTTGCCGGCACCCTGACCAGCTGCAGCCTGATCGTGCTCTCAGCGGTGCTTACCACGCTGGGCTGGTACCAGAAGCTGGCCGCAAAGGCCGGGGCCGGGTCGCTGGTGCCCATCACAGGCTTTGCCAATGCGGTGGTCAGCGCGGCCATCGAGTTCAAGGCCGAGGGCCGGGTGCTGGGTACCGGGGCCAAGATGTTCACCATTGCCGGGCCGGTGATCGTGTACGGCACGCTGGCGGCGGTGGTGTACGGCGCGGTGCTGTGGGTGCTGGGCATGGCGGGTGTGCCTGTGCTGTCATAAACACGGGCAAGTGTGCCGTAAGATTGTAGCATGATGTTATTGTACAACATTTTATGGAACGTTTTCCATCTATTTTCCACGAAGGAGAAATTTTGCCTATGACGGTCCGATGCGGGGATACCCTGCTGTTCCAGACACTGCCGGTGATCGCTGCGGGTGCAGCGGTGGGCGGCAAAAAAGAGAGCGAAGGCCCGCTGGCGGCAGAGTTCGACGAGCTGAGCGCAGACAACCGCTTTGGCCAGTCCAGCTGGGAAGCTGCGGAAAAATACCTGCAGCTGCGCGCCGCGCGGCTGTGCCTGCAAAAGGCGGCGCTTCCGCAGGAAAAGGTGCAGCTGGCCCTTGCTGGGGATCTGCAGGCCCAGTGCACGGCATCCAGCTATGCCATGCGGGAGCTGGGCGTGCCCTTTGCCGGGCTGTTCGGGGCCTGCAGCACCATGGCTGAGGGCCTTGCGCTGGGCGCTGCTCTGTGCGAGGGCGGTGCTGCGCGCAATCTGCTGGCCATGGCTTCCAGCCACTTCTGCGCGGCAGAGCGGCAGTTCCGCACGCCGCTGAGCTACGGCGCGGTGCGCACGCCCACGGCCCAGTGGACTGCCACCGCTGCCGGATGCTGCCTTTTGCAGCCGCAGGGCGAAGGCGTTGGCATTGCCGCTGCCACCTTTGGCCGTGTGCAGGATTATCAGGTAAAGGACATCAACAATATGGGGGCTGCCATGGCCCCGGCAGCAGCTTCCACCCTGCTGCACTATTTTAAGGATACCGGCACCGAACCGCAGGAGTTCGACTGCATCTATACCGGCGACCTTGGGCAGGTGGGCAGTCAGCTGCTGCGGGAGCTGCTGGCCGCAGAGGGCTTGCTGATCAAAAACCATGTGGACTGCGGGTGCATCCTGTTCGACGCAAACGAGCAGAGCGTAAAGAGCGGCGGCTCCGGCCCGGGCTGCTGCGCGGCGGTGCTGTGCGGGCACATCCTGCCGCGCCTGCGCCGGGGCAGCCAGAAGCGGGTGCTGTTCACAGCCACCGGGGCCCTGATGAGCCAGACCACCTTTTTGCAGAAGGAGACCATCCCGGCGGTGGCGCATCTGGTGGAGCTGCGTGCGCCGGAAAAGGAGAAGTAAGATGAACTATTTCTGGGCTTTCTGTGTGGGCGGGGCCATCTGCGTGGCGGGACAGCTGCTCATCGACCTGACCGGCCTGACCCCGGCCCGCATCCTGACCGGATATGTGGTGGCGGGCGTGGTGCTTTCGGCCATTGGGTGGTATGCCCCGCTGGCCGAGTTTGCCGGGTGCGGGGCCACGGTTCCCCTGCTGGGCTTCGGCCATCTGCTGGCAAAGGGCGTGCGCACTGCGCTGCAGGAAGAAGGTGCTGTGGGCATCCTCACCGGCGGGCTGACCGCCGCTGCGGCCGGTGTTACCACCAGCCTTGTGTGCGGCGTGGTGTGCAGCTGGGTGGGCAAAAGTCACGACCAGAACTGAAGAAGAAATACACAAGAACATTGCTGCTTTGTCCGCCACCCTTCGCCCTGTTTTTCCACCGCACTGCGGTAAACTGTGCAAAACAGGAGGTCTCCGCAACGTTGCACTCACGCATCGGAGTTCCGCCGCCGCACGAAATGACAACGTTTGTTCTCGACTGCATTTCAATCAGAAGATTCGTCTCGCAGTCACGGAAATACTGTTCGCCGTAAGTCTCAAAAATATCGGAGATGCTCATACCGGCACGCTCTGCGATGATCTGATCCATCTCGATGATATCCATGGCAAACACGGTTTTGAGATAATCGGAAATGGTGCTCTTTCCGGCTCCCATGAAGCCAATCAGTACAATATTATAATTGAACAGCTTTCTTGCCTGAATCTTTTTACTGTTTCTTGTGATGCTCTCGAAAACATCCGCCACTTCGTTTTTATGGCGTTTTTCCTGCATCCGGCGTTCCAGCCATTCCTTCTGTTTTGCTTCCTGCTCCGGCTGGAGAATCGGCACGTTATTTGCTTCTTTATATACCATAATGTCCTCGACAATACGGTTTCTCATCAGCAGCGCATCCAGAATAATCTCATCGCACTGTCCGAGGCTCTCTCGTAATACTTCCAACTGATTCATGTTTTTATCCTTTCCAGACTTGTGTGTACTTGTTCGCACAGCCCTCTTCCGGTATTTTTGTCGTATTTTTTGACATTTTCTGTTATTATAGCAGTTGTCCTCCGGAATCACAACAAAAATTTGCACAAAGGTGCGAAAAGCCCATGGAATCTTTTCAGAAATCCATGGGTTTTGGTATATTTTTATTTAAGATCGTCTTTCGAATCCACAGAAGATACCTGTTCTCCCAGGCATCTTCTGTGGATAACTTCTCATCAGAGTTCAGAAAACTCAGCTCTGCCCCCCCCCGATTTCAGATTCTTTTTCAGCTTTTCAATCTGAATCGAAGTCTGTTTTTCTTCGGATATGGTGTTCAGCTCCTCGCAGATGGCATCTTTGATATCGAGCAGACACTCGAGCATCAGCGGGCTGAAGGTACCGCACTCGCCGTTCAGGATCATCTCGGTGGCTTTCTCGTGCGTGTATGCCGATTTGTAGACACGCTCGCTTGTCAGCGCATCGTAAACATCGGCAATCGATACAACCTGGGCTGCAATCGGGATCTCCTCACCTTTTAAGCCGTCCGGGTAACCCTTTCCGTCGTACCGCTCATGATGCCAGCGACAGATCTGGTACGCAATCTGTACCAGCTTCTCGTCCTGATACAGTTCCAGGCTCTTCAGCATGGACGCTCCGATCAGGGTATGTTTCTTCATCTCCTCGAACTCTTCTTTCGTCAGCCTTCCCGGCTTATTTAAAATGTTCTCGTCAATGCCCATCTTTCCGATATCGTGCAGTGCGGATGCCGTTGTGATCATCAGCTGATCGGACCAGCTTAAGTGGTAGCGGTCTGTCTTCTGTACCAGACGCTCGAGGAGCATACTGGTCAGAACGTTGATGTGGTGGACATGAAGTCCGCTCTCGCCATTCCGGAATTCCATGATATGGCTCAGGATACTGATCATCATCTGATTGTTTTTCTCTTTTTCGTAAATCTGCTCGGTGACGAGCGTCACGAGACGGCGCTGTTTTGCATATAATTTGATCGTGTTGAAGACACGCTGGTAAACAACTTTTGCATCAAACGGACGACTGATATAATCGGATACGCCCTGCTCATACGCACGGCGCACAAATGCGGTGGAATCCTCGCTCGATATCATGATGACCGGAACCTCTTCGATCCAGTGGTTGCGGTTCATGTAGTCAAGCACTCCGAAACCGTCCATGCCCGGCATGACGATATCCAGAAGGATCAGCGCAAGGCCTGTTCCGTATTCTTCCAGCAGACGCAGGCACTCTTCGCCGGTGGAAGCCTCGATGATATCGTATTCATCCTGCAGAATCTCCGAGAGGATGATACGGTTCATCTCGGAATCATCCACGATCAGGATGCGCTGTTTTTCTCTGCGGTTTTCCTGACGGACAACATCGTCCTGACAACCCTGGATCTGGTCTTTCTCGGTGACAACCATGTTTTTCCGTTGTTTTGCAAGATACATCAGCTGGTCGGCACGCATCGCAGCTTCGCCGATCGTCTCATCTCTTGTCAGAACACCTCCTACGCTGACGGAAAGACGCATCTTCGAGTAGCCCGGCACCTGTGCCTCATGGATCTGTGACTGAATCTGTTTTAATTTCTGTACAAAGTTTTCCTCATCCATCTCCGGCAGAACCAGCAGAAATTCGTCTCCTCCTAAGCGGATCAGACGGTCGGTACGTCGGGTGCAGCGGTTGACGGTCTTTACAATGGTGTCAAGCGCCATATCTCCGGCATTGTGGCCGTATGTATCGTTGTATAATTTGAAATCATCGAGATCGATCATGGCTACGCCGCAGCAAAAGCTGGCGTCCCGGATCTGGTCTTCGAAGTAGCGGCGGTTGAATACTCCGGTCAGCGCGTCACGATACAGCTCTTCGCTGTAGCTGTTCAGCTTGCTTACCAGATTCTGGCGTCCTTCGGAGTCCATCAGTGTTTCATCGTCGAGACGGTTGATCATCTCGATCACGCATGGTTCTCCTTCGATCTCCACGTATCTTGCAATGACCTGATACACATTCGACGCAATGCATTCCAGTTTTGATTTCTGCGATTTCTCCTGCAGGGCTTTTTCGGAAATACAGTTAAGGCACGGCATCGCTTTGTTCCATACTGCGTAGCATTCACACAGCTTGCCATTCTCTTCATCGATAATAAAATCTCCGATCTCATCCGGACGGAGAACCCGCACATACATGAAAATATTCTTCAGATGTTCCACCAGACGTTCTGCCTGTTTCTGTGTCATCTGAACATCCTTAGAAGGCTCTTTCTTATTTATTTTTTCACATTCCGGCAATTCGGTCTGATTCATCTGTTTCCCTCTCTTCTCCCCGGTACACACAAAATTTCATTACCCCTTTGTGTGCTTCCGCGTTTTGCTACATTTTCCCATTTTAATTACAGTTATACATAATAGTGTAACGATTGTTTCCCGTTTCGTCAAGAAAAAAGTGTACAAAAACCGTCCTGTAATGGAAATTTATTCAAAAAAACCGACCGGTTTTACGCGGTCGGTTTTTTCTTCTTATCATAGAAGACACGGCTGTATAACTGCGGATAGATGTTGCTGCAGGAGAGCGCCGGTCCTTCAATATAGCGGTAATGATCGAAATCGTAAACACCGTAATCCGGCTCGGAGTTATCCAGCCAGAAAGCATTGATGCCGTAATCGTAGTAGTTCTTCTTGCATACATCCCAGACATATTTTCTTGTCTCCGGATTGAACACGTCGATCTCAACGCAGTCACCCTGGAAATCGTATGTCTGCTTTTTCGCGCAGACTGTCCCTGTATGTTTTTCATTTTATTATTTTTTTTGTCTGCTTCTTGAAGTTTTTATCCGATTTCTAACACTATTTTGATCTTTTTACCAAATTTGCGGAATGGGCTTTATTTTTAACTGCACAAATTCCATTTCTTATGATAGAATATTTACGAAAAAATAAAGTATCTGATTCACTATACTTTGATTCACAATAAAATGAGGGAGTAATCCATGATTCAAACGAAAGATTCGAACTTAACCTTCCGCCCGCTGACCATCGACGACGCAGAGCAGTACAATGCACTTCTGCGCTACGCCTTTCAGGTTACAGAGCAGGAGCTTTCCGAAAGCGGATGGAAAGACGATGAAATCAAGCAGTCCAAATTCCCGGTTCTCGTCCGTGCCGATGTGCTCGGCTGTTTCTGCGAGGAGGATCTGGTATCACAGTTCGCGGTTTATCCGCTGGACATGAATATCTACGGTGTCCGCTATCCCGTCGGTTTTGTCACCAGCGTCTGCACCTACCCGGAATACACCGGCCAGGGCATCATGAAAAAGCTGATGATCCGGAGTCTCACGCGCATGCGGGAAAACCACCGTTCCTTTGCGCTTCTCTATCCCTACTCTATTCCGCTCTACCGGAATCTCGGATGGGAAATCATTTCCAATAAGATGACGTACACCATCAAGGACACGCAGGTGCCGCGGAAACTCAAAGCCCCTGGCTATGTGCGCCGCGTGGCATGGGATGACAAGGATTTTAAGGAACTACATACCAAATTTGCTTCGAAGACGCACGGCTGCCTCTACCGCAACAATCTGGCGTGGGAAGAATATTTCCGCTGGGATGAGGATGATACCGTCGTTGCGATCTACTATTCCGCTGATGATGTGCCGTACGGCTACATGGTCTATCTGATCAGCTCCGATATCATGCATATCAAAGAGATGATCTATCTGAACCGCGAAGCGCAGCTGGGACTCTGGGAGTATATTCATGCGCACGATTCCATGATCGATGAGGTCAAAGGAAATAACTACTACAGTGAACCCATCGCGTTCGAGCTTGAGGACAGCGATATCAAAGAAACGATTCGCCCGTACTCGATGGGGCGTATCATCGATGTCGTGCAGTTTATGGAACATTACGCCTGCGACCCGGACGAGCCGGATGTGTGTATCCGTTTTGAGATCGAGGATGAGCTGCTTCCGTGGAACAATGACAGCTTCACATTCTTCTTTGAAAAAGGACACTGTGTGCCGACCGACCGCGAGCCGGACCATGTGATGAAAATGACGATCGCATCGCTCACAACACTGCTGCTCGGCTACAAGACGGCTTCCAAGCTGTATGAGATGGCGCGCATCGAAACGACGCCACAGACTGTGGAATGCCTGGATGACCTGCTCTTCCACCATATTCCATATGTTTCGGACTATATTTAATTTATTTTACGCATTGCAAAAGAGGGACTCCCGTGAAAGGAATCCCTCTTTTTCTATGTAACATTTTTTAGTTTTCTTCCAGTTTGATTTTCTCCTGCAGCACAACGCAGCCTGCCATAT
>OHAI01001491.1_pt1 | contig 18046 bp, 27 predicted proteins | sample 1577091 | NCBI WGS metagenome assembly OHAI01 (sample SAMEA3541548, study PRJEB24748) | human gut metagenome | biome: human gut; feature: human-associated habitat; material: faeces | place: China | collected 2012
GTTCCGGCTGGTTCCGCTTCTGCGGATATGCGCTTTAATTTTGAAAATTGCTATAATTGGATTTTTATTCAAATCTTTTTAACAAAAACTTTCTGCCCCAGCCCCCAACCGCTACTTGCAATTTGCCAAACGGTATAGTATAATACTTAAAGCGGACAGGGCTGTATATTGCGCTGTTTTGCATACGGATGTGGGCCCCGTGCGCAGGAGCCCTGTGAACCATGTCAGGCGGGGAACCGAGCAGCATTAAGCGGTGGTCTCCTGGTGCTGCGGTCAGTCCGCATTCGTATGCAAAGCAGCGCAGCCGCGGGGCACACCCCGCGCGGGCCTTGTCCCTTTTTCTATGCCGCAAAATATTTTACAGGGGGTGGTTGCATTGTACCGTGCGCTGTACCGCAAGTGGCGTCCGCGCAAGTTTGCGGATGTTGTTGGCCAGGAAGCCATCGTAACGGCCCTGCAAAACCAGATCGCCGCCGGGCGCATTGGCCATGCCTACCTGTTTACCGGCACCCGCGGCACCGGCAAAACCACCTGCGCCAAAATTTTTGCCAAAGCGGTCAACTGCCTGGATACCACCAGCCCGGACCCTTGCGGTGAATGTGCTGTCTGCAAAGGCATTGATGAGGGCACCATTCTGGATGTATCGGAAATTGATGCCGCCTCCAACAACAGCGTGGATGACATCCGTGACCTGCGCGATGAAACCGCCTATCTGCCTGCCGTGTGCAAGTATAAGGTATATATCATCGACGAGGTGCACATGCTGTCTACCTCGGCGTTCAATGCCCTGCTGAAAACCATGGAGGAACCGCCGGAGCATGTGATCTTTATCCTTGCCACAACGGAAGTGCAAAAGGTTCCGGCTACTATCCTCAGCCGCTGCCAGCGCTATGACTTCCAGCGCATTACGGCGGATAAAATTGCCGGTCGGCTGGAATATGTGGCCGGGCAGGAAAACATTGAGCTGGACCATAACGCCGCCGAGCTGATCGGCCGCCTGGCCGATGGCGCCATGCGTGATGCACTGTCTATCCTGGATACCTGCGCCGGTGTTTCCAACACTGTGGATGAAGCGCTGGTGCGCCGCATGGCGGGCGTGACGGACCGCAAATATCTGTTTGAGATCAGTGATGCCATTGCCGCGCGGGACGCTGTGAAAGCCTTGCAGGAGATTGCCGCCCTGCGCCAGCAAAGCGTGGATATGCGCCGCCTTTGTATGGAGCTGGCTGGGCATTACCGCAATTTGATGCTCAGCGCCCTGCCCGGCGGCACCGACCTGCTGACGGGAACTTCCCCCGAAGAGGAAGCTGCCTACGCTGCGCGGAAAGATTTCCCCCAGGCGGAAGCGGTACGCGCCGTCAATGCGTTTGGCGCCGCGCTGGAAAAGATGGCCCGCGGTACGGACCAGCGCATTGAGCTGGAACTGGCGGTTTTCTCGCTCACCCAGCCGGAAGCAGTGCCTGTTGCGCTGCCTGCCGCCGTGCCCGCCCGTCCGGTGGTTACAGCAGCCAGTCCGGCCCCCTTTGCCGCCGCCCCGCAGCAGGTGCCCCCGGTGCAAATGGCATCGGCCCCCGTGCCGCCTGTGGCAGCCCAGCCGGTTCCGCCTACCGTGGAACAGCCGCCGTTCAGCGCACCCATAGCAGGGGAAACCCCGCCCTTTGAGCCGGAGCTTGCCCCCGCCGCCCCGACGGTGCAGCAGCCCACCCCGGCTCAGCAGCCGGTGTACGCGGCGGATGTGCCCATCCCCAAACCGGTGCGCACCGTGGTCAAAGAGCCGCAGCTGTTCCCCCAGTGGCAGGCGGTGCTGGAGCTGATTGCGGAAAACGACCCCATGCTGAACTCTTACCTGCGCGGAACCCAGGCTTATTACGATGGCCGCCGCGTGCTGATCGAGTGCAGTGATGATTTTCGCGATTTTATGCGCCGCAGCAAAGAAACCAGCAAAAACATCAAACAATATATCTACCAGGTCACCCACATCAAATGCGGCATCGGCCCGTATGAAAAAACCGCTGCAGCTGTATCCAACGCCCCCGCGGCCGATGTGGAAGAGACCCTGCGCCAGATGAAAGACCTTGGCGTGGATGTAGTGGTAGAAGATAAATAATGTTGCTGTCAACCGCAGTGTTGCGGTGTGCCGCCCGGCGGCAGCGCCGGGTGATAACAATATGGATAATAAGGAGAATTACCTATGAAAGCAAGACTTCCCAAAGGCTATGGCCGCCCCGACCCGCAGGCAATGATGCGTCAGGTTCAGAAAATGCAGGATGAAATCCGCGCAAAGCAGGACGAGCTGGAAGCCCGTGAATACACCGGCACCGCCAGCGGCGAGATGGTCACTGTTACCATGACCGGTAAGCACGAAGTGACCGCCATCAAGATCAAGCCCGAAGCCGTAGACCCGGATGATCTGGAAATGCTGGAAGACCTGATCGCTGCAGCTGTCAACAGCGCGGTTGCCGCAGTGGATAAGGATTCTGACGAAGAAATGGCTAAAATGACCGGCGGCATGAATATCCCCGGCCTGGGCTGATCGGGGGCCGCTGAATGCAGAACGCCGAACCCCTTGAAAACCTTGCGGACCAGTTTGCCCGGTTCCCCGGCATTGGCCGCAAGGGTGCCGTGCGCATGGCCTATGAGGTAATGTCCATGAGCAATGAGCAGGCCATGGAGCTGGCCAAGGCGATTGAAAACGCCAAGGTCAAGCTGCACCGCTGCCGCCTTTGCCAGGATTATACCGCCAACGAGGTGTGCAGCATCTGCGCTTCCCCCAAACGGGACCGCTCCGTGATCTGCGTGGTGGAATCCCCGCGGGATGTAAAAGCCATTGAGCGCACCCATGAGTTCAACGGCCTGTACCATGTGCTGCATGGCCTGATTTCCCCCATGGACGGCATCGGCGCGGATCAGCTTTGCGTAAAGGAGCTGCTGGCCCGCCTGGACGGCACCGTAAAGGAAGTCATCATGGCCACCAGCCCTACGGTGGAAGGCGAGGCGACCGCCATGTACCTGGCCAAGCTCATCAAGCCCCTGGGCATCAAAACCACCCGCCTTGCCTATGGCTTGCCGGTTGGTTCCAGCCTGGAATACGCTGATGAAACCACTTTGTACCGCGCTATGGAAGGCCGCGGCGAAATGTGACGCCCGATTTGGCTTGACAAAACGATTTTACTGCGTTATACTGTATACCCCTTAGCGGAATGGACTTGCGTGCTGCAGGGGATAACGGCTTTGAAAGGAGGTGCGCTTGATGGCACAGGAAAAGCCCGGCAAAAAGGTGATTGCCCAAAACCGTGAAGCGCACCACGAGTATTTTGTCATCGAAGCGCTGGAAACCGGCGTTGAACTGGTCGGCACCGAGGTCAAAAGCCTGCGTGCCGGCGGGGTCAACCTGAAGGATTCCTGGGCAGATATTGATGATGGTGAGATCATCCTGAAAGGCATGCACATCAGCCCATATGAGCAGGGGAATATCTTTAATAAAGATCCCCGCCGCCCCCGCCGCCTGCTGGCGCATAAAAGCGAGATTCGCCATTTGCAGCAGCAGATCAAACTGCAGGGGTACACACTGGTGCCGCTCCAACTGTATTTCAAGCAGGGGCGTGTAAAAGTGGAACTGGGCCTGTGCAAAGGCAAAAAGCTGTACGATAAGCGTGCTGATGCCGCCGCACGGGACGCCAAGCGCGATATTGACCGCGCAATCAAAACAAGAAGATAATTTTTTCGCGCACACACTTTTGTTTTCCCACGCTGTGTGGTTCTGCCGCATAGCGCTTATATGGGGCTGTAATGGTTTCGACGGGGAGAGAGAGGCGTGAGCAGCGGGCCGTGGCGGTGCACCACGATAAAAGTGCCAAACAAAATTAACTGACAACGATTATACTGTTGCCGTCGCTGCCTAATTAGGCACGACCGTCCTGCCTGTTTTAGTACCGCACAGGGTCAGGGCGTCGATTAGGTACTGAACGTGCACGGGCCTAAGCTTTGCCGCCTGTCATGAATTTATGAAGCTACCAACGTGTCAAGCGTGTGCACTCGCTCGCACTGCGGGAATTTTAATAAATGCACTGCGCCCGGAGATACTCTAACCGCTTTCTTTTCGGACACGGGTTCGACTCCCGTCAGCTCCACCATAAACCATCAAGACGAACACACTACTTTTATCACGATGATAGGTAATGTGTTCGTTTTGTTTTGTCCGTTTCCGGGCCTGAAATAGAAATAAATTAAGTCTAATTTGTGAACAAATAGAACATCATTAGAGACCCATTACAACAAAATAAGCGGCGGGCTACCCCTATTTTCAGGGGAAAGCCTGCCGCTTTTATTATGGATTATTTAACTTGCTGGTAATTTGCCGGTCAGCTGTCTTTGCTTGCCTGCTTAATAACCTGATCCGCGCCGGTGGCAGCCAGGCCGGAAACAATGCCCACGGCCAGGGCGGTCAGGGGATCGGCGGCCGGGAAGTCCGGCACGTTGATGTACATGGCGGCAAGGCCCAGCAGACCGCCAAGGGCGCCGCAGATGGACGGCAGCCATTTGTTGGCCAGCGGGGTCTGCTTGACAGCCGTTGCGGCCAGGTAGCAGATAACGGTGATGCAGGCAACGGATGCGATGCCAAAAGATGCAAAATCCATGATGATTTCCTCCTATGTGTTGGTTAGTCGTTCTTAATCGGTAGGACTTTGGCGCGGTTGTACAACTCTGTACCTGTGCCGTTGCCGCCCAGGGCATGGTAGCTGCGGTAGAGATATTCCAGGTTTCGCAGGCCGTCCATGTCGATGCTGCCCTGCGCGATATAGCGGGAGCACTCGGCATAAAGCCGATCATGCAGCATGGCAAGCAGCCCCTCTTTGATGGCCTTGCACTCTTCTTCCTGCGCCTTTACGCGCTTGGCAAGGCGGCGGCACTCGGCTACAAGCGCGGCACAGATAAGTCCAAAGGCCCACTGTACCCAGTACTTGATGATCCACTCCAGCACGATCAGCCCTCCGCCCATGTACTTTTATAAAGCCCGGCATCAGTAAGCCCGCGCTCTTTGCACAGGGCATAGATTGCGCTGGCATCGCCCAGACTTACCGGGCCGATGGTGAGCGTCTGCAGCTTGCCGGACCCGGATGCAGCGGCAGGTGCTGCCGGTTCCGGAGCTTTTACGCTGCTGTATGTACCCAGCTTTACGGCGCTGGATGCGGTGGTAAAATCGCCGTCCAGCCAGTTCAGCGGGTTGGTGCGATTGCCTTTATACCGCACCTCAAAGTGCAGGTGTGCGCCGTAGCAGTTGCCGGTATCGCCGCTGTATCCGATGATCTGCCCCTCTTTTACATGCTCGCCCTGATGCACCACGATCTTGCTCAGGTGGGCGTACAGCGTCTCAAGATTGCCATACTTGTACGTGTCGTGCCGCAGTTTAATCATGTTGCCGTAGCTGTTAGTGTCGCCCTGCGTGCGCTTGCCCGTCCAGTGGTGAGCAGTGGACACAGTACCATCCTCTGCTGCATACACGGGTGTGCCAACGGCAGCACGGAAGTCCAGCGCCCTGTGCAGCGAGCCATCATTGTACAGCCATCCGGCGGTGATCACATGGCTCTGCAGCGGCCACGCGAAAAGCACATCTTCATTTTCCAGTCTCATTCTTTTCTCCTATCTTGCTGCCTGCTGTACTTTGCGCCTACAAGCCAAAGCTCCGCAAGAAGCTCTCTTTCGGTGGTGGTATCAAGATCTTCTTCCTCAAGCCGGCACAGCGCCGCGTCCGTCAGCCCGATGGCCGCCTCAAGTGCCGCTGCAAGCTCTTTCTCGCCGTGCATCACGGCAAGGGCTTCGGGCGCGGGCCGCAGATGGACAGCGCTTGCGCCTCTGTGATGGTGCCTTTATCGGCGCAGTTCCACACCTGCCGGGCGCTCATGCGCTGGCTGTCATACATGGATTTGATAAAGCGGTACATGCTTTTCACCTCCCTTAAATGCCCATCAGGGCAAGGATTGCGTTTTCTACATTTGTGACGCGGTCGGCCAGTGATGGCTCTTTGCCGTCTTCCTCCGTCCAGCTCTCGCCAAAGGCATACCAGTCATCAAAGGCGGCTTTTACCTCATCCTCTGTGGCAGTGGTCTCAAAGTACACCTCATCGGCTTTGTATGCGGTGTACTCTGCGCCATCCTCAGCGGCCACGGGTTCTCCTGCGACATTTTTTCGCAGCCATACCCTTGCCGCCTTGCCGGGAAAGCTTTCAAAGCGGATGCTTTCCGGCATCTCCGTAAAGTGCGTTACCTGCTTCATGCTGCACATCTTCCTTTCTGCGCTATGCGCATTTTGCTGTAAAAAGATACATCTTTCTTTGCTTTCTCAAAAATCCGGATCGTGTCCAGCTTTGCACTGACGTGCACGGCATCGGTATGCTTAAAATAGCCGTAGTAGCTTATGACGCTTTGCGCACGGCGCAGCGTAAGCCGGTGATTGTGCCGCAGCCATATACCGGCGCGGATAAAATTGCGCCTTGCGCGCAGGAAAATCCGGGCGCGGATTGTGCTGCACTCGTACCCTACCACATAGCCCATCATGTCAATGCGGCTGCGGGCAAGATTGAGCACCTGATAGCCATCATGCAGCTTTACGCCAAGCTCTTTATGTGCCCACGCCGCTGCCTTGCGCAGTGCGCTCAGTACGTCCGCCGCCCGGCTGCCGATAAGCAAAATATCATCCATATAAAAGAGCACATGGGATACAAGCTTTATCTGCACTACCGCCCCGCGGCATGATCTTAGCCTTAAAAAGCGGCATCAGGGCGGCCACTGCCACCGCGTCCATGATCTGCTGTATCACGCTTTCGTGGCTGATCTCGCGCTCTTTTCCGCTGATGCCGTCCACACGCTTAAAAAATTTTATCGGCGCAAGGCGTAAGTCGCGATTTCGGATTCTTGAGCAAATTTCGCTTGCGATATCATCGCAAATATCCATCAGGATGCCATGATTTTGCGCTGCGATTGCCTGCTTTACCTCACCAAGGGTGTAAGACGACCACTCCACCATAAAAAGCTGGTAGTCTTGTCGGTTCCACTTGGCAGGGCGGTTCTTTTCGCCGTGCAAATAATCAAAAATCCATCCTGATACAACTGCAGGGTTCTCAATATCAACGTTCTTACAATAAGTTTTCAAATTTTACCCCACAAAATAAAAGCTCTGGTGAGAATGAGGGCTTTCGGTTTCGACGGCTGCCTATTCTACTAGCCCAGGTCGCGGTCATAAGCCGCGAGCCACCCCTGCTGTCAGGGGCCACCTGCTACACTCAATTTTGGGCGGTTCTCCGCCAAGGCGTGGCGCTTGCCACGGCTGCTTATTACGGCAGCGGATTACGATGCAAAGATTAAAAGCCATCACCAGATCGCGCCCGCAAAGATGGACCAGCCCGCATTGCCCAGCCCGCCGCTCAGGGAGGCGCAAGCCAAGCCGTCATGAGCACCGGCGGCCAGGGTGCCCCACGACAGCCACTCATACACGCCGCCAGAAGTCGGCAAATTGACCGCAGACCGCATCGTAATTCCCTTTGTATTCGATTCAAAATTTTAAGTCGAATTTTCTTTAAGGCTTAAAAGGGGCTTTGCCCCTCTGTTCGGGCAGACCGCAAAGGTCAGCCCGCCCATTCACCCCGGTTTGCAGCACTACCAGGCGCGCCCGCAAAGATGCGCCAGTTCGCATTGCCCAGCCCGGAGTCCAGGAGGGCGCAAGCCAAGCCGGCATTAGCACCGTCGTACAGGGCGCCCCAAGACAGCCACTCATACACGCCGCCAGAAGCCGGCAAAAAGACCGCGGACCGATAGCCATTGCTGGAAGATGCGCCGCCGTCAATGCTGCTGGGTGTGGTAAATTCTGGGTACTTGCTGCTATGGGAAAGCTCGCCGATGTAGTGCCATGCCCATCCTGACGGTTTCGGCACAGTCAGGGGGGTGTCCGTGTCAAGATAGTTCGAGCTCTTGCTTGTGGCGATATTTTTCGCCAGCCGTACCGTGGCCGGGGTGATCGTCATCGTGTTGGCGGTGCTGTCCACCGTCAGGGTGTCGATGACATCGGCCACGACTGCATATCCGCCAGTCATGCTTTCCAACCCTTGGATGATAAAGGGCTCTTTGCCGTTGGTGCAGCTTGTGGGGCTGCCATCCACGCCAAGTACGGCATCGCAAGAGCCGCTCCACCACGGCGTGGTGCTGATGTAAGTGTCAGTAGTAGTATCAAAAGCTTTGGCCGTGTCAAGATTTACAGCCTTGTAAGCCGTGCCGTCCACGGTCACGCTTGTGATAGACTTGATGAGCACATTTTTTGCCAGCTTGTACATGGATGCCGTATTGCGGTCCGTGCTTGTACCGCTGCCGGTGTCGCCCACGATGACGCTGGAGCCAACCAGCAGGCTGGCGGCGTTTGCCTCGGTAAGCAGCACGCGGGTCACGCCGGTTTCGGCCACGGCGGCTTTTGCCTGCACGCTATAGCTCGTGCAGCCCTCCAAAGTGCCGCTGTTGCCCTTTTTGCCATACTTGAGCTGATACATGTGCAGCCGGAAATTAATGTCGCAGATAGAGATGCCCGCGTAATTCGGCCCACGCTTGCGCCACTCGGAAATCTGGCTGTTGTGACTGATCGTGTAATTCATCGGGGGCAGACCCGTTGCGGATGTGGGTTTGCCGGACGCGTCCACGCCGCCCAGATACTTGGCATGTACCATAAAAGAGCGGATGCTGCCATCCGGTGCAACGCACTCCGGCAGGGGGAAGTATCCGGCTGCGCGGCTGGTACGGTAGCGCTTTGTCCAGTTTGTGCCGTCGCTTTCAACGCTCATCCACGCGGCTTTCTGCGCCACGCCCACCATGCCATGCGTACCGGCGCGGGTATAGGTAGGATCTACCTTGTCAACGGTTTTGATCTCAATTTCGCCGTTGGCGTCAATTTCGTATTCGCACTCGATCGTCCAAAAAGCGATCTGCTTGCAGTACGGGTCAGTGCCCCGGACGGTGTTGGTGCTGGGGGTTGCTGCACCCAGCTCGGCACTGTCGTCGGTAAATTCTCCCTTGTCACTCTGAGATGTGGCAAAGTAGGAAAATTTTACGCCGAAAGTCTTGTCGCTCTGCAAAAGGTTAAACCAGCGCACTAAAAGCTGGGTTTTGGTGCTTTTGCCGGTGTTGGCAGCTGCCCACCAGCTCAAAAACTGCGTGTCGACGTTTTCCGGCGTGATATTTCCGGCAAAAAGAGAATCAATATTTGCGTTCGCGATCGCGTTACTCTCTTCCATTGCAGCTGCAAGCCGTGCAAGGGTGGTATCACGCGGAAAGTTGATTACTTGAGCCATCAGGTTTCCTCCTCATCTTTGATTCTGGCATTCAGGCCGCCGTCTTCTTCATCCACAGAGAAGAAAATCTTAAAGCCATCGGATGCCAGTTCGGCATACTTTTTTGCATCCTCTGCACTGGCAGCGGCCGCAGTGGCAGAGCTTTTTGCCTCTGTTGCTTTCGTGCTTGCAGTCTGGGCGCTGGCGGCGGCGTTTTTTTCGGATGTGCCCGCGCTTTCTGCCTTTGCCGCAGCAGTCTGGGCGCTGCCGCCCGCCGCCGCTTCCGATGCCTTTGCTGCCGTGGCGCTGCTGGCTGCCGCGTCGGCGCTGGCCTTGGCTGCCGCTGCCTGATCTGCGGCAGCGCTTGCGGATGTGCTTGCGCTGCTTGCGCTGGATGCAGCGGCTTTTTGGGCCGTTTCCGCGCCAGTCTTTGCCGTCTCTGCCGCTGTCTGGGCTGCCTTTGCAGCATCCCGGGCAGTGCCTGCGCTGCTGGCACTTGTGGCCGCGTCCTTGGCGCTGGATGCGGCCGCAGTCTCGCTGGCTTTGGCTGCCGTTGCGCTGCCAGAGCTTGCGCTTGCGCTCTTGGCTGCCACGTCCTGGCTTGCCTTTGCTGCATCCTGGCTGGCCTTTGCGGCGGTGGCAGCGGCCTGTGCCTGCTGGGCAGATGTGGCAGCCTCTGCCGCTTTGCTTTCGGCGGCAGCCTGTGCGGCAGTCGCGGCCAGAGAGCTTTGCGCTGCCTGTTCGGCATTTCCGGCGGCATTTGCGGCAGCCTCTTTTGCCGCCGTGGCGCTGCTGTAAGCCTCCGCCGCAGCGTTGGTGGCCGTGGTGGCGCTCTCATATGCTCCAAGCTCTGCCGCCCGGGCAGACTTTGCATCCAGCTCGGCAGCCTTTGCGGCATCGCTGGCGGCGGCACGGTCGGCTGCAACCTGATCCACAAACTGCTGCCACTTGTCGGGTGTGGGGTCTGCCGCACCGGTGCCCACATCGGCATGATCCATGACCATGTAGTAAGTGGTGCAGCTGATGATCTGCCGCCCGCCGGTGCTGCCTACAAAGGTGATAGGGTACCGCCCCACGGCAGCGCCCTGTGTGGCAGTGGCCTCGGGCGGTACATCCAGCAGGCCATCCGTATCCACTACCACCTCCACAGGGTCTTTTACCCGGAAAGTGGCCACGATGGCCAGTCCGTCCCATGCCGGGCTGGTAAGTACGCGGATAGCCTCGTTGCCGTAGCTGTCCCGCGTGCCAAGGCACAGGGGGCTTTCAAAAGTCACGGCCTTATAGCCGTTTAAGTAGATATCGTGATTATAGGGCCTCGTTTTTCTCTTCCTCCTTTTTGTTTACCTCTCTCTCGCTGGCTTCCACCATCGAGATCACGTTCAGCAGCACCAGCCGCACCACAGCGGGGTGCAGGCAGCTGTTGTTGATGGCGTTGATGACGGACTTTTGGAGTTCTTCAATTTTTGCGGTTGTGGTCACGGGGGTGGAATCTCCTCCTTTGCGAAAAAAGGGCATAAGAAAACCCTGTCCGTTTCCGAACAGGGTTTTTACTGGTTAGCAGGCTGCTTTCAGGCAGAGCAGCCGGAATACTTCACGCCCTTTGGGGGTGATCAGGGTCTGGGTGCCGCTCCATTTGGTTTTCTCGTTAAAGCATTCTTTGACCTCAAACAAGCCGGTGTTTTTGTCGGCATAGGGCATCAGCTTACCCTTTTTGTCGCGGTAGATGAATTTCTTTGCCAGCAAAAAGGCAATAAAGGCTTTTTCGCCAATGCCCAACTGCTTGGCGGTTTCGCGGAAGCTGGTCAGCAGGTTCCGATCCACGAGTTCGTCGAAATATTCCGCTTTCGGCAACATGATCTGTTTGTCCACCATCAGCCGGCTGTTGGCAGCAGAAAGGGCGGCGTTTTTATCCTGCTCGGCTTTCAGCTGCTGGCACAGCTGGATCATGGTGTCGGGGTTCAGGATGGCGGCCTGCAGGGTTTCCGGCGTCATGTACGCGCCATGCCTGCGGATGGTGGGGAGCACTTCAGCCGTGACCCACTTGCGGAACGGTTTGGCTTCTGGTTTATCACTACGCAGGATGATGTTGTACAATCCAGGCTCGTTGATGACGATCATACTTTGTTTACCACCAAGGGTGTCAATCTGACTTACACCCTTTTCATCATCGTCAAGCCTGTCTGCAACCATGCGGCTGTTGTTCACCCCCAGCACCCCGCACACATCCTTCAACACAAACCAGGGTTCGCCGTTGATCTCCACCGTGCGCACATCGTTGTTCTCATACTTAAAAATCTGCAGTTCGTTCATGCTACCACCTCCGCAAGTGTTTTGTTCGTGCGTTCCTGTACTTCCAGCTGGACCTGATATTTCCGTGCGGCTTCCCATACAGCAGCAAGCCCGCATTTGATTGCAATGTTAGGGCTGTTGCAGGGCACCAGGCGCTGGTATTCTTTCAGAAATGCCTTTTCGGCCATCAGGCACTCCAAAACAGAAGGGCCAAAATCGTTTGCTTTTTTCATTTTACTTGCCCTCCACAAAAAGCTGCTGCTCGAATTGGCGGTAAACATTGGCCAGGTAGAGCGCAGCACCATGCAGGGCGTCTTCATAGCACTCTGCGGCGTTAGCGCCCTCTGCCATAGCAGTTTGGATGGCATCTACAATATTAGCGGCGCATTTCAGCTCATACAGCGGCGATTCCAGATTGCAGGCGTTCAGATTTTTGTTCAGGTATTGATGGTTCATGATAAATTTACCTCTCATTCACTTGTAAGAGGTGTAGCCAAATGGTATAATGGATTTACCAGATGGCTTACCTCTGGGGTTTATAAGGCATTCGCTTCGCTGTGGTAGGTGGGAGCGGATGCCTTATTTGCTTTCAACCTCAGCCTTAATCTTTTGGATTCCCAGCCGGATAATATCACTGCGCGTTTTATTGAGCTTTTCGCAGCAATATTTCAAATCACGCATCGTTTGTTCGTCAGCGCGGATTTTCAGCTGGATGTCCTTTGGGTTTTCAGACTTTGGTCTGCCTGTACGGGGCGACATATCATCACCTTACTTTCTGTGTACACGCTTATTGTATAGTTGTGTACACGAAAAGTCAAGTACTATTTTCAAAAAAAAGATGAAAGTAGTCTGAACTTTTCGTAGGGGACAGGCTACTCTTATTTTTCTGTCAGCTTTTTGTGGAGTTCATCAACCATACATTCAAGCAAGTCAGTCTTTGTTTTTCCTGTGATGTCAGCACACTCTTGAAATTTTCGGACAGTGCTTTCGGTTGCTCTTAAAGCAATCTGCTTGTTTTTTGGTTCAGCTCCCACAATAGGCCGACCGGTTTTAGGCGACATGTCATCACCTCCAATATTGCCTAGGCATAATATAACATACGCCTAGGCAAAAGTCGACGGTACATTTCAAAAAACTTGTAAGAGGTGCGGCCAAATGGTATAATAAATTTACCAGATGGCTTACCTCTGGGGTTTGAATCCCTTGTACTGCGCGTCCGCCAAGAAGCTACAGTACGGGGGATTTTTTATGCCTTGTCTGCGGCAACAGGTTCTTGCATACCCTGCTGCACCTTGTCCAGCGTATCCATGGCGGCGCGCAGGACAGAGAGGTACTGCGGCAGATCGTAACGGCAAAAATATTCGGCAGCCCCGGCGGTTTGCAGGGTCGTTTCATCGGCCGCTTCGGCCAGGCCGGATAGAGCAAGAGACAAAAGGTTGCGGGCATCCTGCAGGGAGCCGTCCTTTAGCTCGGTGTCGCTTGAAAAAGTGAGGTAGGATTGATGCATGTATACACCTCCGTTGGGTTTAGTTAGGAGTTAGAAGTTAGAAGGTGTGCGCGTGCGCGCACGGGTTGAAAATTGGGCCGCAATCCCGTAGGAGCGCACAGTGTGCGCCCGTCGCCTTGCGGTAAATCCTGTTATGGCATCATCTACCGCAAAGCCCAGGAACGGTCAAGACCGTTCCCTACAATGCCGGACCTTAGGCCCGTTTTAACTCCTAACTCCTACTTCCTACCTCCTAACTCTCAATCAGCATTCGATAATGTTAAACTTCAAATTCTTCCACTGTTTCGTCTTGGCATTGTGCCAGGCGATGCCGTATTTGCTGCAGTAGCAGGTGGTGGTTTCGGTCTCGGTGGAAGATCCGGCTTTGGGATGGGTGAACTGAAACGTTGCCTTGCCTGCAAACAGCCTGATGGTGTACTTGTATTCGTCGTCAGTCAGGCAGCTGTAGGCGATGGGCCAGGTGGCAACCTTTTCCCGCACCACTTCCCGGTGCATAAACCCGGCTTCGTCGCGCCCGGAATCGCTGGAATCCAGGTCAGAATAGCTCGGTTCAATGTCGCAGTCCGGTGCGTACAGGGATTTGCCATCGATCTGGAACAGATTAGTCAGAGTCACGTTACACACCTCCTGTGGCAATGGCCTGTTTGCGCTGCCAGCGCTGCACGGCGTGGCCTACGTCCTCGTCGGTCAGCTCAATGCCGTACACGGCGGAGAGGATCTCCCGCAGCACGGAAACCACGGCTTCAAAGCCAGCCATCTGGCCTGCCTGCAGGTCCTCCATGACCTCGGCCACAGCCTGCTTGATGGTGTCCAGCGGAGCTTCCACGTTGGTGCCGTGGCTCTGATCGCCCAGCACGGCCAGAAACTCCCGGTTGGCCGGGATGACCGCGCCTTGTGCCAGGTAGGGAATTTGCGGGGCGGTCAGGGTGCTGATATTAAACCCGACATGCCCGCCGCCGAATATGTCCGGCAGGTCGAACGACAACCCGTTCAGCGCGTTGATGACCGCATTGATGCCGGTGACAACGGCGGAGATCATCCGATTGATGAAGCCGATGATGCCGTTGACGGCGGTCTTGATGGCGTTCGTCATCTTATCCCAGACGGTGCTGACTGTGTTGCCGATGGCCTGCCAGGCAGCATCCCAGTTGCCGCGGAACACGGCGCTTAAAAAGTCCGTCAGCCCGCGCAGCACAACAACGGCCAGATCAATGGCATCCGCAATAGCCCCAACGGCCACGCCAACAACGTCCGCAATGGCGTTGAATACCTCAGCAAACGCGGGGCCGAATGTGGCGATAATCCACTTGGCCACCGGGGCCAGTAGGTTGTTCCACAGGTCCAGCAGGCAGTTGGCAACGCTTGCCACCAGCAAAAGAATGTCGTCCCACAGGGGCTTGAGGTGGGAGGACCAGAGGGTAGATAAAATCTGCATCAGGTTAGTAAGGATCGGCTGCAAAACGTTCTGCCACAGGGTGGTAAAAATGCCTTGCAGGTTTTCCAGCGCCAGGGCGGCACTCTGGGCAATGGGCTGGCCGTACTCGGCCCAGGTCAGCTGAACGCCGTCCAAAAGATCCTGCCAAACGGTCAGGGCAGCGGTTTTCATCTGCTGCCAGGCTGCATCCCACAGCGCGGCGGCGGGGGCAAGCACAGCCTGTAATGTGGCCCAGAAATTTTGCAGCTGCTGGTTTAATAGAGCCGGCGGACTTGACTGTGGCGGTTCGGCATCTGCGGCTTTGATTGTTGCAGCGCTGCTGCTTTTGCGGGTGGTGGAAGCCGCCGCAGCTCCGGCACTTTCGGCAAGAGAAGCCTGCAGCCGGTCCAGCTCATCAAATTCCGCAACGCTGCGTTTGGCGGCCTTGGCTGCTTTGGTGGTGCCACTGGCAAGTTTGGCCTGGGCTTTGGCGGCTTTGTTGGCGCTGACTGCTGCTGCGGCGGTCTGCTGCTCAAACTTTGCCACCGGCACGGCGGAGAACGCAGCGTTTACACTGCGGCATATTTTTTTCAGGGCAGTGCGCAGGCCGTTCAGCGGCTGCTGCGCGGTGTGGGTAGTTGTTTGTGTAGACAGGGCAACCTGAAGGCTGCCTGCATAGGATTTTGGCAAAAGCATCTACCTCCTTATGAGGACTTAATTGGCCAACAGGCGCTGCAGCCGCTGGCGTTCCGCTATCTCTGCCGGATTCAGGCGGGGGCGCAGGTCAACCATGGCTTTGTTTTTGCGGTAGTAGTCCTGTTCCCACGGCTGCAATTTTTGGCCGTGGCGCAGCTTGCTGCGCACCCGCAGCAGGGTAGCCAGCTGGCCGTCCCCAATGCTGTTGAACCAGGCCATAAAGGTCCACCAGTGCAGATAAGGCAGGGCGCGCACTTCGCACCCGGCGGCTTTGTTGATGTCGGCGGCAATCAGCGGGGCGTCCTGTTCCCAGTCCAACAGCGGCGGGGCAGGGGAGCGGGGCAGCGTTTGCCCGCAGTTCAAAAAATCTGCCAGCTTCTGCATGGCCTCCGGATAGTCGCTGCGCGGCAGATCGCCCTCATAAAATAGGGCCAGGGCTACCCGCCAGCGGATGAATTCCGGCTCGCTGGCATCGTTCAACCGATGCAGAATATCCAGAATATCGCGGTAATCCGAATGAATCGGATATGCTTTTCCGCCAACCTCCAGCCGGGTGGGCAACCGCCAGCTGCTCATACCTGCACCCCGCGCGCGGCGCGCGCTGCCTGGGCCTGCTGCACGGCCAGCGTGGCTTTGGCATCCGCGCACTGGCGGGCACCGGCTTCCAGAATGGGCTGCAATGCCGCAAACAGATTGGTGATGACCCGCTCGCCGTTGCCGGCAACCGCCAACAGATTGGTGCCGCCCAGCATGGCGTCAAAATCATTGCCGGGGCCAAATACTTCCGCCAGCAGCCCCTTGGCGCGCTGATCCGCCTGGGCCAGCAGCTGTATGGCATCGGTCCCAGTGGGGCTTTGCGCCTGCACCTGCTGTTCCAGCTCTTGCAGCTGATTTTGCAGGGTGCAAAAACGGCTGTAAACATTGGGGTCGCTGGGGTTAAAGCGCAGCACTCCGCCGCCGTGCTCCGGCCCGCCATTGACCGCGTATTCGCGCAGGCCGGTATCAATCGTAAGTTGTTCCATAAAGCCTCCTTTAATGTAACAGAAATCTGTAATCACAATAGCTAAAAAATGGTGAAGCGCTGCTGCACACTTCACGAAGAAAAAAGGTGAACAAGAGAATTTTGGTGTACCCTCTGCCAAGGGAACGCCAAACAAAACTTACAGCGGAAATACCGGAATCCTAGGGTGTATCTGAAAAGTCAAAAATTTAGTCTATTTCTACAAACATAGTGGGATTTTGCCTTAAATCCCGCTTGTGTTTGCGAAATATCCATCTTTTTCTTGTTTTCAAATACACTTTAAGGCAGGTGAACGATATTGGGAAAAAATCCTAAACGTAAAACGCAGCCCGGCAGCCGCCGATTTGGGCATTATACAGAACAATAAAAAGATAGCGAAAAACCTATCATTCCAGTATTCTGTAAAATTCTGGACCTTGTGGCTATCATAACGCAATATTACAGAAATGTCAACAATAAAATTCAGAAAACCGAAATTGCGATGGAATACCGGTACCACAATACTCCACAAAAGCCCGCAAACATAAAAACTCTCCGCCGCACAGTGCAATGTTGTGGGCGGAGGGAGAGCCGTGTTTAGAGTGATTTGCTGCGTTAGAGCGCGGTAACAAAACAAAAATGATGCAGACAAAAGTAAACGAGAGGAGATAAGCAGACCGGAAACATCCGGCACAACACAACAAAAAAGCTCCAGCGCCTTCTACCCTTATGGCGCTGGAGCGAACTTACTTGATTGGAGTCATAGCCTCATACCCGATTGTATTATTTTTCGGACCGTTTGCACATTTTCATGGCAACCTCATCCTTTAACTTTGATCGAATGTTTTTAAACCTGGTTTTCTTTGTTTTGCAAATCGGAAACGGGTTTCATTCGCTGTTGTTCGATGATTTTGCGTTTGCTTGAAATTTCTGATTCCCTTTGGTTCGTTATTTGCTGCCTGGAAACATTTTGCAAGGAAAACGATTCTTGGTGCATCTGTGGAACGGGGAAGTGAACTTCAATAATTTTGTGCAGGGTACCTGAATTTGATGCCAGAGGTTGATTCCTCTTTGCTCTAGTACATCGGAGTTTCTCCTTTTGGGGGCGGTGCGCTTGCACCAGCCAGATCAGGTGAAGCATTATTTGTTCGGCGGAGTTAGATCTTTCATAACAATCACCGGTGATTCTGGGTTTCTATTTACGCTTTTGCGTACCAGGTTTTGAACCTGTAATTTTCTATTTAGAATCCTGTCGTCAGTTCTTCATCTAATCTATGTAAACGCGGGGAACTTTTTCTGACGGGATTTCCTGAGCACTGCATTTTAAGCAAGCTACGAACCTTGCATCTTAACTTTTATATCTTTTACAGGTAATGACCTGCGGCTGTTAATGAGGTTCGTTTGCTTTCAGCAGGCCCAGGCCCGCCGGTGATGAATGGGATCTTTGAAATTAGCCATTGGACTTGAGCCTCCTTCCTTACGAATCCTGCCGGCTTTGCCATCTTACTTTCAAGTCCTTCGGTAGCCTCCCGGTCCCTGCTTTCCCGGAGTTCTTCAAGTGTTCCCATTTAGACCTCTTACTGGAAGCCTTTGCGAAATCTGCTTGAAGCTGTCGGGAAAACCGCCGTGCCTTGTTCCGATGCTATTGAAAGTGGCTTTTGCTTGGAGCTTTTAGCTCCTTATCTCCGGCTGTTTTCTTTCTGTGACTATACTATACAATACCCTAAGGAATTTGTCTATTCGCAGATATCCCAAACAAAATATGAATTATTCGTGCATGTTATGGATAGATATTGCCTTGACGAATGTGGTATAATAAATATGTTGGGTGTG
>OHAI01001523.1_pt1 | contig 17850 bp, 20 predicted proteins | sample 1577091 | NCBI WGS metagenome assembly OHAI01 (sample SAMEA3541548, study PRJEB24748) | human gut metagenome | biome: human gut; feature: human-associated habitat; material: faeces | place: China | collected 2012
TTAAGAAAGTTACCGAGAAAATAATGACTGAGTTTTCGGATTTGAATCTATGCCCTATTAACAACCATCAGGGAATTGTAATTGATGGTGAAGGTTCAAGGGTTATTTGCAAAGACTAATTTGAAAAATCCTTTTTTTGAAACTGGAAAATCGGAATTTGTGAAATCCACATATTTTAAGAAGGAGCCTTCGCTTATGCGAAAGCTCCTTCTTTGCACACCTTACTTTTTCAGCTTCAAGCCGTCGCGGAACGCTTCACCCACGCGCTCGGTGACCTTGTAATAGCCATGGGTGTAGGGGTCAAAGGCGATGGCATTGACTTTAGACATATCAATTTTTCCGTCCACCATAACGCTCTCATCGGCAGTGACATTGACTACCTTACCGATGACGCCGCAGCCATACTCATTGTTCTGATACTCGATGAACTTGCACTCCAGACAAATCGGGAACTCGTTGATGACCGGCGCATCGACGGCTTCGGCTTTGCTTGCGGTCAGACCGCTGCGGGCAAATTTGTCGCCTACTTTATTGCCGGACTCCACGCCGAAATAATCCGCCTCGACCATGTGGGCGGCATCGGCAATGCTGACGGTAAATGCGCCCCGTGCCTTGATGTTCTGCACAGTTTTGTGGGTCTCGGTGAGGTTCAGTGCAACGGTGTCCCGTTCCTGCATGGTGCCCCATGCGGCGTTCATGACATTCACACTGCCGTCCTCGTTGTAAGTTGCAACCATCAGAACCGGCATGGGGAAAATGCCTTCGGTAATTTTCAATTTTGTTCTCATGATAACTCCTCCTTGTGATCATATTGACAGGACTGTTCATCCTGCTTATAATTATACGAAGGAAAATCAGAAATTCAAGTACTGGTAATTATGACAGGTACTATCTTTGGAGAAAGCAAATGATAAAGAACTATATTGAGAACGCCAATTTTGAGGACACCGGCTTTGCCTACACGCTGTCGCTGATCTCAGGCAAGCACAAGATGGTCATTCTCTATTGTCTGATGGAGTTTGAAACCGTGCGGTTCAATGAGCTGAAACGGTATCTGAAAACCATTTCCGACAAGACCCTCAGCATGAATCTCAAGGAGCTGGAAGCAGACAAACTGATCGTCCGCACCGAGTATCCGCAGATTCCGCCGAAGGTGGAATATACGCTTTCGGAACGAGGAAAATCGCTGATGACTGTGCTGGATCAGCTCTGTGTCTGGGGCGAGGAGAATCGACTGACAGAGTGACAACTTCCAGTTTGTAGAATTCAAAAATTTAATATGAAATGTGAGATAGAGCGTATGGAAATAATCTATACGTTCTATTTTTTTGCCTTTTTTGAAAAAGTGATTAAAAAACTATTGACATTTTGTTACTGGTAGAAGCAGATGGTTATAAAAAGCTTTTGGTAACTATGAGTGCAAAAACAGATAGCTGCGAAAATTTATTATGAGCTAATAGCAAAATTTGATATTTTGTGATATTGAGGGTATGGGGAATCGTAATCTCCATTAAGTACGTCAGAGAATTATAATCCAGAAATGGGATTTTGAGTTACTCTAGGCGATACTTGCTTTAGAAAATGATTAGCCATAATGAGTTGGGACGTGGGAGGAGGAAGTGTAAAAAAAAGAGAGAGCCATAAGTAACTCTCTCTGTGATAAAATCAAAAAGTTATAGTATCAGTGGTTCGGTAAGATTACAAAAATCCTTAACAGGAATATTTTCTTTAAGTGGTAAAGCTGTCTCTAAAAAGGTTTCGTCTGCAAATCTTTCGAGTTCAGAATCAAAATGTATAATTGAAGCATTTGTATTTAATTGATATGGCGGAATTGTAACAAAATAATCATAATCTTCGTAAGAAGGAGTGGCGCAAGAAACTTTGATTTTTCCGCCTAATTTCAATTTTGCAAATTCTCCATAAATGGCAGTTAAGGCTTTTTTTCTTTCTTCATCAGAAGTAATTCTATCTACATATCTAATATACCAATAATCTATATTTCCCTCTTTTAATTCAATTAAATAATCGTATGATCTGGGTGTTCCGGATTTTATTGTCCATTCAACTTTATGCAGACTTGTCATCATGGAAAGTCCACGCATTAAGGTAGAAAAAAATTTTTCATGCACCTGAACAGTAGAGAGATCCAGAGAAAATCCATTGTCTGCAATTATCTTTTTCCGTTCCCGTATTTTCTTAGAAGAATATCCCGTTGCATCATATAATTCTTGGATAAGTTCTGGATCATCAATGGCTTTTGCAATTTTATCAATAGTGCTTTTATATGGTCTTCCAGATCGGGCACCGTTGAGCATTCGTGAAATGGTTGCATTATTTAAGCCTGTTTGTTCAGATAATTCTTTTTGTGTTTTTTTCTGTAAAATGATTTGAAGTATATTGATGAATCTTTCCTGATCGTAAACGCTGTCAGGATTTATTAGTGTGCCTGAATTTGATATAAATTCGTTCATTCAAATCTCCTCTTGACTTCTGTGACTTTGTATAAATTGACTTCTTGTATTTTATCTTATCAATTATATCCCTAAAAATCAATTTAAAACATAAAGAAATCAAAAAATGCTTTATTGATATTCCTTTAAAAGTCAAAGAAATCAAAAACGTAATTGACATTTTGACATCTTTGTGTATAATGTAAATCAAGAAGTCAAAGAAGTCAAACAAATCGAAAAGAAAGGAAGGAGAGCTGTGGATTGAAATATAGGGTTGTTTCGGTTTTGAAAGATAATAGACCACGTTTTTTGATTATTTCTGATATTGAAGAAATTGAAATCCTTCCATCAAAGTATTTGAAGCATCTGGATCAGATTAATGCTTCTCCGAATACTGTAAAATCCGCAGCCTTCGCACTTTCATATTATTACAATTATCTGCAGGAGCAAACGATAGGATTGGATGAGATTACATTGCTATCCTATTCAGAGCAGAATAAACATTTTATTGATTTCTTGTATTGGGTTAAGAGTGGAAAGCATACTGAGCATAATACACAGACGAGCAATAAGACCTGCAATATGTATCTTGGTGCAGTCTTCAGATACTACCAGTTTTTGGCACTGGAAGATGTCTTGCCAATGCTTAAAGTCTTACGAGTAAAAAAAGTATCATATTTTGACAGTATGGGAGTAAATCATCAAAATGCAGTGAATTCGTTTAAAGGTTTCTTCAAAGAAGAAGAACCTAATCTGGAAGAAATAACATCCGAAGAAATACAGGAGCTGATAAATGCCTGTACGAATGATAGAGATCGATTGCTGATAGCAATGATGGCAGAAACCGGTCTTAGATTAGGGGAAATTCTAGGAATCCATTATACCGAAGATATTGATTTTGAAAGAAGGACGGTTTGGGTAAGGTATCGTGAATCCAATACCAACTTGGCAAGAGCAAAAAATGCAGAATATAGAATGGCTTTGTTAAGTAATACAACTTTTGAGTTCTTGGTTAAGTACATTTCTGATAATCGAAAAAGTCTGATGAACTCGGAGTATCTATTTACAAAATTAACTGGAAAAAACAAAGGAGAGCCATTAGATGCGGATTCTGTGTATAGCATGTTGAAAAGGCTATCCAAAAAAACAGATATCAATTCCCATCCGCATCAGCTCCGACACTATTTTGCGGAGGAAAGAAGAAAAGAAGGATGGGATTTGAATGACATTCGTTTTGCCTTGGGGCATAAGAAAGTTGAAACTACCATTAAATACTTGGGTGAAAATAATGAACGATTGATAGAAGCGACAGATCAATACTACTCAAATAATGAAGATTTATACCAAATTGCAGATTTTCTGTAAAAGGAAGGAGGGATTACCTTGGCAGTATTAAAAATTGTTCCGAAGTTATATCAGGAAAAAATATCTGAAAAATTAAAGGAAGAAATATCTTTAGTTACGACTGGAGAAGCAAAATACTATAACCGGTTATACAAATTTTTTCAGTATACAGATATACAGTGTACTGCAGATATTAACTATGAAACGAGAAAAATGTATATGGATTCTCTTGAAAAAGAGGATATTTCAGAAAAATATAAAGCGGAATTACTGAGCTTATTTGATCGTTTAAAAATAGAAAATATGCCGGATGTCTATTCACAAGGAAAGCCCTTCTCTGTAGAACAGGAGTTTTTTAAGCAAGACAAATTGTTTTTGCTGTATGTCCCCAATAAGAAGAAAGCACAATCTTTCCGTCAGGTGGTTGATAAGAATGATTTGTTATGGGACTTAACGAGGATACATTCATCACAGTTGGTGCGACAGACAAAAATATTGCTGTGTGAAATTCTGAATATGGATAAGGTTCAAAGACATCGAAGATATTTTTTAGAACCATTAAAAGCACTTATACGGTTTTGCGATAAGTACGGAATAGATGATATTGAAGAAATGGAACAGGCAGACGAAAACAGATTTTATCTGTATTTAAACAAGGAGTCGGAAATTATAAAAAAACAGGCTTCTAAGATTGTTGAATTTGCGAGAAGAACGTTATTTCTGACAGATTCAGAGACAAATTGGCGAGCGTGTATCTGGTATATGGAGAGGTTTCAGTTTGATAAATCGAGAATCAATGCCAGTTCACCTGTTAAAAGCCTTTCATTTATTAATATTTACGAAAAAGAAAATCGTTGGTATTTACAATTATACGCAAAATATTTGGTCGGGATATCGGATCTGTCTTTATCAAATATCCGAAATACAATAAGTTTTATTTCACAATTTTTAAAATATCTGGATGGACAGAGTAAGAAAGTAACTGAACTGGAGATACAAGATATAGCGGATTATGTGTCTGTTTTGGAGGAGTCCGATATTAAGTATTCCACTTTTAACCGATATATCACACATATGCATACATTTCTACAGTTTTTGAAAATGAAAAATATTGAAGTGTTGAAGTTTTATCCGGAACGATTTTTAAAAAAAGGTTTTTCGGAACACAATGAAAGAAGTGTTCCAGAAAAAACAATTGCTCATCTAATTAAGGAGCTGCCGGCATTCCCAGAGCATTTACAGTTGATGTATTTGATTTTGTTTTGCACAGGAATTAGGAAAAGCGAGGTTTGTACAATAAAATCGGGAGCCTTTTATTCACAAGGCAATGAGAATTGGATGCGCATATATCAAAGCAAAATGCGGAGAGAAAAAGTCATTCCTGTTCCCAGTTTATTGGTTGGACTGGTGAATGATTATGAAAAAAAGTACGGAATAAAAAATGGGGAGTATTTATTCAAAAATAAAAAGGGTGGTGCATTTAATGGACAGACATTTTCAAATCAGATGATTCGGGAGTGTAAGGTTCGTGGGATTGCCTGCGGAGATTATATCTTTAGAGCACACGATTACAGACATAACCTTGCAACTTCAATGTACGGAAATGGGGTTTCTATACAAGGGGTACGAGATTATCTAGGACATTCAAGTGAGAATATGACAAAACAGTACATTGATTTCATGCCGGAACGTATTGTATCGGCTGAAGATAAATATTTCTCTAAAAATCAGTCATTTAAATTGAAAGGAGCAGAAGATGATGAAAGGTAATATTAATTTGATTTCGTATGACTGTTATCAACAAGCTACAGAAAAACAGTTGGCAGGACTGAAATGGAAGGAAAACAGGGTGTACTACATATCAGAGATTCATAATGAAAAGATGCAGGATGAGATTTATGGGTATATCGATGATAGATGTAGACGTTTGTCATTATCAACAGTAGTAAATGATATTTACAGATTTGATCTGTTGAAAGAATTTCTGAATGAGAAGTGTACAAGTTGTAGCAGCATCACTGATAAAAAATGGGAAGAACTGGAGAGAAGTTATAAAGCATTTTTATATAAAAAAGGATTGGCGCTGTATGTTAGAAGAAATAGACCGGATAGGCGGAATGTTGAGCAACAAAGTAGCGCTCAGATTTCTTTTCTGAAAATGTATTATGAGTATGTTGTGAAGTGTAAAACAGCAGATATTCCAGAAAATGAAAAAGATGTATGGGATATGAGAAAGTTGGATATTGTGCCAAGGAGTAATCCGATTCGTGGAAGATATAGATTAGATTTTCGTGAGATCAGGCAAAAAGAATTTAAAGAGATAATAAAGAAAATATTGTATAGCCACTGCCAGACAAAAGCAATGGGTAGTATAAAAGGTGAATTGCGTGGATTCCGTCGGTTTGCTAGTTTCATGTATGATCGATTCCCAGAAGTAAAGCACTTTACAGAAATTAGCAGGGATATGATAGAAGATTATCTGGTTTATATAAAAACGGATACCGGTCTTACATCAGTCAGTTACACGACAGAGCTGTCGGTTTTGGATAATCTGTTGGATGAAATAGGGCGTGAACTGGAAATAGGAAATATATGCAACCTTTTTCTGTCCAGTGATTGCAGAGCATATGACAACGCTTTACCAGAAGCGTATTCAGATGCAGAAATCAGGAGATTTAATTGTGCATTAACAAAATTAAAGCCACAGTTAGGCAGATGTTTAATAATACATCAAATGCTCGGTACAAGAATAGAGGATACGTTGACTTTGCGAAGGGATTGCTTATCTGAGAAATCGGGGCATTATTTTATAACTATTCTCCAGCAGAAAACAAGGAAATACAAAAGACCAGTCAGCGATCAGCTGGTAGAATTGATTAGAAAAGCAATAGAAGTTTCAGAAAAGGAGCATCCAGATTCAGAATATATTTTTCTGCAAGATAATGGAAAATTATATACAGATTCAATGCTGAAATATCATGTAAATATCATGATTTATGAAAATGATATCAGGGATGATAATGGAAATTATTTTGAGTTTCGTACACATCGTTTTAGACATACTTTTGGAGTAAAACTTACAGAGATGAAATTAGATGATGATAGCATTGCAAGGCTGTTGGGGCATAAGGATACTCGAACAATACCACATTATCGGCGGTTAAGAAACGAAGCATTAGCGGAGGATACAAAGGCTGTACGAGATGAAATGAATGAATTATTAGCACAATACAGGAGGGAAAAGGAAAATGCAGAAACACGATAAAATGGTAGCACTGGCAAAAGAAAGAAGTGCGGAAATGACGGAAACAGCAATAACAGCTATTGAAACAATGTATAGAAAAAATATAAAAATTTCAGTTGCTGAACTTACAAAACTAACAGGACTTTCCAGAGGTTTTTTCTATAATAATCCGAATGTAAAACAGTTCATGATGGAATTGAAGGAAAAGCAACAGGGAATGATATTGCAAAATCCCAAAAGCGATGCTATTGCAAAAGCACAGGAAGCACGGATTAAGAGTTTAGAACAGAAATTATCCGATAGTGTTCCGAAAAATGAATATGAAAATCTTCAGAAAAAATATGAAGAATTACAAGTGAAATATAGTCAAATGAAAAAGGAAACACTGTTGAAGATGTACGACCAATTATAGAAAGAAAAGGAGAATATTTTATGCAGAACGAAATTTATGATGAGAAAAATGGACTTACTTATATGTTATGTGGTGATTATTATTTGCCGGAATTGGCACTTGCAGATATCGAACCAACTTATGGGAAATATGGGATGCTTCGTAAAAGCTATTTACAGGAACACAGAAAGGCAAAATATCAAATATTGTTGTTACAAGGAACACTTGTCGAGCATTTGAATCAGATTGATGCAGAAGCAAGGGATAGGGAAGAACAATTAGTAAAACAGATGATGGAGAAACAAGGAATTACAGAGAAATTAAAAAGGCAGGACAACATGGAATGGACAAGAAGGATGAATAGCATTTATCATGATGCAGAAGAGATGATTTTGACGGAAATGATATACACGAAAGGATAATGATCTGTAATGGATAGCAAGAATTTTGCAGTCCGGATAGCAAAAAAGTGGAAGTCTGGATGGCAAGATTCTTGCAGTCTGGAAAGATAAAAAATGAGGGATTAAAAATGTTGGTCAAGTACATAATAAAAGTGTTTTTATATTTGATTCTTGCAGTAATGACATTGATTCGCTGGTTATTAAAAATTCCGATGATGCTGGGAAATATTTTGCTTTACTTTTTATCAATTATATTTATTCTGACAGGTGTTTTGAGTTATGGATTTGCATTGGAATCTGCAAGAGAATGTGGTCGAATGATAATAATTGGGATGGGATTTGGTGCAATACCAAACTTTATCCCATTTTTGGGAAAAAGTTTAGAGACATTGGTTGACAAACTGTTGAGTATGACAAATGAATGAGAAAGTCGATATGAAAGGGGGCTGTGAAAGGCTCTCTTTTCTTTTTGCAGCTGTGAAATGGCAAGATAATAACGTTATATACATTGTATATTATGTACAGATATTGCATTTATGCATGATGAGGGCATAGGGAGTCCATATAAAGGCACTGAATACAGGACATGACGGCTCGTTGTCCACCGGCCATGCCAATTCACCACATGATATCATTTCAAGAATTGAGACTATGGTGCTTCAGGGGCAGGATTTCCCACTCAATGCGATACGGCAGCAGATAGCATCCGGAATAGATATTATTGTCCAGCTTGGCAGGCTGAGGGACAAGAGCAGGAGAGTGCTGGAAGTTTCAGAGGTAGATGGATTTATAGATGGTGAAATTGTGCTTCATACCCTGTATCGTTTTGAGGAAACCGGTGTTTTGGACAGTGGCAGGATACAGGGCTTTTTAAAGAAAGCAGGGACACTTTGCCACACTGACAAGCTTTTGGCAGCAGGGCTTAGTGTATAGACTGCTATGCGGCATATAAAGTAAGAAAGGCTGTAGCTGTCAGTGTAGGCTTATATGTTACTGAACAGTTACGAAGGGTTTTGATTATATGGATTACAGCAGATATTCCATGTCTGCAAAGGACTGGGGGATTGTTTTCATAAAAAGTATGTCTGCCACAGTGATTATCGCATATTTGTTTTATGACAGTCCTATTGTGGTTATTGCTTTTCCGGTGGTGTTTGTGTATTGTGCTAAGCTATGCAGGCAGGAGGGCGTTAGAAAACAAAAGGAAAAACTAAATGAAGAGTTTATGAATGTACTTAAGGTGTTGAGCTCGAATATGCTGGCAGGATACTCTGTCGAGAATGCATGGCAGGAGGCAGAAAAAGAGATGCAGCTCATGTATGGGAATGACTCGCTTATGCTGTCTGAGATACAGGAGATGAACAGGCAGATAAAGCTGAATCAGACATTTGAGGCAGTGCTGTCTGAATTTGCTCATAGAAGCGGTCTGGAGGATATAGTCAATTTTTCTGATATTTTCTCATTTGCAAAGAGAAGCGGAGGCCGGTTTGTGGATATCATAGAGTCCACCACATACAGGATGTGGACAAAGTATGATACCAACAGACAGATAGATGTTGCGGTTTCTGCCAAGAGGCTTGAGCAAAAGACTATGAACTATATTCCGATATTTCTTTTGACATTTTTAAAGCTGTCTTCAAGAGACTATATGTCTGCACTATATGGAAACCTGATCGGGGTAATCTTTATGAGTACCTGTCTTTTAGCCTATGCAGGGGCAATTAAACTGGCAAAGAAATTTTTACAGGTAGGAATAGGCATATGACGGGAGGAAAGAGGCTTAAAATAGCAGCATTATTTGTTATAGTTTTGGTTTTTGCTTTTATCATGGATATGTCGTCAAATGGCATAACTGACAATACACTTACACGCAATGATACAGGTGATGGCGATGCAATATATGACCTGGTGCTAAATGCGGATGGACTCGACGAGGATTACAGCTATCAGCTCAAGCTGAAGGAGGAGAAGCCTTCGGACAAACAGGCGAACGAGCTGTTTACGCAGGCAAAAAAAGAGATAGATGACAGCTTTTGTGAAGAAGGCCAGAGTGTAGAGCAGGTCAGAGGACATATTAATATGAAGGAAGCATATGCCCAAGGAGCTGTGGAGGCAGAGTGGACACTGAGTGACTATGATGTGGTTGATATTGATGGAGATGTGAACCAGGAGGCATTTGAGTCAGTAGATGATGAACAGGGAAAGCTTATTAGCGCAAGCGTTGAGCTGTCCTGTGGCGAACACAGACAACTGTACGATTTTTCATTTATGGTATTTCCGGATGAACTGGATGCAGGAGAGCGTCTCATAAAGGATATCAACAGGCATATTGACAGTGAGATGTCAAAGTCAGGGACCAAAAAGCTCACGCTGCCGGATGAGGTAGATGGAGTGAAGCTTAGCTGGTCGCAGGAAAAAAGCAATACTGCAGCTAAAATAGCCATGCTTGAGGTTGTTGTTATAGTTCTTCTGGTGCTTGAGAAAAAGGAAAAAAAGAAGACAGCACAGAAGGAGAGAAATATACAGCTGCAGCTCGAATATCCGGAGATAGTCAGTAAAATGGCCATTTTGATGGGTTCCGGAATGACGGTGGAACAGGCATGGAATAGGATTACCGCCCGTTATCTCGATGAGCGGAAAAATAACGATGAGAATATTATGCCCGCTTACGAGGAAATGCTTGTGACGGAGAGAGAAATCTCAGATGGCGTGACAGGCAGAAAAGCATACGCAGGTTTTGCTGAAAGGGTAAAGCTGCCATGCTATCAGAAGCTTGTACGCATTATTTTACAGAGTATTCACAAAGGAAGTAAGGGTGTATGTGAGATGCTCGAGAAGGAATCAGAGGATGCATTTGATGAGAGGAGGCTTTTAGCCTTAAAGCTGGGTGAAGAGGCCGGCACAAAAATGCTCATGCCGATGATGATTATGATGGCTATAGTCATAGCAATAGTAATAGCACCCGCAATAATTGATTTTAAGATGTAGAAAGGAAAAATTATGTTAGGATTTAAGAATTTTTTATTAGATGAGGATGGCGCAGGAGTAGTGGAAATGATACTGATAATTGTCGGAATATTAACCACCTATTATAGGGTGGGTATAAGGTGTATAGAGTAAAAATATGTGGATAAATAAAACGATAAACACATGGAAAGGTGGAAAATGTGTATGAGGTATATGGGAGAAATAGCTAACAGAGAAGTTGTGTTGATTCAATATTATAATGTTTTATTCCATTTAATATTTAGAATTGGCTTAGATGAATATAAGAAAAATATTTTGATCAATCGTATAGATTCTGGAGAAGTACTGCTGATGAAAGACATTTACATATGGTGTGAGCAACATCAGATACCAGTGGATATGAAATTTATATACCGGAAGGATTTTTCGGTAACAGCAAATTTATGGAACTTATATTCGTTTCTCCGATTTCATTTGGAAGTTAAGAAGAAAAGAAGATAATTTTAAGGCGAGTGACCACTTGTAAAATATTACAGAAAATAGCACACACTCTTTTGAAGTGAACCCCTTTTTGGGGTCACTTCATTTTGTTCGGAGGTTCATTTTTTGGGTAGAAAGTTTTTGGCGTAAAAGACATATACTAGTTTGTAGAAAATATATATGAGGTACTGGTATATGAAAAAAATTATCAACTGGCAGATTGCAGGCTTTGCTTTTACTGTTATTATAGGAACGGCTTTTCATTTTCTTTTTATTTGGACAAACGAAAGCATCGTAGCGGCATTTGTTTCCCCAGTGAATGAATCGATATGGGAACACATAAAACTATTGTTTTTTCCCATGCTTGTATATGCTCTCTTTGAATACAGTTTTTGGGGTAAGCAATACGCCAGATTTTGGTGTATAAAACTGAAAGGTGTATTAACAGGTATGGCACTAATCCCCACACTATATTACACCTACACGGGTATCATAGGGGAGTCCCTGGATTGGTTTAATATTGTTATTTTTTTTGGAGTGGCAGGATTGGTGTATTTAGTAGAGACAAAAATGTTTCAGGGAAACAAAACGTGCAGAATTCCTTCGGAATATGCCTTTGTAATGCTTAGCATTATCGGCTTTGTATTCTTTGTATTTACCTTTTATCCGCCAGAGATTCCGTTTTTTCAGGATCCTGTCAGTAAAACATATGGTTTTTAATGTTTGTTACAAATTTTAGCGTGTTCTTCTTAATGTTAAGCGTTGTTACTGTATTCGTCAATTCTAATGAATGCATATGGCATCAATGTTCTTCGTGTTCAGCATCTTTTTTCGTGCGATGCACCGTACCATAAGGATGCTGAGGCGGAGCGTAGAGCGAATAGAGTTTTAACGGACAAACTCCTACATTGACGATATTGTGCCACGTACCTGCGGGGATAAGAATTGCAAAATTTTCGTCCACGCACGCCTGTTCTTGCAAATGATTTCGGCAACTACCCATATAAACTTTGGCTTTGCCACTCTCTACTCGAATGAATTGGTCTACGTTGGGGTGCATTTCTACACCGATGTCACCACATGCAGGTATGCACATCAAAGTCAACTGCATATCCTGCCCCGTCCAAAGTGTCGTGCGGAAGTTATGATTCATATTGGTTGCGTGTCTGATATTAAAAATAAACGGTTCAGAGCCGTAGTCACGGATCTTGGGATGTTCACCCAGATTGTAATTTCGCATAACGATACCTCTTACCATAGTGTCAGTATTAGTATATGTGTCTTTCACTCCTTTGGATACAATGTAAGCTGTCATCTTCCATACGATACATACCGAGGAAGATATCCTTAAGCAGGAACTGAGCAAGCTGAGTCGAATGGGGAAGCAGTAATTGGAAATCTACTATTATAAAAAATTAAAGAAGAAAATAATCAAGGCAGTTGGCTGCAATTTGAGTCTACTGCTTTTGTATATATAAAGAAGCTGAAAAAGTACGATAAATGCACAGAAAAAACAGTTTACACAGAGTGCGTATGAGGAAGAACAAGCGTGTGTTAAGGGGTATAGGACAAGGGGCTAAATTTATCGTTGTATTAATCGGCCTGGTGCTGATTTTTAAGAAGCAGCTTACGGCACTTGTAAACAATATCTTTCAGACAATCACGAGAGAGGCTGGTAAAGTGTGAGAGGCAGTATAACGATATTTGCCACGATGCTTATCATGCTGGTGTCACAGTTTCTGTTTACTGTACTTGAAGCCGGCAGGAATCTGACACTTACCAATATAGCCGGCATGAATTCAGAGGCTGTAGCAGAATCCGTTTTTGCACAGTATTGCAGACCATTGTGGGATGAATACCATTTGCTTGCATATGATGCCGGAAGTGATGCAATGGGCAATGTGGATATCGAAAATGTCAAGTCGTATATGAAGAAGCTTACGACTGACAATTTTAAGATAAGCGATTCAGGAGCTTTTGCCGGGGGTACTATTGTAAACGGCACCAGTATGCTAAGGTTGTCAATGGATGAGCTCGAATCCATGAAATATGTGCTCATGACGGATGATGGTGGTGATGTGTATACAAATGCGGTTGTCTCATATATGAAGAAAAATATTGGTTATGAGACAGTCAGAAATCTTTACAGTCAGTACAGCTCATTGAATGAAAACAAGTCTGCAGGTGAGTATGATGACGGTAAAATAGATAGTGCGTTAAATGCCTTAAAGGACAATGCAGCTCATGAGGGCGGAGGCAAAAGCATAGCGAAGTCATCACCTAAAAGAGCTTACAGTGCTCCTTCATCGGCTTCAAAGGCAAGGCAGACATCAGAAAGCAAAGCAGAAAGCACCGGTAGCGATAATACAGTTGAAAATCCGCTGGTAAAGGTGCAAAAGGTGAAGGCATCCGGCATATTATCACAGGTGGTTGATGAGAGCACTGTGTCAGGAAACAGTATTGACACATCAGCCAGAGTGTCAGGGCGCAGCCTGCATAAAGGAACAGGAGGCTGGTCAAAAAGCAGTGACGACTGGTATGCAAAAGTGCTTATGCAGCAGTATATTCTGACATATATGAGCTGCTACACTGATACAAATCCAAACCATGCCCTTAACTATGAGGTGGAATATATCATAGGAGGCAGGGCGAGTGATAAGGATAATCTAAAGATTGTTATAGCAGAAATAATGGCTCTGCGTACGGCTGCCAATATGGCATACCTGTCAGGAAGCGCATCAAAGCAGGCACAGGCGATGGCTCTTGCCACAATTATCGGTGGAATTACTCTGCAACCGGAGATAATTGAAGGGTTGGAAAAGGGAATTCTGGCGGCCTGGGCATTCTGTGAGAGTGTGCTGGATTTAAGGGCACTTTTGGATGGGGATAAGATTCCACTGATAAAAAGTGATAAGTCATGGACATCCAGTCTGTATGGCATGACAAGTATGCTCACCGGTCAGGTGAAGGCAAAAAGCTCAAATGAAGGAATAGGCTACAAATCATATTTGGGACTGTTGCTTTTTACAAAGAGCATGAAAAATATATCGTATCGCTCGATGGATGTGCAGGAGGCTACAGTACGTATGACCAGTGGTCATGAAAGCTTTAGAATGGACAATGCAATTTGTGAGCTTAGTGCAGATGTAAGCTACAAATATCATGGCACATTTTTATGCTTTGTGAATCTGTTAGATGGAGCGGATAACGAGTATACCATTAAAAATCAGGCAAAGTACTCTTATTATGGACGCTGACGAAATAAGAAAGGAAATAAGAAAGGCAGGTGTATGAAGGTGTCTTTTGTTAATAAAGTAAAGTTCCGCATAAAAAAACTTTATAGAAAGGCCAAACTCCCAGGCGATGATAGTTCTCAAAAGATGCCCTCATGCACCTGCCTGAAGGCATCATATACACTTGAGGCTGCGGTAATATTTCCGCTTGTAGCAGGCTTTTTTGTATTTATACTTTTTTTCTTCAGGGTGGTTCAGGTGGAGTCGCAGGTGAAGGCTGCTCTGTATTATTCATCCAGGATGAGTGCATTAGCGAGCAGTGCAAACGATTCGTCAGTTGTCTCAGTGGCCACTGCAGAGGTACTATTCAGGAGCCAAATATCTGACTCGAAGCACATTGATACATACGTGAGTGGTGGAAAGTATGGAGTGTCACTGCTTGGCTCAAGTATGGATGGAGACGATGTTGCACTTAAGGCAAAGTACAAGGTAAGGCTTCCGGTGAGCTTTTTTACTGTGGATGGGATATGGATAGAGGATTATAGCAACAGTAGAAAATGGACAGGAAAGAACCCGGGTGAAAAAACGGATCCTTATGTGTTTTACACGGACTATGGCAGTGTTTATCACCTGTCCGAGCAATGCAACTATCTGGATTTGAGCATAAAGAGCATCAAATGGTCACAGGTGGGGGCAAGCAGAAACAAAGATGGTAGGAAATACCACGCATGTTACTGTGCCGCGGATAAAAGAACAAAAACATCGACAGTATTTATAACAGACTATGGCACGAACTATCACGGAAAGCTGGGATGCAGTAAGCTTAAGCGGACAGTACACAAGGCGCACAAATCGGAGGTGAATGGAAAAAATCTGTGCAGTAAATGTAAAGGAGAAGGAACATGATACAGCTTATCATTTTACTTGGAATAATCAGTATAATCGACTTTTCAACAAAAAAGATACCGGTCGTTGTATTGATAGTAATGGGAATTGTGGGTATCGCAAGCTCTTTTTATGCACAGCAGTCAATTATATCAGTGGCTGTTGCCCTGATTCCCGGAATAGTGCTTATGGCAGCAGCGTTTCTTACAAGGGAGCAGATAGGATATGGAGATGCTGCTGTTGTGACTTTGATGGGATTGTTTGTGACTGCTGACATAGTGTGCAGCACTATGGTGATGGGATTTACAATAGCAGGAATAATTTCCGTTATTTTAATCGCATCAGGCAGAGCGGGAAGAAAGAAGCAGATTGCATTTACACCATTTCTACTGCTGGGATATGGATTGACGGAGGTATTTATGTGAGTGGAAAATAAATTAAATTTAGATTTATCTTATGGACTAAAAGGCAGTTATACAGTAGAGGGAGCAATTATTATACCTATATTTATTACTATGCTTGCGATAGCGATGAATATGGGACTTGTGCTGTATAACGAAATGAAGCAGGACAGCTCTTATGAGTATGCTACGGATATGTGGCTGGTGGATGATTTCTATAATTATCAGGTTTTGAAAGAGGTAGTAAATGAATTCTAATGAAATAGTATATGAGAGAAAGATGACAGGCAGCTTTATGAAGCTGCGTTGTGATGAGGTGAGACCGCTGGATGAAAAGATATTGCTGAAAAACAATATTCCGGGTTTTCTGCCGATGGAGAAGTGTTATGTGAATAATGAAGGGCAGTACTGGTATGATATATCAGGAGTCCAGTCCTTGGAAATGCGCTGCCAGTACAATGATATAAAGCTTGAGTTTCTTGAAAAGCTTGTGGTGAGTATCTGTAACAAGATGGAGCTTTTGGAGAATCATCTTGTAGGCACGGACTGTCTGGCACTCGATCCTCAGCTAATACACATAAAAGGGGTAAATCAGGATGAGGAAATATATTTCACAGCATACCCGGCACAGATGAAGACTATGTGTACTACATTCCAACATCTAATGGAGTATATGCTAACTAAACTTGACCACAGTGATGCTGAAGCGATACATATAGCGTATGGCATATATGAGAAAACCATAAATGGCAATTACAGTATCGCTGATATTAGAAATGCCATAATCGAGGAGCGACAGAAAAAGGTGGCAGAAAAGCCGGTGGAGGAGGTTATTGCTCCGATTTCACAGCCACAGGTCAGGATAGAGGAGTCTAAGGAGCAGATAAAGCCTACACTGTACGATAAGCTTCGGGTATATCTGCTGGAGCAGCTGGATATCAGGCTGCCGGAGCGAAAGAAGCAGGCAGCAGTGACAGAAAAGCCTAAAAAACCGGATACAGACAGAAAATGGTTTAAAAAAGAAAAACGAAAAGAAAATCGTGAAAAGGTAGATGACACCATGCTTATACACCCAAGCTCAGAGGCTGCACCGGAGCCTGTACCGCGTCAGATACACCCCACAGTATGTCTGAGCGATTACAGGGAGCACCCACAGGGCATGCTTTTGTATGAGGGCATGGAAAACCGCAGTAATATAATAATAGACAAAGATTGTACGCGTATTGGTCAGGGTGACGAGGCCGATGCGGTAATAGGCAAGGATACAATAAGTCATTTTCATGCAGTTATAAACAGGGAAAACCAGGAATTTTATCTGGAGGATTTAAACTCCACAAATGGAACCTTTGTGAATAATGAGGTGCTTGCGTACAAGCAGAAGAAGCAGCTCAAGTCAAATGATATCATCAGATTTGCCGATGTTAAGTACCGGTTTGTATAATTGTTGCAAATAAGCTCCTTAAAATTTATAATAAGAAAAAAGTATTTAACAGGAAAATTAAGGAGACCCCACAGATTTGCAGAATATAAAAAGATTTGATACAAAACCATATATGACAATTGGCATAATAGTGGTAAATATAATAGTTTTTGTGCTGACGAGTATATCAGGCAGCACACTTGATGCACAGTATATGGCTGCCCACGGAGCCATGTACCCTGAGTATATAAAGGATGGCCAGTATTGGAGGCTGCTCACTTCTATGTTTATGCATTTTGGATTGATGCATATACTTAACAATATGGTGGTTTTAGGCGCTGTAGGTCAGATAGTCGAGAAGGCTATGGGGCATGTGAAGCTTCTGATTACATTTCTTGTGTCAGGCATGTGTGGAAGTGTATTATCGTACATCGTTATGCTTTATAATAATGACTTTGCGGTATCGGCAGGCGCCTCCGGGGCGATATTTGGTCTGGTAGGAGCACTTGTGTGGATAGTTATAGCAAACAGAGGCTTTTATGAAGGAATCAGCAAACAGCAGGCTGTATTTATGGTTATACTGATGATATACTATGGAGTTTCAACGCAGGGAGTGGACAATTGGGCTCATGGT
>OHAI01001544.1_pt1 | contig 17743 bp, 16 predicted proteins | sample 1577091 | NCBI WGS metagenome assembly OHAI01 (sample SAMEA3541548, study PRJEB24748) | human gut metagenome | biome: human gut; feature: human-associated habitat; material: faeces | place: China | collected 2012
GAAGAGGCCCCCTTGCAGGCCCGGTTGTGGCATGTGCAGTAATTCTGCCACAGGACAGCCGGATCCTTTATCTGAACGATTCCAAGAAACTCAGTGCTTCCAAAAGAGAAGAACTGTATGATGTGATTATGAGGGAAGCGGTTTCAGTAGGAATCGGTATGCGCAGCCCGGAGCGTATTGATGAGATCAATATCCTTCAGGCTACTTATGAGGCAATGCGGGAGGCGGTAAGTAAACTGGAAGTGGTTCCTCAGCTTCTTCTCAATGATGCAGTCACGATTCCTCAGATCACCATTCCACAGGTTCCCATTATTAAGGGAGATGCAAAGAGTGTTTCCATTGCAGCAGCAAGTATTGTTGCAAAAGTGACAAGGGACAGAATGATGGAAGAATATGATAAAGTGTTCCCGGAATATGGCTTTGCATCAAATAAGGGATATGGTTCTGCCGATCATATTGCGGCACTGAAAAAATATGGAGAAACCCCGATCCACAGAAAGACCTTTATTACACATTTCATATAAACAGTCGCAAAAGGGTTACTATCCTTCAGTACACAGCAATACACTGAGTGATGCACAGTAACAACAAAAGATGCCTACATATAATATAAAAAGAAATGGATGGAAGAATTTGCATAAAAATACCCGGTCTACCGGAAGCTGTTACGAACGAAAAGCTGCTGATTATCTGAAACAGCAGGGATTATTTATTCTGAGATATAATTACAGATGCAGATTTGGAGAAATTGATCTGATTGCCAGAGATGGAGAATATCTTGTTTTTGTTGAGGTAAAATACAGGAAAGACAATAGTTCCGGTTATTCGCTGGCTGCAGTAAATCCTGCTAAACAGAAAACCATATGTAAGGTGGCAAGGTATTTTCTTACAGTGGAATATCACAATGTGGATATCCCATGCCGTTTCGATGTGGCAGGAATTGACGGGGATGAAATACACTGGGTTAAGAATGCGTTTGAATATATTACAATCCTCTAATAATTATAGAAACTGCTTTGATGAATAATCTGCCATACAGCAGGAAGGGAATAATGAAATATGAAGATAAAATGGAACAGTGAACAGATTCCAAAGATGAATGTAAAAAACAATAAAGATGTTACATTTCTTACATATCCCGCATATGAAGAAATGAATTGGCTTGTTCATGGATTCAGCACCCGCTTTGGCGGAATGAGCAGAGGAATCTACAGTTCTATGAACCTGAGTTTTACAAGAGGTGATGATGAGTCCTGTGTGAAAGAAAATTACAGAAGGATTTCTGATGCTATGGGATTTGATATGAACAGCATCGTTACATCTGATCAGACTCATACCAACAATGTGCGGAAAGTAACAGAGAAAGACCGCGGAAAGGGAATTGTGATCCCGCGTGATTATACAGATACAGATGGAATGATCACAAATGTTCCGGGGCTGGTTCTCGCAACCTTTTATGCGGATTGCGTTCCACTGTATTTTGCTGATCCGGTGAATCACGCGATCGGACTGTCTCATTCGGGATGGAGAGGTACGGTTCAGAAAATCGGTGCAGTTACCATAGAAAAGATGTCTGAAGAGTATGGAAGTAATCCGAAAGATCTGAAAGTGGCCATCGGACCGTCTATCTGTCAGGAGTGTTATGAAGTCAGCGAAGATGTGATTGAAGAATTTGAAAAGGTTTTTGATAAGAAATACCGGAACAGGCTGTTTTACAGAAAAGAAAACGGAAAATATCAGTTAAATCTGTGGATGGCAAACAAGATTATTTTTCTGGAAGCGGGAATCCCGGAAGAAAACATTTCCATGCCAAATCTCTGTACCTGCTGTAATCCTGAGTTTCTCTTTTCTCACAGGGCTTCCCATGGAAAAAGGGGAAATCTTGGGGCTTTTCTTGGCATACGTTCATAAAACCTGAAATTGTTATAAGCACAACAGTGCGAAGTGAGTAATCCTGAATTTGCAGATTAACTGTACAATACGAAAGAGGGGGAGCTGGTTAACAGCTCCCCCTTTTCGTATTCATCTGCCGGAAAAACTATCTGGAATTTACTTTTTCCATAAGAGACATGATCTTTTCGTTGCTGGAACGAACCTTCTCAACGGAAACATCATGATTGATGATATCAATGATGCTCGCAAGATATTTGCTCATATTTGCTTCTACATAATATGGTCTTTCGAGAAGTTCCGGAATGCGGTAATTCAGGTTGGTTGTGATCACTCTGTCAAGCCAGCCTTTCTCGTAATATTCATCAAATTTATCCAGACCGTCTGTGAACAGACCGTAGGTAGTGCATACAAATACTCTCTTTGCGTTGCGTTCCTTTAACTGTTTGGCAACATCCAGCATACTTCCGCCGGAGGAAATCATGTCATCGATAACTACAACATCTTTGCCTTCTACGGAATCTCCGAGGAATTCATGTGCAACAATAGGATTCTTTCCATTGACGATTGTAGAGTAATCACGACGTTTGTAGAACATACCCATATCTACTCCAAGGATATTGGAGAAATATACAGCTCTTGACATGGCACCTTCATCAGGGCTGATGATCATCAGATGGTCATTGTCAACACGAAGATCCGGCACACTCTTGATCAGAGCTTTTAAAAACTGATAAGTAGGGAAAAAGTTATCAAAACCATTCAGCGGAATAGAGTTCTGGACACGTGGATCATGGGCATCAAAGGTAATGATATTGGAAACTCCCATATCGCTTAATTCCTTCAGTGCCAGTGCACAGTCCAGAGATTCTCTTTTAGTACGTCTGTGCTGGCGGCCTTCATAAAGGAACGGCATAATTACATTGATACGGTGTGCCTTGCCTGTTGCAGCGGAAATAATTCGTTTAAGATCCTGGAAATGGTTGTCAGGAGACATATGGTTCTCGTGTCCGCATACAGTATAAGATTCACTGTAATTGGTCACATCAACCATAATATAAAGGTCAGTGCCACGAACGGATTCTTTAATATAACCTTTACCTTCACCGGTTCCGAAACGGGGGCATTCACATTCTACAATAAATGATTCTTCGCTGTATCCCTGAGGAATAACACTGAGCTGTTTGCGTTCAACCAGCTCATTACGGAATTTAACAAGTTTTCTGTCAACTTCTTCTGCAAGTTCTCTGCATCCAAGAGCTGCAATACGGATAGGTGCAACCGGCATGGATTTTTCCAACAATTCTATGTTTGGCATAATACTCCTCCTAAGTAGTGATTTTATACTCAAAAAATAGATTTCAATATAATATATAACATTTGCCCTAAAATACGTCAAGGAATTTATTGATTTTTTCTTTTACAATTGTTATGATATAAAAGATAGTGGATTCTGGGCGCAGGTATATTTTGTCCGGAATTACTGTCATATGATATCAGGAGTAAATGTCAGAAAGTTACTGTGCCTGCACAGTAAATAAATCAGCGGCTCCTGAATGATCGAGAAACAAAATGTGCCGGAAAAGTTTATCCCACACACAATTTCCGGTTACATTCCAATGGAGTAAAATTCATGAAAAAAAATTTACACATAATATCCAGAGTTCTTCCGGACAGCATCGGAGAAGAACTGGAACTGGAACCGGGAGATGCGCTGCTTTCCATTAACGGCCAGCCGGTAGAGGATGTGTTTGATTATCGTTATCTGATGAATGACGAATTTGTTACGCTCCTTATCCGAAAGAAGAATGGCGAGGAATGGGAACTGGAAGTAGAAAAGGAATATGAAGATGATCTTGGCGTGGAGTTTGAGAACAGTCTTATGGATGAGTACCGCTCCTGTTCCAATCACTGTATTTTCTGTTTTATAGACCAGATGCCGCCCGGTATGAGAGAAACTTTATATTTTAAAGATGACGATTCCAGACTGTCATTCCTGCAGGGAAACTATGTTACCCTTACCAATATGAGTGACTATGATCTGGATCGTATTATCAAGTTTCATCTTTCCCCGATCAATGTATCGTTTCAGACTATGAATCCCAAGCTTCGCTGTAAAATGCTCCATAATCGATTTGCCGGAGATGCCCTTGCAAAAGTTGACAGGCTTTATAAAGGTGATGTGACCATGAACGGGCAGATTGTGCTCTGCAAGGGGATTAATGACAGGGATGAACTGGAATACAGTCTGGAAAAACTGTCGGAATATGCGCCTGTACTGCAGAGTGTTTCAATCGTACCTGTAGGTCTTTCTAGGTATCGAAAAGGTCTGTATCCACTGGAATCTTTTGATAAAGAGGATGCAAGGTATCTGATCAGTCAGGTAGAGCGGTGGCAGAAGATCATGGTGAAGAAGCATGGTATTCATTTTGTACATGCTTCGGATGAATGGTATATTCTTGCAGGATATGAACTTCCTGAGGAGGGCAGATATGACGGATACCTTCAGCTGGAGAATGGTGTTGGTATGATGCGTCTGCTTGAAACAGAGGTAAAAGAGAGACTTGAGCAGCTTGAAGGCGATGACAGAGAGGTAAATGCCACTGTTGCAACAGGACGGCTGGCAGCGCCTTATATAGGTAAAATGATAAAACTGGTACAGAAGAAATTTCCGAATGTCCAGGCTGAAGTATATGCAGTAAAGAATAATTTCTTTGGAGAGAAGATCACAGTTTCCGGTCTGATTACAGCTACTGATCTTATGGATCAGCTTGCGCAGAGAAATCTGGGAGAAAAAGTACTGATCCCATGCAATATGCTCAGAAGCGGCGAGGATGTTTTTCTGGATGACCTGACGGTGGAAGATGTCAGACAGGCTCTTAAGACGGAAGTTGTAGTGGTAGATGAACCAGGTGCTGACCTGGTAAACTGTCTGATCGAAGTACCAGACCATAAAAAGATAAGAAGGAGACAGATATATGAGCAAACCGGTAGTAGCGATAGTGGGCAGACCTAATGTAGGTAAATCCACATTGTTTAATGCGCTGGCAGGTGAGAAGATTTCTATTGTAAAAGATACACCTGGCGTTACAAGAGACAGAATTTATGCAGATGTGACATGGCTGGACAAGACATTTACCATGATCGATACAGGCGGTATTGAGCCGGACAGCAGTGACATCATCCTTTCTCAGATGAGAGAGCAGGCACAGATTGCCATTGATACGGCAGATGTTATCATCTTTATCACAGACGTTCATCAGGGACTGGTGGATTCCGATGCGAAGGTGGCAGATATGCTCCGACGCAGCGGCAAACCGGTTGTCCTTGTTGTGAATAAGGTAGACAGTATCCAGAAATTTATGATGGATGTTTATGAGTTCTATAACCTTGGTATCGGTGAACCGATTCCGATTTCTGCGGCAAACCGTATGGGGCTGGGTGATATGCTGGATGAAGTGGCAAAACATTTCCCTGAGGATGCAGATACAGAAGAAGATGATGAAATCCCGAGAATTGCCATTGTGGGAAAACCAAACGTAGGAAAATCGTCATTGGTAAACAAACTTCTGGGAGAAGACCGTGTGATTGTTTCTGATATTGCCGGAACTACAAGAGATGCGGTAGATACCAGAGTAAAATGGCAGGGAAAGGATTATATCTTTATTGATACTGCCGGACTTCGCCGTAAGGGAAAAGTCAAAGAGGAGATTGAGAGATACAGTGTGATCCGTACAGTGACTGCAGTAGAACGTGCGGATGTTGTCATTGTAATGATCGATGCGTCAGAGGGTGTTACAGAACAGGATGCCAAGATCGCAGGGATTGCCCACGAAAGAGGAAAGGGTGTTATCATTGCCGTAAATAAATGGGATGCCATTGAAAAGAATGATAAGACTATTTATAAGCACACAAACAGAATCCGCGAGGTTCTGGCATATATGCCATATGCGGAACTGGTATTTATTTCTGCAAAAACAGGACTCAGGATTTCCAGAATGTTTGAAACGATCGATGCGGTTATCGAAAACCAGACACTGCGTATCCAGACGGGTGTCCTGAATGAAATCCTTTCTGAGGCAGTGGCAATGCAGCAGCCTCCGTCTGATAAGGGAAAACGTCTGAAGATTTACTATATGACACAGGTGGCTGTCAAACCGCCTACATTTGTTATCTTTGTAAATGACAAAGAGCTGATGCATTTCTCTTATACCAGATATCTGGAGAACAAGATCAGGGATGCCTTTGGATTTGCGGGAACATCACTGAAATTCATTATTCGTGAACGAGGTGAAAAAGAATAATCATGGAACGCCTGATTTGTATTGCAATTGGATATGCATGTGGACTTTTTCAGACCGCATACATTTTAGGAAAAATTTATCATATTGATATCCGCAAACAGGGAAGCGGAAATCTGGGTTCTACAAATGTACTGCGTACACTTGGCAAAAAGGCCGGGGCATTGAATCTGTTGTGTGACTGTCTGAAGTGTATTGCGGCCATCCTGATCGTAAGGGCAATATTCGGAAATTCTTATGGAGATATTCTGCCGCTGCTGGGCCTTTATGCAGCAGCTGGGTGTATTCTGGGGCATAATTTTCCGTTTTATCTTAATTTTAAGGGCGGGAAGGGCGTAGCTGCATCTGTAGGACTTGTGATTGCTTTTGACTGGCGGATTTTTGTGATCTGTGCAATTGTATTTTTCGGACTGTTTTTCCTGACACACTATGTTTCTCTGTGTTCGGTAAGTGCATATCTGGCTGCATTTATCAGTATGATCGTATTTGGACAGATGGGTTCTTATCATATGGATTCTTATCATATGATCGAGCTTTATATTGTTATGGGACTCTTGACAGTACTGGCATTTTACAGACATAAAAAGAACATAAAACGGCTTCTTGACGGGACAGAAAGTAAAATTTATTTAAGCAAAAAAAATAAATAAAAAGAGGTATTTATATGGCAAAGATAAGTGTGCTTGGTGCGGGAAGCTGGGGAACTGCCCTGTCTATCCTTCTTTACAATAATGGACACGAGGTGATTCTCTGGTCGGCGCTTGGGGAGGAGATAACAACATTAAGAGAAAAGCGGGAACACGTGAGCAAACTTCCGGGTGTAAAGATTCCTGAACCGATTGATATCACAATAGATCTTGAGAGAAGCCTGCGGGATGCAGATGTGGCAATTCTGGCAGTTCCTTCGCCTTATACCAGAAGTACCTGCAAGCGTATGGCGCCTTTTGTAAAAAACGGACAGAAAATTGTAAATGTTGCCAAAGGTGTGGAGGAAAAAACTCTTCTTACTTTAAGCGAGATCATTGAACAGGAACTTCCACAGGCAAATGTGTCTGTGCTTTCCGGCCCAAGCCATGCAGAAGAGGTTGGAAAAGGACTTCCGACTACCTGTGTGGTAAGTTCTCACCAGAGAGAGACAGCAGAATATTTGCAGGGAATCTTTATGAGCCCTGTTTTCAGAGTTTATACCACGCCGGATATGCTGGGAGTGGAGCTTGGCGCAGCGTTAAAGAATGTGATCGCACTGGCGGCCGGAACCGCAGATGGTCTGGGATACGGCGATAATACCAAAGCAGCCCTGATCACAAGAGGAATTGCAGAAATTTCACGTCTGGGTGTTAAAATGGGAGCACGTATGGAAACCTTTTATGGTCTGTCCGGAATCGGAGATCTGATCGTTACCTGTGCCAGTGTCCACAGCCGTAACCGGAAAGCCGGATATCTGATGGGAAAAGGATATACCATGGAGCAGGCGATGGCTGAAGTGAAAATGATCGTGGAAGGCGTCTATTCCGCAAAAGCAGCAAAAGAACTGGCTGAGAAATATGATGTGGAAATGCCGATCATCACAGAAATAAACAAAGTCCTGTTCGAAGGAAAAAGTGCAGCGGAAGCGGTGATTGACCTTATGGTAAGAGATAAGAAAGTGGAGACGCCGATGCTTCCATGGGAAGACGGACAGTAATCATTCAATGAACTGCTAGAGTGTGTCTGAAAATGCTCTAACTGAGATGTTATAGAAAAAACTCTCAAATGCATCATTTGCAGGAAATTTTATGAACAGAGATGATAAATACAAAAAGCAGATGTTATATAAATACATCTGCTTTTTGCGTTTATATTACATGATAAAATGCTTTTTCTGTTAATATTTATCAGAATGCAATGTCCCTTAAATCCTCGGGAACATGTGAACTGTGGAAATTTTCGTTCAGAGTATCGATCAGATCCATATCCTCCTGTTCGATTGTGAAATCAAAAATATTGCCGTTACTTCTGATGCGGTCAGGATGTACGGATTTCGGGATTACTGATATTCCCTTCTGGGTAGCCCAGCGCAGACCAATCTGAGCAGGAGTATGGGCATATTTAGTTCCGAGTACACACATAACATCATTATCAAGATATGCACCCCTTGCAAGCGGGGCATATGCCTGTACCTGGATTCCTTTATCTTGGCAATAATCAATCAGCTCTTTCGGATAGCAGAGAGGATGGCATTCAATCTGATTTACAGCAGGTATGATTCCGGAATTGGCTTCCAGTTCTTCCAGATGACGGATTTCAAAATTACTGACACCGATAGAAAGAGCCCGCCCGGATTTCTGGATTTCCTCCAGTACTTTCCAGGTGCTGAGATAACATCCCGGAACCGGCCAGTGGATCAGATACAAATCCACATAATCCAGTTTGAGCCGGTCCAGGCTTCTTTCAAAAGCACCCTGAATGTCTCCCAGACGCTGTGCGGTATTCCATACTTTTGTAGTAATAAAAAGTTCATTTCGCGGTATTCCACAGCTGGCGATTCCCCGTCCTACATTTTCTTCGTTTTTATATACGGAGGCTGTATCAATCAGACGGTATCCTGATTCAACAGCAGAAATAATAGCATTTTCGGCCTCATTTTCCCCGGTGGCTTTGTATACTCCCAGTCCGAGTAAAGGCATCTCTCTGTTTGTATTCAGAAAAACAGTATTATCCAAAACAATTCCTCCAATTCCTATATACACTTTGGGCAAGCTGCTTTGCCCGATAATCTGGTCCAAGTATAACATAAAAATGTGTCAGAAGTACATAAAAATTATTAAGTTTTTGCAAGAGTACATTGTTAACAATATAACATAATGGTTAAAGTATTAACAGTTCTTGTGAAAAAAGCTATTTCAAAGCATATATTTCAAAATTTTTTTAGTGATTATTTATGCTAAATGGCTTGCGGAAACGAAAAAAAAGATGTATAATATCAGTAAATTGATAATTTATTGTCATAAAAAAAGACTGAATTTTATAAATTCAGTGTATTTTTCAATAGAAGGGAGCATTTAACCATGCATTTAATCAAAGATGAAAATGGGAATCTTGTCCAGCATGGGCATGGACACACCCATGAACATACCCATGAAGATGGTATGACTCATACTCATGAGCATACTCATGGCGAAGGTCATGATCATGGACATTCTCATGCAGATCATGCCTGTGATACTGCTCATTGCGGATCCTGCAGTGAAGGTGACTGTAAGAATGAGACACTGGCTCTTCTGACATATATGCTTCAGCACAATGAGCATCATGCTCAGGAACTGGATCAGATGGCTGATAACCTTGCCAAGATGGGAATGGATGCAGCATGTAAGACTATTAAGGAAGCTGTTGCAGATTTTCAGAAAGGCAATATGAGACTTGGACTTGCCTTAACACTTGTTAAAGAAGAGATGAAATAGGAGGCGACATCACATGTGTCTGGCAACTGTATATAAAGAAAGTGACGATTCTGTTATTTTTAAAAATGTTTCCCGTATAGATGTGGATGGGAATAAATTGATTCTCCGTGATATTATGGGAGATGAGAGAGTGGTCGAGGGAACTATTTTAATGGTTGACCTTGCCAACAGTATTGTGAAACTGAAATGTGACTGATATTAAGATAGGGACAAAACACCTTTTGACCTTAACATCATTTTTTATTTATAGAAAGAATACTAAGACAGATTTAGGAGGCACCTGGTTTTATGGCACACGTAATTGCTGTCGCAGGAAAAGGCGGCGTGGGAAAAACAACATTATGCGGAATGCTGATCCAGTACCTGTGTGAAAAGGGTAAAGGGCCGATTCTTGCAGTAGATGCTGATGCAAACTCAAACCTCAATGAGGTTCTTGGCGTAAAGGTAGAGACAACTCTTGGCGATGTGCGTGAAGAAATTGCACGTGCAGAGCTTGCAAAAGAGAATCCAATTCCTACCGGAATGTCTAAGGCTGATTACGCGGAAATGCGTTTTGAAGATGCGCTTGTAGAAGATGATGATTTTGATCTTCTTGTCATGGGCAGAACTCAGGGAAAAGGCTGTTACTGCTATGTTAATGGTCTTCTTCAGACTCAGCTTGCAAAATACCAGAATAATTATCCGTATATTGTTGTAGATAATGAAGCCGGAATGGAACATATCAGCAGAGGTGTTCTTCCGAGCATGCAGACTGCCATTCTGGTCAGCGACTGCTCCAGAAGAGGCGTACAGGCAGTAGGCAGGATTGCAGAACTCATTAAAGAATGTGATATGCATCCTGATACAGTCGGTCTGATCATTAACCGAGCTCCGAAAGGAGAATTGAATAAGGGAATTCAGGAAGAGATTGCAAATCAGGGACTGACACTTCTTGGTGTTGTTCCACAGGATGAAACAGTTTATGAATATGACTGTGAAGGACGTCCTACAAGCACACTTCCGGAAGACAACCCTGTCAAGACTGCACTTCGTGCAATCGTTGATAATTTAAAATTATAAGAAACACCCCTTGTCGGATGAGAATCCGATGAGGGATGTTTCTGCGCATAGGAAATCTATATATGCAGAGATAAATACAAGTTTACATCTTTATTTTTTAAGTTAAATAACCCATGGGAGGGGATGGGATGGGTTATCACAGTTATCTTTAACGGAGCCAATTCTTCAGATATAGATAACCTATAGATAACCGGGATTTCCTGCCTGTGGGATTATTAATAAAATAAAAATGTGTATCTTAAAGGAATACACAAACCAGAATTAAAGGAGGTCTATAATGAGTGAATTCAAATTAACTACAGTGGAAGAGTTTGAAGAGGCTACTGCCAGACTTTTGGAGACAGGTGCAAAGGTTGGAGCTGACGCATGGCAGCTTCGTGTAAAAAAACAGACTCCACATTGTAAATTCGGTGAGCAGGGTGTCTGCTGTCGTATCTGTGCTATGGGACCATGTCGTATTACCCCTAAAGCATCAAGAGGTATCTGCGGATGTGACGTTCATGGTATCGTAGGAAGAAACTTCCTGAAATTTACAGCAGGTGGTGCAGCTACTCACTCTGATCACGGTCGTGAAATCTGCCACACATTATATTGTGCAAAAGACGGCGGAAACTATCAGGTAAAAGATCCTGAGAAACTGATCCGTATCGCAAAAGAATGGGGCGTAGAGACAGAAGGAAAAGATATTTACGATCTGGCACATGAGATGTCCGAGCTGGCTCTTTTAGAGTATGGTAAACCGTTTGGAACACAGAGATTCCTGAAACGTGCTCCGCAGCATACACAGGATATCTGGGAGAGAGAAGAAATCGCACCAAGAGCAATCGACCGCGAAGTATCATGTTCTTTACATATGAGCCACATGGGATGTTCTTCCCTTCCTGAGGCACTGATCCGTCAGTCCTTAAGAGCCGGTCTGTCTGATGGCTGGGGCGGTTCCATGGCAGGTACGGAGTTCTCAGACGTTCTGTTCGGAACACCGAAACCGATCGAAACCGAAGCAAACCTGGGTGTTATGGTTGCTGAAAACGTAAATATTGTTGTTCATGGACATGATCCTTCACTGTCTGAGATGATCTGTGAATATGCAGATGATCCGGAAATGATCGCTTACGCAAAAGAAATGGGAGCAAAGGGGATCACCGTATCCGGTGTGTGCTGTACTTCAAACGAAGTTGCAATGCGTCGTGGTATTCCGATGGCAGGTAACTTCCTGCAGCAGGAAAACGTAGTATTGACCGGTGCATGTGAAGCAATCGTTGTAGACGTTCAGTGTATCTTCCCGGCACTTGGCCCTCTGAGTAAATGTTTCCATACTAAGTTTGTGACCACTTCTCCGATCGCACAGATGCCGGATGCTGAGTACATTCGTTTCAATGCAGAGACAGCAGGAGAAAATGCAAAAGCGATCGTTAAGATGGCGATCGAAAACTTCAAAAACAGAAAACCGGAACTGGTACATATTCCGGATATGAAACAGAAAGCAACCGTTGGATATTCTGTAGAAGCAATCGTAAAAACTCTGGATGGCGTTGCAAACTCTCAGGTTGATGAGATGGGAACAACAAAACCGCTTCTGGAGTGTATCACATCCGGTGTTATCCGCGGTGCAGTTGCCATGGTTGGATGTAACAACCCGAAAGTAAGACCGGATACAGCCCATATCGATCTGATGAAGAAAATGATCGCAAACGATATCATTATCATTGCTTCCGGATGTTCTGCACAGGCTGCTGCAAAAGCAGGTCTGATGGACAAAGAAGCAAAAGAACTCTGCGGAGCAGGTCTGAAGAGAGTATGTGAACTGGCGGATATCCCACCGGTACTGCATATGGGATCCTGTGTAGATATTTCCCGTATGATGATCTTGGCAGCAGAGCTGGCAAAAGATTCCGGCCTGAACATTTCTCAGCTTCCGGTTGTCGGATGTGCACCGGAATGGATGTCCGAAAAAGCAGTATCCATCGGTAACTATGTAGTAGCTACCGGTATCGATACGTTCCTGGGCGTTGATCCGTATGTATCCGGTTCTGACCAGATCGCACAGCTGCTGACAGAAGGCGTACGTGACTGGGTAGAAGCCGCATACACCGTAGAGAAAGATATCGACAAACTGGGCGATGCTATGATCGCAAGAATCGAAGAGAAGAGAACTGCACTGGGAATCTAATCTTTATGAAAACAAACGCAGGGCGGTTTTATCCGCCCTGCAAAGAAAAATAGAAGGCGGATAGTGATATGAAAATTGCAGTTACCGGAAAAGGCGGTGTCGGAAAAACAACATTTGCAGCCACACTTGCCAGATTGTATGCACAGGAAGGCAAGCATGTTCTTGCTGCAGACGTAGATCCGGATGCAAATCTTGGACTGGCACTTGGATTTTCAGAAGAAGATCTGGATTCAATCGTGCCGATCACCAGGATGCGAAAGCTGATTCAGGAACGTACAGGTGCGAATGATCAGAATCAGTTTTACAAGCTGAATCCGAAAGTGGATGATATACCAGATGCTTATTCAAAAACCTGTAATGGCGTAAAACTTCTGGTTCTTGGTACCGTTGAAACAGCAGGAAGCGGCTGTGTGTGTCCGGAGCATGTGATGTTGAAGCGCATCATCAATCATCTGGTGTTAAGGAGCAACGATGTTGTAATTCTTGATATGGAGGCTGGGCTTGAGCATCTTGGCCGTGGAACGACAGAAGGCATGGACCAGTTCATTGTTGTGATCGAACCAGGGGCAAGAAGTATCCAGACTTATAAAAATGTAAAGAGACTTGCAGCGGAACTTGGAGTTCGCCAGGTACGCGTGGTTGCCAACAAAGTAAGGAACGAGGATGATGAAGCATTTATCCGTTCCAAAATACCACAGGAAGATTTGCTTGGATTTATTCATTACAATTCAGAAATAATCGATGCAGACCGTCAGGGAAGATCACCGTTTGATGTAAGCCCGAACGCAAAAGCAGAGATTTCAATAATAAAAAGCAGGATAGACGCAGATCTGTCCAAAGGAGGTAAATAAAGTGACATTATTTGATGTTGTATTCAGTGGAAATGATACCGTATATGGCCTGACAGAGGGTGCAATCGATGCTGCGATCGAAAAACATGGTGCAGATAAAGCGATTGCTTTCCCGGATACGGCTTACAGCCTGCCATGTTATTATGCAGTAACCGGTACAAAGGTTGCTACACTGGGACAGTTAAAAGAAGCTCTGGGCGTTGTAAAAACCCTGATGACAAGAGAGCAGAAATTAAATGATGCATTTATGTCCGGTATTGCAACCGCTCTGTGTGCAGAATTTATCGAAGTACTGAAATATATTGACGGAGCTGCACCATACGAAGCTCCGTGCTACGGACATCTGGCAGATGCAGTGATCCGTGAACTTGGTGTACCGCTGGTAACAGGTGATATCCCGGGTGTTGCAGTTATCCTTGGTGCTGCACCGACTGCACAGGAAGGCGTTGACCTGGTAAAGAGCTATCAGTCACAGGGTATCCTGGTTACACTGGTTGGCGGTATCATTGATCAGTGTGAAGAACTTGGCTACAAAACAGGTGCAAACGTACGTGTGATCCCTCTGGGCAAAGATGTTACAAGTGTAATACATGTTGTATCCGTTGCAGTAAGAGCAGCTCTGATCTTCGGTAACATTCAGCCGGGTGATGCAGCAGGCCTGATGAAATACACCATGGAACGTGTACCGGCATTTGTAAATGCATTTGCACCGCTTGATCCGGTTATCGTTGCATGTGGAGCAGGTGCGATCGCACTTGGTTTCCCAGTAATCACAAACGAAGATACTTTCAAAGTTCCAAAGAGCCTGATCGTTCAGCCAGACGTTTCCAAATTCAACGCAACTTCTCTGGAAGCAAGAGATATCAAGATCAAGATCACAAACATCGACATTCCGGTTGCATTCGCATCTGCATTTGAAGGTGAGATCATCCGCCGCGGCGATATGCAGGTTGAATTCGACGGCTCCCGTGTAGACTGCTGCGAGCTGGTTATGACAAAGGATGCATCTGAGATCGAAGATCACAAGATCACACTGGTAGGACCGGACATCGACGAAATGCCGGTAGGAAGCAAACAGAGCATCTGTTATGTAGTAGAAGTAGCAGGAAAGAGTATGCAGTCCGACTTTGAACCGGTATTCGAGCGTAAATTCCACTCATACCTGAACTGTGTAGAAGGTATGATGCATACCGGTCAGCGTGATATGATCCGTATTCGTGTAAGCAAAGAGACATTTGAAGCAGGCTTCCGTGCAAAACATATCGGTGAAGTTCTGTATGCAAAAGTAAAAAGCGAATTCGCAGCCGTTGTAGATAAATGTCAGGTAACAATCTACACAGACTCTGCAGAATGTACCAGAGTCCGTCATGAAGTAGCTATGCCGCTGTTTGACAAACGTGATGAGCGTCTGAATACACTGACAGACGAAGGCGTTGATGTATATTACAGCTGTATCATGTGCCAGGCATTCTCCCCATCCCACGTATGCGTGGTTACACCGGAAAGACTGGGACTTTGCGGAGCTGTTTCATGGCTGGATGCAAAAGCAACCAACGAGCTGGATCCTCAGGGACCATGCCAGGTTATCACAAAAGAAAGACCGATCGATGAACGTATCGGTGAATACGAAGACGTAAACGAAGCAGTTCAGAAATTCTCCCAGGGTGCCCTGGAAGACGTATCCCTGTATTCTATCATTGAAAAACCGATGACATCCTGTGGATGTTTCGAGTGTATCTGCGGTATCGAGCCACTTTCAAACGGTGTCTGCATCGCAAACCGTGAATATGCAGGTATGACTCCGATCGGTATGACATTCTCAGAACTGGCTTCCATGACAGGTGGTGGAGTACAGACTCCTGGATTTATGGGACATGGAAAACATTTCATTGCTTCCAAAAAATTCATGAAAGCAGAAGGCGGAGTAGCACGTATCGTATGGATGCCGAAAGAACTGAAAGAACAGGTAGCAGAAAGACTGAACGCAACAGCAAAAGAGCTGTACGGCATTGATAACTTCTGTGATATGATCGCAGATGAGACCATCGCAGAAGATCCGGAAACACTGCTGGCCTACCTCGAAGAAAAAGGACATCCGGCTCTGACCATGGAACCAATGATGTAATGATGCAAGGGAGAAAAGATCATGGATTTCATGCTTGCATGGAAATCCATGAGTTTGGATCCCGCAAAAATATGAGAAAGTAGCCCGACAGGGCGGATTTCGAATATTTTCAGATTGTGAGAGCATGAAATGCAAAGCAATCTGGAGCATCATGCTTGAAACGGCGATTAACGACAGAATCAAGGAGCACGAAGTGCGAAACAGCGAAGCTGTGATTCTGGAGATGTCCGAAAGGACGAGAGGAAAGAAAACAAGCGACTGCGGAGCAGACATTTGTAACAAATATCGGCTTTCTGGCTTTATGCGGATCGTCCGGAAAGCCGAATTTTATAATTTATTGTTAAATAATTGATTTTTACAGGCTGCTGTTGTAGAATAGAAGTAATGTTTTTATAACAGTCTAAAAAGCATGAAGGAGGATTTTTAGAAATGCCATTTACAGCAAAATCAGGAAAATTCAATGCCAGCATCAACGCTGTTGAGTTTGGTACTGGCGATAAAGCAGTGAAAATCGGAGGCGAGAATGTATTCCCGCTGTATTCTTTTGATGCTGCAATCGAAAATGCACCGAAGGTAGGTATCGAGATCACAGATTTCGGTATGGAACATGAGCCGGAGTGCATCAAAAAATATTATGAAGGTTGTGCTACTCTGGCAGATATGGCCAGAAAAGCAGCTTCTATGGAAGGTGTAGACTTTTTAAGTTTCCGTATGGAAGGCGGAGATCCAAACGGAGCAAACAAATCTACAGAAGAACTGATCGGTGAACTGAAAGAAATCGCAGATGCAGTTGATCTTCCACTTGTAGTATGCGGATGTAAAAATGTTGAGAAAGATGCAGAACTGTTCTCAAAAGCGGCAGAAGCCCTGAACGGTAAAAATGCAGTCATCCTCTCAGCAAAAGAAGAAAATTACAAGACAGTAGGTGCAGCAGCAGGCCTGGCTTACAAACAGGTAGTAGGTGCTGAATCAGCTGTTGATATCAACCTGGCTAAACAGCTTAACGTACTGATCTCTCAGCTTGGTGTTGACAGCAAGAGTGTCGTTATGAACGTAGGTACTGCAGCAGTTGGATACGGTTTTGAGTATGTTATCTCTACTATGGATCGTGTAAAAGCAGCAGCTCTGCAGCAGGGCGATGCAAATCTGCAGATGCCGATCATTACTCCGGTAGCATCTGAGGCTTGGGGTGTAAAAGAAGCTATGGCTTCTGAAACAGATGCTCCTGAATGGGGCTCACAGGAAGAACGTGGAATCGATATGGAAGTAGAAACTGCAATGGCAGTTATCGCTGCCGGTTCCAATGCGGTAATCCTGAAACATCCGGAATCCATCAAGATCATTTCTGGTCTGATGAAAGAATTAGTCTAAGAGTTGCGTTAAGGAGGAGATGTAATTATGGCACTTAAAGGTCTTGATATTTTTAAATTATCACCAAAGAAAAACTGTAAAGAATGTGGATGCCCGACATGTATGGCATTCTCTATGAAGGTTGCACAGGGTGCAGTTGATATCGCTGCTTGTCCGTATTTCGCACCGGAAGCACTGGCTAAACTTTCAGCAGCTACCGAGCCGCCAATGAAAACAATCAAAGTTGGTGCAGGCGATGCAGAGCTGTCTTTGGGTGGCGAAACCGTTCTGTTCCGTCATGAAAAAACATTCGTAAGCAGAACAAGATATGCAATGTCTCTTTGCACATGCATGGATGATGCAGAAGTAGATGCTAAGCTTGCAGCAATCCCACATGTAGACTATGACCGTATCGGTGAAAGAATGCATGTAGAACTTGTATACGTGAACTGCGATGCAGAAGCAGATGCTGCTAAATATACAGCACTTGTAGAAAAAGCAAAAGGTCTTGGAAGAACTCTGGTTCTCGGATGTACAGATCCTGAGATCGCAAA
>OHAI01001545.1_pt1 | contig 17728 bp, 17 predicted proteins | sample 1577091 | NCBI WGS metagenome assembly OHAI01 (sample SAMEA3541548, study PRJEB24748) | human gut metagenome | biome: human gut; feature: human-associated habitat; material: faeces | place: China | collected 2012
GCCTTGTTTGTTGTACTTTCCGCACCATTTGCCTGTTTATGTGATTCTCCGGATGTGTATTTGTCAAATAAAACATTTGTGCTATAATTTATTTGTTTAATTATGCCTAAGTGTAAAGGAGGATGTCTTTATGGACAAAATAAGTGAAAAGATAAAAGCAGCCCGCATTGCCAAAGGCGTTACAATAGAGGAAGTCGCAGAAGCAACATTGTTATCTGTTAATATCATTAAAGATATAGAAGACGGTGCTTTTGAACGATTTGTTGGAGACGAGCTATATGTAAAAATGTATCTTAAAAAAATAGCAAGATACTTAGAAATAGATGAGACGATTGCTGATGATTATTATGCAATTACGAGAGAAATTAAAAAGGCTGATTTAAAAGATTTAGAAAATAAAAAAGAAGATATAGGATCTGTTACTTTTGTAGATAAAGTAAAAAATATTCAACCAACTAAAAAACAACCGACAAGAAAGGGAGTTTATGAAGATCACTATATCTTAAGATATATTAAATATGCAATTGTCATTATTATTGTCATTGCTATTATTATTGTACTTGGATATTCATTTGTCTTTACGAAATCAAATGATTCATCATTTAAAAATAGTAATACATCTAAAACAGAAACAAGTGAAACTTTAAAGAAGAAAACAACAGAAACAGATAAAAAGAAAACAACAAAATCTGATACAACGAAAAAAGATGAACAAACATCTACTGAAATAACTTTTACTAAAAATGCAGATGGTGATTATAGTTTTAAATTACCTGATGGTTATGATCAAGAAACATTCAAATTAAAAGTAGATTTTACTTTTGCGACAAGAGTTGATTTACATGTCAATGGAGATCCAAACAGTTATCAAACAGATACATTTAAACGAGGAGTTTATAGCGGTAGTCTTGCTCCTTCAATGTCTGATGCTTTAAAAGATGATTCTGCATGTGAAAGTGTTGAATTAGAATTTAATGTAAATGATTTCCAATATTTGGAATTTTCATATAGTTGGAACATAGGACATCGTTATTATATTAATGATCAAAAACTCCCACTAGAGGAAAGTGATCATAATAACACAATTAAAACATTTAAATTAACGATGGTTAAATAATGAATTTACCTAATAAATTAACGATTACAAGAATAATCCTTGTTCCAATTCTTATTCTTATTTATATGTTTCCTTATGCAACGTTTGGAATTAATGTACCTATGTATCATATTTTGAATGCTGATATTTCACTTGTTAATATTGTTATCTTTATTATTTTTGCAGTTGCTTCGTTAACTGATTATTTTGATGGACAAATTGCAAGAAAATCTAAATTAATTACGACTTTTGGTAAATTTGCTGATCCGATTGCAGATAAACTATTAATTAATACGATTTTTCTTCTACTAGCAAGTGATGGGACAATTTCTATCATTATTCCTATTATTATGATTTCTAGGGATACGATCGTAGATGCCATTCGTTTGGTGGCTGCCAATAAACAAGTTGTTATTGCAGCAAAATATTTAGGAAAATTAAAAACTGTGACACAAATGATCAGTGTGATATTCTTATTATTAAATGATTTTCCTTTTTCAATCATTCATTTACCAATTGGTCAAATAAGTGTATGGATTGCTTGCGTGATTTCAATAGTAAGTGGTATTGATTATTTTATGGATAGTAAAGATATGTTAACGGAGTCAATGTAATGAATGAACTTGCTGAATTATTAATAAAAAATAATATTTCTATTGGAACTGTAGAAAGTTTTACAGTAGGAAATTTTGCGACAATGCTAGGAAATATTCCTGGCATTTCTAAGGTTTATAAGGGTTCTTTAGTCACTTATCAAAGTGAGACGAAAGAAAGGCTTTTAGGAATTGAACATCCATTGATTGAAAAGTACGGTGTTGTTTCTAAAGAAATTGCTACTTTAATGTGTGTTAATGGTAAAAGTATTTTAGATGTTGATCTATGTGTTTCTTTTACAGGAAATGCTGGACCGGATGCAATGGAAGGAAAACCAGTAGGAGAAGTCTATATTGGTATTGCTTATGAAGATGTTGTTGTTTATAAATTGAATTTAGAAGGTAGTCGAAAAGAGATTGCTTTAAAGGCAATAGATTTTGCTCAAAAGAAAATAATTGAAAAAATTTTAAAAAAATAAAAGAAAAAATGAAAAATAAAGCATATATAGGAATAGGAGGTATTATTTATGGCTGGGAAAAAAGAAGTAGAAACAAAAGATGCTAAAAAAGCACAAGCATTGAATGATGCAATCAAACAAATTGAAAAGCAATTTGGAAAAGGTTCTGTTATGAAGCTTGGAGATCGTGCAGCTGTTGATGTGGCTGTTATTCCAACAGGTTCTTTAACACTTGACATGGCTTTAGGAATAGGTGGTTATCCTAAAGGAAGAATTATTGAAATTTATGGTCCAGAATCAAGTGGTAAAACAACGCTTACATTGCATGCAATTGCTGAAGTACAAAAACAAGGTGGTACAGCTGCGTTTATTGATGCCGAACATGCCATTGATCCTGTTTATGCTAAAAATCTGGGAGTTAATATTGATGAATTGATTCTTTCGCAACCAGATAGTGGTGAACAAGGTTTAGAAATTGCTGAAACACTCGTACGTTCTGGAGCTATTGACTTAGTAGTTGTTGACTCTGTTGCTGCACTTGTTCCTCAAGTGGAATTAGATGGCGAAATGGCTGATCAACAAATGGGATTACAAGCAAGATTGATGTCTAAAGCTTTACGTAAACTTTCAGGGGTTATGAATAAAACAGATTGTACAATTATTTTCATTAACCAATTACGTGAAAAAATTGGAGTTATGTTTGGAAATCCAGAAACGACTACTGGAGGAAGAGCTTTAAAATTCTATTCTTCTGTGCGAGTAGAAATCAGAAGAAGTGAAGCAATTAAAAATGGTACGGAAATTGTTGGGAATAAAGTCAATATCAAAGTTGTTAAAAATAAAGTGGCACCACCATTTAAATCAACACAAGTTGATATTATTTATGGTAAAGGTATTTCAAGAGATGGTGAAGTCTTGGATTTAGCAGTTGATAAAGATATTGTTGATAAATCCGGTGCTTGGTATGCTTATAAGGGTGAAAAGATTGGACAAGGACGCGAAAATGCAAAACGATATCTTGTTGAACATCCTGATATAATGAATGAAATTACGGAAGCAATTAAAGCTTCATTAATGCCTGTAGAAGAAGAGGAATTGTAAAAATTCCTCTTTTTAACTTGTTATTGTCAAAATAAGCAATTTGACATATAATATGCTTGTGCGCAAAACACGTTTAATAAACATAGTAAAGACTATGTAAATATTAATTATTATAACCGAAACAACCGGTGAATGATTGAATAATCAATCATAAAAAATGTGCATAGAGAAAATGGAGGGTGGAATATGCCAGGTTTAAATATTGCCACTATTTTATCCTATGTTCTAGCTGTCGCTGTTGGGGTTCTTATTTATTTTGTATATGCAAAACTAAATATTTCAAAAGCTAATGTCAGTGCTCAAAAGATTATTGATGATGCAACGAGTAAAGCTGACAATCTAGTTAAAGAAGCTATTTTAGACGCTAAAACTCAAGCTTATGAATTAAAATTAGAAGCAGAAAAAGAAATTAAAGAACAAAAACAAGAAATTACTGAACTTGAAAATAATCTTTCAGAACGTGAAAAAGGTATTGAACGAAGAGATATTGCTGTTCAAGGTAAAGAAGACGTTCTTGAACAAAGAATTAAACAATTAGATATTAAAGAAGCTGGAATAGATAAATTAGAGGCTGAATTAAAAGATAAAATTGATTCTAAAGTTGTTGAATTAGAAAAAGTTGCCGCTATGTCAGCAAGAGAAGCTAAAGAAGAATTGTTCAAACAAGTTGAACAACAAATTTCATTAGAAATGTCTGCTTACATAAAGGAACAAGAAGAAGAAGCTAAAAGCAAAGCTGCTGATATGTCTAGAGACATTATTGCCAATGCAATTAATCGATATGCTCAAGAGGAAGTTACTGAAAGAACAGTAACTGTTGTTGATCTTCCAAGTGAAGAAATGAAAGGGCGTATTATTGGACGTGAAGGTCGTAATATTAAAGCAATCGAACAAGCAACAGGTGCAGATTTAATTATTGATGATACACCTGAAGCAATTACGATTTCTTGCTTTGATCCAGTAAGAAGAGAAGTTGCTCGTTTATCGTTAGAAACTTTAATTAGAGATGGACGTATTCAACCAGGAAGAATCGAGGAAGTTGTTGATAAAACAAGAAAAGAATTAGATGAAGTTATTCGTAAAACTGGAGAAAATGCAATTTTTGAATTAGGTATTTCTCGTATTGATAAAGAAATTGTTAAACAAATTGGTAAATTAAAATATCGTACAAGCTATGGTCAAAATGCGCTTCAACATTCATTAGAAGTTGCACATTTAGCAGGAATTATGGCTGCTGAATTAGGATTAAATCAACAATTAGCTAAACGTGCAGGTCTATTACATGATATTGGTAAAGCAATGGATCATGAAATGGAAGGAAGCCATGTTGAATTAGGTGCAAAATTCGCGAAAAAACATGGAGAACATTCAACTGTTATTAATGCAATTGCTTCACATCATGGGGATGTACCAGCAACAAGTGTTATTTCTATTTTAGTAGCTGCTGCTGATACATTATCAGCTGCTAGACCAGGAAGTCGAAGTGAAACAATTGAAAATTATATTCAAAGACTTGAAAAACTTGAAGAAATGGCTAAAAGCTTTGATGGTGTCGATCGTGTCTATGCAATTCAAGCAGGACGTGAAATTCGTATCGTTGTAAAACCTGATAAAGTGGATGATCTAGCAAGTCATAAGATTGCACGTGATATTAAGACAAAGATTGAAGAAGAATTAACTTATCCAGGACATATTAAAGTTACTGTTATAAGAGAAATTCGTGCGAGTGAAATTGCAAAATAAAAGGGAAATCAATTCCCTTTTTTTTTATATGTGTTAAAATGTCTTTACGAAATGAGGAAAGAAAATGAAAGTTTTATTTATAGGAGATATCGTTGGAAATGTAGGACGACAAATGATAGAAGATTATCTTTATCGTATTCGAAAAGATTATCAAATTGATTTTGTAATCGCAAATGTTGAAAATGCGACACATGGTAAAGGATTAAATAGAAAACATTATGATTTCTTTACTTTTGAAGGTGTTGATTGTATGACAATGGGGAATCATACTTTTGATAAAAAAGAACTTCTTGATTTTATTGATGAAGCTGATCGCCTTGTTGTTCCTTTCAATCAACCAAGTATTTTGCCAGGAGTCCATACAAGAGTATTTAATGTTAAAGGTACAAAAATAAGAGTAACCAATGCACTTGGATGTGTCTTTATGGATAACCGTTATTCGAATCCTTTTGATCATATTGATGATTATCTAAACCTTGAACAAGATATTCATATCATTGATATTCATGCAGAAGCAACCAGTGAAAAAATAGGTTTAGCTTATTATTGTAAAGATAAAGTACAAGCGGTCTTAGGAACACATACACATGTACAAACAGCAGACGAAAGAATTATTGATAAAAAAGTAGCATTTATTTCTGATGCAGGAATGACGGGTCCTTATTTAAGTTCTTTAGGATGTGATTTAGATAGTGTCATTACACGTATGAGAGGTCTAAGTTCAAAGTTTTTAATTTCTGAAAATTCAGGACAGTTTGCTGGAGTTGTTATTGAATTTAATGAAAAACACCAACCTATCTCTATTGAAAGAGTTTTAATCAATGATGATCATCCATATCGAGCATCTTAGGATGCTTTTTTTGTTATTTTTTTAATGATAATTCATATAGTGAATTAGGAGGCAAAAATATGGAAATAATTAAAGTATCTTCAACATCTGTTCCTAATCACGTTGCAGGAGCAATAGCATCATTAATGAGGGAACAAGATAAACTTATGATTCAAACAATTGGTGCAGCAGCACTTAATCAAGCAATTAAATCAATTGCAATTGCAAGAGGTTATATTATTCCAACAGGAAAAGAACTTATTTGTATTCCTTCTTTTCATGATTTAATGGTCGATGATAAAAGGATTACGGCCTTAAGGCTTGTAATAGAATTACGTTAATTTTTAGTGAAAAGGGTTTCTTTTTTTAAAAATTCATTGTATAATACTGACATGTAAATGGAGGTTTTTAATTATGGCAAAATGTAAATTATTAATGCAAACAGGACAAGTTCAAAAAATTATTGATTTCTTTGATGGATATTCAGATGATAAAGTATCATGTAAATATGTTAAAAAAGTAGGAATCAAAGCTGAATTTGAATGTGAAACTGAATTATCACCAGAAGAAGCTGCAGGTCATTGTAAAGGAGTATTTAAAGGAACTCCAGAAGGTAAAGTATTATACTTCTCAATTCAACCAGACGGATTCTTTGGATAAGATAAAAATGATAAGGACTGATAAGTCCTTATTTTTTTCTAGCCAAAAGATAACTTTATGTATATAATAAGAAATGTGGTGAAAAAATGAAAGATTATAGTGAATATTTTAAAGGGCCAAATTTAAAAGAGGCTCAAAAAAGAAGTAGAAAACAAGTTGATCATTTAAAAGATGCTTTTGAAATACCTAGTGATATGGTAAGTGTAGGTAAAGGAAAAACTTATTATATTCATACTTATGGTTGTCAAGCGAATGAACGTGATGGTGAAACATTAGCAGGTATTTTTGAAATGATGGGATATACAGCTGCTAAAGAAATCGAAGAAGCAGATGTCATTTTATTAAATACTTGTGCTATTAGAGAAAATGCAGAAGAAAAAGTATTTGGGAAAGTAGGTTATGTTAAAAACTTAAAGAAGAAAAACCCAAATCTTATTTTTGGTTTATGCGGTTGTATGGCGCAAGAAGAAGTTGTTATTAAAAGAATATTAGAAAAACACCCACATATAGATTTAATCTTTGGAACACATAATATTCATCGTTTACCAACTTTATTAAAAGAAGCAATGTTTAGTAAGGAAATGGTTGTAGAAGTATGGTCTAAAGAAGGGGATGTTATTGAAAATACACCTGTTACACGTGCTAATGGACATAAAGCATGGGTCAATATTATGTATGGATGTAATAAATTCTGTACGTATTGTATTGTGCCTTATACAAGAGGAAAAGAACGTTCTCGTTTAATGGATGATATTATTGAAGAAGTTAAAGGATTAAAAGCAGATGGGTATCAAGAAATCACTTTACTTGGACAAAATGTCAATAGTTATGGAAAAGATTTAGAAGAAGACTATGATTTTGCGACTCTTTTAGAGGAAGTTGCTAAAACGGGAATTGCACGTATTCGTTTTACAACAAGTCATCCATGGGACTTCTCTAGAGAAATGATTGAAATCATTAATCAATATGATAACATCATGCCTTATATCCATTTACCAGTACAATCAGGAAATACAGAAATCTTGAAATTAATGGGTAGAAGATATACAAGAGAACAATATTTAGAACTTTTCCGCATGATTAAAGAAGTGATGCCAGATTGTTCAATTACAACAGATATTATTGTTGGTTTCCCAAATGAAACAGAAGAACAATTCCAAGATACACTTTCTTTATATGAAGAATGTGAATACGATTTAGCCTATACATTTATCTATTCTCCTCGTGAAGGAACACCTGCTGCTAAAATGCAAGACAATGTGCCATTTGAACAAAAACAAGACCGTTTAGAAAGATTAAATGAAGTTGTTAAAGAAAAAGCTTTAAAACAAAATCAACGTTTCTTAAATCAAGTTGTGGATGTTTTAGTAGATGGTCCATCTAAACGTGATGAAACAATGATGACAGGATATACGGCACATCAAAAATTGATCAACTTCAAAGGGCGTAAAGAAGATATTGGTAAAATTGTGCCTGTAAAAGTCACAGAAGTAAAAACTTGGGCTTTAAAAGGTGAACAAGTTGACTAGAATTGAAGAGCTTGCTAGAAAATTAAATCAAGAAATTTTAGCTTTAGAAGTTGTTCAAGAATATCAAAAGTATGAAAAACTTGTTTTAAATGATGAAAAACTTAAACAATTAGAAAAAGAATTAAAAGTATTACAAAAAAAGATTGTCAATCAAAAAGCAAAACAGGATGATCGAGTTACAAAAACAATTCAAGAATATCAAGAAAAAAAAGCATATTATGAAAATCATCCATTAGTTGTTAATTATTTATATTTACAAAATGAAGTGAATGAAATCTTACAAACAATCAATCAACAAATGAATAATGCTTTAAAGTAGGGAAACCTACTTTTTCTTTTTATTATTGACTTATTTAAATTTGGGGATTATAATTTTTCAAAAATATAGAAAGAATAAGGAGATAAAAAAATGGCATTTTACTTTGAAGAACCATCGCGTACTTTTAATGAATATTTATTAGTTCCAGGATACTCATCAGCTGAGTGTCGTGCTGAAAACGTAAGTTTAAAAACACCATTAGTTAAATTTAAAAAAGGTGAAGAACCTGCATTATCACTAAATGTTCCATTAGTTTCAGCAATTATGCAAGCTGTATCTGATGATAATATGGCAATTGCCTTAGCTAAAGAAGGTGGAGTTTCATTTATTTATGGATCTCAATCAATCGAAAGCCAAGCAGCTATGGTAAGACGTGTTAAAAATTATAAAGCTGGATTCGTTCCAAGTGATTCAAACTTATCACCTGAATCAACTTTAAAAGATGTTTTAGATTTAAAAGAAAAAACTGGACATTCAACAATGGCAGTTACAGCGGATGGAACTGCTAACGGTAAATTATTAGGAGTTGTTACTGGAAGAGATTATCGTATTTCTCGTTTATCAATGGATACAAAAGTTGAAACTTTTATGACACCATATGATAAATTAATTTGTGCAGATTTAGGAACATCTCTTAAAGAATGTAATGATATGATTTGGGATAACAAATTAAATGCATTACCTGTAGTAGATGCTGAACAAAGATTACATTATTTCGTATTTAGAAAAGACTATGAAAATAGAAAAAATAATCCAAATGAATTATTAGATGAAAATAAACGTTACATTGTTGGTGCTGGAATCAACACACGTGACTATGCTACACGTGTTCCTGCATTAGTAGAAGCTGGTGCTGATGTTTTATGTATCGATTCATCTGAAGGATTCTCAGAATGGCAAAAATTAACAATCGATTGGATTAGAGAAAATTATGGTGATACTGTTAAAGTAGGTGCCGGTAACGTTGTTGATGCAGAAGGATTTAGATTCTTAGCTGAATGTGGTGCTGATTTCGTTAAAATTGGTATCGGTGGAGGATCAATTTGTATCACTCGTGAACAAAAAGGTATTGGTCGTGGACAAGCTACAGCAACAATCGAAGTAGCTAAAGCAAGAGATGAATACTTTAAAGAAACAGGAATTTATGTACCAATTTGTTCAGATGGTGGTATCGTTCATGATTATCATATGACATTAGCCTTAGCGATGGGTTCTGATTTTATTATGCTAGGTAGATATTTCTCAAGATTTGATGAATCTCCTACAAATAAAGTTCAAATTAATGGGCAATATATGAAAGAATATTGGGGAGAAGGTTCTGCTCGTGCTCGTAACTGGCAACGTTATGATATGGGGGGAGATGCTAAACTTTCTTTTGAAGAAGGTGTAGATTCTTATGTACCATATGCTGGAAGTTTAAAAGATAACGTTGGTTTATCATTATCAAAAATTAAACATACAATGTGTAACTGTGGTGCTTTAACAATTCCTGAATTACAACAAAAAGCTAAAATTACTTTAGTATCAGCTACTTCAATTGTTGAAGGTGGCGCACATGATGTTGTGTTAAAAGACTCTAAAGAACAAAAATAAGACTTCGTTGAAGTCTTTTTTTTATTTTTAGACATATTGTTATATGGGGTGACAAAATGGCTGGTAAAGTGTATGAAATCATGACCAAGGCAACTTTATCAAAAGGAACGAAAAAAACGATTTCTAAATATGATTATGTTGTTAATGAGATTGATAAAATACTAGGATGTTGGATTTGTAATCATCAATATCAAGGAATCATTAGGGAGCATCAACCATTTATAGAAGGAAGTTTTGATTTGCATATTTGGTATAGTCATTTAAATGAAAGTTATTTATTAAAACAACAAGTGCATTATCAAGATGCTATTGATTTAAATATGAAAGATCATCAACTCAGTCAAAATGATCAAATCATTGTTGAAAGTCAATACTTACCTCGATGTATCCATGCAACCTTAGAAAATAAAACAATGCACATCGAAATAGAAAAACAAATGTCTTTAAAAATCATTGGTGATACAACAATTCTTGTAGAAAGTAAAACAAATGATGAAGAACTTGAAATGAAAATTAATCCCGATTTCATAACATAGAAAGATGTTTCTTTCTATGTTATAATAATCAACGAATTAGAATGAGGTGTAAAAATGAAACAAAAATACAGTCCAATGATGATGCAATATTTAGGTATCAAGGAACAAAATAAAGATGCTATTGTGATGTTTAGATTAGGGGATTTCTATGAAATGTTCTTTGATGATGCGATAATTGTTTCTAAAGAACTAGAACTTGCTTTAACAGGGAAAAATGCCGGCGCTAAAGAAAGAGTTCCAATGTGTGGTGTTCCTTTTCATAGTGCGAGTGGATATATTCAAAAATTAGTAGATAATGGACATAAAGTCGCGATTGTTGAACAATTAACAGATCCTGGAAAAAAAGGTATTGTTGAACGTGGTGTTGTTCAAATTGTCACACCAGGTACTATTTTTGATGAATCGATGACAAAGAATAAAAATAATTATATCGCATGTATGATGATTTTTGATTTTGTTTATACGCTTGCTTTTTGTGATATTACAACAGGTGAATTTCAAGTCGTCAATATTGATAAAAAGGATCATCTTTTAAATAATCAATTAGCTTCGATGGAAGTTAAAGAAATTGTTGTTAAAAGTGATTGTACATATAACTTTAATGATTCAATTATGGTATCTCATTATGATAATGAAACATTTAATGAAAAATATCGAGATATTTTTCATAATATAAAAGATTTAAAAGAAATCAAAGTATCTACTTTATTATTAAATTATTTAATTGAAACACAAAAAAGAGACTTAGAACATCTTCAAATGATTGAAGAAATCAATAATCAAGATTTTATGACAATGGATCTTTATACTAAAAAATCATTAGAATTAACTGAAAATTCTAAAGATCATGAAAAATATGGTTCCTTATTTTGGCTATTAGATATGACAAAATCAGCAATGGGAGCAAGACTTTTAAAAAATTATATTGATCGACCACTTTTAAAAAAAGAAGCCATTGAAGAAAGATTAGATATTGTTGAAATCTTTACTCAACAATTTATTCAAAGAGAAAGTATTAAAGAAATATTAAAAGAAATCTATGACTTAGAAAGACTATCAAGTCGTATTGCTTTTGGAAACATTAATGCAAGAGATTTAAAATGGATTTCTTCTTCTTTAAAAGTCTTACCAGAATTAAAACAACAACTTTATTCATTCAATGAACCTTTAACAGATCAATTAGCCAATCAAATCATTGATCTATCACATATTACAAAACTCATTGATGATGCTATTATTGATAATCCTCCTCTTACGATTAAAGAAGGAAATATTATCAAAGATCATTTTAATGAAGAATTAGATGAATTACGTTATTTAAGAGATCATGGAAAACAATGGTTAGTTGATTTTGAACAAAAAGAAAGAGAAAAAACAGGTATTAAAAACTTAAAAGTTGGGTATAATCGTGTCTTTGGTTATTATATTGAAGTTACAAAAGGAAGTTTAGATCTTGTTAAAGATGAATTCGAATATACAAGAAAACAAAGTTTATCGAATGCAGAAAGATTTATTACACCTGAATTAAAAGATATGGAAAGTAAGATTTTATCAGCACAAGATAAAATTCAAAAATTAGAATATGTTTTATTTACTCAAGTTAGAAATGAAATCAAAAAAGAAGTCCATTTGATTCAAGATGTTTCGAAAATTATCGCGCGTGTAGATGTTTATCAATCTCTTGCAATGTTAGCAAGTGAAAATAGTTATGTAAGACCTGTCTTTAATGATCAAAAAATCATGGATATTAAAGAAGGCAGACATGGTGTCATTGAAAAAGTCATGGGGCATGGTAAATATGTACCTAACGATGTTTCAATTGATGAAAATTCACCAGTTGTCTTAATTACAGGGCCAAATATGGGTGGTAAATCGACTTATATGAGACAAGTAGCTTTAATTGTTATTATGGCACAAATTGGTTCATTTGTTCCTGCTAAATATGCTAATTTAACGATTTTTGATCAAATCTTTACGCGTATTGGAGCAAGTGATGATTTAATTAGTGGTCAATCAACTTTCATGGTAGAAATGTTAGAAGCGAATAATGCTTTACGTTTTGCTAGTGAAAAATCTTTGATTTTATTTGATGAAATTGGTCGAGGAACAGCAACTTTTGATGGGATGGCTATTGCCCAGGCAATGATTGAATATATTGCCAGTGAAATTCATTGTATGACATTATTTTCAACCCACTACCATGAACTTACATTTTTAGAAGATAAAGGTCTTGGAATTCAAAATGTTCATGCCAGTGCTAGAGTAGATAATGATCATTTAGTATTTGAATATTTAATTAAAAAAGGACGTTCTAATAAATCTTATGGGGTCAATGTGGCTAAACTTGCTAAATTACCAGATGAAGTAATCAATCGTGCTAATTTAGTATTAGAAACACTTGAAGAAAATAACGTAGAAGATCGTTTAATTGAAGAAAAACAAGTTCAAGTTATTGAAAAAGAAAGTGAAGTTGAAAAATATTTAAAGACAATTGATCCAATGGCTTTATCACCATTAGATGCTTTGTCAACTTTAATCGAATTAAAGAAATTAGTAAAGTAGAGGTGGCCTATGAAAATAAAACAACTTGATGATATTTTAGCAAATAAAATAGCAGCTGGTGAAGTCATTGAAAGACCGGCAAATGTTGTCAAAGAATTAGTTGAAAATAGTATTGATGCCTCTTCTTCTAAAATAGATATTATTATAGAAGAAGGAGGAATGAATTTAATTCAAATTATTGATGATGGATCAGGAATGGATAAAGAAGATGCACGTCTTTGTTTTTCAAGACATGCAACAAGTAAAATCTATAATGATCAAGATTTATTTTGTATTCAAACATTAGGCTTTAGAGGCGAAGCTATTCCTTCCATTGCTTCTATTTCTCATTTTGTTTTAAAAACCAGTGATGGAAATCAAGGATCAACAGTAATTTATGAATTTGGTAAATTTATTGAACAAAAACAAAGTGATCTTAATAGAGGAACAAATATTTCTGTTTCAAAGCTTTTTCAAAATGTACCAGCAAGATTAAAATATATAAAATCTGTCAATGCTGAATTTGCACATATACAAAATTATGTAGAAAGACTTTCTTTATCTCATCCAGATATTGCTTTTACTTTAATACATAATGATAAGACGACTTATAAAACAAATGGAAATGGAAATTTATTAGAAGTTATTCATCAGATTTATGGGTTATCTGTGGTTAAAAATATGTTGAATTTAAAAGCTGGAAATGATGAATTTCAAATAGAAGGTTTTATTGGCAAAATTGAAGTAAATAGGGCAAGTAAGAATCATATTGTTACGATGGTCAATCATCGTATTGTTAAAAATCAAGTAGCAATCGATGCTATTAATCAAGCATATCGTAAATATTTAGCAGATAATCGTTATCCTATTGCAGTCATCAATATTGAAATTGATCCTTATTTAGTGGATGTCAATGTTCATCCAAGCAAGTTAGAAGTTAAGTTTTCTAAAGAATACGAATTAAAACAATTGATTTTTGATGCGGTATCTAAAACTTTGGAAAATGTTAATTTAACTTACCAAGTCAAAGAAGAAAGACCAGTCTTTAAGCCACAACTAGATCAAATGGATCTAGATATTGATTTTAGACAAGAAATTCCTACAAAAGTTCAAGAAAAACCGCAAGCTTCATTTATTCAAGAAAAAAAACAACCACTATTTGTTCATGAAGAAAAAAATGAATATATAACAGAACCTGTAGAAAAGCTTTTTGAAGAACCTATCCAACTCGAAAAAGTTGAAGTGTCTTTAAAAGAAATGAAAAAGAAAATATTTGTAAAAGCACAAATTCATGGAACTTATATTGTAGGTGAAGATGATAGTGGAATGTATTTGATAGATCAACATGCTGCACAAGAAAGAATCAATTATGAATATTTTCTAGAAAAATATAGTCATCCAGATATGACAATGAGAGATTTATTAATACCTATTACAGTTGAATATCCTTTAAGTGAATGTATGATGATTGAAGAAAGAAAAGATTTATTAAAAGAAGTTGGCATTGATTTAGAGCCTTTTGGTAATGGTTTTATTATTAAACAACTGCCAATGTGGATGAATCAAATTAATGAACATTTATTTATTGAAGATATGATTCAACAGATATTAAAAGATAATAAAATTGATTTACTTTCTTTACAAGAACATGCTATAGCAACATTAAGTTGCAAAGCATCTTTAAAAGGAAATAGTCATCTATCAATTGAGTCAATGCAAACAATTGTTGATAATTTAATGCGTTGTGATAATCCTTATGTTTGTCCACATGGAAGACCAACGATTATTCATTATTCAGCATATGAATTAGAAAAATTATTTAAGAGGTCGTATAATGGAAAAAGTAATTGTTGTAATTGGACCAACAAGTGTTGGTAAAACAAAAATGGGAGTAGCTCTTGCTAAAAAGTTCAATGGAGAAGTTATTAGTGGAGATTCTATGCAAATTTATAAACAGATGGATATAGGAACTGCTAAAGTCACAGAAGAAGAAAAAGAAGGTATTATTCATCATTGTGTAGACATTTTAAATTCTGATGAAACATATAGTGTTCATGATTTTCAACAAACAGTAAGAAAAAAGATAACAGAAATTACCCAAAGAGGACATGTTCCAATAATTGTTGGTGGTACGGGATTGTATATAAAAGCAGCTTTATATGATTATCAATTTGATGAAATGGAAAATGATCATCATGCAATAAATGAAAAATATAAAGATTATACAAATGAACAATTACATGATCATTTAAAATCAATCGATGAAGAAAGTGCAAAAACATTACATTTTAATAATCGTCGACGTGTTTTAAGAGCTATTGAAATTTATGAAACAACAGGTAAGAGGAAAAGTGAAATGTTAGAAGAACAAGAGCATATTTGTTTATATGATGCTTATTTTGTGGGATTAACGCTTCCTAGAGATGTTTTATATGAAAGAATTAACAAACGTGTTGATGTGATGATGGAAAATGGTTTAAAAGAAGAAATGGAGCGTCTTTATAGTCAAGGACTTACAAGAAATCATCAAAGTATGAAAGCGATTGGTTATAAAGAATGGTTTGATTATTATGATCATCAAATTGATTTAAATGATGTTTTAGAGCTAATAAAAAAACATTCAAGACAATACGCTAAAAGACAGTATACTTGGTTTAAAAACCAATTTGATGTTCATTGGTATGATGTGAATTTAGAAAACTTTGAACAAACCATTGAACAAGTAACAGATGATATAGAAAAAATCCTAAAAGTTTAGGATTTTTTTGTATGATTTAATTTTTTAATATTACTTGTACGCCCATGTTTTAAAATACGTCGATAATTTTCAGCTAATGCTTTTTCATATTGACTTGTCATCCAAGGTACATAGAATTGATTATTTGCGATTTGATCAGGTAAATATTGAATATATTCCCATAACTCAGGACGGTCATAATTATATTTTTCATCCTCTTCTAGACCAACAGGTGTTAATCTTAAATATTCAGGTGCAGGCAAAGATTGTTGTCTTAAAGAAGCTAAGGCAGCATCAATAGCTGCTTCTGATGATTTAGATTTAGGTGAAAGACATAAATCAATAATAGCACTTGCAATAGGAATTCTTGCCTCAGGAAATCCTACTGTTCTGGCAGCATGAAAAGCAGCAACAGTACGCATACAAGCATTTGGATTAGCAAGTCCAACATCTTCATATGCACAAACAAGGACACGTCTTTCTAATGATTCAATATCATTATATTCTATCAACTTTGCAAAATAATACATAGCTCCATTAGGATCACTTCCACGAATAGATTTTTGTAAACCACTTAAAGTATCATAATATTGATCTTCATCTTTATCAAATTGACCATTAGCTTGTGTTAAAGCATTTTTAGCATCTTCAATAGTAATATGATTATCATGAGAAATAATTGTACATACTTCTAAACAATTATATGCAAAACGAATATCTCCTGATGAAAGACGAGCAATATGTTGCAAGACTTCTTCATCACATTGATATTGATGGTGATAGCCTTTTTCGCTATCTAAAGCGTGATGTAAACCTTGAATAATATCTTCTTGAGTTAAAGGCTTAACTTCAATGATTTGACATCTTGAACGAATGGCAGGATTGATAGAATGATAAGGATTAGCTGTTGTACATCCAACAATAATCAATAGACCACTTTCTACATAAGGAAGTAAATTATCTTGTTTCATTTTATTCATACGATGAATTTCATCGATAATGACAAAAAGACCATTAGATAATTTAGCTTCTTCAATAATCAAATCCATTTCTTTTTTATTTCCTGTAGATGCATTAAAAGTACGACAAGGCATATTTAAATCATGAGCCAAAGCCATTGCAAGAGTTGTTTTACCACAACCTGGTGGGCCATATAAAATAACAGACATTGGATGATTCTTTTCTACAAATTTAGTAAATAAACCATTTTCACCAATAATATGTTTTTGTCCTAATATATCTAAAAGAGATTGAGGTCTCATATTATAAGCTAAAGTTCCACTCATAAAAAAAATCTTCCTCCTTAATACAAAATGAATTATAATGATTATAACACTTTTATAAAAAGAAAGGTAGAAATGAATATGAGATTAGTTGTACAAAGAGTAAGTGAAGCAAGTGTGGAAATTGAAGGAGAAATAAATGGACAAATCAAACAAGGATTTATGGTATTAGTAGGTATTACGAATGATGATAATGAAGAAATTGTTGATAAGATGATTAATAAGCTTATCAATTTAAGAATTTTTGAAGATGAAAATGAAAAATTGAATTTATCATTGATGGATATCAAAGGAGAAATTCTTTCTATTTCACAATTTACTTTATATGCAAATTGTAAAAAAGGAAGGAGACCTAGTTTTTTAGATGCTGCTAAACCAGAAATATCAAAACCATTATATGAATATTTTAATAAAGCATTAGAAAATGCAGGGGTCCATACAGAAACAGGAATCTTTGGAGCGATGATGAAAGTCTCTCTGATCAATGATGGACCAACAACGATCATCCTGGACAGTAAAGAAATCATATAGTCATAAGGCAAAGAAACGTTCTGTAAAGATCGTTTCTTTTAATCATGACAAAAAAACACAGATAAAAAAACATTGATATAAAGGCAGAAAAAGAGGGAAATAGAGAAAAAAGATAAAAAAATACAGAAAAAAAGCTTTACAAAAGGGAGAGGGGATGGTAATATAAATGGGCACTCGAC
>OHAI01001552.1_pt1 | contig 17671 bp, 13 predicted proteins | sample 1577091 | NCBI WGS metagenome assembly OHAI01 (sample SAMEA3541548, study PRJEB24748) | human gut metagenome | biome: human gut; feature: human-associated habitat; material: faeces | place: China | collected 2012
ATCAAGAATGATTACATCGAATTTTCTGCCCTCTGCTTCGAGTCTGGGCAGCAGTGCAAACACGTCCTCGCACTGAAATTTCACAACCTCCTGCAAGCCATTCAGCTTGGCATTCTCCGTTGCCTGATCCACCGCAAGCTGGCTTGCATCAATCCCCAGCACGCTTTTTGCCCCTGCAATGCCTGCATTCAGCGCAAAGGAGCCTGTATGGGTAAAGCAGTCCAGCACATCCATTCCCTGACAAATTTTATGAATGGACAGTCGATTATACTTCTGGTCAAGGAAAAAGCCGGTTTTCTGCCCTTCCTCCACATCAACGATATATTTTACGCCGTTTTCCACAATCTGCACCTTGGTATCAAAGGGTTCGCTGAGGAAGCCCTTCCAAGGCTGCATGCCCTCCTGCCTGCGCACCTTCGCATCACTGCGTTCATACACGCCGCGGATATGGATGCCGTCCTCCAGCATAGCTTCGATGAGCAGGCGCAGAATCGTTTCCTTCATGCGGTCAATCCCCATCGCAAGAGACTGTACCACAAGCACATCGGAGAATTTATCCACAACCAGACCGGGCAGAAAATCCGCTTCCCCGAAAATAACACGGCAGGAGGAAATATCCACCGTCCGTTTGCGGTAATTCCATGCCGCCTCTACTCTGGCGCGCAGAAATGCCTCATCAATCACCGCATCCTTATTTCTGCTCATCATACGAATGGTGATTTTGGAATTGTTATTATAAAAGCCTGTCCCCATGGGATAGCCGTCAAAATCCTGCACCGCAATCAGCTCGCCATTGACCGCATCCTCCGTCACTGCGGCAATTTCATTATCGAATATCCAAAGACCGCCCGCCTTAAGCATACGCCCTTCGCCCTTTTTCAATGTTGCAACAGGTAAACCCATCAGCCTTCTCCTTTCTGAATAAAAACCCTTCCTGCGAAAAAAAGGAGTATCTCCCGATACTCCTTTTCATTTTACTTATCTTACTTATCCGCTTATCAGACTTGCTTAGTTTGCGTAGTTATTGAAGTAATTCTGAACCAGAACGATAGGGGTACCCTTATCACCGGAACCACTTGTCAGGTCACACAGGGAACCAATCAGGTCTGTCAGGCGGCGAGGTGTGGTACCTTCGGATGCCATCTGTCCCTTCAGATTTGCTTCTTTTGCCTTAATTGCATTCTTGATTGCATCTGCCAGTGCATCGCCGTTCAGGTCAGCGAAATCGTTATCTGCCAGATATTTCAGCTTCAGCTCATTGGGCAGACCGTTCAGACCATCTGTATAGCCTGCGCCGACAACGGGGTCAGCCAACTCCCAAATCTTACCAACGGGATCCTTGAATGCGCCGTCGCCATAAACCATAGCCTCTACCTTTACGCCGGTGCGTGCGATGATTTCCTTCTGGATTTTTTCTGCAACCTCCTGTGCGTTCTTAGGGAACAGCTTGATGGTTGTTTCTGTTGCCTTATTGGAGCCCAGCAGACCGTACTCTGCATTGTAGCCGCTGCCGTTTACGGGTGCGTTCAGGATTTCTGCCAGTGTCAGAACCTTTTCGCCGCCCTTTGCCAGAATACGGCGTTTGGAGCGTTCTCTGTTGTGAATATCACAGCACAGCACGTTCTTTGTATACTTTACGATTGCTTCGGGGTGGTTTGCGAATACGATTTCAGCTTCTGCGCCTTCCTCTTCAATCAGACCCTTGTAGTATTCTACATAGTCAACGCCTGTGAAGGGGTGCTTCACATAGCCGAATGCCTTACGGTATTCATCCAGAGACAGCACGTCTGTGTAGGGATTTACGCCGCTGTCATCCAGAATATCCATATCAAACAGGTGGTTGCCTACTTCATCGGAAGGATAGCTCAGCATCAGCACTACCTTCTTTGCGCCCTTTGCGATACCTCTCAGGCAGATTGCAAAACGGTTTCTGCTGAGGATGGGGAATACAACACCGACTGTTTCACCGCCCAGCTTTGCTTTTACGTCTGCCGCAATATCCTCTGTGGATGCGTAGTTGCCATCTGCACGAGCAACAACTGCCTCTGTTACACAGATTACATCTCTTTCATGCAGCTGGAAACCATCCTGCTCCACTGCCGCCAGAACGGAATCTGCTACGATTTTAACGATGTCATCCCCTTCACGGATGATAGGTGCTTTGATACCTCTGGAAATTGTTCCTGCCATAGTGTAAAACCTCCTGAAAAATTCGATTTATTTCTCACAGGCGTTCTGCCTGCTTTGATCGAATGATTTTTGCCATTGTGCAAATAGCAAGTCTGAATGCCGATATTCGTAAGGCTTCGCCTTACTCATCATTTGCTCCGCAAATCTTTTTTCTTCCTTACGAATCCCATTTTCTGCAAGCAGAATGGTCTTCCTAAGGAAAAAAACGGCTTTCTCCGCTATAAATGTAAAAAGATCCCACGAAAACGCGGGATCGATGGCAAAATTTCTAGTCATGGTGTGATGAAAGTACATTCGATCACCGACGCACTCATTCTACCAAGAAAAGCGCACACTTGTCAATAATATCCCACTTGTTTTCTATAAAAATATCTTATATCAATCATAATTTTTCATTTAGACTTCCTCCATCCGAGCCGCCGTATCCAAGGCAATTTCCATCATCTGGGTGAAGGTATTCTGTCTCTCCTCGGCTGTGGTGGCTTCGCCTGTAATCAGATGGTCGGAAATGGTAACAATGGTCAGCGCGCGTTTGCCTGCCCTTGCCGCCTCCAGATACAGTGCGGTCGATTCCATTTCCACCGCAAGCGTACCCATTTTCGCCCAGGAAACGGTTTCCGCCATGCCGCCCTCGTTATAGAATGCATCAGAGCAGAGGAGATTGCCAACGTGCATTTCAATTTTCCTTGCCTTCGCGCAGTCCACAGCTGTGGAAAGAAGCGTATAATCCGCTGTGGGAGCTAAGGTGCCGGGCATGTGATACTGCTCGGCATAGCTTGAGGTTGTGTTGGAGCCGATGCCTGCCACGATATCGCGCACCTTCAGCCTTTCGGACAATGCCCCTGCGGAGCCGATGCGGATGATGTTTTCCACATCATAGAAATTGAACAATTCATGGCTGTAAATGCCGATGGAAGGGCAACCCATGCCGCTTGCCATAACAGAAACCCTTTTGCCCTTATATAGACCCGTATAGCCGAGAATCCCACGGGTGTGGTTGACCTCCACGGCATCGGTCAGAAATGTTTCCGCAATGAATTTCGCCCGTAAAGGGTCGCCGGGCATCAATACTGTTTTTGCAAAATCGCCTTTTTCGGCAGAAATATGAGGTGTTGCCATATCCATTCCCTCCTTATTGTTATTGAAGCTTGCTATTGAAAATTTTTCTCGTTTCTCAAATCGTTTCTTATTTTTCCTCGCGCAGGCTTTTTAAAAGAGAAATCTCTTTGGCGTAGCCCGCCGCCTCGTTCGGTGTTTCCAGATAAAACGGCAGATGGCACAGCTTCGGGTGGTTGATAATATTTGCAATGCCTGCCAGACCAAGCGTACCCTCACCGATTTTCTCGTGTCTGTCCTTATGACTGCCGATGGGATTCTTGCTGTCGTTCAGGTGAATGGCTTTCAGCCTGTCCAAGCCGATGATGTCATCAAACACCTGCAGAACGCCGTCCAAATCCCCGATGATGTCATAGCCGCCATCATACACATGGCAGGTATCCAGACAAACGCCCATGCGCTCCTTCTGCTCTACTCTGTCCAAAATGGCGCGCAGCTCCTCAAAGCTTCTGCCGACCTCACTGCCCTTCCCTGCCATGGTTTCCAGAAGGACGAGGGTTTTGCCGCCTGCCGAAAGAATATCGTTCAATGCGTCCGCAATCAAGGGAATCCCGATTTCCACTCCCTGCTTCACATGGCTGCCGGGGTGGAAATTAAACATCACATCAGGCAGAAGCTCCAGCCTTGCCAAGTCCTCCTTCATGGTATTTCTGGCGAAGGTGCGCAAATCCTCCTTCGCGGCACAGGGGTTCATGGTATAGGGTGCATGGGCAAGCAGTGTGCCGAAGCGGTGCTCCGCATGAAAGGCATTGTATTTTTCGATATCCTCTAAATCCAGCGCCTTGACAGAGCCGCCTCTGGGGTTTCTGGTGAAAAACTGGAACACATTCGCCCCAAGCTTCACCGCCTCCTTCCCCATGGCAAGATAGCCCTTGGCGGCAGATAAATGACAGCCGATATAAAACATAGTTGTCCTCCTTAGCCGATATAATACACGATATTGGTAAATTCCGTCATGCTTTCCCCGCGGTTGCAGTAGGTATGGGGCTGGGTGCAGTCAAAATGGATGAAATCCCCTTCTCTGAGGAGATATTCCTCGCCGCCGTAACGCAGAACCATTTCCCCTCGCGTCACCAGAAGATATTCATGCGTATTCATGCCATGCCCTTCGGAAGTGTATTCCTTATGTGCATCCAATTCGCCGTTGAAAAACTCAAAATCGCGTGCAGGGTTGGCTGTATTGTAATGATAGGCACGATAGCCGTCATACTCCGCAATAACGCTTTCCTCTTTTCGAATCAGCAGAGGCGCATCAATCTGCTCATCAATCAGCTTTGTATAGGAAACCTGTAAGCCACCTGCGATCTTCCAGAGAGTGTTGATGGTAGGGTTGGATTCGCCCTTCTCAATCTGGCTGAGCATAACCTTGCTGACACCGGAAAGCTCCGACAGCTTTCCCAAACTGAAGCCACGCTCTGCGCGCAGCCGTTTTAAATTGACAGCAATAATTTCATTCAGATTCATGGAGGAACCTCCTTTCTTCTCTTTTTTTATTTTACCCTGTTCTTCCTCTTTCCGCAAGCAAAACAACGCTTGCGGCTTTGCGTCTGCCGCCGTATAATTGTCTGAGCTGAAACAAACGGAAACAAACGGAAAAAGAAAAGGAAAAGAGACCATGAAGGAAAAACTGCTTACATTTTTCAAAAAAGAAACGATTCTCTGCATTGCCTGCCTGTTGGCAGTGCTTTCGGCATGCATTGTGCCGCCCGATGCAGCGTATCTTGGCTACGTTGATACAAGGGTGCTGATTCTGCTTTTCTCGCTGATGGCAGTATTGGCAGGCTTTCGCGCGCTTGGCATCTTCGACCGCATGGCAAATCTGCTTCTGGCAAGGGCGAAAAAAATGCGGCAGTTGGCGCTGACCCTAGTCATGCTGTGCTTTTTTTCCGCGATGCTTGTGACCAATGATGTGGCACTGATTACCTTTGTGCCGTTCACGATTTTACTGCTGCAGCGCGTGCATTTAGAGGAAAAGCTGATTCCCGTTATTGTTCTGCAAACGATTGCCGCCAATCTGGGCAGTATGCTGACCCCTGTTGGCAATCCGCAGAATCTCTATCTTTATACCATTTCGGGGATTGGGGTCGGGGCGTTTTTCAGAATTACCCTGCCGTTTGTTCTCGTGTCCTTCTTTCTGCTGCTTCTGCTCTGCTTTTTGCAGGGAAACACCTCCTTAGCCACACAGCCGCAGGCAACGCCACCCACACGGACAAGAGCCGAAAAGCAACAGCTTTTCGGCTTGACGGTGCTGTTTTTTCTTTGCCTGCTGGCAGTTTTCCGCATCCTGCCCGTTCTGCCGCTGTTGGCGTTGGCACTGGTGTGGTTTCTGCTGTTTCAAAAAAGGATTCTGAAAGAGGTGGATTACTGCCTGCTGCTCACGTTTGTATTTTTCTTTATCCTGATTGGGAATCTGGGACGGATTTCCGCCATACGAGAAGCCCTCCAAGCACTGCTCTATGGCAGAGAGGTGCTTGTTTCTTTTCTGAGCTGTCAGCTCATCAGCAATGTGCCTGCGGCGGTTCTGCTTTCAGAATTTACCGACCGATATGACCTTTTGCTTGCAGGGGTGAATATCGGTGGTCTGGGGACATTGATTGCCTCTATGGCAAGTCTGATTTCCTATAAATATTTCGCACAGATACCGAATGTCGGAAAGGGGAAATATCTGCTCTGGTTTACCCTTGCGAATCTTCTGTTTGCGATAGTTCTGCTAGGGCTTGCAGCTTTGCTCCCCTCCTGACTGCAAAGGGCGATTTTATTGCATTTTATCATAGCCTCCTCTGCCCAAAAAGTATTCCAAAAGGCAAAAAGCTATGCTAAAATAAAAAAATATCAAATCCCTTTGAACGAACGAGGTGCATCGCATGCCGAAACGAAAGCAGGATTTTAACACCATATACATATCTGAACGATTACAGGAGGCACTGCGCCCAATTTCGCGCTGTGCGCTGACAGCTGTGGTTGCACCAATGGGCTATGGCAAAACAACCGCTGTCAACTGGTATCTTGCGGAGCGCAGGAAAGAGGAAAACGCGCGCATCATCCGTATCAGCGTCTATTCCGACAATCTCGCAATTTTCTGGAAAAGCGTACAGGATGCCTTTTTGCGTGCAGGGCTTTCCATTTTGCTGGATTACCCCTGCCCAACGGATGCTGCCGGCGGCAGTCTGCTTTCAGATGACCTTTGCCATGCGCTTGCAGGAGAGAAGCCATGCTATCTTTTCATTGACGATTTTCATCTGCTGACAGATGTACACACCGCTGCCTTTCTCTGCACGCTGGCGAACCGTCTGCCCGAAAATGTGCATGTCATTGTAGCAAGCCGCGACCGTTTCCTGCCCTTTGCGGCACAGGTACGTCTGGGCGGCAGGCTCTGTCAGCTTGGCACGGCAGAGCTGCGTCTGAACCATGCAGAGCTTGCCGTTTATGCACACCGCTGTGGCACTGCCCTTTCGGATGCAGAAATTTCCTCCCTGCTTTATATGAGTGAGGGTTGGTTTTCCGCAATTTATCTGCATCTGCGTACGCTTGCGGAACGCGGCACTCTGCCCAATCGTAAATCCGATATCTACACCATGTTTACCGCCGCAATGATTGCGCCCCTGCCTGCGGATGCAAGAGAATTCCTCGCGGTTATGGGGCTTGCGGATGAATTTACGCTGGAAATGGCGCACTTTATTACAGAAACTCCCCATACAGAAAAGCTGCTGACCACACTGACGGAGCAAAATGCCTTTGTGAAGCGTCTGCCCGATGGGAAGGTCTATCGTTTTCACCACATGATGAAGGAATGTGCGAAGCGCACCTTTCACACGCTGCCGCCCGAAAAGCAAGCGGCGTACCGCAGCCGTTTTGGTATCTGGTATGAGGAGCACCGCCAATATCTGCATGCCATGGCGGCGTATCGGCAAGGCAGAAATTATGATGCTCTGCTTCGCATTGTGGAGCAGGATGCAGGCATCCTGCTTTCCTCTCTGTCGCCCAAAGCAGTGCTGAAGGCAATCGAGGAGTGTCCCGTTTCGATTCTGAAGGAGCATCCGCTCGCAATTCTCGTGCTGATGCGCAGTATGTTCAACTGGCGGCTGATTCCCGAAATGATGCGGATGAAGGAGCTTCTGCTGACCGCTATCGCAGAGCATCCGGAGCTGCCGGAGCAGGAAAAGGGAAACCTTCTGGGAGAATGTGACCTGATTCTCAGCTTCCTGATGTATAATGACATCAGTGCCATGAGCAGGCTCCACCGCAGCGCAAGCAAGCAGATGTCCCGTCCTGCCGTCAGCATACAGAACGTCGGCGGCTGGTCATTTGGCTCGCCCTCGGTTCTGATGATGTATCACAGAGAGCCCGGCGCACTCAAAAAGGAGCTTGCCGAAATGGAGGAATGTATGCCCCATTATTACAAAATCACGAATGGGCATGGACAGGGGGCAGAAAAAATCATGTCCGCCGAAGCCTATTTTCTACAGGGAAAATTTACAGACGCGCAGATTGCTTTGGAGCAGGCGTATGCCCAAATTGAAGGAAATGGACAGGAAAACATTGCCCTCTGCTGCGATTTTCTGGCAAGACGGCTTTCCCTCTGCATCGAAACAGAGGAACGAGCTTCCTTCGCGGCACGGCGTGCGTATCTTCTGAAGCAGCATAATACCGCATGGCTGAATATTTTCAATGCGACTGCCGCCTATTACTATGCCCTGCTGGGGGAAACAGAGGAAATCCCCGAAATTTTCCGCACGCACACGCTTTTCTCCGTCAATATTCTTGTTCCCGGCAAACCCATGATAGAAATGGTTGAAAATCAGGTTTATCTGGCGCAGGGTGCTTATGCAAAGGTCATCGGGCGGAGCGAGGGATTGCTTGCCGCCTGTGCAGGGCTGCAGTATGCCTTGGTAGCACTGCATCTGCGGATACAGACCGCGGCGGCGTATGCCATGCTCGGAAAAACAGAGGAAGCGCAGGCGCTTCTTTTGCAGGCCTTGCAGGAGGCAGAGCCCGATGAATTTCTTCTGCCCTTCGTGGAAAATTATCGCTATATCAAAAAAACGCTTGAAAAGCTGCCGCAAACGCCCCTCATTGCACGCATCCAACGGCTTGGAAAGGCATCCGAACAGCGGCAGAAGCAGCTTTCCACGCATCGTCCTGCATCCCTTGTCGCGCTGACGGAACGGGAATATGAAATCGTGAAGCTGATGGCAAGCCGCCTGCGAAATCGGGAAATTGCGGAAAAGCTGTTCCTTTCCGAGGGGAGCGTCAAGCAATATATCAATCAGATTTATTCCAAGCTACAAATTGAAGGGGATACCCATAGCAAGAGAAAACAGCTCTTTCAATTACTGGAAGAAAAAACCTAACTTTTGGTTAATAGCCTTTTGCCTTTTATCCATCGTACAATAACAGTACGGTGGATTTTTTATTTACTTTTTTTGAAGAAGGGAGGATATCCGAGGGGAAGAACTGTGATTGATTCAGCTAAAAAGGAGGAATACTATGATAAAACGAATATACAGCAGCCTGCTTGCGCTGGTTATGGTGGTAGGGCTGCTGCCGACGACAGCATGGGCGGAGGTCACTGCTGAAAATGACTGGAATATTTTTAAAACAGATGATTATAGTCTGCCGGAAACACAGGAGCAGATTTTGCAGGCAATGATTCAAAACGAGAATTTTGCCAGCAACTGGGCTACCATCGCAAATAATGTTTTGCCTGCCCAATTCTATGCAGATGACGATATAGGCAGAAAATATTTTGATTATGCGGATTTTACAAAAGAAAGCTATAACGCAGACAATCTGAAATATACCGCTAAGGGTCTGCGCGATGCTGTCACTCAAGCAATCGACAATGAAGGACTTCGCAACGGCTCTAATGTTCTGAATAAGCTGCCGGAAGGCGAATTTCCTGTTTATTATACCTCTACCTATAGAAAGGAAGGATATTCTAAAAATCAATATAATGGGTACCACGGAACCGGTCACGGTTACTATGTTCAGGCTTTTTATGATTTTGAAATTGAAGGAATTCAGAGCAGATTTAAAACTCCTTCCGTAGCTGAGGAGGATACCACAGCCGATTTGGAGCAGAAGGGTTACAACTTCAGCTTGGGCGGCAGCTCCGACAGCTATAAGGTAACGGCAGAAAACCGCAATGATTTTGAAAATACAGTAGAAAAAAGCTACACCTACGAAAAAAGCACCTCTACTTCCACTACCGTTTCCAATACCTATTCCCAGAACTGGACAGAGGAAACCACAATCGGCGTAGAATTCAGCGTGCCTGTTCTGGCATCTCTCTCCCCTACTGCAAAGGTAGAGCAGAGCTTTTCCTATTCCTACGGCATGGAGAAAACCTACGAAAGCAGTAAGGAGGAATCCTATTCCCAGTCCATTACGGATACCATCTCCGTTCCTCTGCCTGCACATACAGGCATTGATATTAACGTAGATGTAACGGATATGAAAACCACAATTCCATACGAAGGCGCGGTACGCATCAAATACAAAACCATGCTTATCTATGCTACCGGCTGCTATTTGGATGGTAACGCTCAGGGGCACAAATGGTATGGCGGCAGCCGCCAGAGCGGTGTTTACACCTTCGGGCGTGAGGGAAGAAGTGCCATTGAGGATTTGGATGCAAGAATCCAAAACCGCAATGTCTCCGGCTTTGACCCCGATAAATTAGATATGAATACACTTTATCAGGGTGAATTTAAGACCGCCGCTGACGCACTCCGCTCCGGTCAGCCTGTAGCACCGTATTTCGGTAAATTCCACTATACCTCCAAAAATACGATTATCACCCCCCAGCAGGTATACCCGATTTACGCGCTTGACCGCTTAGTGCCGGATACAGAAGAAATTTCCCTGTATGAACAGCAGTCGATGCGGCTGGACAGCATCAAGGTCAAGGCACTGGATGAGTATGACGTAGATTGGTATGGGTTCAACCCCCGTCTGAGTGGCGCATGGGCAATCGAAGATGAGGATGGCAATGACGCATCCGAATATGCCGAAATCGGGAAAAATCGAAACGGCTACCCGATTCTGAAGGCACTGAAGCCGAATGATGACAAGAAGCTTTTCCTTGTTTATGCCCCCGATCACAGAATTGAGACAACGGCAGGCTTCAACAGCGAATTGATAGAGCTTACCATCAAGCCTGTAAAGCTTTCCGAAGTAACGCTTGCGGGCGAATTTGAACCCTTCTATCTGAATGACGGAAATAATAAGACAGACGTTTCCAATCTTACCGTTACCGCAAAGGATGAGGACGGCAACGATTTTGATGTAACAAATAAAGTAAAATGGTATGCAGAGGAAACAGACGGCATTACCGTAGATGAAACCACCGGCGACATTTCCTTCGACAAAGCAGGAACCTATCAGATTTATGCAGTTGTCAATGGAACAGAATCCAACAGAGTGGCTCTGCAGGTACTCCCCAAAAGATATTTGAACGAAATTACTGTAGAGGGAACCATTCCCGATTTAACTTACGATGACGATGCTGCAAATACCTTCGACCTTTCTTCTCTTACCATCACAGGCACAGACCAGTATGGTCATGATTATGCACTTGATGCAGACGAGTATGACTGGAGATTGACAAGCGATAAGGGCTATGCCGCAATTAACGGGAATACAATTACAGGGCTTGTTGTGGGAATGGATACAGTTACACTGTATTACCCTGTAGGAAAAGATGATAATAACGAAACGGTATATAAGCAATCTCTCCCGATTACCGTAAAGGTCGTGGCAAAGCCTTATGTAGATGAATTTTACTATAACGGCGGCGCACCCAATGCGGTAGAAGGTATGGCATACGCCCTGACACAGATTCCTCTGATGGCACGTGATCAGCATGGAAATCCCTTTAATGTACCCAATGACATTGTATGGAAATTGGCAGACAATAACGAAACAGAAGCAACGCTTGATACCACAGCAGGAACACTTACCGTTAAAGCAGGGCAGGTACCGAATGCCTCTTATGCAGATGTAATTTTAGAGGCATATTCTCCTTCCATCGACAAAACAGCAAGGAATATTGTTGTAAAGGCAGAACAACAGCCTGTTCTGAAAAGCATCAAGGCAACAATGAACGAAAGCTTCATTTTGCGTCTGGATGAAAATGCCAAACTGGCAGACCATTTCAGCGCAGTCGGATATGACCAGTACGGCAGAGAAATGCAGAATCTTACCTTTACATGGCATACCACAAAGCCCGATGTGGTTTCTCTGAAAAACGGAACACTGAAAGCACTCAAGGAAGACTCCACCGAAATTTATGCGACCGCAGATGAAATCGAAAGCAACCGAATCACACTGACGGTAGCAGCACCGAGAAGATTAACCGGCATTTCCGTAAGCGGTATATCCTCTACGGCGGCAAAAAATACAACCTTTGATTTAACAAAAGCAGTTGTAAAAACAGTTGACCAATTCGGAAAGGAATTTAACAGCGACGAACTGGCGGCTTACCCTGCAAGCATCCGATGGACACTGGAAAAGAACGACACAAACGCTGTCATTGACGGAAATACGCTCAGCTTTGGCGACAAGGATGGCAAAATGACACTGATTTGTGCGGCTGTAAATACAGACACCAATGTCATTGTTGAAAAGAGAATCGACATTCAGATTGGCGGCTCCTCCTCTGGCGGCGGTTCCTCCTCCGGTGGCGGCGGCGGTGGTGGCGGCGGCGGTACAGCCAAATCCGCTTATATGATTACCGTTGAAAACACCAAAAACGGTGAGGTGGTCTCCAGCCACAAGACAGCCGACAAGGGAGATACCGTTACATTGACTGCTACTCCCGATAAGGGCTATGCTATTCGACGCATAATCGTTACAGACAGCAGTGATCAGAAGCTGACACTGACCGAAAAGGATAGCAAATATACCTTCACAATGCCCTCCTCCAACGTGACCGTTAAAACCACATTCATCATGGATAAGTCCAAAGATGAGGAGCCAAATCCCTTCGCGGACGTTTCCGCAAGCAGCTACTACTATAATGCAGTTCAGTGGGCAGTGAAAAACGGTATTACCGGCGGCACATCCGCCACAACCTTCTCTCCCGATGCTCCCTGCACACGCGCGCAGGCGGTAACCTTCCTGTGGAGAGCGGCAGGCAGTCCTGCACCAAGCAGCACAGAGATGCCCTTCGCAGATGTACCTACGGATGCCTACTATCGTAATGCAGTACTGTGGGCAGTCGAAAACGGCATTACCGGCGGCACATCCACTACAACCTTCTCCCCCGACGCTCCTTGCTCCCGTGGACAGATTGTTGCCTTCCTGTGGCGCAGCAAGCAGTCCCCTATGGTTGTAGCAGAAAATCCGTTTATGGATGTGAATGCAGCGGATTATTACCATAATGCAGTGCTTTGGGCGGCAGAAAACGGCATTACCGGCGGCACAGGCGCAAATACCTTCAGCCCCGATGCTCCCTGCACACGCGCACAGATTGTAACATTCCTGTATCGCGCATTGCATAAGTAACCCCTTTCCCCAACTGCCTTTCTGTTGGGATATAAAAAACGGCGTAACCGAAATCGGTTACGCCGCTTTTAGTATAAACTATTTTATTAACATCTTTTTATTTCTCTGCCGGAACTTCCTTATCCCCGTACAATTTACGGATAGCAAGAATTACAACAACCATGGAAACGATTGCGATAGGCAGGTTGATCATCCAATTCTGGATGAGTGCCGCCAGAACGTAGTTCACAGCGGAAACAGCCGCTACAGTCAGTGCATAGGGCAGCTGTGTGGATACATGGTTGATGTGGTCACACTGCGCACCTGTGGATGCCATGATGGTGGTATCGGAAATAGGAGAGCAATGGTCACCGCAAACCGCACCTGCCAATGTAGCCGCTACGGTAATGGTCAGCATTTCACTGCCTGTCTGCATAATAGGCACAACGATAGGCAGGAGAATACCGAAAGTACCCCAGGAGGTACCTGTTGCAAATGCAAGGAACACCGCGATACAGAATACGATAATGGGGATAAAGACCTGCAAAACGCCTGTGCTGTTTGCCAGAATACCCGCAACGAATACATCCGCGCCCAGAAGCCCTGTAATACCGGACAGTGTCCATGCAAATGTCAGAATCATGATTGCAGGAACCATTGCCTTAAAGCCTTCGGGAAGCGCTTCCATGAACTGATGGAAGGTCAGCACGCGGCGAGGGATATACAGCAAGAAGGTAATCAGCAGTGCCGCCGCAGAACCAAGCAGAAGGCCTGTGGGTGCGGAACAGTGTGCAAAGGCTTTGATGAAGCTTTCGCCGTCAAAGAAGCCGCCTGTGTAAATCATGCCGATGATACAGCAGATAATCAGCACGATAACGGGCAGAACCAGGTCGATAACCTTACCATTGCCCACTACCTCGGATTCTGCCTCTGCACTTGCAAAGGGTCTTGCATCTGTGGTATAGAGATCATTGTTCAGCTGTGCATTTCTTTCATGCTCCAGCATAGGGCCGAAGTCTGTATTGGTGATGGTCAGTGTCAGCATTGCCACAATGCTCAGCAGTGCATAGAAGTTATAGGGAATGGCTCTGATGAACAAATCCAAGCCGTTCACGCCCTCAACTACGCCGGCTACTGCCGCAGCCCAGGAGGAAATGGGAGCAATGATACAGATAGGAGCCGCTGTTGCATCGATGATATACGCAAGCTTCGCTCTGGAAACCTTATGCGTATCCGTAACGGGACGCATAACAGAGCCTACGGTCAGGCAGTTGAAATAGTCATCCACGAATACCAGAACGCCCAGCAGGAAGGTGGACAGCAGTGCGCCCTTTCTTGTTTTGATTGCCTTAACTGCCCAACGGCCATACGCCGCAGAGCCGCCCGCCTTATTCATCAGCGCAACCATGATACCCAGAATAACAAGGAAAATCAGAATCCCCACATTGTCGCTGTCGGAAAGCTTTGCCAGCATACCGCCGTCTGTGATATCAGTGAAAATCGTCAGATAGGTCAGCTTGGGGCTGAAGTTCGCATAGAACAGACCGCCGACCACGATACCGATGAACAAAGAGGAATAAACCTCCTTTGTAATCAGTGCCAGAATGATTGCAACCAGCGGAGGCACCAAAGACCATGCGGTTGCATACATTTTACTTGTGTGCTCTGCCGCTTCTGCATCGCCCGCAAAAACGGTTACGGACATGGCTGCCGCTACCAGAACAACCACAAAGAGCGTTCCCAGCCATGTTTTTTTGATGTTGCTTTTTGTTTTCATAACCCTTCTCCTTTCAGAAAATCTTAAATGATAAAAACAGTAATAAAGGAATAAATAAGATGATATCGGTTGTCCCCAAATTTCGGAAACAAAAAAGCCCTGCGCAAAGCGCACGGCATCAGAAACATAAAAATATGCTGAAATTCCGATAGCGCTCCACATCCGTGACAGTACATTACATTTTTTGCAATGTCCCAGCAGCTTCTTCCCTTGGGCAGAAAAAGCCACTTCGGCAACGCCGCCTTTCCCCCCTCCTGCCGCCCACGGCTCTATTGGGAGAGGATACTCATCGTCATTGCACCTCTATCTTCCTTATTTGTTGTCTGACGTTTCCGTCGGACTATTCTTCATTCATAACATACCGAAGCACTAAAGTCAAGCCTTTCTGTAAAAAAGAACAGGTTTTACGGTTTTTTGTTGACTTTTGTGCGAAAACAAGCGCAAACGGTTTTTCTGCGGATACATTCCTTCTTTTGCATCGACAATGCACGCCACCCCTGTTTTTTATTCACACATTCGCGCGAATATTGCATAAATTATGTATACAATACACATATACACAGCTTCTATCGGAATTACCAAAGCGTTTTTTTGCAGAACAGCGGCAAATTCTATATATTTTTTGCAGATTTTCTCTCTGATTTTTGTCTATTTTATCTCTCGTATTTTTATTTCTCTCCGTTCTCGCTCTGCAATTCGCTAAAATTGAATAATTATACATATATTTATTGACTTCACCCATAAGGAGTATATAATAAGAATAAATCATCATTACCATGGGGTAATCATTTATTTCGGAAGAAAAAGAAAGGAAGGAACAGCCTGATGAAGCATAAGGTATACATCGACGGGCAGGCAGGCACAACAGGTCTGCAGCTGCGTCAGAAGCTGCAAAATCACAAAGATGTGGAAATCCTCTTAATCAGCGAGGAGCTGCGAAAGGATGAGGCAGAGCGAAAAAGACTGATGAACGAGGCAGAGGTTGTTTTTCTCTGTCTGCCGGATGATGCGGCAAGAGAGGCGGTTAAGCTGGTGGAAAACCCGAACACCTGCATTATTGACGCAAGCACAGCCCACCGCACAGATCCCGATTGGGTATACGGCTTTCCTGAGCTTTCCCCTCTGCATAAGGAAAAAATCAGGCATGCAAAGCGCATTGCCAACCCCGGCTGCCATGCCACAGGCTTTATTGCGGCGGTTTATCCCCTCATTCGGCTTGGTATCATCGGGACGGATTATCCCTTGACAGCGCACAGTCTGACAGGCTACAGCGGCGGTGGCAAGGCAATGATTGCCGAATATGAAGCGGAGAACCGCTCTCCCCTGTTCGACAGCCCCAGACAGTACGGCTTGGGACAGCAGCATAAGCACCTGCCCGAAATGCAGTATGTGACAGGGATTGATACACCGCCTGTGTTCTGCCCCATCGTTGTGGATTATTACAGCGGCATGGCAACCTGCATCCCTCTGATTGCCTCTTTATTCAAAAAGAAGGTGACAAAGGACGAGCTGCTGGCACTGCTGACAGAATATTATAAGGATGCAAAGCTCATCAGTGTCGACACAGAGGAAACGAACTTCTTGGCATCCAATCCCCTGAGTGATACGAATGAGCTCAAGCTCTATGTTGAAGGGAATGATGAGAGAATGACGCTCATCAGCGTATTCGACAATCTGGGCAAGGGCGCATCCGGCGCAGCAGTAGAAAACATGAATCTTGTATTAGGTCTGGATGAAACGACCGGTTTACTATAAGGAGGAAATACTATGCAAAAGATAAACAGCGGTGTCACAGCACCCAAGGGCTTTCTTGCCGGCGGGGTGCATTGTGGCGTAAAAACAAACAATACCGCCAAAAAGGATATTGCTATCATTTACAGCGAAAAGCCCTGCACAGCAGCAGCGGTTTATACACAGAATAAGGTTTTCGGCGCACCCATCACCGTAACCAGACGAAACATTGCGGACGGCATGGCGCAGGCAGTTGTCTGCAACAGCGGCAATGCGAACACCTGCAATGCGGACGGCGTGGAAAAGGCAGAGAAAATGTGTGTTCTGGCAGCAGAAGCACTGCATCTGAAGCCGGAGGATATCATTGTAGCCTCTACCGGTGTCATCGGGCAGGTGCTTCCCATCGAGCCCATCGAAAAGGGCATTACGGCACTGGCTCCCATCATTTCCAGAGAGGGCAATCTGGATGCCGTGCAGGCCATCATGACCACAGACACCAAGCCCAAGGAAGAGGCTTATGAAATCGAGATTGGCGGAAAAACAGTCAAAATCGGCGCAATGGCAAAGGGCAGCGGCATGATTCACCCCAACATGGCGACCATGCTTGGCTTCCTGACCACAGATGCGGCAATCACAACGCCAATGCTGCAAAAGGCACTGAAATTGGCAGTCGATGATACCTTCAACATGGTCAGCGTAGACGGCGATACCTCCACAAATGATATGGTTTCCATCATGGCAAACGGTCTGGCAGAAAATCCCGTCATCGACAGCGAAGGTGCTGACTTCGACGCTTTCCTTTTGGTTGTAAAAGAAATCTGCACTTCCATGGCCAAGAAAATCGCTGGCGACGGCGAAGGCGCCACAAAACTGGTAGAATGCAGCGTACACCACGCACCTGACACCAAACTGGCAAAAGCCATTTCCAAATCCATCATCACTTCCAGCCTTACAAAGGCTGCCATGTTCGGCGCTGACGCCAACTGGGGACGTATCCTTTGTGCCATCGGCTACACCGAAGGTGATTTTGCCGTAGACACCATTTCCGTTACCATTTCTTCTCCCAAGGGCGAAATTCTGGTTTGCGAAAAAGGCGCAGGCGTTCCTTTTGATGAAGACAAAGCAAAAGAAATCCTCCTGCAGGAAGAAATCCACATTGACGTGGATATGCAGCAGGGGGACGGCGAAGCCACCGCTTGGGGCTGCGACCTGACATACGATTACGTGAAAATCAACGGCGACTACCGCACATGATGGGAGGGCAGACAACATGAAAGACATCAATACCATGAAGGCAACAGTCCTGACGGCTGCCCTGCCTTACATTCAGAAATATTACGGCAAAACCGTTGTCATCAAATACGGCGGCAA